>Ga0206116_1000168_pt1 | contig 99648 bp, 78 predicted proteins | sample 3A1Ametagenome_FD_178000 | JGI IMG/M metagenome (GOLD analysis project Ga0206116, IMG submission 178000) | Enriched microbial communities from leaf-cutter ant dump, University of Wisconsin, Madison, United States - 3A1A | ecosystem: Environmental > Terrestrial > Nest > Insects nest > Nest dump...
CGAGTCCCCGTTCAAGAGCGACGTGTACTTCTTCAGCACGCGCCAGCAGGTGGACCAGAAGTGGGGCACGCCCCAGCCCATCACCATCCGCGACAAGGACTTCGGCGCCGTGCGCCTGCGCGCCTTCGGCAACTACGCCTTCCGTGTGGTGGACCCCAAGCTGTTCCACACCGAGATCTCGGGCACGCGCGATGCCTACACCGTGGGTGATCTCGACGGGCAGCTGCGCGGCCTGGTGCTGCAGAACATCAGCAACGCCATCGCGGGCAGCGGCCTGCCGTTCCTCGACCTTGCGGCCAACCAGGTGATGTTCGCCGACGCGCTGGCCAAGGAGCTGCAGCCCGCGTTCGCCAAGATCGGCCTGGGGCTCGAAACCCTCACGGTGCAAAACGTCTCGCTGCCCGAGGAACTGCAGAAGATCCTCGACCAGAAGATCGGCATGGGCATGGTCGGCAACGACATGGGCAAGTTCATGCAGTACCAGACGGCGCAGGCCATCCCCAAGTTCGCCGAGAACGCGGGCAACGGCGGCGGCGTGGCGGGCGATGCCATGGGCCTGGGCGCGGGCGTGGCCTTGGGCCAAGTGCTGGCGCAGAATCTGCAAGCGGGCCTGCAGGGCGGCGCGGCGCAGGCCGCCCCCGCGGCAGCTCCCGTGGGCGTGAAGCCCGACGAGGTGATGGCCACGCTGGAGAAGCTGGCCGACCTCAAGGCCAAGGGCATCCTCACGCAGGAAGAGTTCGATACCAAGAAGGCCGAGCTGCTCAAGAAGCTCGTCTGATTCGTCTAATTGCTCTCAAAATCAGAGCTGCTGGCGCTTGAGGGATAAGCGCTGGCGGCCAAAAACACTACAAGCATATCCATGGCCGAGTCCGGTACCCAGCGCCACTACCGCGCGCCGTGCCCCGGCTGCGGCGCGCCCGTGCAATTCCGCAGCGCGCAGTCCACCCACGCCGTCTGCCCCTACTGCCAGAGCACCGTGGTGCGCAGCGGCGAGGTGTTGGCCCGCGTGGGCAAGATGGCCGAGCTGTTCGACGACCACAGCCCGCTGCAGCTCTTGGCCAGCGGCAAGATGGACGGGCAGGCCTTCACCCTCATCGGCCGCCTGCAGTACCAGGGCGACGCGGGTTCGTGGGCGGAGTGGAACGCCATCTTGCCCGACGGCAGCACCGCCACGCTGGGCGAGGACAACGGCGCCTACGTGTTCACGCGGCCCTTCACCATCGCGCGCGAGCTGCCGCCGGCCGAGGCCTTCCGCGTGGGCACCACCACCGCCATCAACGGCAAGCCCTTCAGCGTGGCGGCCAACGTGCAGGCGCACCTGCGCTCGGCCCAGGGCGAGCTGCCCAAGCTGCCGCCGTTGGGCCAGCCCTTCGCGGTGGTGGAGCTGCGCAGCGAAGACGGCGAGGTGCTGTCCATCGACTACGCCAGCCAGCCGCCGCGCCTGGAGCGCGGCCGCGCGGTGCGGCTCGAAGACCTGCAGCTCACGGGCCTGAAGGATGAGTCGGCCAAGGAAGAGAAGGCCCGCCAGTTCAGCTGCCCGCACTGCGGCGCGCCCGTCGCGGTGCAGCTCGACAGCACCAAGAGCGTCACCTGCGGCGCATGCCACAGCCTCATCGACCTGTCGCAAGGCGTGGGCGCCGAGCTGCGCGCCGCCGTGCAGGACGAGCCCGTGCGCCCGCTCATCGCGCTGGGCAGCACGGGCCAGCTCGAAGGCGTGGCGTGGCAGGTGGTGGGCTTCCAGCACCGCATGGGGCAGGAGCCCGGCGACGACGAGCGGTTCGGCTGGGACGAATACCTGCTCTACCACCGCGAGCGCGGCTTTTCCTTTCTCGTCGATTCGAGCGAGGGCTGGAGCCTGGTGCGCCCCGCCACGGGAGCACCCAAGGTGGGCGGCAACGGGCAGAGCGCTACCTACCTGGGCACCACCTACCGCCTCACCTCCAGCTACAACGCCGAGACCACCTACGTGGCGGGCGAGTTCTACTGGCCCGTGGAGCGCGGCCAGGCCACCTTCAACCGCGACTACGCCAGCAGCGGGCGCGGCCTGCTCAGCATGGAGCAGACGCCGCGCGAGATCACCTGGTCCAGCGGCGCCAAGCTCGACAGCGGCACCGTGGCCCAGGCCTTCCAGCTCGAAGCCCAGAAGGACGCCCTGCGCCGCGACGACGCGCTGCCCGCCTTCCGCCCCAAGGGCTCGGGCTGCGCCACCGTGCTCATCATCCTCGCGGTGCTTGTCATCCTGCTGATCCTGATGAACAGCTGTTCCTCGTGCGACCCGCGCGTGGAAAATTGCAATGCATCCTCGTACCGCAGCTCGGGCGGCTCCTATGGCGGCTACTCGAGCGGCGGCGGACACAAATAACCCCTTGCAAGGAGCAAGCACCATGGGACTCGAATGGCTCAAACCTGCCGCCTTCCTCGGCTCCATCCTCTATGCCGTGATCGGCGTGGTCGTCTTCTGGCTGTGCTTCATCATCGTGGACAAGATCACGCCCTACGACCTGTGGGCCGAGATCGTCGAGCGCCAGAACCGCGCGCTGGGCATGGTGGTGGCGGCCATGTGCCTGGGCATCAGCATCATCGTGGCGGCGGCCATCCACTGAGCCTGTTTCAAGAGAGACAGCGGGCCGCGCCACCGCGCAGCGGCCCGCTCCGGTCATGAGCGCCTCGCCTTCTTCAACCGCCGCCCCCGTGCGCACCGCCCCCCGCCCTATCGACATCGCCCTGCTCGCCAGCGTCTTCGTCGTGGCCGCCTGCGGCCTGCTGTACGAGCTGGCGGCGGGGGCGCTCGCGTCGTACCTTCTGGGCGACTCTGTGCTGCAGTTTTCCACCGTCATCGGCACCTACCTGTTTGCCATGGGCGTGGGCTCGTGGCTCTCGCGCTACTTCGAGCGGCAGCTGCCCGCGCATTTCCTGCGCATCGAGCTGCTCGTGGCGCTCGTCGGCGGGGCGCTGCCGGCCGCGCTGTTCCTGGCGAATGCCTACGTGCCGGGCGCGTTCCGCGTGCTGCTGTACGGCATGGTGCTGCTCGTGGGCACGCTGGTGGGGCTGGAGATCCCGCTGGTCATGCGCATCCTGAAGCGCAATGTGCAGCTCAAGGACCTGGTCTCGCAGGTGCTCACCTTCGACTACCTCGGCGCGCTGGCCGTCTCGCTCGCGTTCCCGCTGCTGCTGGTGCCGCACCTGGGGCTTGTGCGCACGGGGCTGCTGTTCGGCGCCATGAACGCGGTGGTGGCCATCTGGGCGCTGTGGCTGTTCCGGCACGAGCTGCGGCATGTGCGCGCGCATGCGCTGGCCTGCGCGGGCGTGCTGGGCGCGCTGCTCGCGGGGATGTGGGGCGCGGAGCACATCACGCGGCTGGCCGAGGACCGCTTCTACCAGGACCGCATCGTGATGAGCGCGAGCTCGCCCTACCAGCGCATCGTGGTCACGCACGGGCGCGCGGGCTACCGGCTGTTCCTCAACGGCAACCTGCAGTTCGCCGAGCGCGACGAGTACCGCTACCACGAGGCCCTGGTGCACCCCGCCATGGCCGCCCACGGCGCGCCGAAGAAGGTGGCCGTGCTCGGCGGCGGCGACGGCATGGCGGTGCGCGAGATCCTCAAGTACCCCTCGGTCGAGTCCGTCACCCTGGTGGAGCTGGACCCGGCCATGACGCGGCTGTTCGGCCAGAACCCCATGCTGCGGCGCCTCAATGGCGAATCGCTGTCGAACCCCAAGGTGCACATCGTCAACACCGATGCGTTCCAGTGGCTGCAGGGCGGGCAAGACACTTTCGACGTGATCGTGGTGGACTTCCCGGACCCGACCAACTTCGCCATCGGCAAGCTCTACACCAACAGCTTCTACGCCCTGCTCGACCAGCGCCTGGCTGCGAGCGGCTACGCCGTGGTGCAGACCACTTCGCCGCTGGTGGCGCGCAAGAGCTTCTGGACGGTGGTGCACACCATCGAGTCCGTGGGCCTGACCGCCACGCCGTACCACGCGCACGTGCCCAGCTTCGGCGAATGGGGCTACGTGCTCGCCAGCCACCGGCCCTGGCGCCTGCCTGGGGCGCTGCCGCCGGGGCTGCGCTTTCTCGACGTGGCCTCGCTGCCGCTGCTGTTCGACTTTCCGCGCGACATGGCGCGCGTGGAGACCGAGGTCAACCGCCTGTCCAACCAGGTGCTGGTGCATACCTACGAGCAGGAGTGGGGCGCGGTGGCGGCGCACTGATACGAACCGGACGCGCATTTGCAGGGGGATCGGCGGCCCGCACAATCGCTTACATTGTCCGGGCACATGCTCGAAAAGTTCTTCACCACCGGCGCGCAGGCAGACGCCTACGGCGCCCTCTGGAGCCACGATCCCTGGCTGGTCGCCCTTTCGCTGGCCCTGGCGGTGGGGGCATCCATCATGGCGCTGCACCTGGCGGGGCTGGCCGAGCGCACGCGCAACGCCGCCCTGCGCCGCGGGATCGTCGCCTCGGGCTCGATCGCGCTGGGCTGCGGGGTCTGGGCCATGCACTTCGTGGGCATGCTGGCGTTCGAGCTGTGCGCGCAGGGCCATTTCAATCCCTGGGTCACGGCGCTGTCGGCCCTGCCCAGCCTGCTGGCCTCGTGGGTGGCGCTGACGGTGCTGGCGCGCCCGCAGGCCGGCGTGCGCTCGCTGCTGGCGGGCGGCACGCTGGTGGGCGCGGGCATCGGGCTCATGCACTACGCGGGCATGGCCGCGTCGCAGTTCGCGCCGATCATGCGCTACGACCCGGGGGGCTTCGCGGCCTCCGTGGTGTTCGCGGTGGCCGTGGCCACGGCGGCGCTGTGGGTGCGCTTTCGCCTGGAGCGCGTGGCGGGCATGCCGCGCTGGGGGGCCACGGTGCTCGGCGGCGTGGTCATGGGGCTGGCCATCGCGGGCATGCACTACATCGCCATGGGCGCGCTGCGCGTGGTGGAGAGGCCCGTGCCCGATACCGCCCAGGGCACGCAGGCGCCCGTGCTGGCGCTGGCGATCGCCGTGGTGGCGCTGGTGGTGGGGCTCGCGGTCACCGGGGTGAACGTGCAGCTGCGCTTCGGCCAGCTGCTGCGCGAGGCGCGCGCCAATGCCTCGCGCCTGTCCGCCCTGGTCGATACGGCGGTGGACGGCATCGTCATGATCGACGGGCGCGGCACGGTGCGCCTGTTCAACGGCGCGGCCGAGCGCCTGCTGGGCTGGCGTGCCGACGAGGTGCTGGGCCGCAACGTGAACATGCTCATGCCCTCGCCGCACCGCGAGGCGCACGACGGCTACCTGCACCGCCACCTCACCACGGGCCATTCCACCATCATCGGCGTGGGGCGCGAGATCGAGGCGCAGCGCAAGGACGGCACCCTGGTGCCCATGCGCCTGTCGGTGGGGCGCGTGGACCAGCCGGGCGACCCGCTGTTCGTGGGCTTCCTGGTCGATCTGTCCGAGCGCAAGGCGCTGGAGCAGGAGCGCCGGCGCAACGAGGAGCAACTGCGCTCGCTCGTGGGCAACCTGCCTGGCGTGGCCTTCCGCTGCCACAACGACGGGAACGACTGGCCCATGGTGTTCGTCAGCGAGGCGGTGCAGCAGCTCACCGGCTGGCCCGCGCAGGACTTCCTGCAGGGCCGCGTGCACTTCGGCCAGCTCATCGAGCCCGCGGACGCCGCCCACATCACGGCCGAGGTGGAGTACGCGCTCGGCGAGGGCAAGCCCTACCACGTCGAATACCGCATCACCACCCGCGGCGGGCGCACGCGCTGGATGTCCGAGAACGGCCGGGGCGTGCCCGATGCGCAAGGCGCGATGCGCTGGATCGACGGCGTGATCCTCGACGTCACGGCGGTCAAGGCGCGCAACGCGGAATTCGTGGGCACGGTGCAGGCCATCGGCCGCTCGCAGGCGGCGGCGGAGTTCGGCCTCTCCGGCCACCTCATCGACGCCAACCCCAACTTCCTCGCCCTCACGGGCTATACGCTCGACGAGCTGATCGCCCAGCCGCACGCCCTGCTGTGCCCGCCCGAGTTCGCGCGCAGCGCGGCCTACGAGGCCTTCTGGCAGCAGCTGGCGCAGGGCGAGTTCCAGGCCGGCGAATACCCGTGCGTAGGCAAGGACGGGCGCGAGGTGTGGATCCACGCCACCTACAACCCGATCTTCGACGCCGACGGCAAGGTCTTCAAGATCATCCTCTTCGCCGCCGACCTCACCGAGCGCCGCGCCATGGAGCAGGACCTGCGCGCCGCCAAGGAGCGCGCCGAGGCCGCCGCCGCCGCGCGCAGCACCTTCCTGGCGAACATGAGCCACGAGATCCGCACGCCCATGAACGCCATCATCGGCTTCACCGAAACGCTGCTCGACTCCCCGCTCGACGCCACGCAGCGCCGCCAGCTCGGCACCGTGCACCACGCGGCGCGCTCCATGCTGCGGCTGCTCAACGACATCCTCGACACCGCAAAACTGGAAAAAGGCGCCGTGGAGCTGGAGATCGACGACTTCTCGCTGCGCGAGCTGTGCGAGCAGATCCTGGCCTCGCTGCGCATCGCGGCGGCCAAGAAGGGGCTGGCCTTGGTGCTCGACTACCCCGCGGACCAGCCCGGCTACCTGCGCGGCGACGCGCTGCGCCTGCAGCAGGTGCTGGTCAACCTGATCGGCAACGCCGTCAAGTTCACCGAGCGCGGCCAGGTGCTGCTGCGCGTGCGCTACGCGCAGGGCGAGCTGCTGCTGGACGTGGAAGACACCGGCATTGGCATCGAGGCCGCGCAGCTCGAGCGCATCTTCGCCCCCTTCGCGCAGGCCGACGCCTCCACCACGCGGCGCTTCGGCGGCACGGGGCTGGGCACCACCATCTCGCGCCAGCTCGTCGAGCTGATGGGCGGGCGCATCGGCGTGCGCAGCACGCCCGGCGCGGGCAGCGTGTTCAGCGTCTGCCTGCCGCTGCCCCTGGGCCGCCCGCCCGAGGCCGCCCTGCAGCAGCCCGCGCGCGCGCTGCCCAGCCTGCGCGTGCTCGCCGTGGACGACGTGCCCAACAACCTGGAGCTGCTGCAGATCACCATGGAGCGCGGCCACCACCGCGTGACGCTCGCGGGCAGCGGCGAAGAGGCCGTGCGCCTGTGCGCGGGCGAGCGCTTCGACCTCGTGCTCATGGACCTGCAGATGCCCGGCGTGGACGGCCTGGAGGCCACGCGCCGCATCCGCGCGCACGAGCAGGAGCGCCAGCAGCGGCCCGTGCCCATCATCGCGCTGTCGGCCAGCGTGCTCGAACAGGACCGGCGCAACGCGCGCGCCGCGGGCATGGACGGCTTCGCGGGCAAGCCGCTCGAACTGCCGCGCCTGTACGCCGAGATCGCCCGCGTGCTGGGCCTGCGCGCCGACGCCATCGCGGCCGTGCCCATGCCATCGCCCGCCGCGCCGCCCGCCGCGCTGGCGGCGGCTGCCCTGCCCATCGACTGGGAGCGCGGCCTGCGCCTGTGGACCGAGGCGCCGCTGCTGTGCGAGGCGCTCGAGCGCTTCCTGCACGAGCACCAGGGCCTGCCCGGGCGGCTCCAGGCCCTGCTGGACGCGGCCGACGGGCCCGCGCTCGCGGCGCTGGCGCACCGGGTGCGCGGCGTGGCGGGCAACCTGGCCCTGGGGCCGCTGCACACCCTGCTGGGCCAACTGGAGCGCGCCGCGGGCGAGGCCGACATGGCCGCCGCGGCGGGCTGGATCGGCGCCATCGCCCCCGCCTGGGACGCCGTGGCGCACGCGCTGCGCGCCGAAACCTCGCCCTGTGCCGGCGCGCCCTCCCGCCTGGGCGCCGGCCTGCCCGCCGCCGCGCCGCTCGATGCGGCGCGCGCCGCCGAGGCCCTGGACGCCATCGGCCGCGCCGGCGAGGCCCTGGCCCAGGGCGAGCTGCCCGAGGCCGCGCTCGGCACGCTGGCCGCGCTGCTGCCCGCGCTCGCGCTGGAGCCGCTGCGCGAGGCCATCGACGCCTTCGACTTCGACCGCGCTCAGGCCCAGCTGCAGGCGCTGCGCGCCCTTGCCGGACCATCCACCCCGTGAACGCCCCATGAACGCCGCTGACGACAACCGCCCCCGCCTGCTGGTCGTGGACGACGAGCCCACCAACCTGCAGGTGCTGCGCCACGTGCTGCAGGCCGACTACCGGCTGCTCTTCGCCATGGACGGCGAGCGCGCGCTCGCCATCGCGCGCCAGCAGCGGCCCGACCTCGTGCTGCTCGACATCATGATGCCCCGGCTCGACGGCTACGCCGTGTGCGAGGCGCTCAAGGCCGACCCGGCCACGGCCTCCATCCCCGTGATCTTCGTCACCGCGCTCACCGACAGCCACGACGAAACGCGCGGCTTCGACGCGGGCGGCGTGGACTACATCACCAAGCCCGTGAGCGCCCCCGTGGTGCGCGCGCGCGTGCGCACCCACCTCTCGCTCGTGCGCCTGGACGAGCTGCGCGAGACGCGCCTGCAGATCGTGCAGCGCCTGGGCCGCGCCGCCGAGTACAAGGACAACGAGACCGGCATGCACGTCATCCGCATGAGCCACTACGCGCAGCGGCTCGCGCTGGCCGTGGGCTGCGGCGCGGACTGGGCCGAGGACCTGCTCAACGCCGCGCCCATGCACGACGTGGGCAAGATCGGCATCCCCGACGCCGTGCTGCGCAAGCCCGGCCCGCTCGACGCGGATGAATGGGCCACCATGCGCCGCCACCCCGAGATCGGCGCCGAGATCATCGGCGAGCACCCCTCGGGCGTGCTGCGCCTGGCGCGTTCCGTGGCCCTGGCCCACCACGAGAAATGGGACGGCAGAGGCTACCCCGCGGGCCTGGCGGGCGAGCAGATCCCGCTGGAGGCGCGCATCGTCGCCATCGCCGACGTGTTCGACGCCCTCACCTCCGAACGCCCGTACAAGCAGGCCTGGCCCGTGCACGAGGCCATGGCCCACATCCAGGGCGAGGCGGGCCGGCACTTCGACCCGGCGCTGGTGGAGCGCTTCGTGCCGCTGCTGCCCGGGCTGCTGGAAATCCGCGACCGCTGGGCCGACTGACACCGGGCTGACCGACAATGCGCGCGTGCAACGGCGCCACTTCCTGACCTTTTCCACCCTCTCCCCCCTCGTGCTCGCGGGCTGCGAGCGCACGCCGCGCGCGCTCGAGGGCGGCTTCACCGGCATCGCCATGGACCGCGGCCACGCGCTGCGCGACCGGCTGGCGCGCGGCGCCATCCCCGAGCCCGCCATCGTGCGGCGCGCGCACGTGGTCATCGCGGGCGGCGGCGTGGCGGGCCTGGCGGCCGCGCGCGCGCTGCGGCTGGCGGGGGTGGATGACTTCATGCTCTTCGAGCTCGAAGACGAGGCGGGCGGCAACAGCCGCGCGGGCAGCGTGAACGGCCTGCCCTGCCCGCTGGGCGCGCACTACCTGCCCGTGCCCGGCGACGGCGCGCCCGAGGTGCAGGACCTGCTCGAGGAACTCGGCCTGCGCCGGCGCGTGGCCGGGCGCTGGGAATACGACGAACGCCACCTGTGCCACAGCCCGCAGGAGCGCCTGCACTGGGGCGGCGCATGGCACGGCGGGCTGCTGCCCGTGGACGGCGTGGCCGCATCCACCCTGGCGCAGTACCGCCGCTTCGCCCGGCGCGTCGATGCGCTGGCGCGCGAGGCGCCGTTCCACATGCCCACCGTTCGCGGCTGGAAGCAAAAACAGCCGCTGGCGCCCAGCCATCAAGCGCTGGATGCTCTCGTTTTCGATAGCTGGCTCGACCGCGAGGGCTTCGGCGACGTGCAATTGCGCTGGTACCTCGACTACTGCTGCCGCGACGACTACGGCGCGGGCTCGGCGCGCGTCTCGGCCTGGGCGGGCATCCACTACTTCGCGAGCCGCCACGGCTTCCAGGCCCCCGGCGAAGGCGGTGGCGAGGAGCGCGAGGGCTTGCTCACCTGGCCCGAGGGCAACGGCTGGCTCACCCGGCGCCTGGCCGCGCCGCTGCAGGAGGCGGGCCAGCTGCGCACCGGCGCGAGCGTGCTGCGCATCGCCGAGGGGCCGCGCGGCGTGGAGGTGGACGTGTACCTGCACGCCAGCGGCAGCGTGGAGCGCTGGCAGGCCGCGCGCTGCGTCGTCGCGCTACCCGTGTTCGTGGCGGCGCGCGTGGTGCAGCCCGCGCCGCCCCTGCTGCAGGAGGCCGCGCGGCGCCTGGCCTGGGCGCCGTGGCTCGTGGCCAACATCCACATCGACGCGCCGCTGGCCGACCGCCCCGGCGCCGCGCCCGCGTGGGACAACGTGCTCTACGCCGACCCCAACCCCGGCGGCCTGGGCTACGTGGACGCGGGCCACCAGCGGCTCGACCCCCGCCCCGCCCCCACGGTGCTGAGCTACTACCAGGCCCTGGGCGACTGGCCCGACGGCCGCCGCCTGCTCGCCGAAAAGCCCTGGACCTTCTGGCGCGACCCCATACTCGCCGCCCTCGCGCGGCCCCACCCCGACCTGGCCGAGCGCGCCACGCGCATGGAGATCACGCGCTACGGCCACGCCATGTCCATCCCCGTGCCGGGTATCCAGGATTTTTTGAGCCAGATCGGCCTGCAGCGCTTTACCAGAAAGCGCTACCAGCTATCGAATGGAGAGCGCGTGCTGCCCCCGCCCACGCCGGGCACGGCGCGCCTGGCGTTCGCGCATGCCGACTGGTCGGGCTACTCGGTGTTCGAGGAAGCGTTCACGCGCGGGCACGCGGCAGGGCTGGCGGCGGCCTGAGGCGGTCAGGCCGGTAGCTGCGCGAGGAACTCCGCGATCGCCGCATTCACCGGCGCCGGGTGCGTGAGGTTCGCCGCGTGGCCCGCGCCGGGCACCACCACCATGCGGGCCTGCGGCAGCGCATCGGCCATGGCCTGGGCGCGCGCGAGGTCGATGGCGCGGTCGGCGTCGCCGTGCACCACGAGCGCCGGGGCCGCGATGCGCGCGACGCTGGCGCTGATGTCGTCGCGCGTGCCCAGCGTGGTGAAGCATGCGAGCAGGTCGCCCGGCTGCATGCGCTGCCATTGGGCGCGCCAGGCGGCGGCGCCCTCCCAGCCGGGGCCGAGGATGATGTGCTCGATGGTGCGCGCGCGCTCGTCCGAGAGGCCGCGCTGAAGCCATTCCTCCACGATGGCCTGGTGCCCCGCCATCTGGGCCGGGTCCTCGGGCAGGGCCTGCGTGTCGATCAGCACCAGCGCGCGCACCGCCCCGGGGTGGCGCAGCGCCGCGCGCAGCGACAGGTAGCCGCCCTGCGACATGCCCGCGAACACCGCGCGCTGCACGCCCAGGTGCGCGAGCAACGCCACCGCGTCGCCGGCCGAGTCGTAGTAGCTGAACGGCGCGCACTGCCCCGTGGCGGTCCGGCCGTGGCCGCGCTCGTCCCAGGTGATGCAGCGCCACGCGCCGCGCAGCGCCTGCACCTGCGGGGCGAACATGCTGCCGTCCATCAGCAGGCCGTGCGAGAAGAGGATGGCCGGGCCGTCGCCGCCCGTGTCCTCGTAGTACAGGCGCTGGCCGTTCACGTGTGCGAAGGGCATGGGGTCTCCTTGTCGGTCGTGTGGGAAGAAGCGGCCATGTTTGGGCGCGTGGGCCACCCGCGCAGCCACGTGCGGGACAGGCCGACCCTGCCGCGCGCAGGGACATCCCGAGTGGGACTGGAAATCGATCTGTTTTAGATATACCGTAATTGAATAGATATATCTAAATGAACCCCATGCGAGACCCTGAATTCCTCGACCTGCGCACCGACCACCCCGCCACGCGGCGCGGCGGGCGCGTGTTCGGCCACGGCGGCCTGCGCCTCGTGCTGCTGCGGCTGATTGCCGACAAGCCGCGCCACGGCTACGAGCTCATCAAGGCCATCGAAGAGCGGCTGGGCGGCAGCTACAGCCCGAGCCCCGGCGTGGTCTACCCCACGCTCACGCTGCTCGAGGAGATGGGCCACGTCACCGTGAGCGCCGAGGGCGGCGGGCGCAAGCTGCACACCATCACCGATGCGGGCTGGGAGCACCTGGATGCCCACCGCGCCGAGGTGGACCAGCTGCTCGCGCGCATGGCCAGCGGCGCGGCCATGCGCGGCGGCCGCCATGGCGAGCGCCCCGCGCCCGTGGAGCGCGCCGTGCACAACCTGCGCCAGGCGCTGCACATGCGCCTGGCGCGCGGGCCGCTGGCCGATGAGCAGGTCCACGCCATCGCCGACGTGCTCGACGCGGCCGCGCGGCAGATCGAGCGGCTGTAGCCGCCGCACCCCATCTCCACCAGGGAGCGCACGCTCCCTCCCACCGCCGGCACGGCCGGCAGAAAGCCATGGCATGAATACTCCAACCCCGCCCTCGCCTGAGATGCTTGAGCGGCGTGCGCTGCAGCGCGTGCGCCACGAGCTGCGCATGCGTACGCTCACCGTGCGGCACGCCGAGCGCATCACGCCGCACTGCGTGCGCGTCACGCTCGCGGGCGACGAACTCGCGGGCTTTTACAGCCCGGGCTTCGACGACCACGTCAAGCTCATCCTGCCTGACCCCGCGACGGGCGAGGTGCCCCTGCCGCGCCTGGGCGGCGGCGCGCCGGACCCGCAGGCGCCGCGCCCGCCCATGCGCGACTACACGCCACGCCACCACGACGCGGCGGCAGGCACGCTGGCCATCGACTTTGCGCTGCACGACGCCGGCCCCGCCACTGCCTGGGCCCTGCAGGCTGCGCCGGGCCAGCGCATCGGCGTGGGCGGGCCGCGCGGCTCGATGCTCGTGCCGCTCGCGTTCGACGGCTACGTGCTCGCGGGCGACGAAACGGCCCTGCCCGCCATCGCGCGCCGCCTGGCCGAGCTGCCCCGGGGCACGCCGGTGCTGGCGCTCATCGAGGTGGACGGCCCCGCCGACGAGCAGCCCCTGCCCACCGCGGCCGGCGCGCGCATCCACTGGGTGCACCGCGCGGGCGCCGCGCCAGGCGATGCCGGGCCGCTGCTGGCCGCGCTGCGCGCGCAGGAGCTGCCCGCGGGCGACGTGCACGCCTGGGTGGCCTGCGAGACCGGCGTCGCCAAGGCGCTGCGCGCGCACCTCGTGGGTGAGCGCGGCGTGCATCCCAAGTGGGTGAAAGCCTCGGGCTACTGGCGGCGCGGCAGCGCGGCCACGCACGATACCGTCGAGGATTGATACCAAAGGCCAATAGGTATCCAGCGCTTGTGCAGAAAGCGCCAGCAGCTATCTAAACCGTAGCGACTGGCGGCGCGCTGGCCGTCCTGCTGCGGCGGGTTGTGCAGGTACAGGGTGCGGAAGTCGCCGCTGGCAATCAGCCCGGCCCGGCCACGCTGCCAAAGATGGCGGGCGGCAGCGCGTGCAAGTCCAGGTCAGACGAATTCGGGCCACCAGAGCCTGGTTCAAGGCACGGACATTCATAAGTTCACTCTTTCGAGGGATTGTGAATAATTGTGAATAAAGTCGCGGTATTGCGTTCTGCCCCCGCCCCCTTCTTTCCTGCCCACCTATGCCCCGCCTGCTGTCCTGCCTCTGTTTGATTCTCGCCATGCTGGCCGCCAGTGCCGCGCACGCCGCCACCGATGCCTGGCGCAACGGTGCCGCCATGCTCACGGAGCGCGCTTACCAGAGCGCTACCGTGCTGCCCGATGGCGACGTGCTGGTGGCGGGCGGCGCGAACCAAGCGACCTACCTGAGCAGTGCCGAGCGCTACCACCCCGCCAGCAACACCTGGACCGCCACCGGCAGCATGGCCCAGGCGCGCCTGGGCCACACCGCCACGCTGCTGCTGTCGGGCCAGGTGCTGGTCACGGGCGGAATGGTCAACGCCACGGATCTCGCCGGGGCAGAGCTGTACGACCCGGCGACCGGCCTGTGGAGCACCGCCGCCCACCAGCCCGTGCCGAGGCTGGCCCACACCGCCACGCTGCTGGGCGACGGCAGGGTGCTGGTAGCGGGCGGGTTGAACGACAGCCGCACCCCGGTGCCGGTGGCCGAGGTGTACGACCCGACCACCGGCCTGTGGACCAACACCGGGCCCATGGTGACCCCGCGCGAGATGCACACCGCCACGCTGCTGCCCAACGGCAAGGTGCTGGTGGCCGGCGGGAATGACGCCACCAGCCGCCTGCAAAGCGCCGAGCTGTACGACCCCGCCACCAACACCTGGACCGCCGCAGCCAGCATGACCGCCGTGCGCGGCAACGGGCACACCGCCACGCTGCTGGCCAGCGCCGAGGGCGGCAAAGTGCTGGTGGCAGGCGGCAATGACGGCAACTTCGTTGCCACCGCAGAGCTTTACGACCCCGTCGCCGACACCTGGACCGCCGTCGCCAGCATGAACACCCCGCGTGCCCTGCACAACGCCGCGCTGCTGCCCGACGGCCAGGTGCTGGTGGCCGGCGGCTCCGAGAACGGCGTCGGTGCCCACTACCTCGCCAGCACCGAGCGCTACAACCCTGCCACCAACACCTGGACCGCCACCGTGGGCAGCCTGGCCACCCCGCGCCAAGGCAGCGCCGCCACGCTGCTGCCCAGCGGCCAGGTGCTGGTGTCGGGCGGGCAAGACGACACCAGCGTCTTTGACAGCACCGAGCTGTTCGATCCCGCCTCGGGTGCGTGGAGCGCGGCGGGCACCAGTGTCAGCGGCAACGTCGCCAAAGCCTCGCTGCTGCCCTCGGGCAAGGTGCTGGCCGTCTCCGATGTAGACACCCAGCCGCGCCTGTACGACCCGGCGGCCAACACCTGGAGCAACGCCGCCAGCATCAGCACCGCGCGCCTGCTGCCCACGCTGACCCTGCTGCCCTCGGGCAAGCTGCTGGTGGCGGGCGGGCGCGGCAGCGCGGCCAACTTCACCAGCGCCGAGGTGTACGACGAAGCCACCGACACCTGGACGGCCACCAGCGCCATTCCCAGCGAGCACGGCAGCGCAGCCGCCGTGCTGCTGCGCTCGGGCCAGGCACTGGTGATGGGCGGCAACACCGCCGGCGGCACCACCACCAACGCTGTGGATCTGTACGACCCTGCCACCAACGCCTGGACCGCCAGCGCCCCCATGCTCACGCAGCGCAGCTACTTTGGCGCCACGCTGCTGCACGACGGGCGCGTGCTGGTGGCGGGCGGCCAGACCGGCAGCGGCTACATCGCCGCCGCCGAGCTGTACGACCCCGCGGCCAACACCTGGACGGCCACCGGCCCGCTGGCCACCGCGCGCAGCGGGCACACCGTCACCCTGCTGCCCTCGGGCAAAGTGCTGGTGGCGGGCGGCTGGGCCAACATCGCGGGCGACACCCGCGCGTCGGTACTGGATGCCGAGCTGTATGACCCTGGCACCGGCACCTGGTCCTCCGCCGGCACGCTGCCCGCAGGCGCCGGCGGCGAGAACGCCACGGCCACGCTGCTGCCCTCGGGCCAGGTGCTGCTGACCGGCGGCGATCACTTCAGCGGCGGCACCACCGTCCACGCAGCCGCCGTGTTGTACGACCCCATCGCCAACACCTGGAGCAGCGCGCCGTCCATGGCCACGGCACGCTCGCAACACGCCAGCGTGCTGCTGGCCACGGGCCAGGTGCTGGTCGCGGGCGGCCTCAACACCAGCGGCTACGTCGCCGCAGCCGAGCGCTATGACCCCGGCCTGGCCCCGGCCCCGGTGCGCCAGCCCTCGCTGCTGGCACCCGGCACCTTCTTGCTGCAGGGTGCCACCGGCACGCTGGCCGCCACCAGCAGCGGCAGCGCCACGGATGCCAGCGGCGCCGTCACCCAGACCGGCTTTCGCCCCCGCCTGGAGGCCAGCGGCGGCGCATCCGGCGGCAACGGTGCCAGCAACGCACCCGTGCTGCAGGTGCAGCGCATCGACAACGGGCAGATGCGCTTCATCACCCCCGACGCCAGCCAGCCGCCCAGCGACACGCTGTTCACCGCCAGCGCCACGGCCATGAACGGCTTTCCCGAAGGCCCGGTGCTGGTGCGCGCCTGGGTCAACGGCGTACCCAGCGCAGCACAAACCGCGCGCCTGTTCGCCAAGGCAACGCCCGCGCTGGCCCTGGCCGCCCTGCCCGCCAGCCCCAGCACGGCGGGCCAGTCCGTCACCTTCACCGCCACGCTGACGGGCGGCGTCGGCCCCACGGGGGCCGTCACGTTCACGGACGGCGCCACGCCCCTGTGCACCGTGGCCGCCGCGCCCTACACCTGCGCCGCCACGCTGGCCGTGGGCGCGCACACCGTCACCGCCGTCTACGCGGGCGACGCCAACAACGACGGCACCAGCACCGCCCTGCCCCACCAGGTGAACAAGGCCCAGCCCACGCTGGGGTTGAGCGCATCGCCCAGCCCCAGCACCTGGGGCCAGAGCGTGACCATCACCGCCACGCTCGCGGGCGGCTACAGCCCCACGGGGCAGGTCACCATCAGCGACGACAACGGCGTGCTGTGCACCGTGGCCGCCGCACCCTACACCTGCACCACCGCCGCCATGGCCACCGGCGCGCGCACCCTGAGCGCCGCCTACGCGGGCGACGCCAACAACGACCCCGCCAGCAAGAACGCCGCCCACACCGTGAACCCGGCCGCGCAGGCCATCACCGCCTTCGCCGCCGTGCCCGCCGCGCCGGTGTTCACGCCGGGTGGCATGTTCACCGTGTCGGCCACGGGCGGCGCATCGGGCAATCCGGTCATCTTCAGCAGCCTGGACGCATTGGTGTGCACCGTGGCACCGGGCACAGGCACCGTCACCATGCTGATGGCGGGCAGTTGCCCGATTGCGGCGGACCAGGCGGGCAACGCCAACTACAACGCCGCACCGCGCCTGGTGCGCGCCATTGCCCTGGCCGCTGCCGCACCCGGCGCGGCAACGGCCGTGCCCACACTCTCGCCCTGGGCGCTGGCGGTGCTGGCGGTGCTGCTGGGGTGGGCGGGGATTGCAAGCGGCAAATGGGCCTCTAGCGCTTATCTGTCGAGCGCTAGGAGCTACAAAATGGGTAGCTAACGTCACCAGGCGGGCGGGTGGCAGAATCGGACCCGCGATGTCCACGAGCAACCCCTCCGCCTATTTCGAGCGCCAGCACGAGCGGCTGGATGCGCTGCTGCACGCCCACCTGCTGGACATCGTGGGCGGCGACTTCAACGCCGCGCTGGAGCGCCTGCGCCGCTGGCGCCAGGAACTGGCCCAGCACATCGAGGTCGAGAACACCCGCCTGCTGCCCCACGTGCCCGAGGGCGCCCGCTGGACCGCGCGCGTCTACCTGCTGGAGCACGAGCGCATCGCCCTGCTGGCCGACGAGCACCTGCAGCGCGTGCAGGCGGCGGCGCGCCAGCCGCTGCAGGGCGAGACGGAGCGCCGCCGCGCGGTGCTGGCGCTGCTGGACGGCGCGCACGCGCTGCGCCACGTGCTGGAGCACCACCACGAGCGCGAGCACATGGCGCTGGCCCATGAGCTGCCGCTGGACGTGCAGCGCGCCGCCTGGGAAGGCGTGCCCGGCTAGGCCACCACCAGCCCTTCGGCCAGGTGGTCGATCCACGCCCGCATGCGCGCGGGCAGGAAGCGGCCCGGCGGGTACAGCAGCCAGGCCGTGCCCGAATAGTCCGTGTCGTGCCGCCATTCGGCCAGCACGCGCACCAGCGCGCCGCTGGCGATCTGCGCCTGCGCGGTGAAGGCGGGCAGGCTCGCCAGGCCCAGGCCCGCCAGGGCCGCGTCGCGCCGGTTCTCGCTGTGGTTGTCCCGGTAGCGCCCGCGCACCGCCACCGCCACCTGCTGCGCGCCGCGGGCGAAGCGCCAGCGCAGCCCGCCCGGGCCCTCGCCCAGGGGAATGCAGTCGTGCGCGGCCAGGTCCTGCGGGTGCGCGGGCGTGCCGCGCCGCGCGAGGTAGGCGGGGCTGGCGCAGACGAGGTGCTCCACGGCCTCCAGCGGCCGGCCCGCCAGGCCGGGCGGCGGCGTGTCGGTGATGCGCACGGCCAGGTCGATGTCCTCGGCGAACAGGTCCACCGCGCGGTCGGTGGTGACCAACTGCACGTCCACCTGCGGGTGCGCGGCCAGGAACGGTGCGACCAGCGGGTGGATGCGCTGGCGCCCATAGGCCTTGGGCACGGCCATGCGCACGAGCCCGCTGGGCGCGGCCGTGTGCCGGTCGGCGAGCTGCATCACCTCGCGCGCGGACGCCTCCAGCGCCTGGCAGCGCGCGAAGGCCGCCTGGCCGGCCTCGGTGAGCCGCAGCTTGCGCGTGGTGCGCTCCAGCAGGCGCACGCGCAGCTGCCCCTCCAGCCGCGCCACCTGCCGGCTCACGGCCGAGGGCGTCAGGCCCAGCCCGCGTGCCGCGCCCGAGAAGCTCCCGGCCTCCACCACGCGCGCGAAGATGGCCATGTCGGCCAGGCTGTCGAGGGCTGCATTCGTGCGCATAGGGAACAGGTCTTGTGTGAATGGACTGGATTATCAATTGTTAGGCGCAAATCTACGATGCCCGGTATGACCACGCTCACCCATACCCCTCCCGCGCTGCTGCCGCGCCTGTCCGACGCCGCCCTGCTGCTCGTCGCCATCGCCTGGGGCACCAGCTACGGCGTGGCCAAGGGCGCGCTGGCGTTCTATCCGGTGCTGGGCTTCCTGGCCGTGCGCTTCCTGCTCACCGCCGTGCTGCTGGCGCCGGCCTGCGTGCGCGCCACGCCCGCGCAGCGGCGCGATGCACGGCGCGCGGGGCTGCCGCTGGGCGGGCTGCTCCTGGCGATCTTCGTCTGCGAGACCTACGGCGTGGCGCACACGCAGGCCAGCAACGCGGCCTTCCTCATCAGCCTGTGCGTGGTGTTCACGCCGTTCGCCGAATGGGCGCTGCTGGGCCGGCGGCCCGCCGCGCGCCTATTCGGCTTCGCCGCCGTCTCGCTGCTGGGCGCCGCGCTGCTCGCGGGCGGCTGGCGCCTGCAATGGGGGTGGGGCGATGCGCTGATGCTGGCCGCCGCCGTGCTGCGCGCCGTCACCGTGTGCGCCACCAGCCTGCTGGCGCGCCGCCACGCGCAGGCGCCCATGCTGCTGCTCACGGCCGTGCAATCGGCCGTGGTGGGTGTGGGCTGCCTGCTGGCGGCGCTGGCGCTGGGCGGCCTGCCGCCGCTGCCGCGCGAGGGCGCCTTCTGGGCCGCCAGCCTCTACCTCGTGCTGGGCTGCACGGTGTTCGCCTTCTTCGCGCAGAACTGGGCGCTCAAGCACAGCGCGCCCAGCCGCGTGGGGCTGCTCATGGGCACGGAGCCCGCCTGGGGCGCGCTGTTCGCCGTGGCCTGGCTGGGCGAGCGCCTGGACGCCACGGGCTGGGCCGGCGGCGCGCTGATCGTGGGGGCGGCGCTGTGGACATTGCGGGCGCGCTAGCATGGAGCAATGAAAACCTTCGGCCAACGCGCCACGGGCCTGCGCCTGGAGCGCATGCAGGACTCGCCGCTGTGGGCGGGCGATGCGTTCCGCAACGTCCACCCCATCCTGCCCGGCCTGCGCGACCGGGAGGCCCCGCGCCCCGCGCTGCGCGACATCCTGTGCCCCGGCGGCCGCCGCCTGCCGGGCGGGCCGCTGCCTTCGGCCAGCCCGCTGGAGGCCTGGCGCCGCGCGCCGGGCTCGGGCCTGCGGGCCACGTGGCTCGGGCATTCCACGGTGCTCATCGAGATCGACGGCCTGCGCGTGCTCACCGACCCTGTATGGGGCCCGCGCGCCTCGCCCTCGCGGCTCATGGGGCCCAAGCGGTTCCAGCCCGTGCCGGTGCGGCTGGCCGCCATGCCGCCGGTGGACCTGGTGCTGGTCTCGCATGACCACTACGACCACCTGGACTACCCCACCATCCGCGCGCTGGCCAAGCAGAACGTGCCCTTCGTCACCCCGCTGGGTGTGGGCGCGCACCTGGAGGCCTGGGGCGTGCCCGCCGCGCGCATCACCGAGCTGGACTGGTGGCAGAGCCACAACCTGCCGGGGGCCGACCTCACGGTGCATGCGGCGCCGTCGCAGCACTTCTCGGGCCGGGGCCTGAAGGACCGCAACGCCACGCTGTGGGCGTCGCTGGTCATCGAGACGCCGCGCCACCGCGTGTTCTTCAGCGGCGACACGGGACTGACCACCGAATACGCCGCGATCCGCGAACGCTTCGGCCCTTTCGATCTGGTGATGTTGGAGGTGGGCGCCTTCCACCCGACCTGGGGCGACATCCACCTGGGCCCCGCCAACGCGCTCAAGGCGCTGGACCTGCTGGGCGGCGGCGCTTTCCTGCCGGTGCACTGGGGCACCTTCAACCTCGCGGTGCACGACTGGGACGAGCCGGCCGAAACGCTGCTGCAGCTCGCGCCCCGGCACGGCGCGCAGCTGCTGATGCCGCGCCTGGGCGAGCCCGTGGAGCCGTCGCACGGCCCGCGCGCGCAGCCCTGGTGGCGCGGCGTGGGGCAGGGTGCGCCGGCCCAGGCTAATCCTGCCAGCCCGGCGCAGCCGCTGCCCGATGAGTCTTTGCCCTGGCCGCTCGACTGAGCGCCGGGCGGCCAGTCAGTCCATGCGCAGCTTGTAGGCCACCCCGTCGCGCCCCGGGTCGGCGCCGCCGTGCAGCCCATCGGCCTGCACCTGCACGCCATGCACCCAGGCGATGGTGTAGTTGTACGGGTTGCGGTTGACCTGGTAACCCTGGGCCTCCAGCGCGCGCGTGGTGTGGCGCGGGATGCGGTTGCACACGTCGATGGCGTTGCTGGTGGACGAGAAGCGCGGCGCACTCACGGCGGCCTGCATTTCCATGCCGTGGTCGATCACGTTGAGCAGTACCTGCAGCACGCCCATGGCGATCTGCGTGCCGCCGGGCGCGCCCAGCACCACGTCGAGCCGGCCGTCCTTGAACGTGATGGTGGGGCACGACGAGGTGAAGCGGCTCTTGCCCGGCTGGATGCTGCCCGCGCGGCCCGGGCGCGGGTCGAACACGCCCATGCAGCCGTTGTAGAGGAAGCCCATGCCCGGCGTGATCACGCCCGAGGGCATGGCGAGCGAGTGGGTCATGGAGACGCAGTTGCCGTCGCCGTCCACCACACTCAGGTGCGTGGTGTCGCGCGGCACGGGCGCGCCGGGGTTCACGCGCTCCACGCTGAAGCGCTGGCCCGCGCGGATCCGCGCGGCGGCCTCGCGGGCCATGTCCTTGGACAGCAGCTGGCCGAGCGGCACGTCGAAGAAGCGCGGGTCGCCGATGTGGCGGTCCTTGTCCGCCGTGGCCTTCTTCATCGCCTCGCAGACGGTGCGCAGGTACTCGGGGCTGTTGTGCTCCATCGCGCCCAGGTCGAAATTCTCAAGAATATTGAGCATCTCCAGCAGCATCGCGCCGCCGCCCGGGGGCTGGTTGGTGGTCACCGTGCGGCCGCGGTAGCTGCCCACGAGCGGGGCGTTGCGGCGCACCTCGTAGCGCGCCAGGTCGTCGAGCGTGATCAGCGCGCCCAGCGACTGCAGGTGCACCACCATCTCGCGCGCCAGGTCGCCCTGGTAGAAGGGGTGCGAGCCTTCTTCGGCAATGCGGCGCAGCACGCGCGCCATGCCCTCGTTGCGCAGCGGCGTGCCGATGGCCTTGGGGCGGCCGTCGGGGCGGCAGTAGAGCGCGCGGCCCTCCTCGCTGTACTGCAGGCGCTCCAGGTTGCCGACGCGGCCCGAGGTGGGCTCGTCGATCCAGAAGGAGTGCATGCCGGGGCGCACGAAGAAGCCGTCCTGCGCCCAGCGGATCGCGGGCTCCACCACCTGCTTCCACGGCAGGCGGCCGTGGGCCTGGTGCATGGCCTCCAGCCCCTTGAGCGTGGCGGGCGTGGCGATGGACTGCGGGCCGATGTCGTTCACGTGGCCCTGGAGGATGAAGCCGAAGCCGTCGGGCGTCTCGCCTTCGAGCAGGTGCTCCCACATGTCCTCGCGCGCGGCCAGCGGCGCGGGCGAGTGGAAGTCGAAGTATTCGTGCACGCCCGCGCCGGGCAGGTACACGGCCGCGGTGCCGAAGCCCGCGATGCCGCACATCAGCGGATCGACCACCGTCTGCGCGAGCGCGGTGGCCACGGCGGCGTCCACCGCGTTGCCGCCCGCGCGCAGGATGTCGATGCCCGACTCGGCCGCCTCGGGCTGCGGGCAGACGACCATTGCCTCTCTTGTCATGGCGTGCCGGCTCACTTGCTGCTCAGGTCGAGCTTTTCGAGCGTCGGGCCCCAGGCCTTGGTGTCGCGCGCAGTGGTCTCCATGACCAGCGACGCGGGGCCGGCCACCGGGATCACGCCCAGTGCGCCGAGCTTGGCCAGTGCCTCGGGGCTCTTGTGGAATGCTTCCGTGGCCTTGTTGAGCTTCTCGATGATCTCGGGCGGCGTGCCCGCGCGCGCGACCACCGCGCTCCAGCCCATGGTGTCGAAACCCTTCACGCCCAGCTCGCTCAGCGTGGGCACATCGGGGAGTTCAGGCATGCGCCGGGGCGAGAGCACGGCCAGCGCATTGAGTTTCTTGGCCTTGATATGCGGCAGCGCCGTGCCATAGACGGGGGCCATCACTTCGGTCTGCCCCCCGATGGTGGCCAGGATGCCGTCGGCCTCGCCCTTGTAGGGAATGTGGGTCATGGAGATGCCCAGGGCATGGTCCACGAGTTCCACGGCCAGGTGGGTCGAGTTGCCCAGGCCCGCCGAGGCAAAGTTGAGCTTGCCGGGGGCGGCCTTGGCCTTTTCGGTGAGCTGCTTGAGCGTCTTGATGCCCGTGGCGGGGTTGGTCACCAGCGCGAACGAGTTGGTGCTCAGCATGGCCACGCCCGTGAAGTCCTTTTGGGGGTTGTAGGGCAGCGGCTTGTAGGTGAACTGGTTGAGCACCATGAGCGACACGCTGCCGTAGAGCAGCGTGTAGCCGTCGGCCGGCTGGTTCAGCACGTTCTGCGCGGCGATGATGCCGCCGCCGCCGGGCTTGTTCTCCACCACGATGGTGCCGCCGAGCGCCTTGCCCGCGTGCTCGGCCCACAGGCGTGCGATGGTGTCGCTGCTGCCGCCCGGCGCCTGCGAGACCACGAGGCGGATGGGGCGCTCGGGGTACGCGCCCTGCGCGTGCGCGGCGGCGGCCGTTGCGGCGATGGCCGCCGCGGCGAGGAACTGGGAGACGGTGTGGAGGGCTTTGGACACGGGTTTTCTCTCTGGCTGGATGGGGGAGGGGGAACGGGTTTCATTGTCATGACGGCACCCCGCCGCGCCTAGTGAAAAGGCAAAATGCCTCCATGAAGGTTTCCTCATGATTGAAAACGGCGCGGGCATCTCCTGGGCGCGGCGGCTGAAGATCCGCCACCTCGAATCCTTCCTCGTGCTCGACGAGGCCGGCACGCTCACGCAGGCCGCCGCGCGCCTGCACATGACGCAGTCGGCCATGTCGCACTGGCTGGCCGAGCTGGAGAGCGTGGCCGGCACGCCGCTCGTGGTGCGCGGGCGCAAGGTGCAGCTCACGCCCGCGGGGCATCTGCTCAAGCGGCTGGCGGTCAACGTGCTGGGCGATGTCTCGCGCACCGGGCGCGAGATGAACGCCGTGGCCGCCGGGCGCGTGCCGCGCCTGAACGTGGGCAGCGTCTGGGCCGGCATCGCGGGCGGGCTGCCCGAGGCCGTGGGCGCGTTCCAGCGCGCGCATGCCGATGTGGCCGTCTCCATCCACGACGGGCCGTTCGACAACCTGCTCAAGGGGCTGGAGACGCGCGCGCTCGATGCCGTCATCGGCGTGCTCGACGCGCGTGCGCACCAGCCGGGGCTGGAGCACGCGGTGCTGTTCGACGACCGCGTGGCCCTCGTCGTCGGCCAGGGCAGCAAGCACTGGGCGCGCAGCGACGCGCTGACCTTCCGGGATGCGCTGCATGAGCAATGGGTAATGCCCCCGCCCGGCACGCTCACGCGCATCCAGATGGACGCCTTCCTGATCGAGCAGGAGGCCTCCTGGCTCCTACCGCGCGTGGAGACCGCCTCGCTCGCGATGATGCAGGCGCTGCTGCACACGGGCGACTACGTGGGCGTGTGCTCGGAGTCGATGGCGCGCTACCAGGCGTCGCTGGGCCTGTTCCGCCAGATCCGGGCCGAGTCGCGCATCCGCTTCGGCCCCATCGCGGTGATGTGGAACCGCGAGCACGCCACGGCCACACTGCGCGACTTCATCGGCTGCCTCGTGGCGCATGCGCGCGGCGGCGGCGAGTAGGGCGGGTGGCAAAATCGCAGGCTTTCGTATCCATCCGCACGCCCCATGTTCACCGGCATCGTCCAAGCCACGGCGGGCATCGCCGCCATCACCGACCGCGCGGGCCTGCGCACCTTCACGCTCGGTTTTCCCGAGGGCTTTTGCGAAGACCTTGCCATCGGCGCCAGCGTGTCCACGGACGGTGTGTGCCTCACGGTGACCGAAATTCTCTCGCCCACGCAGGCCGTGTTCGACGTGATGCAGCAGAGCCTGAACATCACCACGCTGGGCCGCCTGCGCGAGGGCGACCGCGTGAACGTGGAGCGCGCGGCCAAGGACGGCGCGGAGATCGGCGGCCACCCGCTGTCGGGCCACGTCGATTTCACCGGCACGCTGATCGAACGCCGTGAGTTCGACCACAACCTCGTCTGGCGCGTGGCCGTGCCCGAGGCGTTCCGCCGCTACGTCTTCGCCAAGGGCTACATCGCCATCCACGGCGCGAGCCTCACGGTGGCCGAGGTGGACCGCGCCGAGGGCTGGTTCGAGGTCTGGCTGATCCCCGAGACGCGCCGCGCCACGGTGTTCGAGGGCAAGCAGGTGGGCGATGCGCTCAACATCGAGATCGAACGCAGCACCCAGGTGGTGGTCGATACGGTGCGCGAGGCCGTGCAGGAAAGCCTGGGGCGCCTGCAGCCCGTGCTGGAGGCGCTGCTGAAGGAAAAGGGCCTGTCGCTCGACGACTTCGTGCAGCCGCCGCCGTTGCCCCAACCTTGATCCGCACCCTTGAGCCGCGCGACCTGCCGGGCCTGCTGGCCGTGCAGCGCGCCTGCTACGGCGAGGGTTTCGTCGAGCGCGCCGAGGTCTTCGCGCGGCGGCTGGCCAGCCCCGCGAACTGCTCGCTGGCGGCGGAGCAGGGCGGCCGCATCGTGGGCTACCTCGCGGCCTACCGCTCCGTGCTCGGCAAGGTCACGCCGCTGCACGGCGGCTTCGACACCGTGGATGCGCCCGACACGCTCTACCTGCACGACATGGCCGTACTGCCCGCATGCGCGGGCCAGGGCATCGCACGTGCATTGCTCGCGCCGCTGCTGCACGGCGCGCGCGGCGAGGGCCTGCGCCACAGCGCCCTGGTGGCCGTGCAGGGCGCGCAGGGCTACTGGGCGCGCCACGGCTATGCGCCCTGGGCACTGCGCGATGCGGCGCAGCGGCAGCGCCTTGCGGGCTATGGCGCGGACGCCGTCTACATGGCGATGAAGCTACTGAAATAGTAGCTGCTTGCGCTTGCTGCATAAGCGCTGGAGGCCGATCTGGTTCAAATTCTCCGTCCCCTGGAGGGAGCAATGGCGCGTGAATGATGGTTGTCTATGGACAATTAGAAGTTGTATTTGACAATTATTCGGCGGATTCAGAAACTGGGTGCACCTCAAAGGAGACACGCACCCCATGCCCCGACTCACCGATTACCAGAGCTATGCGGACGCCCAGGCCCATTTCTCGGCCGAGAAACTCTGGGAGCTTTTCGATGGCGACCGCGAGCGCCTGAACATTGCCCACGAATGCGTGGACCGGCACGCGGGCAGCGGCCGCGACGCGCTGGTCGTGGCCCACGCGGACGGCACCGACGAGGTCATCACCTACCGTGCACTGGCCGAGGATTCGTCGCGCTTCGCGCACTGGCTGGAGCAGCGCGGCGTCCAGCCGGGGCAGCGCGTGGCGATCATGCTGGACCCCTCGCGCGCCTTCTACACGGCGATGTTCGGCGTCATCAAGCGCGGCGCCATCGCCGTGCCGCTGTTCACGCTGTTCGGGCCCGACGGCATCCGCCTGCGCGTCGATGACTGCCAGCCCGCGCTGATCGTCACGAACGCCGAGAAGCAGCCCGTCGCCACCGCGGTGACGCAGGTGCCGGTGATGGTCTACGACGACGCTTTCCACGCCGGCCTGCAGGCGCTGCCTGCGCACTACGCGGTGCAGACGCGCGCCGACGACCTGGCGGTGTTCCAGTACACCTCGGGCACCACGCGCGAGCTGCCCGATGCCGTGAAGCACACGCACAAGGCCCTGGTCACGCTCACGGTGGCGGCGCTGTACGGCACGGGCCTGCGGCCGGGCGACCGCTTCTTCTGCCCCTCGTCGCCCGCCTGGGGGCACGGCCTGTGGCACGGCACGCTGGCGCCGCTGGGCATGGGGCTCACGGTGGGCGCGTACAGCGGGCGCTTTTACCCCGAGCGGCTGCTGCAGGCGCTGTCCGCGCACCGCTTCACCAATATGTCGGCCGCCGCCACGCACTACCGCATGATGAAGAACTGCGGCAAGGCCGGTGATTACCAATACTGCTTCGAGAAGCTCTCGTTCACCGGCGAGCCCATCGACGACGATACGGCCGACTTCGTGCGCAAGACCTTCGGCCTGGAGGTGTGCAGCATGTACGGCACCACCGAGATCGGCGTGGTGCTGGTCAGCTACCCCGGCGCGCCGGACTTTCCCGTCAAGCGCGGCTCGCTCGGCAAGCCCGTGCCGGGCACGCGCATCGAGGTGCACGACGCCGATGGCCGGCCCTGCCCGCCGGGCGCCACCGGCCAGCTCATGGTGCTGCGAAAGGGCGAGTGGATTCCCACCAAGGACCTGGGCCGCACCGATGACGACGGCTACTACTACCACGCGGGCCGCGCCGACGACGTGATCATCTCCGCCGGCTGGACCATGAGCGCGGTGGAGATCGAGAACGCCATCCTCCTGCACGCCGACGTGCTCGAAGCCGCCGCCATCGGCGTGCCCGACGAGGTGCGCGGCCAGGTCGTGAAAGCCTTCATCGTCACCGGCCGCGCGCCCGGCGATGCCTTCGTGCAGGAAATCCAGGACCTCGTGCGCACCAAGCTCAGCCAGCACGAATACCCGCGCCACGTGGCCTTCGTGCCCGAACTCCCCAAGACCCCCGCCGGCAAGGTGCACCGCAAGGTGCTGCGCGAGCGCGAGGCCGCCGCCGCGCACTGACCCATTCCGTTCACCCATCCACCCCAACAGGAGACAAGCATGTCCACCACCACCCAGCGCAGCTTCCCCAAGATCACGGAAAGCGGCCTCGACGAACTGCGCGAGCGCATCGGCCAGAAGATCGGCAACACCGTCGAGCCCTGGTGCTACGAGGCCACGCGCGACAACATCCGCCACTACGCCCACGGTATCGGCGACGACAACCCGCTGTGGTGCGACCCGGACTACGCGGCCAAGACGCACTACGGCGGCATCGTCGCGCTGCCGAGCTTCCTGTTCTCCACCAGCCGCATCGTCTCGGGCTACGTGGGCGGCCTGCCGGGCGTGCACGCCATGTGGTCGGGCGCGGACTGGACGTGGCACAAGCCCATCCGCCGCAACGACGCGATCCACACCGAGGCGCACCTGAAGGACCTGATCGAGCACCAGACCCGCTTCGCCGGGCGTGCCGTGCAGCAGATCTACCACGTGGACTTCTTCAACCAGACCGGCGACAAGGTGGCCGAGGCCGACAGCTGGTGCTTCCGCACCGAGCGCGACCATGCGCGCGAGGTGGGCACCAAGTACAAGGACGTCCGGGCCCGCGAGCCGCGCCGCTACACCGACGAGGAGCTGGGCGAGGCCTACAAGCTCTACCGCAACGAGGAAGTGCGCGGCGCCACGCCCCGCTACTGGGAGGACGTGAAGGAAGGCGAGGAGCTGCCCACCATGTTCAAGGGCCCGATGACGGTGACCGGCTTCATCGCCTACGCCCAGGGGTGGGGGGGCCTGTACATCCGCGCCAACAAGCTCGCGTGGAAGCTCATCGACCAGCACCCCGGCGTGGGCATCAAGAACCGCTTTGGCATCCCCGACTGCCCCGAGCGCGTGCACTGGGAGGAAGACTTCGCGCTCGAAGTCGGTGCGCCCGGTGCCTACGACTACGGCCCGGAGCGCACCTCGTGGCTCACGCACCACCTCACCAACTGGATGGGCGACACAGGCTTTTTGCACAAGGCGAGCTGCAAGATCCGCCGCCACAACCCCGAGGGCGACATGCTGTTCATCAAGGGCCGCGTGAAGCGCAAGTTCGTCGAGAACGGCCAGCACCTGGTCGAGATCGAGCAGGAGGCGCGCAACCAGGACGACGAGCTGTCGGTCGTGGGCGGCGGCGTGGTCGTCCTTCCCTCTCGCGGCTGACGGCCATGAATGCTGCGCTGCACGGCCTGAAAGTGGTGGATCTGACCCGCGTGCTCGCGGGCCCGCTGTGCACCCAGATGCTGGCCGACCATGGCGCGCAGGTCGTCAAGGTGGAGCCGCCCGGCGGGGACGAGACCCGCCAGCTTGGGCCCCCCTTTGACCTGGACGGCCACGCGGCCTACTTCTCGGCCCTCAACCGGGGCAAGCGCTCGATCAGCCTGGACCTGTCCACGCCCGGCGGGCAGGAGGTGCTGCACCGGCTGCTGGCCGATGCCGACGTGCTCATCGAGAACTTCCTGCCCGGCACCATGGAGCGCTGGGGCCTGGGCTACGAGCAGGCGCTGGCCGCGGCCTACCCGCGCCTCGTCTACTGCAGCGTGACCGGCTTCGGCGCCGACGGGCCGCTCGGCGGCCTGCCCGGCTACGACGCCGTGCTGCAGGCCCTGTGCGGGGTGATGAGCATCAACGGCGACGCCGCGACGGGCGCGACCCGCGTGGGCATCCCGGTGGTGGACCACCTCACCGGCTACGTGGCGCTGTCGGCGATCCTCATGGCGCTGCTCGCGCGCGGCCACAGCGGCCAGGGGCAGCGCGTGGAGGCCACGCTGTACGACACGGCGCTGAGCCTGCTGCTGCCGCATGCGTCCAACTGGTTCGCGTCGCAGAAAAGCCCCGGGCTGCTGGGCAGCGCGCACCCCAACATCGCGCCCTACGACAAGTTCCGCGCGCGCGACGGCGAGCTGTTCATCGGCATCCTCAACGACGGGCAGTTCAAGCGCTTTTGCAGCCACGTGGGGCTGCAGGCGCTGCTGGCGGACGCGCGCTTCGCCTCCAACACCGCGCGGCTGGCGCACCGCGATGCGCTGCGCGAAGCCATCGAGTCGGCCATCGCCCGCCACGACTGCGGCCCGCTGTGCGACGCGCTCATGCGCGCCGGCGTGCCTGCGGGGCCTGTGCTATCCGTGCCGCAGGCGCTGGCGCACCCGCACTGCGCGCACCGGGGCATGGTCGTGCGCGCGGGCAACTACACCGGCCTGCGCGCGCCCATGCGCCTGGCGGGAACGCCCGGCGCCCCCGGGAGGGCCCCGCCCGCCTTGGCCCAGCACGCCGGCGAGGTGCTGGGCGAGCTGGGATTCACGGCGCAGGAGCGCGCCGTGCTGCAGGCCAGCGGCGCGGCCCCCGCGCGCCCGGCGGCGTAAGCCGCAAGCGCCTGTGCCGGCGTGCCCGGCCAGTGCATCCGCAACCCCTTCAAGATAATGACCCAGGAGACAAAACCATGCGCCAGTTTGCCGTTTCGTTTGCCGCCGCGCTCTGCCTGCTCGCGGGCACGCCCGCCCATGCACAGGGCCCCCACGCCGCGCCGCCGGCCTATCCCACCAAGCCGGTCAAGATCGTCGTGGCCTACGCGGCGGGCCAGGGCACGGACATCGCCACCCGCTACATCAGCGACCTGATGGCCAAGGACCTGGGCCAAGCCTTCGTCATCGACAACCGCCCCGGGGCCGGGGGCAACCTCGGCACCGAGATCGCGGCGCTGGCCCCGCCCGACGGCTACACGCTCACCATGGGCACCAACGCCACCCACGTGCTCAACCAGTTCCTCTACTCCAAGGTGCCGTTCGACGCCGAGAAGGACTTCGAGCCCATCGGCCTGGTGGGCACCTTCCCCATGGTCGTGGCGGTGAACGCCAGCGTGCCCTTCACGGCCGTGGGGGGGCTGCTGGACACCGTCAAGCGCCAGTCCGGCTCGGCCGACATCGCCATGCCCAGCACCACGGCGCGCCTGGTGGTGGAACTGCTCAAGGAGCGCACGGGCGTGGCCCTGTTCGGCGTGCCCTACAAGGGCTCGGGCAACGCCATGACCGACGTGCTCGGCGGCCAGCTGCCCGTGATCGTGGACACGCCCACGGCCCTGCGCCCGCACCTGGCCGCGGGCAAGGTGCGGGCCATCGGCGTCACCTCGGCCCAGCCCAGCGGCCTGGTGCCGGGCGTCAAGCCGGTGGCGGAGCAGGGTGTCGATGGCTTCGAGGTGATCGCCTGGAACGCGCTGTACGCCCCCAAGGGCACGCCGCCCGCCATCATCGCCACCCTGAACGCGGCGCTCAACAAGGCCCTGTCGCGGCCCGAGGTGCGGCAGAAGCTGCTGGAGCTGGGGTTCGAGCCCGCGGGCGGAACGCCGGCGCGGCTCGCGGACTTCGCGCGCGCCGAGCGCAAGAAGTGGGGGCCGCTGATCCAGGCCGCGGGCATCCGCGCCGATTGACCCGCGTCAGGCCGGAAAACTGCCCGGAAACAGATGCTCCGGCGCGCACACCTCGCCCAGCACGAAGCGCGCCGCGGCGCGCACCAGCAGCCTGGGCGCGCCGTGCCCGGCGGCCTCGGCCCAGGCCTCGACCAGCATCCGCACCTGGCCGTCCTGCACGTCGAGCGGCTTCGCGAGAAAGCTCACGCGCTCGCCGAGCGCAGGCCGCGCGAGCACGCGCAGGGCATCGAGCTCGGCCAGCACGGCCGGGCGCGCGAAGTGGCCGCTCGGCACGACGGCGCCCGCCTGGTCGAGCCTGGCCAGCAGCCATCCGCTGGGGATGTGCCCGCTCGCGTCGATGTCCATTGGCCGCGTGACGGTGCGCAGCACCACCTGCATGCCATCGCCGTGTTCCTGCATCTCAAAGGCCCTCCACCAGCAGGCTGGAGACCTCCCGGGCCTCCCGCATCATTTCCTGGGCCAGCAGGTCGGTCGCCACGGTCGTGAGCTGGCTGCTCAGCCCCACCACCACCACGGTGTAGGCCAGCCGCCCGCTCGCCGCGAAGATGGGCACGGCGACCACCGTCAGGCCCGCCATGAAGTGGTCCCGGTCCACGCTGAACCCCTGGGCGCGGGCCAGCTCCACTTCCTTCTTCCAGGCGTCGAAGCGCGGCGCCTTGTCCCATGCGATCTGCGCGAACTTCTTGCGCAGTTCCGCCCAGCTCTCGCCGCCGTGCGCGGCCACGAGCCGGCCCGTGGCGCTGACCAGGGTGTCGAAGCGGCTGCCCACGTCCGTGTGCACGCGGAACGGCTGGTTCGAGTGCGACAGCGCCAGCACCACCACCGTACCCTTGGCCGTCACCTCGACGCCCATGGCCGTGACGCCGAAGCGCCCCGCCAGGCGGTCCAGCGCGGGCTGGATGAGCTGCGGGAAGCCGCTGCGCTCCAGCACGCTGCGCGCCAGGCTGATCATGCCGTTGCCCAGCGCGTAGCGCTTGGTGGCTGCATCCCAGGTCACAAGTTCCTCGGCCACCAGCACCCGCAGGATGTGCAGGCAGGTGCTGGGCACCAGCGCCAGTTCGTCGGCGATGGCCTTCACGCCCAGGGGCTGGCCCACCCGGCCCAGCAGGCGCAGGATGGCGATGGAGCGGCTGACGGCGGGCACGGGGCGCACGCGCACGGTGCGCGGGGCCGTCTTGGTGCCGGTGGCCTGGGGGGATTTCTTTGCGGGCATGGCGGAGCTTCGGGCGTTGAACCGTCCCAGGGGCCCCAGCCAGCTGGCGGTGGCGGCCGTCATGGCCTGGGGCAGCGGGACACCGCCGATCTTAGAGCGCGTGCGCGGCCCGTCATAGCTGCTGCCCGCCCTGCGCCGGGCGCACGACCTTCATGAGGGCCTGCGCCGTCAGGGCCGTGGCCCCGTCCACGGTGACCTCGCCGCGCAGGAAGACCAGCGAGCCCGTGCGCCGCACCACCTGCGCGCGGGCCTGCGCCAACTGGCCCGCGCGCACCGGGCCGGCGAAATGCGTGTCGAGCTGCAGCGTGAGGCAGGGCTGGCGCGCGCAGGCCTCCCACGCCACGCTGCTGATGGCGTGGTCCAGCAAGGTAACCAGGGCGCCCCCGTGCACCACGCCCGCGGGGTTGAGGTGGGCCTCCTGCGCGAGCACGGCATAGGCCCAGGCATCGCCCTCGCGCCGTGTCCACAGCGGGCCGGCCAGGCCCATGAAGCCGGGCAGGTCGCGGCGCTTCCAGTGCTGTTCGGCAAGGGCTTCAGGGGTCACGCGGTGTTCCATGGTGAACCGGCGGATGGGTGTTCGTTGCGGGCGGGTGTTTTCAGTGCATTGTATTGAAAGAATAGTTTTGTATATGGACAAATACTCTGGGCCGCATCAACCCGCGCCGATGCACCCCGCCTCGGCGCCCTCGGCCACGATCCAGTCGCGAAAGCGCCGTAGCGCGGGGTCGATCAGCGCCTCGGGCCGGTAGACGAGGCGGTAGGCCAGCGGCGCGGCGGCGGGCGGCGCCTGCACACCGACCAGCGCCCGCGTGGCCAGCTCGCGCGCCACGAGCGCGCGCCGCACGAGGGCGAAGCCGCGCCCCGCCACGGCCGCCTCGATGGCGCCGCCGGTGCCGTCGAACACCACACCCTGCCCGCAGTCCACACCGTCCAGGCCCTGGGCCTGGCACCACAGCCGCCAGTCGTCGCGGAACTCGTCGTGCAGCAGCAGCGCTCCCGCGAGGTCGTGCACCTGCGCGGCCTCGCGCGGCGCCACGAGGCGCGGGCTGCACACGGGGACCAGGTCGTCGCCCAGCAGCCATTCGGCATGCAGGCCGGGGTACGGGCCCAGGCCGTGGCGCACCGCGAAGTGCATGTCCTCGGCCAGCAGGTCCACCTTGCGGTAGGTGCTGTTCACGTGCACGTCGAGCTCGGGCGAGCGCTGCAGGAAGTGCTGCAGGCGCGGCACCAGCCACTGCGCGGCGAAGCTCGGGGTGCAGCTCACGCGCACCACGCGCCGCGCGCCGGCCGCCAGGCGCGCCGTGGCGTGGCCGATGCAGGCCAGTGCTTCGGCGCAGGCCGCCTGGTAGTCCATGCCCGCGGGCGTGAGCGCAAGCCCGCGCGGCAGCCGCTCGAACAGCGCGCAGCCCAGGAAGGCTTCGAGCCGCCGCACCTGCTGCGACACCGCGCCCGGCGTGACGTGCAGCTCGCGCGCGGCCTCGCGCACGCTGCGGTGGCGCGCCGTGGCCTCGAAGAAGCGCACGGCGATCAGGGGTGGGAGTTTCATGGGATGGCTGTCTATTTCAGCTAAACACTCGTACAGGATAAATCGTTTGCCAGGGCTGCATCGATTTCCAACAATGGCGCCAATCCATTCATCCGTCGAGACCGCCATGCCACTGCCCAGCCTCCTGCGCCTGTTCACCCTCGCGGCCCTGTGGGGCGGCAGCTTCCTCTTCCTGCGCGTGGCGGCGCCCGTGCTCGGGGCCTTGCCCACGACCTTCGGGCGCGTGCTGCTCGGCGCAGCGGGGCTGGCGCTGCTGCTGGCCGCGCTGCGGCTGCGCCCGAGGTTCGAGGGCAAGCTCGCGGCCACCATGGCGCTGGGCGTGGTGAATTCGGGCGTGCCGTTCCTGATGTTCGCGTTCGCCGCGCGCAGCCTGCCCGCGGGCTACAGCGCCATCCTCAATGCGACCACGCCGCTCATGGGCGTGCTCATCGGCGCGCTGGCCTTCGGCGAGCGCATCACGGCTGCGCGCGTGGCGGGCGTGTGCCTGGGGGTGGCGGGCGTGGCCGTGCTGGCCCAGGCTGGGCCCGTGGCGCTCACGCCCGAGGTGCTGGGCGGCATCGCGGCCTGCCTCGTGGCCACGGCCTGCTATGGCGCGGCGGGCTTTCTCACGCGGCGCTGGATCACCGCGCGCGGTGGGCTCGACGCCCGCGTCGTCGCGCTGGGCAGCCAGATCGGCGCGGTGCTGGTGCTCGTGCCTTTCGTGGCCTGGGAGCTGTGGCGCACGCCGGCCGCGCCCGCCGCCTGGGCGGCCGCGCCGCCGGTGGTGTGGGGCGCGCTGCTCGCGCTGGGCCTGGCGTGCACGGCGCTGGCCTACGTGCTGTACTTCCGCCTGATCGCCGACGTGGGGCCGATGAAGGCGCTCACCGTGACCTTCCTGATCCCGCTGTTCGGCGTGGCCTGGGGCTGGCTGCTGCTGGGCGAGCGCGCGGGCCTGGCCCATGCCGCGGGCGGCGGGCTCATCGCCGCGGCGCTGTGGCTGGTGCTGCGGCCCGTGCCACCGGCGGCGCCGGTGCCCGCCGCGCAGGGCGCGCGGCCGTGACGGGGCGGGCAGTGGCGTAGGGGCGGGGCGCCCCGTCATCCTTCCTCGCCATAATGCCCGCCATGCCAAACCGCTGGAAACCCAACGTCACCGTGGCCGCCATCGTGGAGCAGGAGGGCCGCTTCCTGCTCGTGGAGGAGGACACCGCTGACGGCCTGCGCCTGAACAACCCGGCGGGCCACCTCGATCCTGGCGAATCGCCCATGCAGGCCTGCGTGCGCGAGGTGCTCGAAGAAACCGCCTACGACTTCGAGCCCGCGGCCCTGGTGGGCGTGTACCTCAACCGCTTCACGCGCACCCGCACGGGCGACGACATCACCTACATGCGCTTCGCGTTCTGCGGCGCGGTGGGCACGCACCATGCGTGGCGCGCACTGGACGACGGCATCGTGCGCACGGTGTGGATGACGATGGACGAAATCCGCGCCTGCGCGGACCGCCACCGCAGCCCGCTGGTGCTGCGCTGCTTCGAAGACTACCTGGCGGGCCGGCGCGCACCGCTCGACCTCGTCCACACCGACGCGAGCGTGCTCCAGCCCCCGGGCTGATCACTGCGCGGTGATCTTGCGCTCGCGCACGATCGCGCCCCACTGGTCGTATTCCTTCTTCATGAAGGCGGCGAACTCCGCGCGCGTGGTGGGGTGGGGCGTGAGGCCGTGCTTGTTGAGCGCCTCCTGCACGCCCGGGTCCTTGAGCACCTTCACGATCTCCTGGTTCCAGCGGTCGAGCAGCGGCGCGGGTGTCTTGGCCGAGGCCACGAAGGCGTACCAGTTGAGCGCCTCGAAGCCCGGGAAGCCCGACTCCGCCACCGTGGGGATGCCCGGCAGGTAGGCCGGCCGCGTGAGGCCCGTGGTGGCCAGCGGGATCAGCTTGCCCGATTCCACGTGCGGCATGGCCGTGGGCGGCGCGGCGAAGTAGCTCGTCACGCGCTCGCCCAGCAGGTCCTGCAGCGCGGGCGCGCCGCCCTTGTAGGGCACGTGCACCATGTCGATGCCCGCGCGCTGGTTGAACAGCTCGCCCGCCAGGTGCGAGGCCGAGCCCGCGCCGGTGGAGGCGAAGTCCACGCCGCCGGGCTTCTTCTTCGCGAGCTGCACGAACTCGGCCAGTGTCTTCACGCCCGCGCCCTTGTGCACTACGAGCACGTTCGGAAAGTACACGCCGCCCGAGATGGGCGCCAGGTCCTTGAACGGGTCGTAGGCCAGCTTCATGATGTGTGGCGCGATGGTCAGCGGCCCCACCGAGCCGAGCAGCAGCACCGTGCCGTCCGCCGGGCCCGCCGCCACCTGCTGGTGGGCGATGTTGCCGCCCGCGCCGCCCTTGTTCTCCACCACCACGGGCTGGCCGATGTTCTCGCCCAGCTTCTTGGCGATGAGGCGCGCGGCGGCATCGGCCGCGCCGCCCGCGGCAAAGCCCACGACCAGCGTGACGGGCTTGGACGGTGGAAAGTCCTGGGCCGGCGCGGGGCCGGCGAAGGCGAGGGCGGCGGCCGCCGCTGCGGCGGCCTGGATCAGGGTGCGTTTTTTCATGGAATGTCTCCTGGGGCTGTGTTGTAAGTCAAACAGGGCGCTAGCGCTTATGGGGTAATCGCTAGCAGCTATCGTTTTAATAGAGGTCAATCGCTGCCCAGCCCGACGGGGTGGGGCTGGCGCCGCTCGGTGTGGTGGCGCAGCAGCGCCGCCGTGCGGAAGATGCCGTGGGCGAACTTGCCGTAGGGCAGCGTGGCGAACAGCGCCATCACCGCGCCCAGGTGCAGGCACAGCAGCAGCGCCATGGCGCCCGTGCCGCGCGCTGCCCACAGGGCCAGGCCGCTGGTGGCGATGAGGAACAGCAGCGCGATGAAGCCGCGGTCCATGGGCTTTTGCGTGGCGTCGCCGTGCGCCGGGTCGCGGCGCAGGTTCAGCCGCCACAGGCCGGCGGTGCCCAGCGTGAGCATCGCGCCGCCCGCCGCGCCCAGCAGCTTCGGCAGGCTGGGCAGGTCGTAGGGCGCGGGCAGGCCGAGCAGGTAGTGGTAGAGCGTGGCCACGCTGGTGGCCGCGAAACACAGCAGGAAGCCGTAGAACGTCAGGTGGTGGCAGCGGCGGCGCGCGAGGGTGTAGGCGTCGTCCTCGTTGGGGCAGCCGTCGCCGTGGCCGCCGTCGAGGTATTTCAGGCGCAGCACGTCGTGCGTGGCCTGCGCCGTGGCGGGGGCCTGCAGCGGCGCGCCGCTGGTCGCGGGCGTGATGTCGCGCCAGAAGCGCCGCACGCCCAGCGCGAGCGCGAGCACGGCGAACAGGAACACGGGTGCGAACAGGCCCACGAGCAGGTTGTGCGGGAACAGGGCGTAGAAGCCCGTGCCCGGCGCGCTGAAGAGCGAGCCTTGGAGCGCCACGGCCAGCACGAGGAACAGCGCCAGCCCCGCCGCCAGCGCGAGCGAGAGCGTGAGGCCGTTGCGCTGGTAGAGCGGCCCGAGCGCGGGCGGCCAGGCGTAGTCGTGGTAGGTCTGGCTCCGCACCTTGGCCATGGCCTGCGGGATGTTCACCGCGAAGGCGTGCGGCGGCGCGTACTGGCAGGCGTGCAGGCAGGCGCCGCAGTTGTGGCACAGGTTGGCGAGGAAGTGCACGTCGGCCTTGGGGAATTCGAGCCGCCGCGTCATCGCGGGGAACACGGCGCAGAAGCCCTCGCAGTAGCGGCAGGCGTTGCAGATCTGGAGTTGGCGCGCGACTTCGTTCTCCGCCAGCCCGCGGGCCTCCTGCACCAGGGCCTCAAGCGCTTGCATGGTCTGCTCCCATTTCAGTAGCTGCTAGCGCGCTCAGGGTCTGCGCTGGAGCCTGTTTTGATGCCAAGGCCGCATTCCAGCCCGCGATGCGGCCGAACGCCGTGCCGATGCTCATGCCCACGCCCGCGGTGTAGCCCTTGCCGAGCACGTTGCCCGCCATCATTTCGCCCGCCACGAACAGGTTGGGGCTGGCCGCGCCGCCAAAGCGCACGGCGGCCGTGTCGCCGGTTTCCAGGCCCAGGTAGGTGAAGGTGACGCCGGGTTTCAGCGCGTAGCCGTAGAACGGCGCCTTCTCGATGGGGCGCGCCCAGTGCGTCTTGGGCGGCGCGATGCCCTCGGTGTGGCAGTCGTCCAGCACCGTGTGGTCGAAGGAGCCGACGCGGCAGGCGGCGTTGTAGCGGTCCAGCGTGCGCATGAAGGTCTCCACGGGCAGGCCGAGTTGCTGCGCCAGCTCGGGCAGCGTGTTGGCCTTGATGCCAGGGAACACCGGCGGCATGAAGCGGCCGATGGCCTGGCTGTCGATGATCGAATAGCCGATCTGCCCCGGCTGCTGCGCCACCAGGCGCCCCCAGATGGCGTAGCGCTTGGGCCAGAAGTCCTCGCCCTCGTCGTAGAAGCGCTCGCCATTGCGGTTCACCACCACGCCCAGCGACACGCAGTCGATGCGCGTGCAGATGCCGCCGTCGTACAGCGGCGCGCGCGCGTCGATGGCCACCATGTGCGCCTGCGTCGGGTCGCCGATGCGGTCGGCGCCGTGGTCGTCGAGCAGGTGGCGCAGCAGCACGCCCTGGTTGAAGGCGGTGCCGCGGATCAGGAAGTTGTCCGAGGGCCACTCGCCGCGCGCGTTCCGGCCCCAGGCCTCGCGCAGCCACTCGCGGTTTGACTCGAAGCCGCCCGCGGCCAGCGCGCAGGTCTTGGCCGCGACGCGCTCGCCGCCCTGGAGGTGCGCGGCGATGAAGCGGCCGTTGTCGATCTCGATGCGTTCCACGGGCGCCTCGTAGCGCACCTGCACGCCGAGGGCTTCGGCGCTGCGGTAGTAGGCGTTGACCAGCGCCTTGCCGCCGCCCATGAAGAAGGCGTTGGTGCGCGCCACGTGCAGCGTGCCCGCCAGCGCGGGCTGGAAGCGCACGCCGTGCCGCCGCATCCACGGGCGGCAGGCGGCGGAGTGGCGGATCACCTGGCGCGCGAGGTGCTCGTTGGTGAGGCCGCCAGTCACCTTCAGCAGGTCCTGCCAGAACTCCTCCTCGGGGTAGGCCTCGACCAGCACGTCCTGCGGCGCGTCGTGCATGCAGCGCAGGTTGCGCGTGTGCGCCGAGTTGCCGCCGCGCCAGGCGCGCGGCGCGGATTCGAGCAGCAGCACGCTGGCGCCGGCTTCGCGCGCCATGAGCGCGGCGCACAGGGCCGCGTTGCCGCCGCCGATGACCAGGACGTCGGGGTCCATGGCGTCTCTCCTTGGATTTCGTGGGTGCCTGCACTGTAGGCAGCGCGGCGGCGTGCGCACAGGCGCCCCCGGTCATGGGGGCATCACGAAAACCGATGGCGAAGGCGCCCGGCGATCAGCCCGGCGCGCCGATGAGCGTGGTGCCCACCCACTGCTCCGCCTCGACCAGCGTGCGCACGCAGCCGGCCAGCACCACGCGCGCGGCCAGGGCGGCGGGCGAGAGCTCGCCGTCCGACAGGCTGCACAGCAGGTTCACGCGGCGGGCCTGGTCGTCGGACAGGCGCGCGGCGCGAAAGCGCTGGGCCGCGTCGGGGTAGCGGCCCATGGCGGCCCAGGGCTGCAGGGTGGAGCCCAGGCCCGCGTCCACGGCGGCCATCACCATGGCGAGCGAATCCACCTCCAGCACCACGCGCGGCGCCACGCGGGCGCGGGCGAAGGCGGTGTCCAGCGTGCTGCGCAGGCCGTGCGGGCCCGTGGGCAGGATCAGCGGCTCGTCGGCCAGGTCCCGCGCGGTCACGGTGGGCGGCAGGGCGGGCGCGCCGTGGCCGCGGATCAGGAACAGGTCTTCCTCGAGCAGCGGCAGGATCTCCCAGTGCCTGCCGCCGCCGGCCTGCCCGCCGGGGTGCAGCCGCGTGTCGAACAGCACAGCCAGGTCCAGCTCGCGCGCGTTGAGCATGGCCGTGAGGTGGCCCGACATGCCCTCGACCATGTGCAGCCGCACGTCGGGGTAGCGCTCGCGCATCGCGCGCATCAGCGGCAGGCCCAGCACGGCCGAGGTGGTGGGCGCGAGCCCCACGCTCACGCTGCCCGACAGCCGCGCCTGCTGGGCCGCGCGCACGGCCTGCTCGGCGTGGCGCAGGGTCAGTTGCGCCTCGCGGTAGAAGGCCACGCCTGCCTCGGTGGGCGCCACGCCGCGCGGCGTGCGGTGCAGGAGGCGCGTCGAAAGCTCGCCCTCCAGCCGCGCGATCTGCTGGCTCAGGGCGGACTGCACCATGTCCAGCTCGAGCGCCGCACGGCTCATCGAGCCGCGCTCGACGACGTGGACAAAGTAGCGCAGCTGCCGCAGTTCCATGGTGTTCGCTCCTGGTCAAAGCCCGCTGGGCAGAAGGTTCTTGATGGCCTGGCGGATCTCGCGCACCACCCACTGCTGGCGCTCGCGCGGCATGCGCGCCAGCGTGGTCGCCACGCTGACCGCTGCCACGGGCTCGCCGCGCGCGTCGCGCACCGCCATGCCCACGGCCAGCACGTTGCGCGTGGCGTGGTTGCCGATGATGGACCAGCCGCGCTCGCGCGTGGCGCGGATCAGCAGGCGCATGCGCTCGGGGGTCATGCCGCCATAGCGCGGCAGCTCGGCCGCGTTGGCGGCCACGATGGCATCGACTTGCGCATCGGGCAGCGCCGACAGCAGCGCCAGCCCCGCCGCGCCCACGCCCAGCGGCTGGCGCGTGCCCACCTGGATCACGAGCACCTGCACCGGGTGGCTGCCCACCTGCCGTGCGATGCAGTGCGAAAGCGCTCCCTCGCGCACGATGGCGAAGGCCGCGTCGCCGCAGGCCGCGCTCACGCGCTCCAGCACCGGCTGCAGCCGCACGGCCAGGTTGGGCAGGGGGTGGGCGGCGGCCCCCAGGCGCGGGCCGGGCACGTAGCGAAAGCGCCCCTGCGCCACCACGTAGCCCGCCTCGCGCAGCGTGGCGAGCAGGCGGTGCACGGTGGCGCGCTCCAGGCCCACGGCGCGGCACAGATCGACTACGCGCGCACCCTCGGGGCCGCTTGCGGCCACAGCGTCGAGCACCTGCAGCCCGCGCCGCAGGGTGCGGGTGCCGCTGTCGGGGGTGGATGCCGAAACGTCCGCTGGGCGGACGTTTCGATTGGCCGGTACGCGGGGCATTCGAAAGAATTTCTCGGTCGATCGCAAAAAGCGCAGTGTGCCCGAGGCCAAGGCCCCCACGCCCATGCGCGCTTGCGCCGGCCATCGCCCACATCCAGGAGACAACCATGACTCAGCAGCCTTCGGCCCCGGGCCGCACCTTCCTCATCCGCCGCGCGGCGCTGGCCGCCATCGCCGCCTTGGCGTGCGGCCCGTCCTTCGCGCAGGCGCCGGCCTGGCCGCAAAAGCCTATCCGGCTCGTCGTGGGCTATGCGGCGGGCGGCGCCACCGACGTGATCGCCCGGCTGGTGGCCACCAAGCTGGGCGAGCACCTGGGCCAGCCCGTGGTGGTGGACAACCGCGCGGGCGCCAACAGCAACCTGGGCGCCGAACTGGTCGCCAAGGCCGCGCCCGACGGCTACACGCTCTATGTCTACACCATCGCCAACACCATCAACGCTTCGCTCTACACCAAGCTCGGCTACGACCCGGCCAAGGACTTCGAGCCCATCGGCCTGATCGCCAAGATCCCCAACATCCTGGTGGTCAACAACAACCTGCCGGTCAAGACCGTGGCCGACTACATCCGCTTCGCCAAGGAGTCCAAGGACGGGATTACCTTCGCTTCCTCGGGCAGCGGCTCGTCCATCCACCTCTCGGGCGAGATGTTCAAGATGCAGGCCAAGCTCAACATGCTGCACATCCCCTACAAGGGCAGCGCGCCGGCGGTCACCGACCTGCTGGGCGGGCAGGTGCAGTCCATGTTCGACAACGCGCCCTCGGCCCTGCCGCACGTGCAGGCGGGCAAGCTGCGCGCCATCGCGATCACCAGCGCGCAGCGCTCGCCGCTGCTGCCCGACGTGCCCACGGTGGCGGAGTCGGGCTTCCCGGGCTTCGACGTGCAGTCGTGGTTCGGCCTGGCCGCGCCCGTGGGCACGCCCAAGGCGGTCGTCGCCCAGGTCAACGCGGCCCTGGGCAAGGTGCTGGCCGCGCCCGACGTGCGCCAGCGCCTGCAGGACATGCTGGCCACGCCCGAGCCCGGCACGCCCGAGCAGATGCGCGGCTTCGCCCTGGGCGAGATCAAGCGCTGGCGCGAGGTGGTCAAGGCCTCCGGGGCCAGCGCCCAGTAAAGCGAGGCGGAGACCCTGATGTACCCCATCGACTTCTTTTGGCGGGCCGCGCAGCGCTGGCCCGAACGCACCGCCATCGACGCGCCCGAGGGCGCCATCACCTACGCCACGCTGGCCGCCCAGGTGCGCGCGGTTTCCCAGGCACTGCGGGTGCTCGACCCCGCGCCCGGCAGCCGCGTGGGCATCTGCGCGCACAACAGCGCCGCCCACATCGCCATGCTGCTGGCCGTGCTGGCCTGCGGCAAGGTGTGGGTGCCGCTCAACCCGAAGAGCACGCGCCCCGAGATCCGCCGCATCATCGACGTGACGGAGCCCAGCATCCTCGTGCTGGATGCCGAAAGCGAGCCCCTGCTGGAGGGCGCGCCGGGCGCGCGCCTGGCCTGCGAGCGCGGCGCGTTGGCGGAGCTGGCCGCGCGGCATGCGCACGCGCCCCAGCCGGCATTCGACCTGCCCCAGGACGCCACGCAGGCCATCAAGTTCACGGGCGGCACCACCGGCCTGCCCAAGGGCGTGATGCAGCCCTACCGCGCGTGGATGGCCAACATCGCCAACCAGATCCACGCCTGGGGCTTCGACGAGCACGAGCGCTACGTGGTGGCCGCGCCCATCACGCACGGCACCTCCACCTACATCCTGCCGATCCTGGCCCAGGGCGGCTGCCACGTGCTGCTGCGGGGCGCGGGCGCGGAGGCCGTGCGCGCGGCTTTCCGCGGCCAGGGCGGCACCGTGTGCTTCATGCCGCCCACGCTGGTCTACATGCTCATGGCGCTGCCGGGCGCGAGCCGCGCGGACTTCCCGCGCCTGCGCCGCCTGATCTACGGCGGCGCGCCCATGCCGGCCGAGAAGATCCGCGAGGTGCGCGCCTTCTTCGGCCCCGTGCTGGGCACCACCTACGGCCAGACCGAGGCGCCGCAGATCCTCACCGTGCTGCTTCCTGAGGACTTCGAGGACGAGCGCAACCTGGCCGCCGTGGGCCGCACCACCTGGTTCAGCGACGTGGCCATCATGGCCCCGGACGGGCGCCTGCTGCCCGCGGGGGAGGTGGGCGAGGTGGTGGCGCGCGGCGACCTGCTCATGACCGGCTACTGGCGCCTGCCCGACAAGACCGCCGAAACCCTGGTGGACGGCTGGCTGCACACGGGCGACCGGGGCCTGATCGACGAGCGCGGCTACCTCTACCTGAAGGACCGGCTCAAGGACATGGTCATCACCGGCGGCTTCAACGTCTATCCCGTGGACGTGGAGAACGCGCTGGGCCAGCACCCGGCCGTGCACGAGTGCGCGGTGTTCGGCATTCCCGACGACAAGTGGGGCGAGACCGTGCAGGCCGCCGTGCAGCTGCGCCCCGGCCAGCAGGCCACGCAGGCGATGGAGGCCGAGCTGATCGCCTTCGTGCGCGAGCGGCTCGGGCCCGTGCAGACACCCAAGCGCATCCACTTCCACGCCAGCCTGCCGCGCTCGCCCGTGGGCAAGGTGCTCAAGTCCGCCGTGCGCGACCTCGCGCTGGCCACCCCCTGAACCTGGAGAAAAACGCCATGTCATCCATCCGCAACGATGCCCCCGTCACCCGCCTGTGCACGCACACGCTCACCAGCCTGCACTACCGCGACGCTGATCTGGTCGAAGACCTGATGGGCAAGAAGACCTTCACCGAGGTCATGCTCATGCAGATCCTGGGCCGCGCGCCGCGCCCCGTGGACCTGCGCATCACCGACGTGGTGCTCATCGTGCTCATGGAGCACGGCCTCACGCCCAGCGCCATCGCCACGCGCCTGATCTACATGAGCGCGCCCGAGAACCTGCAGGGCGCCGTCAGCGCCGGCCTGCTGGCCGTGGGCAGCTCCTTCGTGGGCACCATGGAGAACTGCTCGCGCCTGCTCGACCGCATCCTCGCCGCCGACGACCCCGAGGCAGAGGCGATGGCCATCGCGCGCCAGCACCGCGAGGGCAAGCACGCCATGCCCGGCTTCGGCCACCACCTGCACAAGCCCGTGGACCCGCGCGCCTACAAGCTGCTGGAGCTCGCGCGCGCCGAACCCGACCTGGCCGGGCGCCACGTGCGCGCGCTGGAAACGCTGTCGAAGGCCGTGGATGCGGTCTGGGGCCGCCCCATCACCATCAACGCCACGGGCGCCGTCGCCGCGCTGCTGGGCGAGATCGGCGTGCCCACCAGCGTGATGCGCGGCTTCGCCGTGATCTCGCGCGCGGCGGGCCTGGTGGCGCACATCGTGGAGGAGCAGCAAAGCCCCTCGGGCCGCTTCATCTGGGACACGGTGGAGCATGCCATTCCCTACGTGGGCGAAGGCGGCGCGCGATGACGCCGCCGGCACTGCCGCTCGATCTCACGGGCCGCGTGGTCTTCGTCGCGGGCGGCGGTTCGGCCGGCCCCGGCTGGAGCATCGGCCGCGCGGCCTGCGTGACCTATGCGCGCCAGGGCGCGCGTGTCTGCGTGGCCGACCGCGATGCCGCTTCGGCGCAAGAGACATGCGAACTGATCCGCGCCGAGGGCGGCGAGGCCGAGGTCTTCGTGGGCGACGTGGCGCTGGAGGCCGACGTGCAGCGCCTCTTCGCCGGGGCCCGCGCGCGCTTCGGCCCCATCGACGTGCTGCACCACAACGTGGGCATCGGCAAGACCGGCGGCCCGCTGGAGACCAGCGCCGAGGACTTCGACCGCATCCACGCCGTGAACGTGCGCAGTCTGCTGCTGGCCACGCAGCAGGTGCTGCCGGACATGCTGGCGCGCGGGCGCGGGGCCATCACCGCTATCTCGTCCGTGGCGGGCATGCGCTACGTGGGCTACCCGCACCTGGCCTACAGCGTGACCAAGGCGGCCGTGGCGCAGTTCACGCGCATGGTGGCGCAGCAGTACGCCGCGCAGGGCGTGCGCGCCAACACGGTGGTGCCGGGGCTCATCGACACGCCGCGCATCGCCCAGACGGTGGCCAGGATGTTCTCCGAGAGCCTGGAGGAAGCCCGCGCCGCGCGCGCCCGCCAGGTGCCCCTGGGCCGCATGGGCACGGCCTGGGACGTGGCGCACGCCTGCGCGTTCCTGGCCAGCGACGCGGCGGCCTACGTCACGGGCACGGAGCTGGTGGTGGACGGGGGCCTGACCGGCAAATATGCCTAGCACAGCGGATGGCAGCCCCGAAAAATACAATCGGGGCCAATGAACGCACCATCCCAACAGCGCGCCAGGCACCGTGTCGTGGTGGGCCTGTCCGGCGGCGTGGACTCCGCCGTCACCGCCTACCTGCTCAAGCAACAGGGCCACGAGGTCGTCGGCATCTTCATGAAGAACTGGGAGGATGACGACGACAGCGAATACTGCTCGTCCAACGTTGACTTCGTGGACGCCGCCGCCGTGGCCGACGTGATCGGCATCGAGATCGAGCACGTGAACTTCGCGGCCGACTACAAGGACCGCGTGTTCGCCGAGTTCCTGCGCGAGTACCAGGCGGGCCGCACGCCCAACCCCGATGTCCTCTGTAACGCCGAGATCAAGTTCAAGGCCTTCCTCGACCATGCCATGCGCCTGGGCGCAGAAAAGATCGCCACGGGCCACTACGCGCGCGTGCGGCACAACGCGGGCACGGGGCTGTTCGAGCTGCTCAAGGGGCTGGACCTGTCCAAGGACCAGAGCTACTTCCTGCACCGGCTGAACCAGGCGCAGCTCTCCAGGACGCTGTTCCCCGTGGGCGAGCTGCACAAGACCGAGGTGCGCCGCATCGCCGAGGAAATCGGCCTGCCCAACGCGAAGAAGAAGGATTCGACCGGCATCTGCTTCATCGGCGAGCGGCCGTTCCGCGAGTTCCTCAACCGCTACATCTCGCACGAGCCCGGCCCCATCCTCGACGACCGGGGGCGCAGGCTGGGGCGGCACGTGGGCCTGTCGTTCTACACGCTGGGCCAGCGCCAGGGGCTGGGCATCGGCGGCGTGAAGGAAAAGGGCGCGGCGCGCGGCGCGGGCGACCATGCGCCGTGGTTCGTGGCGCGCAAGGAGCTGGACAAGAACGTGCTGCGCGTGGTGCAGGGGCACGACCACCCCTGGCTGCTGTCGCATACGCTGGTGGCGGGCGACGCGAGCTGGGTGGCGGGCGCGCCGCCTGCAACAGCCTCTGCCGCCGCGCTGGCCGCCAAGACGCGCTACCGCCAGCACGACGCGGCCTGCACGTTCAGCGCGCAGGGGCCGGGCGCCTTCGCGCTCGCATTTCCCGAGGCCCAGTGGGCGGTGACGCCGGGCCAGTCCGCCGTGCTCTATGACGGCGAGGTGTGCCTGGGCGGCGGCGTGATCGCGGGCGCTTGATCTGGATCTAGCTGAACATCTAGGTAGATACCCGAAGATCGGTGCACTTGGCGCCACAGCGGCCGCTGTAGCGTGAAAATGCTTCAGGCCCGGTTGCAGCAACTTTCACGCTGCGCCGGTGCCGATGTTTCTACAGTCTGACCCGCGCTGAGGCTGCCGGACGTGGACGAGACCGGATGGGCCCTGGCGTTTCCTTTTTCAATACGGGGACAACCCTCGGGAGGCAGGGCATCTATGGTCTGGCAGCAAATCTACGATCCATTCCACAACATGGTCATATCCACCGCGCTGGCCGCGATTCCGGTGGTGGTCATGCTGGCGGCACTGGGCTTTTTCCACATCAAGGCGCACATCGCGGCGGGCATGGGGCTCATCGCGGCCCTGCTCGTGGCCATCTTCGCGTACGGCATGCCGGCCGACATGGCGGGCCGAGCGGCACTCTTCGGCGGGTTCACGGGCCTGCTGCCGATTGGCTGGATCGTGCTGAACATCATCTTCCTGCACCAGCTCACGGAGCAGAACGGCAGCTTCGCCGTGCTGCAGGATTCGCTCTCGGGCATCACCGAGGACCGGCGCATCCAGCTGCTGCTGATCGCGTTCTGCTTCGGCGCGTTCTTCGAGGGCGCGGCGGGCTTCGGCACGCCCGTGGCGGTGACGGCGGCCATCCTGATCGGCCTGGGCTTCTCGCCGCTCGCGTCCTCGGGCCTGTCGCTGATCGCGAACACGGCGCCCGTGGCCTTCGGCGCGCTGGGCACGCCCGTGATCACGCTGGCCAAGGTGCACGGCTACGACCTCGGTGAGGTGACGGCCATGATCGGCCGCCAGCTGCCCTTCTTCTCGCTGCTGGTGCCGTTCTGGCTCATCTGGGCCTTCGCGGGGCGCAAGGGCATGATGGAGATCTGGCCCGCGATCCTGGTGACGGGCGTGTCGTTCGCCGTCCCGCAGTTCCTGGTGTCGAACTTCATCGGGCCGGAGCTGGTGGACATCATCGCCGCCATCGTCTCCATGGTCTGCCTCGTGGCGTTCCTGCGCGTGTGGAAGCCCAAGAAGATCTGGACCTCGCCCTCGCTGCGCGGCCATGACCCGAGCGCGTCCGAGGCCAAGCCGCCCCAGCCCGTCAAGCGCCACAGCACCCAGGCGCTCGTGGCCGCCTGGACGCCGTGGGTGATCCTGTCGGTGTTCGTCTTCCTCTGGGGCCTGCCCTCGGTCAAGAACTGGCTTAACGGCCTGTTCGCCCCCGCCTTCCCGATGGACGGGCTGCACAACATGATCGAGAAGATGCCGCCCGTGGTCACCAAGCCCACCAAGGAGGGCGCGGTCTACGTGCTGAACCTGCTGTCGGCCACCGGCACGGGCATCCTGCTGTCGGCCGTCGTGAGCGGGCTGGTCATGAAGTACAACCCGGTCGCCATCGTGCGCACCTTCTTCAAGACCATCTGGCTCGTGAAGTACTCGCTGCTCACCATCGTGCTGATGCTCGCGCTGGGCACGCTCACGCGCTACTCGGGCACCGACACCACGCTGGGCCTGGCCTTCGCCAACACGGGCGTGCTCTACCCCTTCTTCGGCACGCTCATGGGCTGGCTGGGCGTGGCGCTCACGGGCTCCGACACGGCGTCCAACGTGCTCTTCGGCGGCATGCAGAAGGTGGCAGCCGAGCAACTGCACCTCTCGTCCAACCTCATGGGCGCGGCCAACAGCTCGGGCGGCGTGATGGGCAAGATGATCGACGCGCAGTCCATCGTCGTGGCCTCCACGGCCACGCGCTGGTTCGACCACGAGGGCGACATCCTGCGCTACGTGTTCTTCCACTCCATCGCGCTGGCCAGCCTGGTGGGCCTGTACGTGACGATGCAGGCCTACGTGTGGCCGTTCACGCTGATGGTCGTGCACCACTGATGTTTTTGGCCTCTGGCGCCCTTGCAGCGGGCGCCAGCAGCTATCGAAAACAAAGCAAAACGGGCGCCTGGGGCGCCCGTTTTGCTGTGGGGGGATGCGTGCGTCAGAACGGAATGTCGTCGTCCATGTCGTCGAAGCCCGAGGCCGCGCGCGGCGGCTGTGCCATGGGTGCGGGGGCCGGGGCCGGGCGGGCCGCCGGGGGCGCGGGGCGCGGGGCGGGCGCGGCGCGGCGCGGGGCTTCGTAGCCGCCACCGCCGCCGCTGTCACCGCCGCCGCCGTAGCCGCCATCGTCGTAGCCGCCCTGGCCGCCGCCCGCGCCGGCGCGGCCGCCGAGCATCTGCATGGTGTCGGCGCGGATCTCGGTGGTGTAGCGCTCCTGGCCGCTCTGGTCGGTCCACTTGCGCGTGCGCAGGCTGCCTTCCACGTAGACCTGGCTGCCCTTGCGCAGGTACTGGCCCACGATCTCGGCCAGGCGGCCATTGAAGACCACGCTGTGCCACTCGGTGGCTTCCTTGTTCTCGCCGGTGTTCTTGTCGCGCCAGCGGTCGGTGGTGGCGATCCGCACGTTGGCCACCTGGTCGCCGCTCGGGAAGGTGCGCATTTCGGGGTCGCGGCCCAGGTTGCCGACGATGATGACTTTGTTGACGGATGCCATGCTGCTTGTACCTTCGCTTCGGGAAATGGGTTCGGCGCCTACTTTAGCGCGCCAAACGGCCGATTGTGCACGCTCCGGCGGCGGCGCTCTCAGTGGCCGCTGCGGCCATCGCGCCCCACCGGCCGCAGCGGCCAGATGAGCGCCAGCCACACGGCCGTCAGCAGCGCCGTGGCCGCGAACAGCCCCGGCGCGCCCGCCCATTTGGACAGCGCGCCGCCCAGCGCCCCGCCCGCGAACAGGCCCAGCGACTGCAGCGTGTTGTAGGCCCCCAGCGCCGCCCCGCGCAGCGGCGGCGGCGCCATGCGCGAGACCAGGCTGGGCTGCGTGGCCTCCAGCGCGTTGAAGCCGCAGAAGAACAGGAACATCAGCGCGCCCAGCACCGCGAGCGAGGGCGTGGCACCGCTGGCCGCGAGCAGGCCGAGCCCCACCTGCACCAGCAGCACCAGCGCGATCGCCACGAGCAGCGCCGCGCGCAGCCGGCCGCGCCGCTCCATGGCGAACAGCCCGCCCATGGCCGCGAACGACAGCACCACCGCGGGCAGGTAGATGTGCCAGTGCGCGGCCTTGGGCAGCCCGGCCTGCACCAGCATCGCGGGCACGGCCACCCACATGCTCATCTGCACCGTGTGCAGCGCGAACACGCCGCCGTTGAGCCGCAGCAGGTCCGTATGGCGCCACAGGTCGGCCAGGCGGCCGCGCGGCGCGTCGGCATGGCGCTGGGCTTCGGGCGGCACCACCCACAGCACCACGGCCACGCCCGCCAGCGCGAGCGCGCAGGTCAGCCAGAACAGGCCCGAGAGGCCCATGTGCGCCGACAGCGCGGGCGCCGCCACCAGCGCTACGGCGAACATCAGCCCGATGCTGCCGCCCACCAGCGCCATGGCCTTGGTGCGCACGCCGTCGCGCGTCTGGTCGGCCAGCAGCGCCGTCACGGCGGCCGACACGGCCCCCGCGCCCTGCAGCGCCCGGCCCGCGAGCAGGCCCGCGAGCGAGCCCGCCATCGCCGCCACCAGGCTGCCCGCCGCGAACACCAGCAGCCCGGCCACGATCACGCGCTTGCGCCCGAAGCGGTCCGACGCCAGGCCCAGCGGCAGCTGCAGCACCGCCTGCGTGAGCCCGTAGATGCCCATGGCCAGCCCGACGAGCGCCGGGTCGTCCCCGCCCGGGTACTTGCGCGCCTCCAGCGCGAACACAGGCAGCACGAGGAACAGGCCCAGCATGCGCAGCGCGAAGATCAGCGCCAGGCTGGCGCTGGAGCGCCGCTCCTGCGGGGTCATGGTGGTGGGGGTGGTGGGGGTATCTGGCACGGGGCGGGCAGAGGGCGAAACGCAGGATTTTCGCCGATGCGGGCACGGGGGCGGAATTTTAAGAAAAATCGACCTCTGGCGCCCTGCTGGCGGGCGCTGGCAGCTATCTATTCAGGAGTTCTTGCGCACACCCGCCAGCCCCAGGCCCGCCAGCACGAGGGACAGCAGCGCCAGCGCCCATGCTCCCAGCGTGGGGATGCCCAGCGCGCCGCCGCCCAAGGGCAGCGCCATCAGGAACGGATCGGCAATGGCTTGCGGCGTGGCGGTCTCGCTGTCGCCGGGGCCGTCGTCGGCCACCGTGTAGACCACGGTCATGCGGTCTGGGCTCAGGGTGGCCCCCGTCCATGGGAACCAGGTGGACGGGGCGGCGCCCGCCGTGGCCGGGCCGAACTTCCAGAACTGCGTGCCCTGCGGCAGCGCCTCCGGGAACTGCAAGGTGATGGTGGCGCTGCCGCCCGTGCAGCCCGTGGCGCGGAACTGGAAGGCGTCGTGCGGTGCGCTCATGCCCTGGGGCAGCGTGGCCGGCGGCGCAAAGCCCGTATCGGCGGACAGCACGAACGAGCAGCCCGCGCCCGTCAGCGTGGCCGTGGCCTGCCCGGTCATGCCCGCCACCGTGCCGCTGACCTGCGTGGCCAGCACCTGGAAGCTGCGCGAGACCGTCGCGGCGGCGTTCCATGCGCCATCGCCCGCCTGGTCCGCGTGGATGGTGCAGGTGCCCGGCGAGACGAAGCCCAGCACCCCGCCGCTGTCGATGGTGCATACGCCCGTGGTGGCCGAGGTGAAGACCACCGTCAGGCCCGCGTTGGACGAGGCCGACAGCGTGGGCGCGGGGTTGAAGACCTGCGTGCCCGGGTTGTCGAAGGTGATGGTCTGATTGCCCTTGGGCGTGACGCTGGCCGATGCCTGCGATGCAGCGCCGGTGCCCACGGCATTGGTGGCCGTGACCGTGAAGGTGTAGGGCGTGCCGTTGGCGAGCGGGCCCACGGTAATGGTGCAGGCCGATGGGCCGTTGCACTCCCCCGTGCCCCCCGGCGGGTTGGAGGTGGCCGTGTACTTCTGGATGGCCGAGCCACCGCTGGATGCGGGCACGGTGAACGTGACCTGCGCCTGCGCATCGCCCGCCGTGGCCGTGCCGATGGTAGGCGCGTCCGGCGCGGTGGCCACGGTGGCGTTGGTGGTGCCCCAGGTAGTGGTGGCGTTGCCCACGTCGTCGGTGGCGGTCACGGCCACGTTGCAATTGGTGGCCGCGGTGCTCCCGGCGGGGATGGCGTAGGTGGCCGTCCAGGTGCCGCCGGTGTTCGACGCCGCCACGGCGGCGGGGCCGCCGAACTGGCTGAAGTCCACCGTCGCGCTGGCGATGTCGCCGTTGTTGTCGCCGCCCGCCGTGTTGTTCCAGGCGGCGGTGACGGTGTCGCCGGCGATGAACGCGCCGCCGGGGCCGGTGGCGCCGGAGAGGCCGATCCTGCTGGCGCTCACGGTGGGTGCCATGTTGTCCACCGTGGCGTTGAAGGTGCTCCAGGTGGTGGTGCAGCCGTCTGTGTTGCAGGCGGTCACGCTCACGTTGCGGTTGGTGGCGTCGATGCTGCCCGCCACGATGGTGTAGGAGACGGCCCAGGCACCGCCCCCTATGTCATGGGCCGGTATCGCCGCGCCGCCGCCGTACTGGCTGAAGTCCATCGTCACGCTGGTGATGCCGCTGTTGTTGTCGCCGCTGGCGTTGGGGGCGTTGTTCCATATGACGAGGGTGGAACTGCCAATCTTGTACGGGCTGCCGGTGCCGCCGCCGATGAACACGGCGGAGACGGTGGGCGGCGCGGCAAACGCCTGCGGCGCCAAGGCCGCCAGCGCCAGCGCCGTCCAAAGGGCCTTGCAGCCCCTCCCCCCGGGTTTCGGGAGAGGCCAAGAGCGCAAGGGCTTGATCCAGGAGGGCATGTTACGAGTCAACTATGATTTTGGTAGCTGCTTGCGCTTTCTGCACAGGCGCTAGCGGCTGATTTGCCGGTGGTTCCCACTGCGAGGTACATCCGCCCCGCATGCTATGGATTTGCGCCGTGCTTGTATGTCCTCAGAACTGATGACATGCCCTGGGCGGTGCGGGCGGTTTCCAGCCTGCTCCCCTATCATGGTGGGTTCGACTTTTCCCGCCCGCCAATGCCCGACCCCGCCCCTTCCGCCGCCGACGGCCCCTACCTCGCCCGCGCCCTGCGCGAGCAGCGCATCAGCATCCGCGGCGCGCGCACGCACAACCTCAAGAACATCGACCTGGACATTCCGCGCAACCAGCTCGTGGTGATCACGGGGCTGTCGGGCTCGGGCAAGTCGAGCCTGGCGTTCGACACGCTCTATGCCGAGGGCCAGCGGCGCTACGTGGAGAGCCTCTCGGCCTACGCGCGCCAGTTCCTGGGGCGGCTGGACAAGCCCGACGTGGACCTGATCGAGGGCCTGTCGCCCGCGATCAGCATCGAGCAGAAGGCCACCAGCCACAACCCGCGCTCCACCGTGGGCACGGTGACCGAGATCCACGACTACCTGCGCCTGCTCTACGCGCGCGCGGGCACGCCCTTCTGCCCGGACCACGGCCTGCCCCTGGCCGCCCAGACCGTGAGCCAGATGGTGGACGCCGTGCTAGCCCTGCCCGAGGACACGCGCCTGATGGTGCTGGCCCCGGTGGCGCGCGAGAAGAAGGGCGAGTTCACCGAGCTGTTCGCGCAGATGCAGGCGCTGGGTTACGTGCGCTTTCGCGTGGACGGGCAGATCTACGAGCACGAGAGCCTGCCCGCGCTCAAGAAGACCGAGAAGCACGACGTGGACGTGGTGATCGACCGCCTCAAGGTGCGCGCCGACGTGCAGCAGCGCCTGGCCGAGAGTTTTGAAGCCGCCCTGCGTGTGGGCGGCGCGGAGGGCAATGGCCGCGTTCTTGCGCTCGAGATGGATTCGGGCCGAGAGCACCTGTTCAGCAGCAAGTTCGCCTGCCCCGTGTGCAGCTACGCGCTGCCCGAGCTGGAGCCGCGCCTGTTCTCGTTCAACTCGCCCATCGGTGCCTGCCCCGCGTGCGACGGCATCGGCCAGCAGGAGGTGTTCGATGCGGCGCGCGTGGTGGCCTTCCCCAGCTTGAGCCTCGCCAGCGGCGCCATCAAGGGCTGGGACCGGCGCAACGGCTACTACTTCGCCATGCTCGAAAGTTTGGCGCGGCACTACGGCTTCGACGTGGAGGCCCCGTTCGAGGGCCTGCCCGCCACGGTGCAGCGCGCGGTGCTGCACGGCTCGGGCGAGGAGGAAATCGCCTTTACCTACGTGATGGACAGCGGCCCCTCCAAGGGCAAGACCGTGGTGCGCCGGCACCCGTTCGAGGGCATCCTGCCCAACATCGCGCGGCGCTACCGCGAGACCGATTCGGCCGTGGTGCGCGAGGACCTGGCGCGCTACCGCAGCACCCAGCCCTGCCCCGAGTGCCAGGGCGCGCGCCTGCGCCGCGAGGCGCGCCACGTGCGCGTGGGCGAGGGCGCGCAGGCCAGCGCGATCTACGAGGTGAGCCACATGACGCTGGCCGACGCGCTCGCGTGGTTCGGGCGCCTGCAGCTCTCGGGCGCCAAGGCCGAGATCGCGGGCAAGGTGGTGCGCGAGATCGCCACGCGCCTGACCTTCCTCAACGACGTGGGCCTGAACTACCTGAGCCTGGACCGCAGCGCCGAGACGCTCTCGGGCGGCGAGGCGCAGCGCATCCGCCTCGCATCGCAGATCGGCAGCGGCCTCACGGGCGTGATGTACGTGCTCGACGAGCCCAGCATCGGCCTGCACCAGCGCGACAACGACCGGCTGATCGCCACGCTGCAGCACCTGCGCGACATCGGCAACAGCGTGATCGTGGTCGAGCACGACGAGGACATGATCCGCGCCGCCGACCACTGCGTGGACATGGGTCCGGGCGCGGGCGTGCACGGCGGCCGCGTGATGGCCCAGGGCACGTACGCCGAGCTGTGCGCGCACCCGCAGTCGCTCACGGGCCAGTACCTCGCGGGCGCGCGCCGCATCCCCGTGCCCGCGCGGCGCACGCCCTGGCTGCCCGTGGTGCAGCAGCCCGCCGAGGGGCCGGACAAGAAGGAGAAGGCCAAGAGCCGCTTCCCCGAAAGCGCCGCCAGCCGCCGCAAGCAGGAGCGCCTGGCCGAGCACCGCGCCACGCAGGGCGCGCTGCAGGCGCTGCGCATCGTCGGCGCCACGGGCCACAACCTGAAGGGCGTGGACGCGGCCTTCCCCGTGGGCCTGTTCACCTGCGTCACGGGCGTGTCGGGCTCGGGCAAGAGCACGCTCGTCAACGACACGCTCTACGCCGCCGCCGCGCGCCACATCCACCGCGCGCACGAGGAGCCCGCGCCGCACGAAGCCATCGAGGGCCTGGAGTATTTCGACAAGGTCATCAACGTGGACCAGTCGCCCATCGGCCGCACGCCGCGCAGCAACCCGGCCACGTACACGGGCCTGTTCACACCCATCCGCGAGCTGATGGCCGAGACCGGCACGGCCCGCGAGCGCGGCTACGGCCCGGGGCGCTTCTCCTTCAACGTGGCGGGCGGCCGCTGCGAGGCCTGCCAGGGCGACGGCGTGGTGAAGGTGGAGATGCACTTCCTGCCCGACGTGTACGTGCCCTGCGACGTGTGCCACGGCCAGCGCTACAACCGCGAGACGCTGGAGGTGCAGTGGAAGGGCCGCGACATCGCGCAGATCCTCGACCTCACGGTGGAAGACGCCTACGCCTTCTTCAAGGACGTGCCCACCATCGCGCGCAAGCTGCAGACGCTGCTCGACGTGGGCCTGTCCTACATCCGCCTGGGCCAGGCCGCCACCACGCTCTCGGGCGGCGAGGCGCAGCGCGTCAAGCTCGCGCAGGAACTATCCAAGCGCGACACGGGCCGCACGCTCTACATCCTCGACGAGCCTACGACGGGCCTGCACTTCGCCGACATCGACCTGCTGCTGAAGGTGCTGCACCAGCTGCGCGACGCGGGCAACACCATCGTGGTGATCGAGCACAACCTCGACGTGATCAAGACCGCCGACTGGCTCATCGACATGGGCCCCGAGGGCGGCGCGGGCGGCGGCACCGTGGTGGCGCAGGGCACGCCCGAGGCGGTGGCGGGCGACGCGGCCAGCCACACGGGGCGCTACCTGCGGCGGTATCTGGAGTGAAAAACGGCTCCAGCGCCTGTGTGGTGGGCGCTGGAAGCTATTAATTCAGGAGCGGCCGCGTTGCCTGCGCCGCTGCAGGGCCACCCCGGCCCCGCCGAGCAGCAGCGACAGCAGCATCAGCCCCCAGCCGTCCAGCGTGGGAATGCCCGTCGCGCCGCCCGCGGGGGCCGGCACGGCCAGGATCACCGGGTCGGTGAATTCGCCTGCGGCCGGGGCCAGGTCCAGCGGGCCGTTGTCGTGGAGGGTGTACTTCACCTGGTTGCCGCTGATGGAGTCCAGCGTGATGCTCTGCCACTGCGGGGTGGTGGCGGGGTTGTACTTCAGCATCACCGCGTTGGCGGGCACCGGGCCGGGGTAGGTGATCGTCACCGCGAGGTCGCTGCCCGGGTCGCACTGGGTGGCGGTGAAGTCCACCGCGGGCCGGGGGTAGACGTAGCCCGTGGGCAGCGTCTGCCTTGCCGGCATGGGCAGCGCGGCGGCGCTGGTGAACTGCGCCAGGGTCAGTATGCAGGTGGGGCCTGTGTTGCCCACCTCCAGCGTGGTGCCGGTGACCGGGTCCGTGGCGGTCTGCAGGCTGGCCAGCGTTGCGTAGCGGAACTCGCTGGCGGTGCCGGTGGCGCTGGTGCCGCCCGCCGTGGTGACCGTCACGTCCACCGTGCCCGCGCTGCCCGCCGGGGCGGTGGCGGTGATGGAGGTATCGCTGTTGAACGTGTAGCTGGCCGCCGCCGTGGCGCCGAACGTCACCGCCGTCACGCCCGTGAAGTGCGTGCCCGTGAGGGCGACCACGGTGCCGCCTCCCACGGGGCCCGCGGCGGGCGCAATGCCCGTCACCGTGGGCGCGGCCACGTAGGTGTATTGGTCCGCAGGGCCGGTGGCGCTGGTGCCGCCGGGCGTTGTCACCCGCACATCCACCGTGCCCGTGCCCGCAGGGGCCGTCGCCGTGACGGACGTGGCGTTGACCACGGTGACGCCCGTGGCGGCCGTGCCGCCGAACGTCACGGCCGTGGCCCCCGTGAGGTTGGTGCCGGTGAGGGTGACCGTAGTGCCACCCGCCGCGGGGCCCGTGCTGGGCGAAAGGGCGGTGACCGTGGGCACAGCCGCGTAGGTGAACTGGTCGGCGGCGCTGGTGGCGCTGGTGCCGCCCGGGGTGGTCACCCGCACGTCCACCGTGCCCGTGCCTGCTGGTGCCGTCGTCGTGATGGACGTGGCGCTGGCCACGGTGACGCCCGTGGCGGCCGTGCCGCCGAACGTCACGCCCGTGGCCCCCATGAAGTTGGTGCCGGTGAGGGTGACGACGGTGCCGCCCGCCGTGGGCCCGGCCGTGGGCGAGAGGGCCGTGACCGTGGGCGCGGCCACGTAGGTGAACTGGTCGGCGGCGCTGGTGGCGCTGGTGCCGCCCGGGGTGGTCACCCGCACGTCCACCATGCCCGTACCTGCCGGGGCTGTTGCCGTGATGGACGTGGCGCTGGCCACGGTAACGCCCGTGGCGGCCGTGCCGCCGAACGTCACGCCCGTGGCTCCCGTGAAATTGGTACCGGTGAGGGTGACGACGGTGCCGCCCGCCGTGGGCCCGGCCGTGGGCGAGAGGGCCGTCACCGTGGGCGGTGCCACGTAAGTGAACTGGTCGGCCCCGCTGGTGGTGCTGGTGCCGATGGGGGTGGTGACCGTCACGTCCACCGTACCCGCGCTGCTCGCCGGTGCGATCGCGGTGACGGTGGTGGCGTTGACCACCGTGACGCCCGTGGCGGCCGTGCCGCCGAACGCCACGCCTGTGGCCCCCGTGAAGTTGGCGCCGGTGATGGTGACGCTGGTGCCGCCCGCCGTGGGGCCGGCCGTGGGCGAAATGCCCGTCACCACGGGTAGGGTCACGTAGGTGAACTGGTCGGCCCCGCTGGTGGCGCTGGTGCCGCCCACCGTGGTTACCCGCACATCTACCGTCCCCGTGCCTGCCGGGGCCGTTGCCGTGATGGATGTGGCGCTGACTACGGTGACGGCCGTAGCGGCCGTGCCGCCAAACGTCACGCCCGTGGCCCCCGTGAAGTTGGTGCCGGTGAGGGTGACGACGGTGCCGCCCGCCGTGGGCCCGGCCGTGGGCGAGAGGGCCGTGACCGTGGGCGCGGCCACGTAGGTGAACTGGTCGGCTCCGCTGGTGGCGCTGGCGCCGCCCGGGGTGGTCACCCGCACATCCACCGTGCCCGCGCTGCCCGCAGGGGCGGTGGCGGTGATCTGGGTGTTGCTGTCGATGGTGTAGGTGGCCGCCGTGCCGCCGAACGTCACTGCCCCGCTCCCTGGCGCGAACGCGAAGCCCGTGCCAGTAATGGTGACACTGGTGCCGCCGCCCGTGGGGCCTGCCGTGGGCGAAATGGCCGTGATCGTGGGCGCGGCCACGTAGGTGAACTGGTCGGCCCCGCTGGTGGCGCTGGTGCCGCCCGGTGTGATCACCCGCACATCCACCGTGCCCGTGCCTGCCGGGGCCGTTGCCGTGATGGATGTGGCGTTGACCACCGTGACGCCCGTAGCGGCCGTGCCGCCGAACGTCACGCCCGTGGCCCCCGTGAAGTTGGTGCCGGTAAGGGTGACGACGGTGCCGCCCGCCGTGGGCCCGGCCGTGGGCGAGAGGGCGGTGACCGTGGGCGCGGCCACGTAAGTGAACTGGTCGGCCCCGCTGGTGGCGCTGGTGCCGCCGGGCGAGGTCACCGTCACGTCCGCCGTGCCCGCACTGCTCGCTGGGGCGGTGGCCGTGATCTGGCTGTCGCTGTTGACGGTGTAGCTGGCGGCATTGGTGGCGCCGAATTTCACGCCCGCGGCGCCCGTGGTGCCGGTGAAGCCCGTGCCGGTGATGGTGACAGAGGTGCCGCCCGCCGTGGGGCCCGCGCTGGGTGAGATGCCCGTGACCGTGGGCGGTGCCAGGTAGGTGAACTGGTCGGCCCCGCTGGTGGCGCTGGTGACGCCGGAGCCGGTCACCGTGACATCCACCGTGCCCGTGCCTGCCGGAGTGGTGGCGGTGATCTGCGTGTCGCTGACCACGGTGAAGCTCGCGGTGGTGCCGCCAAAGTGCACCGCCGTCGCGCCCTGGCCCGCCTTGAAGCCCGTGCCGGTGATGGTCACGCTGGTGCCGCCCGCCGCCAGGCCGCTCGTGGGGGAGACGCCTGTCACGGCCGCGGTCACGGGGTAGGGCTCCACCACCAGGTCGTCGATGCCGAAGGACCAGTTCTGGTCGGACTCGAAACTCACCTTGTCCACGTTGACCACGCTCGCCAGTTGGGTGGCGTTGAAGGTGAAAGGCTGGAAGTTCACGCCATCGGCGACAACTGCCAGGTCAAAGGAGCCTACGGGCGCACCCCCCCGGTAGCCTGTAACCGTGATCTTGGAGTTGGCGGTGGCGCCGTTGACAAAATTGAATATCTTGACGCTCTTGATGCTGAAACGGTCGCCTGGCGTTGCGGCCTGGAGGTTTGCAATCGTTGGCTGGCCCGGGCCGGCGCCGCCTGAAGCGTCGGCGGCTGGCTGGGCGGCATCGCCTGTAGCGCCGGCGAAACCACTCAAAAGACCGCTGGGGGTGGCATAGACCCATCCATTAGCGTTAGAGGTGCTGCCCAGAAAGTCAATGCCATTGAAGGTGCCAACGGGTTGAAGGGATGGAGTCTCCGTGTGCCCCGTGCCGAAGTCGATGGTGCCGCCCGTGATGGTGGCCTGCGCCGGCAGGGCCAGCGCCAGCAGCAGCGCCATGCACCAGGTGAACCACAGGCGCACGAAGGCGATTGCGGGTTTGCGCTGATGTGTGCGAGGGGGCATGGTAAGTGGCATGGTGGAACTCTTCAAAAAGCATAGCTGCCAGCGCTTGCTGCATAAGCGCTGGCAGCCTATTTCATGCAAAACCAGAGTGCGGTGCTCAGGGCCGCGTGGGGAATATGCCGTTCAGGCAGATGCAAAAGTTCAGCGCCAGACAGGGCTGCATGTTGTTGTGCGCCTGGCCCCCGCCCGGGAACGGGGCCAAAGCGTTGGCGTCCAGCGCGCCCTGGGGCACGGTGGGCGCGCCGGGGGCATAGGCGAAGACTTGCGGTGCGCGTGGCCCGCTGCCGTTCACGCTCTGCGCCAGCACGTTGCCGCCGGGTATGGCGGCGGTGGCGTTGGCCGTCTGCACCGCGATGGCGTGGCTGTGCGGCGGCATTTCAGCGGGCAGCAGGGTGACGGCCGCGGTACCCGCTGCCTCGCCCATGGCGCGCGGTGTGAGGCCCGGCCCGCTGCCCGCGCCCATGGGGGCCTGGCCTTGCAGGTTGGGCAGGCCGTAGTTGGACGTGCCGTTGCCGCCGAACTGGGTGCTGATGATGGAAAAGAGCGCCGTGTTCTGTTGTATCGGCAGGATCTGGCCTTGGCACAAGGCCCAGTTCACGGGCGCGAAGGGGAAGCCGAAGGCGCGGATTTCTCCGAGGAAGGGGTCTGCCATGGGGGTCTCCTGGGGCGTGTGTCAGCTGCGGGACGGAAAAATGCCGCTGGTGGCAATGCACCAGTTGACGGCCAGCGAGGGCTGCATGTTCTCGTGCGGCTGGCTGGCGCCGCTGGTGGCCACGGCGTTGGTGGCCAGCGTGGCGCTGCCGTTGGGCGCGGCGTAGGCGGAGGCTCCCTGGGGCAGCGTGGCCAGCGATGCCGTGCTGGGCGCGGCAGTGCTGGCGGCGGCGGTGCTGGCGTAGACGGCGTGGGTGTGCGGGGGCACCTGGGCGGTGGTCAGCGTGACGGTTTCGGTGCCGCTGGGGGTGCCGATGGCGACGGAGCCGCTGTAGCTCACAGGCGCGCGCCCGCGCAGGTCGGGCAGGGCGAAATTGGTGACGCCGTTGCCGCCGTAGGTGACGCCCAGCAGCGAGAACAGGGCCTGGTTTTGCTGCACGGACAGCAGGCGGCCATCGCACGGCGCCCAGTCCTTGGGGACGATGCCGAAGGCGAAGGCGCGGGTTTCTCCGAGAAAGTAGCTCATGGTCTGCTCCTGCTCAGCCCTGGGAGGGGAAGATGCCCTCCAGGGCGATGATGAAGCCCACGGCCAGCGAGGGCATGACGTTGTCGTGCGGCTGCCCGCCGCCCACGGTTTGCACCGTGCCGGGGTTCAGCCAGGTGGCGTCGGACGGGGCGGCGGCGTAGAAGCTGAAGCCCGTGGCCGCGGAGGGCACCAGCCCTTGCGGGCTGGCGCTGCTGGACGCGCCCCCCGCCGCGAAGGCGTGGGTGTGCGCGGGGGTTTGCGCCGTGGTGAGGGTGACGTTCTCCACGCCCGTCCGCTGGCCCTGCGGGCGCGGGCTCAGGCCCGGCCCTTGCCCCATGCCGATGGGCAGGCGCCCCCGCAGGTCGGGCAGGCCGAAGGTGGTGACGCCATCGCCGCCGTAGAGGGTGCCCAGCAGGGCATACAGCGCATCGTTTTCGGCGATGGACACCAGGCGGCCGTCGCACGGCGCCCAGCCTTGCGGGGCGTAGTTGCCCCCGAACATGCGGATTTCTCCGAGATAGGCTTCACTCATGGGGTGGGTTCCTTTGCGGGCGATGGGTTCAGGTGCGTGACGATGGCCTGGTAGCACACTTCCCCGGCCGCGCCGCCCATGACGGGGCCAAGGAACAACGGAAAGCGCCCGAGCAGCGGGTGCGCCAGGGTGTAGGTGGCGTGTGCGGGGCGGCCCAGGTCGGGGCCGGTGAAATGCAGCGAGCTGGCATGGGGTTGCCGCACAATGTCTTGCAGGCGCAGCGCGACGGTGCCGCCGCCGGGCAGGCAGAGCGCGAAGTCGCTGCCCGCCTGGGCGGCCAGCGTTTCGATGCCGGGCACCGGTACGGGCGGGCGCTGCAGGTACAGGTACACGCCCCGGTCGGCCTGCTCGGCAAAGCCCAGGCGGCGGTACCAGCCGAGGGCGGGGTTGTTTTTCTCCACATGCAGGCCCAGGGGCAGGCCGCTGGCGTCGGCTTCGTCCGCCAGCGCCTGCAGCAGCCGCCGCCCCAGCCCCTGGCGGCGGTACGGTGGCAGCAGGGCGATATCGACGATGCGGATTTCCTCGGAGCCGCGATCGACGTACAGCCGTCCCGCCGCTTCGCCGCCCAGCAGCACCAAGCTGAAGGCGGGGTGGGCGTAGGCGGTCATGTACTGGCGGTGCTGGGCCTCGAATTGCTGGCGGATGAAGGCGTCCCACGCGGGCGCGTCCCAGCCGAGCTGCTGCCGTTCTTCCTCCCGGGTGGACGCGAAGATGCCTAGCAGCGTGGCTTCATCGTCAGGCCGTATCGGCCGAAGGGTGAGGTCCGCGCCGGGGGTGATTGTGAACATTTGTCAACATCATAGGCGGACCGTGTGAAATTGAAAGGACTAGTGTGTGGTTTGTTGGCCGTGAGAAATGGCTTCCGAATTTGACGGGAAGAGTGCAATAAGCTATTGAACAAGGAGCGCTTGGGGCGCCAGCGCCCGGCTTTCCGCGAGCCGGAATACCGCCACCCCCTGCACCAGCTCCTGCGCCTGGCTGCGCAGGCTGCCCGCGGCGGCGGCCATCTCTTCGACGAGCGCGGCGTTCTGCTGCGTGGTCTGGTCCATCTGGGTGACGGCCTCGCCCACCTGCGCCACGCCTTGCGACTGCTCGCGGCTCGCGGCGCTGATCTCGCCCATGATGTCGGTCACGCGGCGCACGGCGGCCACCACGTCCTGCATGGTGGCGCCCGCGCGCTCCACGAGCGCGTTGCCCTGTTCCACGCTGTGCACGCTCTCGGCGATCAGGGTCTTGATCTCCTTGGCGGCCTCGGCGCTGCGCCGCGCGAGGCTGCGCACCTCGCCTGCCACCACGGCGAAGCCCCGGCCCTGCTCGCCCGCGCGCGCGGCCTCGACGGCGGCGTTGAGCGCGAGGATGTTGGTCTGGAACGCGATGGAGTCGATCACGCCGATGATGTCGGCGATGCGGCCCGACGAGGCATGGATGCCCTGCATGGTCTGCACCACCTGCGCCACCACCTCGCCGCCCTGCGTGGCCACCTGGCTGGCGCTCGCGGCGAGCTGGCTGGCCTGGGCGGCGCTGTCGGCGTTCTGGCGCACGGTGGCGGTCATCTGTTCCATGGACGCGGCGGTTTCCTCCAGCGCGCTGGCCTGGCTCTCGGTGCGGGCCGAAAGGTCGGTGTTGCCCTGGGCGATCTCGGCGCTGGCGGTGGCCACGCCTTCGGCGCCGCCGCGCACGCGCGCCACCACCTGGGTGAGCTGGGTGCGCATCTGCAGCAGCGCGGCGATCAGGCGGCCCGCCTCGTCGCTGCCGTGGGCGATGGCCGGGCCCGACAGGTCGCCCTGCGCCACCGCGTTCGCCAGGTCCACGGCCTGCGCGAGCGGGTGCGTGATGGAGCGCACGAACACCACCATCAGCACGCCGGCCAGCGCGAGCGCCAGCGCCATCAGCAGCCCCTGGGCGATGAGCGTGTTGCGCAGGCTGGCGATGCGCTGCTCCAGCGTGGCGTTCAACTGGTCGAGGGCCTGCGCGTTGAGGGCGTAGAGCGCCTCGATGGCCTGTGTGAAGGTGTCGAAGTACGTCTGCGCGGGCAGGTTCAGCGCGGTGGCGTTGAGCAGCGCGTCGTCGGCGAGCTTGAGCGCGCCGGCGATCTGCGCGGCCGATGCCTGGGCCGGCGCATCCAGCGCCTGGCGGAATTCGGGGCGGCCCGCCATGGCGCGCGCGAAGCTGCGGAAGGCCTCGCCTTGCAGCTCCGCCACGCGCTGCTGCAGCGCCAGCAGCAGGCCCTTGCCCTGCGGCGGCAGCTCGCCGCGCCCGAGGAAGCCCGCGCCCTGCGCGCGCATCACGCCGAGCTTTTCGCCAAGCATGGGCGCATGCACGAGCGAGGCCTGGATCAGCGCGCGCGTGTCCGCGCGGGGATCGACCTCCAGGCCATAGGCGTGCAGCAGCTCCTCGCTGATGCGCATCACGCTGGCGATCAGCGCCGTGTGCTGCGCGGTGCTTTGCGCGGTATCCAGCGTGCGCGCGGCTACGGCCGCTTCGAGCTGCTGCCAGGTCTGGCGCGCCTGGGCCCAGGCCTGGGCCTGCGCGGCGGGCACGGCGGCCTCGGCGAAGCGCGCGTCCACCGCGCCCATGGCCTGGGTGGCGTTGTCGCGCGCGGCCGGGCGGCGCGCGGCCAGGGCTTCGTTGCCCCCGAGCATGCCGGCCGACAGGCCGCGGTGCACCTGCATCCACTGCACCGCGCGGCTCAGGGCCAGCAGCGGCGCCGCGCCGCGCTCTTCCTGCTGCGCCTGGCCGATGCCGCGCAGCGCCTCGCGCACGTGCAGGTAGGTGGGCAGCGCGCTCATGAGCATGCTGATGAACGCGAGGATGATGAACTTCTGGAGCAGGCTGAGACGGGACAGGGCGGGCATGGCGACGGCTGGGTACGGGATGATGTAAAGAAATGTAGGGATGCTTGGCCCACGGGGTTATGACTTGCGTCAAGGTTGGCCCATGGCCCCGCGCACGCCGATGCCCCAGCGTGAGCAGGAACCGTGCCACTCGGGAATAATCCCCGGGCACCCGCTCCCTCTCTCCCGCCTCTTTCCGGCCCATCCGCCGCCCGCCCATGCCGCTACCGTTCCCCGCACTCCCCGTTCCTTTCCCGCCCGCCCGGACCGGGGCGGCGGCATGAGCGCGCGCACGGCGGCCCTGGGGCCGCGCGACCTGCTCTCGGCGCTGGGCGTGGTGGTGCTCTGGGGCCTCAACTTCGTGGTGATGAAGTGGGGGCTGCTCAGCTTCACGCCATTCCAGTTGGGCGCGCTGCGCTACGTGGCCGCGGCGCTGCCGCTGGTGCTGTTCGTGCGCCGGCCCCGGTTGCACTGGCGCTGGGTGGTGCTGTACGGCCTGATGCAGGGCGTGGGGCAGTTCGGCTTTTTGTTCACGTCGCTGCGGGTGGGCATGACGGCCGCGCTGGCCAGCGTGCTCATGCAGACGCAGGTGTTCTTCACGGCGCTGTTCGGCCTGGCCCTGCTGCACGAGCGGCCGGGCCGGCCGCTGCTGTGGGGCATGGGGCTGGCGGCCGTGGGCCTGGGCTGCTTCGCGATGAACTACGTGGGGCCGGGCGCCGCGGGCGCGGCGGGCACCACGCCCGTGGGGCTGGTGCTCGCGGTGTGCGCGGCGGCGTCGTGGGCGGGCTCGAACATCATCGCGCGCCTGGCGCAGCGCGAGACGCCGGACTACGACCCGCTGGCCTTCGTGGTGTGGAGCAGCCTGGTGCCCATCGTGCCGTTCCTGCTGCTGTCGGCCAGCTTCGACGGCGGCCTGCTGCACTGGCTGCGGGCCGATGCCTGGCGCGCCGTGCCGCCGCTGGCCTGGGGCGCGGTGGCCTACCTGGGCTGGGCGGCCACGGTGCTGGGCTACGGGCTGTGGACGGGGCTGCTCAAGCGCCACCCGGCCAACCGCGTGGCGCCCTTCAGCCTGGCCGTGCCCGTGGTCGGGCTGTGCGCGGGCCTGCTCGGGCTGGGCGAGGTGGTCACGGCCTGGCAATGGGCGGGCGTGGCGTGCGTGGTGGCGGCCCTGGTGTGCGTGCTGCTGGGTCCCAAGATCATGGCCAAATTGGCCTCTAGCGCTTGATGGGCGTGCGCCAGCGGCTATCAATCAAGGAGTGAATCATGGCGGTATGGGATTTCGCGGTCATCGGCGCGGGTATCGCGGGCGCGGCCATGGGCTGGCAACTGGCGCAGCGGGCCTCGGTGCTCGTGCTGGAGCGCGAGGCGCAGCCGGGCTACCACACCACGGGCCGCTCGGCCGCGCTGTTCATGGAGACCTACGGCACCAGCGCCATCCAGGCGCTCACGCGCGCGAGCCGCGCGTTCTACGAGTCGCCGCCGCCGGGCTTTGCCGACGGGCCCATCCTCTCGCCGCGCGGCGTGGTCTACGTGGCCACGCATGGGCAGCTCGACCTGCTGGAGCGCACCTACGAGGAGTTGCGCGTGCACTCGCCCGATCTGAAGCGCATCACGCGCGAGGAGCTGCTCGCGCTGCTGCCCTGCCTGCGGCCCGAGGCGGTGGCGGCGGGCCTGTCGGAGCCCGGCGCGGCCGACATCGACGTGCACGCCTTGCACCAGGGCTACCTGCGCGGCCTGCGCCAGCGCGGCGGCGAGGTGCGCACGCATGCCGGGGTCGCGGGCCTGGCGCGCGCGGACGGCGTGTGGACCGTCGCGCTCGCGGATGGCGGCACCGTGCAGGCGCGCCACGTGGTGAACGCGGCCGGCGCCTGGGCCGACGAGGTGGCGCGGCTCGCGGGCGCCGCGCCCGTGGGCCTCACGCCGCGCCGCCGCACGGCCTTCACCTTTCCCGTGCCGCCGGGCATGGACGCGCACGGCTGGCCCGCCGCCATCGGTGTGGACGAGAGCTACTACTTCAAGCCCGACGCGGGCCAGCTGCTGGGCTCGCCCGCCAACGCCGACCCCGTGCCGCCGCACGACGTGGTGCCCGAGGAGCTGGACGTGGCCACGGGCATCTACCGCATCGAGGAGGTCACCACCTTCCAGATCCGCCGCCCCTCGCACACCTGGGCGGGGCTGCGCTCCTTCGTGGCCGATGGCGATTTCGTGATCGGATGGGACCAGGACGGCGCGGGTGGCGTGGAGGGCTTCTTCTGGCTCGCCGCGCAGGGCGGCTACGGCATCCAGAGCGCGGCGGGCTATGCGCTGCTGGCGCGCAACCTCGCGCTGGGCGAGCCGCTGGACGCCGCGCTGTGGGCCGAAGGCGTGGGCCCCGAGGTGGTGGCGGGGCTGTCGCCCCGCCGCCTGCGCTGAACTACAGCGGGCGCCGCCGCGCGAAGCGCACCACGGTCACGCCCGTGCGCGCCTGGCGCGTGGAGGGCATGACGAGCACGCAGTCGTCGTAGGGCGTCGCCACGGGCTCGCCATCGTTGTCGCCGATCACGGTGCCGGCCTGGGCGATGACTTCGAGGCCGGTAAACGGCTGGTGGAAGCGAAAGCCCTCGCTCTGGGCCACCACGGGCCCGGTCACCTCGAGCGTCCACTGGCGCGGCGCGTCGGCCAGGCGCCAGCCGGGCAGCACGCGCGCGAGCTCGGCGGCATCCACCACGTCCGCTGCGGCCAGGAAGCGCGCGCACTGGTCCTGCGCCACGGCGCGGCTGGCCGGGTCGCCGTGGAAGCCGCATTCGACGAGCAGCGAGCGGCTGTCGCCCGCCTGGCCGTCGGGCAGGCCGAAGCGGCCGTAGTCGCGCATGCGCACGCCGTCCTTGTGGCCCGCGTCCACCACGACGTGCTCGGGCGCGGCCATGGCGCGCGCGAGCTGCAGGTTGCGCGGCTGCACGCCCGTGAGCAGCAGCGGGGCCGATGGCTCGTGCATGGAGTGGATGTCGAGCAGCCAGTCGGCCTGGGCGACGAAGGGGCGCAGCGCGGCGGCGCGGCGGCGTTCGCGCGTGCCGCCGCCGTCGATGCGGGCGTCGATCCACTGGCGGTTCAGGTCCTCGTCGGTGAAGCGCGAGGCGTCGTGGTCCGCGGGGTCGAAGCGGTCGAAGGCTTCCAGGTTGCAGAACGCGAGCGTGATGCGGCCGCGCTGCGGGCGCAGCCCGGCTTCGAGCAGGCCCTTGAGCGCCCAGGCGCCGCACAGCTCGTTGCCGTGCACCAGGGCGCTGACCATCACATGGCGGCCGGGGCGGCCGCTGTCGAACTGCCAGACGCCTTCGGTGCCGGTGTTGCCGGCGCGCCAGGCGGCGATGTCGGGCGCGGGCAGGGTGAACGAAAGGGGTGCGGTCATCATTCCTCGATCTTGGCGAACTGCACGATCTTCTGGTACTTGGCCACTTCGCTGGCCAGGTACTTGTCCAGGTCCACCGTGGGCGAGGCCACGACGGAGCCGGTGGCTTCCATCTTCTTGCGGAACTCGGGCGACTGCAGCGTGTCGTTCAGCGCCTTGCGGACCTTATCGACGATGGGCTTGGGCAGGCCCGCCGGGCCCATCAGCGCGAACCACACGCCGATGTCCACGTTCTTGAACTGCGGGGACTCGGACAGCGCGGGAATGTCGGGCGTGATGGCCGAGCGTTTGGCCTCGGTGGTGCCGAGCGCGACCACCTTGCCGCTCTTGATGAACGGCAGGCCGTTGGAGAGCACGAACACGCCGAACTCCAGGTTGTTGCCCACGAGGTCGTTGGTGAGCGGGGCCACGCCGCGGTAGGGGATGTGGGTCATGAACAGCTTGCCCTGCTCCTTGACCATCTCGCCCGCCAGGTGCAGCGAGGTGCCCACGCCCGAGCTGCCGTAGCTGAACTTGCCAGGGTTCTTGGCGACGAGCTGGGTGAACTCGCTGGCGTTCTTCACGCCCGTCTTGGGGCTGGCCACCAGCACCAGGGGCTGCGAGGCCACGAGGCCACGAGGCCGATGGCGGTGAAATCCTTGGTGGTGTACTTGATCTTCTTGTTCACCAGGTTGGCGATGGCCAGCTCGTTGCTGGCGCCCACCAGCAGCGTGTAGCCGTCCGGCGCGGCATTGGCCACCTTCTGCGCGCCGATGGCGCCCCCGGCGCCGCCGAGGTTCTCGATCACCACGGGCTGGCCCAGGCGGTTCGCCAGTTCCGTGCCGACCGTGCGGCCCACGAGGTCGGTGCTGCCGCCGGGCGGGTAGCCGACGACGATGGTGATGGGCTTGGCCGGGTAGGCCGGGGCCTGGGCGAAGGCTGCGGGCGCGGCGGCGAGCAGGGCGGCGGCGCAGGCGGCCAGCGCGCGGCGGGTGGGGTGCATGGTGGGGACTCCTTGGCTTTGTGGGTGGAGCCCATTGTGCGAACGTGTGCAGCGCAGCATGGTGCCGAAACGGCACTAGGCCGTGCTGATTCGGCCTGGCGTCAGCGCCCGTCCATCAGCGCCGGCCCATCGCGGCCCACAGCGCCTCCGCCATGGCGCCGAGCCGGCGCTTGGGGCGGTACAGGCGCACGTCGAACCGGATCTCCATGCGCTTGTCGCCCGCGGCCGCGAGGCGCCCGGCCTTGGCGTCGGCGTGCACCATGGACCAGGGCAGCCACGACACGCCCAGGCCCTTGAGCACGTACTCGTAGTGCGCGTCGGGCGAGTCGCACTCCAGCAGCCGCTGCAGGCGCGGCGCCGCGGGGTGGTTGGAGAGGTGATCCTCCACCAGCCGGCCCAGCGCCAGCGTGCGCGCGTAGGCGACGTGGGGCACGGCGGGGCCGTCCGGCGCGAAGCGGAAGACGGGCGCGCCCTGCGCATCGGCGCGCGACATGGGCACCAGGCGGTCCGTGGCCAGCGTGAGGTGCGAGAACTGCCGCCCGTCCAGCGGCACGACCAGCGTGGGGTGGTGGTAGAGGATGGAGAAGTCGGCCTCGCCGCGCTGCAGCTCGCCCACGGCCTCGGCCAGCGTGCGCGTGAGGATGCGCAGCTCGCAGCCCTCCAGCAGCGGCCGCAGCCGCACCAGCAGGTCGGCCACCACGGTGCGCGCCAGCGTGCGGCCCGTGGCCAGCGTCACCGTGCGCGCCTGCCGGCCGGCAACGGCCTGCAGCTCCTCGTGCGATTGAGCCAGGTTGCTGGCCAGCTGCCCGGCCGTGTCGAGGAAGACCTGGCCCGCGGGCGTGAGCCGCACGGGGCCGCCGCCGCGTTCGATGAGCGGCGTGCCCGCCCAGGCCTCCAGCGCGCGGATGCGGCGCCCGAAGGCCGGGTGCGTCACGTGGCGCAGCTCGGCCGCGCGCGTGAAGCTGCGCTCCTGCGCCAGCAGGATGAAGTCCTCCAGCCACTTGAGCTGCATGGCCGGGGCGCGGGGGCGGTCAGGGCCGCGCGGCGTTCAGCGCGTCGCGCGTGGCCAGGGCGGCCGCGCGGGCGGCCGCGGCGAAGTCCTCGCCCTGCGAGGCGTAGAGGATGGCGCGCGAGGAGTTCACGACGATCGGCCCGTCCTCGCGCAGCCCCGCGCGCACGGTGGCGGCCGCGTCGCCGCCCTGCGCGCCCACGCCGGGGATCAGCAGCGGCACGGTGGGCGCGATGGCGCGCACGCGCTCGATCTCGGCCGGGTAGGTGGCGCCCACCACGAGGCCGAGCTGGCCGTTCTTGTTCCAGGGACCCTGGGCCAGCCCCGCCACGTGCTCGTACAGCAGCGGCTGGCCGGGAACGCTGGCCAGGCGCTGGGCCTGCAGGTCGTCGCCGCCGGGGTTGGAGGTGCGGCACAGCAGGAAGGCGCCCTTGCCGTGGTATTGCAGGTAGGGTTCGACCGAGTCGAAGCCCATGAACGGCGAGAGCGTGACGGCGTCGGCGCCGTAGCGCTCGAAGGCCTCGCGCGCGTACTGCTCGGCCGTGGAGCCGATGTCGCCGCGCTTGGCGTCGAGGATCACGGGCACGTGGGGCGCGTTGCAGCGCAGGTGCTGCATCAGGCGCTCGAGCTGGTCCTCGGCGCCGTGGGCCGCGAAGTAGGCGATCTGAGGCTTGAAGGCGCAGGCCAGGTTGGCCGTGGCATCGACGATGGCGGCGCAGAAGTCGTAGATCTTGCGCGCATCGTTCTGCAGCGCGCCCGGGAACCGGCCTGGCTCGGGGTCCAGGCCCACGCACAGCAGGGATTGGTTTTGCGTGGTGGCGCCGCGCAGCATGTCGAGGAAGGTCATGGGCGCGATTTTAGGTGCCACGGCACAATGCGGCCCCATGCCCGCCTTCTCGCGCCGCCAACTGGCCATTCTCATCGTTCTGACCGTGGTCTGGGGGCTCAACTGGCCCGTCATGAAGCTGGGGGTGACGGGGCTCGCGCCGCTCACCTTCCGCGCGATGTGCATGTGGCTGGCGGTGCCGGTGATGGGCTTGGCGCTGGCGGTGCTGAAGGCACCCCTCGCGGTGCCGCGCGCGCACTGGGGCACGCTGCTGTGGCTGGGCGTGGTGAACATGGTGCTGTGGCACGGGCTGGCCATCGTGGCCATCTCCACGCTGTCGAGCGGGCGCGCGGCCATCCTGGGCTACACCATGCCGATCTTCTCGGCCGTGCTGGGCGCGCTGGCGTTCGGCGACCGGCTGGCGCCGCGCGCCTGGGGCGGCGTGGCGGCCGCTGCGCTGGGCGTGCTGCTGCTGCTCTGGCACGAGCTGGCGCACCTGGGCGGGCGGCCGCTGGGCGTGGCGTTCATGCTCCTGGCGGCGGCCGGCTGGGCGCTGGGCACACAGCTGCTGCGGCGCAGCCGCATTCCCGTGCCCACGCTCACGCTGGCGTTCTGGATGACGGTGGAGACGGCCGTCGCCATCAGCGTGCTGGCGCTGCTGCTGGAGCGCGGGCAATGGCACGCGCCCGGCGCCGTGGCCTGGGGCGCGATCATCTACAACGCGGTGCTCGCGCTCGGCTTCGCGCAGTCGGCGTGGTTCGTGCTGGTGCGCGCGCTGCCGCCGGTGGCGTCCACGCTCAGCGTGATGCTGATCCCCGCGCTCGGGGTGTTCAGCGGCGCGCTGTGGCTCGGCGAGCGCCTGCACTGGCAGGATTGGGCCGCTGTGGCGCTCATGGTGCTGGCCATCGCCTCGGTGCTGTGGCCGCGGCGGGGGATGAAGTGACAACCCCCTGAGGCGCTTTGCGCCTTCTTCCTTCTCTCGCAACGCTGTGCGTTGCGAGAGAAGGAGGACGCGGCCTTTGCTCGGCTGCCTTGGCCTGGCGTCGGGTTTCAAGGGCGCATCCGTATGGGCAAAGAAAAAGGCTGCCGGGGCAGCCTTTTGGGTGGAGCGCAGCGGGGCCTGTGCGTTCAGCGCGCCACGGCCAGCAGGCGCTGCACGTCGCGGTCGTTGGGCAGGGCGTAGTCGTAGCCGCGCACGATGCGGCTGTCCTCGGTGCGCACGAGCTTGAGGCTCACGTAGGTGTAGCTTGCGGCGGCCGAGTAGGTGCCCACGAGCACGAGCGCGGCATTGTGGCTGCGGGCGATGTCCTTGATCTCGCGCGACAGCAGCAGCTCGCCGGCGCCTTCCTTCACGAACACGTCGCCGCGCAGCTTGACTTCCTTCACGTTGAAGCCGGAGGCCGCCATGTGCGAGGCGTACTGCTCGGACAGCGTGCGGCCCAGCGGGGCCGAGCGGCTCAGGTCGTTCACGTTGACGATGGTGGCCACGAGCACCGGTCCGCCTTCGAGCGCGGACAGGTCGAAGCCGGCCGTGAGCTTGCCGATGGCGTCGCGGCTGCTTTGCAGGAACGGGGCGCTGGCGGCTTCCTGGTAGGTGGGCTCGGTGCGCACCACGGTGGGCGCGGTGTTGCAGCCCGCCAGCAGGGCAGCGGCGGCCAGGGCGGTCAGGAGGAGCGGGGACTTCATTGCGACACCACCTTCAAGGGAACGGGCTGGTACGACGGGCCGCGCAGGAACAGCGGGGTGTCGGCGTTCTCGAGGTAATACACGTCGGTCTTGCGGGCGATGTACTGGCCGCCGCGCGATACCGTGGTCGTGAGGATCATTTCGGTGTTGGTGGGGCCGCCCGTGTTGATGCTGGCTGCGTAGTCGGCCGCGGCGGCCAGGCCCAGGCCCGCGACGATCTGCGTGTCGATGTACTCGTGGCGCAGTCCGTAGGCGGCGCCCACGCCGGCGGCGAGCATGGTGAACATGCCGGGGATGAAGTGCGGGCGGTCGCTGTTGTGGCGCACGATCTGGGCCTGGTAGCTCACGTCCAGCGTGGAGCCGGGCGCCTGCTGCACGGGGGTGCCGCTCTGCACGAACTGGGTGATCAGGAATTCGCGGAACGCACGGTCGAACGTGGTGGGGTGGGGCGGCAGGGCCACGTACAGCGGCGCGCCCGCGGCGCCGACCTTGTTCAGCGTGCCCAGCGTCTGGGCGACCACGTCGCGCGAAACCAGTTCCCAGTGGCCCGCCGAGCGCACCTTGTACTGGCTCGTGTATTCGAAGTTCTCTGCCACGGGGATGGGCGCCTTGGCGCAGCCCATCAACATCACTGTGGCGCCAGCCAACGCGGCCATGCCGACGGCCTTGGAAAATGACATGGTTTCCCTCCTACGGACTTGGAAGCGGGAATGCAAGAAGGTTACATCCCACACGATTGAAAATGATTCTGGGCGGTACGCTCAACAAAAACAAGAAAAAAATGCGCTAACTGCGCCTGCCTGCACGCAGTTTGTTGTTTTTGGTCACAGTGCCCGCCCGGCGCGGCCGCGGGCCGGCGCCCTATGCGGAGGCGCTGGCGCGCTGCTCCAGGATGTCGAACGCGGGCAGCTTCTTGCCCTCCAGCACTTCGAGGAAGGCGCCGCCGCCGGTCGAGATGTAGCCCACCTGCTTCTCGATGCCGTACTTGGCGATGGCCGCGAGCGTGTCGCCGCCGCCCGCGATGCTGAAGGCGCCGGACGTGGCGATGGCCTGGGCGATCGTGCGCGTGCCGCCCTCGAAGGCCGGGAACTCGAACACGCCCACGGGGCCGTTCCAGACGATGGTGCCGGCCTGCTCGAGCTGCGCGGCCAGCCGGGCGGCGGTCTCGGGGCCGATGTCGAGGATCAGGTCGTCGTCGGCCACCTCGGTGGCCTTCTTGGTGGTGGCGGGCGCGTCGGCCGCGAAGGTCTTGGCCACGACCACGTCGGTGGGCACGGGCACCTCGGCGCCGCGCGCGGCCATGGCGGCCATCACGGCCTTGGCTTCCTCCACCAGGGCGGGCTCGGCCAGGGACTTGCCGATCTTCAGGCCCGCGGCCAGCATGAAGGTGTTGGCGATGCCGCCGCCCACGATGAGCTGGTCCACGTTCCGGGACAGGCTCTGCAGGATGGTGAGCTTGGTCGAGACCTTGGAGCCCGCCACGATGGCTGCGAGTGGGCGCTTCGGGTGGGCCAGCGCCTGGGTGATGGCGTCGATCTCGGCGGCGAGCAGCGGGCCCGCGCAGGCGATGGGGGCGAACTGCGCGATGCCGTAGGTCGTGCCCTCGGCGCGGTGGGCGGTGCCGAAGGCGTCGTTCACGTAGATGTCGCACAGGGCGGCCATCTTGCGGGCGAGTTCGGGGCTGTTCTTCTTCTCGCCCACGTTCACGCGGCAGTTCTCGAGCAGCACCACCTGGCCGGGCGCGACCTGCACGCCCTCGACCCAGTTCGCGACCAGCGGCACCGGGCGGCCGAGCAGCTCCGACAGGCGCTTGGCCACGGGCGCGAGCGAATCCCCGGGTTGGAGCGTTCCCTCGGTCGGGCGGCCCAGGTGGCTCGTGACCATGACGGCGGCGCCCGCGTCGAGCGCCATGCGGATGCAGGGCACGGATGCGCGGATGCGCGTGTCTTCGGTGATGCGGCCGGCGTCGTCCTGGGGCACGTTGAGGTCGGCGCGGATGAACACGCGTTGGCCTTGGGCTTTGCCCTGGGCGCACAGGTCGGAGAAGCGAAGAATGTTCATGGCGGAAGGGTTGGCTGGCGGTAAAAAGCGGGCCACATTGTAGGCGTGCGTCCCTGCCGGCCCCGCCGCTACCAGCCCAGCCCGATGTGCAGCGGCAGGTACACCGCCATGCCGACCGTGATGGTGCCCAGGATGCCGCGGCGCCAGAAGTAGTAGGCCGTGGCGCACAGCACGGCGGGCAGGCGCGCGTCCTGCAGCGTGCCGACGAGCTCGCCCTGGTCCATGAGCACCTCGGGCGCGATCACGGCGGCGAGCGCGGCCAGCGGCGCGTACTTGAGGCCGCGCTTGAGCCAGTCGGGCAGCGGCAGCTCGCGCTCGGGGATCATGAAGAAGGCGCGCGAGACCACGGTGATGGCCGCCAGGCCCAGGATGGCCAGCAGGGGCTCGACCCAGGCCCCGCTCATGGGTGGCGCTCCTGGCGCAGGGGGACTTCGTCGCCCGCCTCCACGCGCTGCAGCTCTTGCGGCGGCAGCGCGCTGTCGGGGGGCACCAGCACCACCTCGGGGTGGTGGCGGCGCCGGTCCACGGCTTCCATGAGCAGGCCCATGGCGACGGCGGCGGCGATCGCCAGCAGGATGTTGAGCTTGAGCGGCAGCGCGAACGCCGCGATCGCCACGGTGGCTGCCACGCCGGTGGCGATCCAGGTGGCCCGGTCGAACAGCATGGACAGCAGCACGCCCATCAGCGCGAGAACGCCCGCGAACCCCAGGCCCCACGACAGCGGCACCACGTTGGCCAGCAGGATGCCGAGGATCGAGGGCACCTGCCATGCGATCCAGTTGGTGCTGGCCGCGCCCCAGAAGTACGGCACCTGGTCCGGCGCGGGCCGCGCCTCGGGGTAGCGCTGCAAGAAGGCGACGAAGATCACGTCGCCGCTGAAATAGCCCGCGGACAGGCGCTGGCGCAGCGGCAGGTGCCCGAAGTAGCTGCGCCACATGTTGCTGAAGATCACGAAGCGCAGGTTCACGCACGCGGCCGTGAGCCAGACCACCCACATGGGCGCGCCCGCGGCCATCAGCGGGATCACCGCCAGTTGCGCGCTGCCCGCGTAGACGATGAGCGACATGAAGACCGCCATCGGCACCGGCATGCCGCTCTTGACCATGGCCACGCCCGTCACCAAGCCCCAGGCGCCCACGCCCACGGCCGTGCCCGCCATGTCGGTGACGCCCAGGCGGAAGGCCGGGTGGCGCAGCGTGGTGCGCAGGGCGGCGGCGGCGCTCATTGGGCAACCTCCGCGCTTCGCACTGCGGTGCGAGCCCCCTTCGGAGCGGCCGGGCGGGGGCTCATGCGCTCTCGCCCAGCACCATGCCGGGCTGCAGCGCGAACCCGCGCAGGAACTCGGCCGCGGGCAGGCGCTTGCCGCCCGCGCGCTGCAGCATGGTCAGGCGCAGCGCGCCCTCGCCGCAGGCCACGGTGACGCCGCTGTCGTTTACCAGCAAAATCTGGCCGCAGCGCGCTTCTGGTGTGCGCGAGCGGCTATCAATTTCGTAGTTCCAGAGTTTGATGGCCTCGCCGCCGCACTGGGTGGCCGCGCCTGGGAACGGGTCGAAGGCGCGGATGCGGCGGCCGATGGCCTCGGCGGGGAGCGACCAGTCCACGCTGGCCTCGTGCTTCTCGATCTTGTGCGCGTAGGTCACGCCCTCGGCGGGCTGGGGCGTGGCGGTGAGCCCGCCGCAGGCGGCCAGCTCCAGCGCTTCCACGATGAGGCGCCCACCCAGCCCGGCCAGCCGGTCGTGCAGCGTGGCCGTGGTGTCGCGCGCGGCGATGGGCAGGCGCTCCATGAGCAGTATGTCGCCGGTGTCCAGGCCCGCGTCCATCTGCATGATGGTGACGCCGGTTTCGGCATCGCCGGCCTCGATGGCCCGGTGGATGGGCGCCGCACCGCGCCAGCGCGGCAGCAGGCTCGCGTGGATGTTGAGGCAGCCTTTGGCGGGCGCGTCGAGCACCCACTGCGGCAGGATCAGGCCGTAGGCCGCGACCACCATGGCGTCGGCCCCGGCCGCCGCGATGGCCGCGCGCGCGGCGGCGGCGTCTTCGGGGTACTTGCCATCGAGGCGCAGGCTGCGCGGCTGCGCCACCGCAATGCCGTGGGCCTGGGCGCACTGCTTGACGGGCGAGGCCTGCAGCTTCATGCCGCGGCCGGCGGGCCGGTCGGGCTGGGTCAGCACCAGGGGGACGGTGAAGCCCGCCGCCAGCAGGCGCTCGAGTGCCACGCAGGCGAATTCCGGAGTGCCGGCGAAGATGATTCTCATGAAAGGCGCGGTTGAAAGGCGCGGGGGCGGGCCTACGTGCGCGCCGTCTCGCGCTGCTGCTTGAGCATCTTGGTCTTGATGCGGTTGCGCTTGAGGGGCGAGAGGTATTCGACGAACACCTTGCCCAGCAGGTGGTCCATTTCGTGCTGCATGCACACGGCGAGCAGGCCCTCGGCCTCGATCACGCGCGACTGGCCCTTTTCGTCGAGCGCGCGCACGTGCACCGCCACGGAGCGTTCCACGCCGTCGTAGATGCCGGGCACCGAGAGGCAGCCCTCGTCGCCCACGGCCTTCTCGGGGCTGGCCCAGGCGATTTCGGGGTTGATGAGCACCAGGGGCTGGTCGCGGTTTTCCGAGACGTCGATCACGACCACGCGCTCGTGCACGTCCACCTGGGTGGCGGCCAGGCCGATGCCCTGCGCGTCGTACATGGTTTCGAGCATGTTGCCCACCAGGGTCTGGATGCGCGCATCCACGGCCTCGACCGGCCGGGCCACCTTGTGGAGCCGGGGATCGGGGAAACAGAGAATCGGGAGAATTGCCATGGCCGCCAGTGCAAAGATGTCGCTATTTTCGCCACTTTTGGCATCCGCTGCAGGGCCTCTTTTCAATAATCATTGCCCAATCAAGGGCTTGAGCAGAGAATCTCAGTTGATTTGTAACGTATTTCGCCGCCGCGCCCGGCCCCGCCGGGCACCGCCGCGGCGCCAGTGAGGGGGCGTTCTCCAATGCATCAGAAATCGAAGGGCAAGGCGGTACGCGCATCGGCGCGCGTGCTGGGCGTATGGGCATCGCTGGCCGCCGCGTGCGTGGCCGCTCCGGCCATGGCCCAGAACTATCCCATTACCGCCGGCCAACGCTCCACGGCCCAGCAGGTGGCCCAGCAGGGCGTGCCGCTGGCCGAACTGGCGCCCAACGCGCCCGATAGCTACGTGGTCAAGCGCGGCGATACGCTCTGGGGCATCTCGGGCATGTACCTGTTGCACCCGTGGCGCTGGCCCGAGCTGTGGGGCATGAACCTGCAGGCCATCCACAACCCGCACCTGATCTACCCCGGCCAGACGCTGTACCTCGACAAGCAGGGCGGCTTCGCGCACCTGTCCACGAGCCGCCCGGGCTCCTCCGAGCCCGAGACCGTGCGCGTGTCGCCGCGCACGCGCAGCGAAAGCCTGGCCGACCTGGCCCTGCCCACGCTCCAGCCGCACCTGATCGAGCCCTTCCTGGTCCAGCCCGTCGTGGTCGATGCCGGCACCCTGGAGCACGCGCCGCGCGTGGTGGCCACGACCGAGGAGCGCGTGCTCATGGCCAGCGGCGACCGCGCCTACGTGCGCGGCGATCCGGCCAAGCCGCTGCTGCGCGAGCCCGGTGAGCCCCGGCGCTTCCAGGTGTACCGCGATGCCGTGGCCCTCAAGGACCCGGTCACGGGTGCCGTGCTCGGCTACGAGGCTCAGTACCTGGGCAAGGCCGAGCTCATCAAGGGCGAGGGGCTCGAGGAATCGTCGGACGGCAAGGGCGGCGTCGCCTCGGAGTACGTGCCCGCCACCGTGGTGCTCTCGGGCACCAAGGAAGAGATCCGCGCGGGCGACCGCCTGCTGCCCGCGCCCGAGCGCCAGTACGTGAGCTACACGCCGCACGCGCCGCAGGTGGACGTCGATGCGCGCGTGGTCTCCATCTACGGCAGCACGCCCGTGGCGTACGCGGCCCAGAACCAGGTCGTGGCCATCAACAAGGGCGCGAGTGACGGCCTGGAGCCCGGCCACGTGCTGCAGATCGTGACCCGGGGCGAGCGCATCCGCGACCAGACCGACCCTTCGCGCGCCACGATCAAGCTGCCCAGCGAGCGCAATGGCATGGCCATGGTGTTCCGCACCTTCGACCGCGTCTCCTACGTGCTGATCCTCCAGATCGAGACGGGGGTGCGCGTGGGCGACCGCCTCATCAACCCGAACTGATCCGGCCGCAGGGAGCAGGGGGCGAAAGCCCCCTTTTTCTTTTCCGTTCATGGACCGCAACGAACTCGGCGCCTGGCTGCGCCTGATGCTCACGCCGGGCGTGGGCAACCACACGGCGCGGCGCCTGTTGGCGCGCTGCGGGCTGCCGCAGCAGGTCTTCGGCCCGGGTGCGCCGTGGCAGGACGCCGTGACCGCCGCCCAGGCCCGCGCGCTGGCCCGGGAGCCCGAGGGGCTGGCGGAGCTCGTGGAGGCCACCTGGCAGTGGCTGCAAGGTGGCGCCGACGGCATCGCGCGCGCGGTGCTGACGCTGGGCGACGCCGCTTACCCCCCGGCCCTGCTGGCCACCGAAGACCCGCCGCTGCTGCTCCATGCGATGGGGCCCGCCGCGCTGCTGGCGTCCGCGCAGCCCTTCCCGGCGGACCGGTGCCTGGCCATGGTGGGCAGCCGCCACCCCACCGCGCAGGGCGCCGCGCATGCGCGCCAGTTCGCCCGCGCGCTGCGCGAGGCGGGGCTGTGCATCGTCTCCGGCCTGGCGCTGGGGGTGGACGCGGCGGCGCACGAAGGGGCGCTCGACGGGGCCCGGGAGGGTGAGGCCGCCACCATCGCCGTCGTGGGCACGGGGCTGGACCGCGTGTACCCGAGCCGCCACCGCGACCTCGCGCACCGCATCGCGCGCCACGGGCTGATCGTGAGCGAGTACCCGCTGGGCACGCCGCCGCTGGCGGCCAACTTTCCCAAGCGCAACCGCATCATCGCGGGGCTGTCCCAGGGCACGCTGGTGGTCGAGGCGGCGCTGCAATCGGGCTCGCTGATCACCGCGCGCCTGGCGGCCGAGCAGGGCCGCGAGGTGTTCGCGATCCCCGGCTCCATTCAGGCGCCGCAGTCGCGCGGCTGCCATGCGCTCCTGCGCCAGGGCGCCAAGCTCGTGGAGACGGTGCAGGACGTGCTGGAGGAATTGCGGCTGTCCGCCGCCCCGCCGCCGGCTTCCCAAACGCAAGAAGCGCCGGAGCCCGCGCAGGAGGCGGATCCGCTGTGGGCCGCGATGGGCTACGACCCCATCGGCCTTGATGCGCTGGTGGCGCGCACGGGCCTGTCCGCCGCGGCGCTGCAGGTGGCCCTGCTGGAACGCGAGCTGGACGGCCTCGTGGCGCGCCTGCCGGGTGGCCTGTTCCAGCGCGTGGCGCGCGGTTAGCGCAGGCCCTAGCCCAGCAGCCGCTCGGGGTTGGCGTCGAGCTTGGCGAGCGCGTCGCGCGTGGCGCGCACCGTGAGGGTTTCCTCGTCCTGCGCCACCAGCAGGCCCGCCTGCAGGTAGGCGCCCAGGCGCCGCAGCTGGATCAGGTAGCACGAGCCGTCCATGGCCGCGAACAGGTGCAGCTGCTTGCGCTCGCTCTGCCAGGCGTACTGCACCTGGGCCGAGGCGCCGTTGTGGTCCAGCGTGTACCAGGCGCCGAGCTGCAGCTCCTGGGCCCAGGCCACCATGGCCTCGTCCACGGGCGCGCCCGTGTCGGGGATCACCTGGATGGCCGAGGCGTCGATGCCCAGCATCATCTCGATGTTGTCGCTCGACAGCGGCATGTCGCCCAGCGTCGCGTCGCCGATGAAGTCCTCGAGGTTGGCGAGGCGCTTGGCCATGGCCTCGATGTGGGCCTGCGGGATGGAAGCGGTCTTGGAGAGGAAGGCCTCGGCCAGCGTGTCGGTCAGCACCTTGATCTGCGCGTCCTGCTCGGCATCCGCGATGCCCATGAGCGCCAGGCCCTGGCGCAGGCGGTGCAGCAGGTCCGGCAGGCTCTGGATCACCTGGGCGCGGTCGGCGCGGTTGGGCTTGGCGCTCGCGGCCCAGACGAGATCGGCCGCCGCGCGCTTGAAGCCCACGGTGTCGGCGTGCTGCGGGCCGTCGCGCAGGGCCGAGAGCGCGAGCACCTCGGCCCAGGTCTTGAAGAGGAATTCGCGGATCTCGTCGCGCACCGGCATGTCCTTGAGCATGGTGCGCAGCTCGATCGTGTACTGGATCGCGAGCGTCTCGCGCTGCTCCACCTGCTGCGCCACGCTGACCAGCTTGGCGGTGGCCTGCCCCTCGGTGAGGAACTTGGCGAGGAATTTCTCGAACTCGTCGTGCACGAGCTGGAACACGCGCCGACCCGTCTCGGGATACTGCTCGATCACCTGCACGATGCGCCGGACCTCGTTCTCCAGCGCGGTGCCGTTGATCGACGAGGCATCGAAGCCCATCACGCAGGCGCCCATGCGGTCGATGAGCTGGCGCGCGGGGTGGTTGAGGTTGCTGAAGAACTCGGGCTCGGCCAGCGCCACGCGCAGCACGGGCACCTGCAGCCGCGCGAACCACACGCGCACGGCGGGCGGGATGCGGTCCTCAGTCAGGATGCTCTGGAACATGAGCGCCACCACCTCGATGATGGCCTTCTCGCTGGCCGTGGCGGCCTTCTGCTTGAGTTCGGTCGAGCGCTCGCGCACCGTGCCCACGAGCTGCACCACGGCCTGCGGGCTGTAGTCCTGCACAAGGGTCGCCAGGCCGCTGTAGTAGGTGTCGGCCTGCACGCGGTGGGAGGCCAGCGCCTGGGCCAGCGCTTGCGAGGCGGGAGGCGCCTGCACCATGTCGTAGCCCGTGGCGGGCTGCACGAGCAGGCGCCGCAGCTGGGCCATCACGCCCTGGGCGCGCTGGCGCGCGCGCACCAGCGGCGTGGCGCCCGAGGGCCCCGCCGCGAAGGCATGGCCGGGGCGCGGCAGGGGGGCGGCCTGTCCCAGGTGCGGGTGATGGTACGCGGGCGCGCTGGCCCGGGCCATGGCCTCGCGCGTTTGCGCAAGGGCCTGGGAGGCCAGACCGGTGGGCGCGGAGGCCACGGCGCCATCGCCCTGGCCGGAGCCGCCTGCGGCCGGCGCGCTGCGGCGCACGCGCGCGCGCAGGTCGATCTTCTGGGGGACGCCCTGTTCGTCGTAGAAGCGGTTGAGCGCCTGGTACTGCGGCAGCAGCAGGTCGGCCAGCGCGCGCTGCAGCGGGTCGATCACGGTCTGCAGGTCGGCGCGCGGCAGGCCCGATTCCACCCACTGCTCCACGAGCAGCAGGCAGCAGGTCTCGGGGCGCAGGATGTCCTGGCTGCCGAGCTCCTGGCCTTCGAGGTGCTGCGTGCGCTGGCGCAGCAGGTCGAACGGCGCGCTCACCTGCTCCATCACCGTGAGGGCCATGCGCGAGGCGACGATCTTGTTCTCGACCACGTCGTCGCCGAGCAGCTCCAGCCCCATGTTCGAGGGCAGCTCGCCGCGCGGGGCGCTGGCGTGGGGGGTCATGGCCCCCTGCCAGGCGCGGGCCACGGCAGAGGTCCAGTCGCGGTGGCGCTGCTGGTAGGCCATCCAGGTGTCGCGGTGCGCCTGCATCTCGCGCGTCGTGCCTGTCTGGCCCATGAGCGCGGTGAGGAAGTCCAGCAGCGTCTTGCTGAGCTCCGGGAGCCCCTTGCACAGCCCTTCGACGAAGCGCTGGCGGGCCAAGCGGGCCAACGGGCGCTGGGGAACGGGCGGGGGCGGGACGTGCATATCCCTCGATATTAGCGGCTGCGGCTCAAACGGTGGCGCCCGCGTTCGGGTCGTTCGGGTCGCCTTCCTTGCGGGTGGCGGTCTTCACGAGGTCCTCGCGCTTGACGCCCAGCCACATGGCGATGGCCGCGGCCACGAAGACCGAGGAGTAGATGCCGAACAGGATGCCGATGGTCAGCGCCAGCGCGAAGTAGTGCAGGCTCGGGCCGCCGAAGAAGAACATCGAGAGCACCATCGCCTCGGTCGAGGCGTGGGTGATGATGGTGCGGCTCATGGTGCTCGTGATCGCGTGGTCGATGACCTCGTGCGTGGTCATCTTGCGGTACTTGCGGAAGGCCTCGCGGATCCGGTCGAAGATCACGACCGACTCGTTCACCGAGTAGCCCAGCACGGCCAGCACGCCCGCGAGCACCGAGAGCGAGAACTCCCACTGGAAGAACGCGAAGAAGCCCAGGATGATGACCACGTCGTGCAGGTTGGCGATGATGGCCGCTACGCCGAACTTCCACTCGAAGCGGAAGGCCAGGTAGATCACGATGCCCACCACCACCATGGCCAGCGCCATGAGGCCGCCGTGCACCAGCTCCTCGCCCACCTGCGGGCCCACGAATTCGGTGCGGCGCAGCGTCACGCCGGCGTCCTGCACCTTGAGGGCGCCGAGCACCTGCTCGCTCTGCTGGGCCGAGGTCACGCCCTTCTGCACGGGCAGGCGGATCATCACGTCGCGCGAGGTGCCGAAGTTCTGCACGATCACGTCCTGGTAGCCCAGCTTGGAGATGGTGTCGCGTACCTGGCCGATGTCGGCGGTCTGGGTGTAGGCCACTTCCATCACAGTGCCGCCCGTGAACTCCACCGACAGGTGCAGCCCGCGCGTGAACAGGAAGAACACGGCCAGCGCGAAGGTGATGAAGGAGATCGCGTTGAAGACCAACGCGTGCTTCATGAACGGGATGTCTTTTTTGATGCGGAAGAATTCCATGGTGCTTCTTCCTCCTTACTTGGCCACGGGGGTGGAGCCGGCATCAGGCTTCCACACCTGGCCGATCGCGACGCTCTTGAGCTTCTTCTGGCGGCCGTACCAGAGGTTCACCAGGCCGCGCGAGAAGAACACGGCCGAGAACATGCTGGTCAGGATGCCGATGCAGTGCACCACGGCGAAACCGCGCACAGGGCCGGAGCCGAAGGCCAGCAGCGCCAGGCCCACGATCAGCGTACTCACGTTCGAGTCGAGGATGGTGGCCCAGGCGCGCTCGTAGCCCGCCGCGATCGCGGCCTGGGGCGACACGCCCGCGCGCAGTTCCTCGCGGATGCGTTCGTTGATCAGCACGTTGGAGTCGATGGCCACGCCCAAAGCGAGCGCCATGGCCGCGATGCCGGGCAGGGTCAGCGTGGCCTGCAGCATGGACAGGATGGCCAGCAGCATGAGCACGTTCACCGCGAGCGCCACGGTGGAGAACACGCCGAACAGCATGTAGTACACGCACATGAAGGCCGCGATGGCCGCCATGCCCCAGACCACGCTGTGGATGCCGCGCTGGATGTTGTCCGCGCCCAGGCTCGGGCCGATGGTGTATTCCTCGATGATCTCCATGGGCGCCGCGAGCGAGCCGGCGCGCAGCAGCAGCGCCGTGTCGTTGGCTTCCACGGTGGTCATGCGGCCCGAGATCTGCACGCGGCCGCCGCCGATCTCGCTGCGGATCACGGGGGCCGTGACGACCTCGCCCTTGCCCTTCTCGAACAGCACGATGGCCATGCGCTTGCCGATGTTCTCGCGCGTCACGTCCTTGAAGGTGCGCGAGCCCTTGGCGTCCAGCGTGAGGTTGACGGTGGGCTCCTGCGTCTGGCTGTCGAAGCCGGGCTGGGCGTCGGTGAGGTTCTCGCCCGTGAGCACGACCTGCTTCTTCACGATCACGGCCTGGCCGTTGCGGTCCAGGTACTTCTCGTCGCCGAAGGGCACGGGGCCGCTGCCCAGCTCGGCGGCGCGCGCCTCGGTGCCTTCGTCCACCATGCGCACTTCCAGCGTGGCGGTGCGGCCCAGGATGTCCTTGGCCTTGGCGGTGTCCTGCACGCCGGGCAGCTGCACCACGATGCGGTCCAGCCCCTGCTGCTGGATCACGGGCTCGGCCACGCCGAGCTCGTTGATCCGGTTGTGCAGCGTGGTGATGTTCTGCTTGAGCGCCTGCTCCTGCACCTTGCGCAGCGCCTCGGGCTTGATGGCGGCGCGCAGCACGAAGCCGCTGCCGTCGGGCGCGCTCGTGGTGGCGAGGTCGGGGAACTGGTCGGCCACGAGGTTGCGCGCGGCCGTGAGCGTGGCCTCGTCGCGCACCTTGATCTCGATGGTCTGGCCATCGCGGCTGATGCCGCCGTGGCGGATGTTCTTGTCGCGCAGCGTGGTGCGCAGGTCGCCCGCGTAGGAGTCGGCCTTCTTGGTCAGCGCCGCCTGCATGTCCACCTGCAGCATGAAGTGCACGCCGCCGCGCAGGTCCAGGCCCAGGTACATGGGCTGGGCGTGCAGCGCGGTGAGCCAGGCGGGCGAACGCGAGAGCAGGTTCAGCGCCACGATGTAGGAGGGGTCGGCGGCGTCGGGGATCAGCGCCTTTTGCAGCACGTCCTTGGCCTTGAGCTGGGTGTCGGGCGTGTCGAAGCGCGCGCGCACCGAGTTGCCGTCGAAGCTCACCGCATCGGGCGTAACGCCCGCGGCCTTGAGCGCCTCCTCGACGCGGGCCTGCATCGCGGCATCGACCTTGATGGTGGCCTTGGCCGACGAGACCTGCACCGCAGGCGCCTCGCCGAAGAAATTGGGCAGGGTGTACAGCAGCCCCACCAGCAGCGCGACCACGAGGATCGCGTACTTCCAGACCGGGTATCGGTTCATGATCGCGCTTCAGTCAGGGGTGGCTTATTTGATGGTGCCCTTGGGCAGCACCTGCACGACCGCGCTGCGCTGGATCTGCACTTCCACGCCCGTGGCGATCTGGATGTGCAGGAAGCCCTCGCCCATGCGCGTGACGGTGCCCAGCAGGCCGCCGGACGTGGCCACCTCGTCGCCCTTGGCCAGGGCGTCGATCATGGCGCGGTGCTCCTTCTGGCGCTTCATCTGCGGGCGGATCATCACGAAGTACAGCACCACGAACATCAGCACGAGCGGCAGCATGCCCGTGAGGGAGGACATCATGTCGCCGCCGCCTGCGGCGGGCGCGGTCTGGGCAAAGGCAGAAGAAATGAACACAGGCTCTACTCCACGGCAAGGGTGAAAAACACACGAAACCCGCCGGCGCTGGGCGCGCGGCGGGGAACCAAAGATTGTATGCGGGGGGCCGGCAAGCCCCGGCAGGGGGTAGGTTTTTAAATCAAATCGGCCTCTAGGCCTTATAGGACAGGCGCAAGCAGCTCCGTTTTTGATAGTTCCTATTGCATGAACCAGCCATGGCTCACCACCAGCGACTGCCCCGTGAGCGCATTGGTGGGGAAGGCCGCGAACAGCAGCGCCACCTGGGCCACGTCGTCGGTGGTGGTGAATTCGCCGTCCACCGTTTCCTTGAGCATCACGTTCTTGACCACTTCCTCCTCGGTGATGCCCAGCGTGCGGGCCTGCTCGGGGATCTGCTTTTCCACCAGCGGGGTGCGCACGAAGCCGGGGCAGATCACGTTGGCGCGCACGCCGTGCTTGGCGCCTTCCTTGGCCACCGTCTTGGCCAGGCCGATCAGGCCGTGCTTGGCGGTGACGTAGGGGGCCTTGAGCAGCGACGCCTCCTTGGAGTGCACCGAGCCCATGTAGATCACGCTGCCGCCGCGGCCCTGCGCGTACATGTGCTTCAGGCAGGCCTTGGTGGTGAGGAAGGCGCCGTCCAGGTGAATGGACAGCAGCTTCTTCCAGTCGGCGAAGGCGAATTCCTCCACCGGATGCACGATCTGGATGCCGGCGTTGCTCACCAGGATGTCGATGCCGCCGAAGGCCTTCACCGCCTCCTCGACCGAGGCGTTCACCTGGTCCTCGTTGGTCACGTCCACCGCCACGCCGATGGCCTGCGCGCCGCTGGCCTTGAGCTCGGCCGCGGCGGCGTCGGCCGCTTCCTTGTTCAGGTCCGCGATGACGATCTTGGCGCCTTCGCGGGCGTAGACGATGGCGATCTCCTTGCCGATACCGCTGGCGGCGCCGGTGATGTAGGCGACTTTGTCCTTGAGTTGCATGGGATGGGTCCTTTCAGAGGGGGTCAGGAAAATACGGGGGTGTCCGCTTTCAAGCCAGGTAGTCGTGCTCCACGGTGCCCAGCGCCAGTGTCATGTCGCCAATGTAGTGCACTGCCGATTCGATCTTGAGCACCGGCAGGTCGGCCACTGGCGCCAGCGCGTGCGGGTGCAGTTCCAGCGAGGCCGGGCCGCTCCACGCGCCCTTGAGCCGCACGTCGGTCATGTAGTAGCGCACCAGTTCGCAGATGCGCGGCGTGCCGTCCACGTGCGGAATGATCTTGAGCAGGAAGTTCGGCGCCGTGAGGGCGTCGAGGATCGGCTGGTGCTCCAGCGTGCGGTGCTTGAAGCCCATGGTGGCCTGGGCCACGCGCACCTTGCCGTAGTCGAGCGTGCCGACGATGGTGTCGATCTCGTAGTCCAGCACCGGCGACGCGAGCTTCTTGGGAAAGCCCCACAGTTCGCGCCCGCCCGCGATTGGCGGGTGGTCGTTCAGGAACATGGCGTGCACGTAGCTGCCCTTCTCCACGCCCCTGGCGGTGCGGATCTGCACCGGAATGACCTGGCCCGACTCGGTGTAATCGCCGAAGCCCGTGGAGTCGGGCATGCGGATGAATTCGTACTTCACCAGCGGCTCGGGCACCTCCAGCGGCTCGGGCACCACGGCGCGCAGCGCGTCCATGTCGGTGCGGTAGGTGACGACCAGGAACTCGCGGTCGACGAAGCGGTACGGCCCCGGCGGGAAGGCCGGGCTGGTGAAGGGCATGGCGAAGGCGCTTTCGCGCAGCGTGGAGGCTTTCATGGACGATCCTTGTACGGTGGAAGTGTGACGGCCCGAGCGTGCGGGCGCTGACTTAGGCCAGGCTGAATTGAGCGAAATCGGCCCGCATCGCCCGCCAGGCGGGCGAATGCAGCTATCAAACCAGTTGCGTATAGGCCTGAACCCGCGTGCCCGGGCGGCGCACGCGCGCCGCGTCGGTCTCGGCCAGGTCGTAGGTGGTCACGCCGCCGGCCTGCGCTTCCCGCAGCAGGTATTCGGGGTGCGCCAGCGTGCTGCGCATGTCGCGCATCCCGGCCTCCCAGTGCTCGCGCAGGGTGATGCGCGAGAACTCGTAGTCCTTCGAGTCCAGCTCGTAGGGCTTGTTGCGGTAGATGAGGTGCACGATGTCGATCGGCTCGCTGTGCAGGTGCGCCGCCAGGGCCGCCACCTCGGGCTCGTCGCGCAGCCTGGGCGGCAGCCGGCCCAGCAGCGAGGCCAGCGCCTGCTGCAGGTTGACGTTGGCGGCCAGCACGTCGGTGTTCATCCGGGTGCGGCTGGAGTACTGGATGTCCTTTTGCCGCGCGGCCACCTCGCCCAGGGTGCAGGGCATGGGCCCGCGGGCGCTGAACAGGTCCACCTGCAGCACGACCAGCCGCTGGCTGCGCACGTGCTCGTCCAGCACGTACTGCAGCGGCGTGTTGGAGACGATGCCGCCGTCCCAGTAGTCCTCGCCGTCGATGTTCACTGGCGGAAAGCCCGGCGGCAGCGCCCCGCTGGCCATGATGTGCTCGGGCCGGATGGTGGTGCTGCCGTTGTCGAAGTACACCGAGTTGCCGGTGCGCACGTTCACGGCGCCGACGGACAAGCGCATTTCGCGGCTGTTGATGCGGTCGAAGTCCACCAGCCGCTCCAGCGTCGCCTTGAGCGGGGTGGTGTCGTACACGCTCAGCAAGGGCGCGGCGGGGCCCATCAGCAGCGTGGGGCCCAGGCGCGGCGTGAAGAAGCCGGGAATGCCGCCGGCCACGGCGCTGGCCGCGCTCCACTGGTTGAGCCAACTGCGCTCGCCCATCCAGCCGGGCAGCATCTGGCCGGCGCTGGAGGACACCAGCTCCCAGAACTCGCGCAGGCGCTCCACGCGCCGCTCGGGCGCGTTACCCGCGATCAGCGCGGCGTTGATGGCGCCGATGGACACGCCCGCCACCCAGTCGATGTGGCGATGGCGCTCGAACAGCGCCTCGTACACGCCGGCCTGGTACGAGCCCAGCGCGCCGCCCCCTTGCAGCACCAGCGCCTTGTGGGCCTGGGCGACGAATTCGGCGACGGCATCCGGGGCCGGCTTGGCAGCGGGCGAAGGGGAGGAGGCGGAAGGGGAGGAGGCGGAAGGGGAGGACGTGCGGCGGGGCGAGGTCATGACGGGGTTGGATACGCCCGGCGCAGAAGGTTCCTGACCTCATCACCGATAAGCGCCCCTCAAGCGCGCCACTGCGCCATCAGCCCCGCCCACTTGGCGCGCGCCGCCTTCAGGTGCCGCTCCTTCACGTGGCCGTAGCCGCGGATCTCCTCGGGGATGCGCGCGATTTTGGCGGCCAGCACGAGCCTGTCGGCCGTCAGGCCTGCAAGCAACTCCTCCACGCAGGCGCGGTACTCGCCGATCAGCGCGCGCTCGGTGCGGCGCTCCTCGGTCTTGCCGAACACGTCGAATGCCGTGCCGCGCAGGCCTTTCATCCGGGCCAGCCAGCCGAATGCGGTGCGCATCCAGGGGCCGTAGCTCGTCTTGACGAGTTCGCCCTTGTCGTTCTTCTTCGCGGTGAGCGGCGGCGCGAGGTGGTGCACCACGCGGTAGTCGCCCTCGAACATGCCGGCGATGCGCTGGGTGAAGGCCGCATCGGTGTGCAGGCGGGCCACCTCGTACTCGTCCTTGTAGGCCATGAGCTTGAACAGGTAGCGCGCCACGGCCTCGGACAGGCGGGTGGCCGTGCCCAGCTTGCCCTCGGCCGCCTGCACCTTGTCCACGAACGCCTTGTATTCGGCCGCGTAGGCCGCGTTCTGGTAGCCCGTGAGGAACTCCACGCGCTTGGCGACCAGCTCGGCCACGCTGGGCTTCTTCACGAACTGGATCACCTGCGCCGCCTGGTACAGCGCCTGCACGGCGGCCAGGTCGTGCGCGCAGCGGCGGCCCCACTCGAAGGCGGCCTGGTTGTTCTCGATCTGCACGCCGTTGAGCTCCATGGCGCGCATCAGCGCCGCGTGCGACAGCGGCACGCGGCCCTTTTGCCAGGCGTAGCCCAGCATCAGCGGGTTGGTGTAGATGCTGTCGCCCAGCAGCTGCACGGCGGCCTGCTCGGCGTCGAAGCTGCCCATGCCCTCGGCGCCCACGGCGGTGGCGATGGCGGCATCGCAGTTGCCGCCCGGGAACTGCCAGTCCGGGTTGGTGACGAAGGCGGCCGTGGGCGTGCCGTGCGTGTTGAGCGCCACGAAGGTGCGCCCGGGCTGCATCGCGGCCAGCGTGGTCTTGTTGGCGGCCACGATGGGGTCGCAGCCGATGATGAGGTCGGCCTTGGCCGTGTCCACCTTGGTGGTGTAGATGGCCTCGGGGCGGTTGGCGATCTGGATGTGGCTCCAGGTGGCGCCGCCCTTTTGCGCCAGGCCCGCGGCGTCCTGCGTGACCACGCCCTTGCCCTCGAGGTGCGCGGCCATGCCCAGCAGCGAGCCGATGGTGATCACGCCCGTGCCGCCCACGCCCGCCACCACGATGCCCCAGGCCGCTTCCGCCACGGGCAGCACGGGCTCGGGGATATTGGGCAGCGTGGAGAGGTCGCCCTTCTTCTCCTTCTTGGGCTTCTTGAGCTTGCCGCCCTCGATGGTGACGAAGCTCGGGCAGAAGCCCTTCACGCAGGAGTAGTCCTTGTTGCAGGTGTTCTGGTTGATGCGGCGCTTGCGGCCGAACTCCGTCTCCACCGGCTCCACGGACAGGCAGTTGGACTGCACGGAGCAGTCGCCGCAGCCCTCGCACACCAGCTCGTTGATGACCACGGTCTTGTCGGGCGTGGACAGGGTGCCGCGCTTGCGGCGGCGGCGCTTCTCGGTGGCGCAGGTCTGGTCGTAGATGATGGCCGTGCAGCCCGGGATCTCGCGGAACTCGCGCTGGATGCGGTCCAGCTCGTCGCGGTGGAACACCTCGATGCCCGGCGGCAGGTCGTTGAGCAGCTCGGGGTGGCCGGCGCGCGCGGCGCTGCTGTTCACCGCATGCGTGCGGCCGTGGTACTTGCCCGGCTCGTCGGTCACCACGACGAGTTTGGCCACGCCCTCGGAGCGCAGGCTGTGCGCGATCTGCGCGACCGAGTGGCCCTCGGGCCGCTCGCCCACCTGCTGGCCGCCCGTCATGGCCACGGCGTCGTTGTAGAGGATCTTGTAGGTGATGTTAGCGCCCGAGGCGATGCTCTGGCGAATCGCCAGCAGTCCGCTGTGGAAGTAGGTGCCGTCGCCCAGGTTGGCGAACACGTGCTTGTCGGTGGTGAACGGGGCCTGGCCCACCCAGGTCACGCCCTCGCCGCCCATCTGCGTGAAGGTGCTCGTGCTGCGGTCCATCCACACCGTCATGTAGTGGCAACCGATGCCGGCCACGGCGCGCGAGCCCTCGGGCACGCGCGTGCTGGTGTTGTGCGGGCAGCCGCTGCAGAACCAGGGGGCGCGCTCGCCGGTGTCGGTCTTGGCCTCCAGCATGCCGCGCTCGCGCGCCTCGATGACCGACAGGCGCGCGTCCATGCGGGCGATGATGTCGCCGGGCACGCCCAGCTTCTTCAGGCGCTTGGCGATGGCCTTGGCGATGAGGGCGGGCGTGAGGTCGGCCTTGGGGCGCAGCAGCCAGTTCTGGCTCGGGTTGGGCATGCTCCATTCGCCGCCCGAGTTGTCGCCCTCGATCTCGTCGAACTTGCCCAGCACGTTGGGGCGCACGTCGGCGCGCCAGTTGTAGAGCTCTTCCTTGAGCTGGTACTCGATGACCTGGCGCTTTTCCTCGACGACGAGGATCTCCTGCAGGCCCTGTGCGAAGTCGCGCGTGATCGTGGCCTCCAGCGGCCACACCACGTTGACCTTGTGTACGCGGATGCCGAGCTGGCGGCAGGTGTCGTCATCGAGGCCCAGGTCCACCAGCGCCTGGCGCATGTCGTTGTAGGCCTTGCCGCTGGCGATGATGCCGAAGCGGTCGTTCTGGCCCTGGATCACGTTGTAGTTGAGCCGGTTGGCGCGCACGTAGGCCAGGGCCGCGTACCACTTGTAGTCCATCAGGCGCGCCTCCTGCTCCAGCGGCGCGTCGGGCCAGCGGATGTGCAGGCCGCCCGGGGGCATCACAAAGTCTTCGGGCAGGACGATCTTCACGCGGTCGGGGTCCACGCTGATGCTGCTGGAGGACTCCACCACCTCCTGGATCGTCTTCATGCCCGACCACAGGCCCGAGAAGCGGCTCATGGCGAAGGCGTGCAAGCCCATGTCCAGGATGTCCTGCACGTTCGAGGGGAAGAACACCGGCAGGCCGCAGGCCTTGAAGATGTGGTCGCTCTGGTGCGCGGCCGTGCTGCTCTTGCTGATGTGGTCGTCGCCCGCGATGGCGATCACGCCGCCGTGCTGTGCCGTGCCCGCCATGTTGGCGTGCTTGAACACGTCGGAGCAGCGGTCCACGCCCGGGCCCTTGCCGTACCAGATGCCGAACACGCCGTCGAACTTCTTGGACTGCGGGTACAGGTCGAGCTGCTGCGTGCCCCACACTGCCGTGGCGCCCAGCTCCTCGTTCACGCCGGGCTGGAACACGATGTTGTTCGCGGCCAGGTGCTTCTTGGCGGCCCACAGCGCCTGGTCGTAGCCGCCCAGCGGCGAGCCCCGGTAGCCGCTGATGAAGCCCGCGGTGTTCAGGCCCGCGGCCGCGTCGCGCTGGCGCTGCAGCATGGGCAGGCGCACCAGGGCCTGCACGCCGCTCATGAAGGCGCGGCCCTCGCCCAGGGTGTATTTGTCTTCGAGCGATACGGTTTCGATCGCGCGGCGGATGTGCTCGGGTAGGGGAGCGTTCATCGCTTGTCTCCGTCGTGGGGTTATGGCGAAGAGTGTATGGCCGAAGGGCGGATAAGTCTTTGCTTTCTTTGCGCTGTTTGGGCTATCCTGAGAAAGACTCTTTCTCGAATCATGGATACATTGGATAAATTCGACGTCGCGATCCTGCGCGAGCTGCAGGCCGACGCGCGCCTGACCAACGCCGAGCTGGCCCAGCGCGTGGGCCTGTCGGCCGCGCCGTGCTGGCGGCGCGTGCGCGCGCTGGAGGAATCCGGGTACATCTTGGGCTACCGCGCCGAGATCGACCGCCACAAGATCGGCCTGGGCGTGCTCGCCTTCGTGCGGCTCGACGCCACGCGCAACACCGCCAGCCTCGCGCGCGAGATGGAGGAGGCGATCCGCCAGATCCCCGAGGTGGTCTCGTGCCACTACATCAGCGGCACCGGCACCTTCGAGCTGCAGGTGGTGGCGCGCGACCTCGACAGCTTCTCGCAGTTCGCGCGCAATGTGCTGCTCAACCTGCCCAACGTGAAGGACATGCACACCAGCTTCTCGCTGGGCGAGGTGAAGGCCAGCGGCGCGCTGCCGCTCGCGCACCTGCAGTCGTGATGCTCATTTATTTGTAGCTTCTTGCGCGCTCTGGGTGGGCGCTGGAGGCCTATTTCGTTCAAAACCGCCGTATAGCCGAGCGCAGCGCGGGGGCGGGCCCGTGCGCACAATGGAGCGGCCCATGCCACCCCACGACGCCCCTTCCTCCCTGCTCGACGACCCCGCCAGGATGGCGCCGGTCCCGCCCTCGCCGTTCGCGCCGCTGTCGGTGCCCGTGTTCCGCATGCTCTGGCTCACCTGGATGGCGGCCAACACCTGCATGTGGATGAACGACGTGGCCGCCGCCTGGCTGATGACCACGCTCACCAGCTCGCCCGTACTCGTGGCGCTGGTGCAGTCGGCCTCCACGCTGCCCGTGTTCCTGCTCGGGCTGCCCAGCGGCGCGCTGGCCGACATCCTGGACCGGCGGCGCTACTTCATCGCCACGCAGTTCTGGGTGGCGGCCGTGGCCGTGGTGCTGTGCGTGGCCGTCCTCTCGGGCGGCATGACGGCGCCGCTGCTGCTCGCGCTCACCTTCGCCAACGGCATCGGCCTGGCCATGCGCTGGCCCGTGTTCGCGGCCATCGTGCCCGAGCTCGTGGCGCTGCCGCAACTGCCCGCCGCGCTGGCGCTCAACGGCGTGGCCATGAACGCATCGCGCATCATCGGCCCGCTGCTGGCGGGCGCCATCATCGCGGCGGCGGGCAGCGCCTGGGTGTTCGTGCTCAACGCCGCGCTGTCCATCGGCTCGGGCCTGGTCATCATGCGCTGGCGGCGCGTGCACGTGCCCAGCCCGCTGGGCCGCGAGAAGCTGGGCAGCGCCATGCGCGTGGGCCTGCAGTTCGTGCGCCAGTCGCCGCGCATGCGCGCCGTGCTCTGGCGCATTGCCGTCTTCTTCCTGCACGCCACGGCGCTGCTCGCGCTGCTGCCGCTCGTGGCGCGCGACCTGGAGGCCGGCGGCGCGGGCACCTTCACGCTGCTGCTGGCCAGCATGGGCGCGGGCGCCATCGTGGCAGCCATGTTCCTGCCGCGCCTGCGCCAGGCCATGCCGCGCGACGCGCTGGTGCTGCGCGGCACCCTGCTGCAGTCGGCCGCCACGGCGGTGGTGGCCATCGCGCCCAGCATCTACTGGGCCGTGCCCGCCATGGTGCTGGGCGGCATGGCGTGGATCACCACGGCCAACACGCTCTCGGTCTCGGCCCAGCTCGCGCTGCCCAACTGGGTGCGCGCGCGGGGCATGTCGATCTTCCAGATGGCCATCATGGGCGCCACGGCGCTGGGCGCGGCGTTCTGGGGGCAGGTGGCCACCGTGGGCAGCGTGCGGTTGGCGCTGGCCCTGGCCGCGCTCACGGGCGTGGCGATCATGGCGCTGGTGCAGCGCCTGGTGGCCGACCGCCACATGGAGGAAGACCTGAGCCCCTCGCGCGCCTTCACGGCGCCCGTGGCCAACGTGCCGCCCGAGCCGGGCCACGTGGTCGTCTCCATCGAATACTTCATCGACCCGGCGCGCGCGGCGGAATTCCGCGCCCTCATGCAGGAAAGCCGCCGCAGCCGCCTGCGCCAGGGCGCGCTCTCGTGGCAGCTGCACCACGACATCGCCGACCCTGCGCGCTACGTGGAGCAGATCGAGGACGAATCGTGGATCGAGCACCTGCGCCGCTTCGACCGCGTCACCGCCTCGGACGTGGCCCTGCGCGACCGCAAGCTGGCCTTCCATACGCGCGACACGCCCCCGGTGGTGTCGCGATGGCTGGTAGAACGATAGGGCGTTCCGCGCAGCTGCAGTCCAAGAGCGTCTGAGGAATGCAGGTATTGGCCTGCCTCTGTTATTTGGCTGGCATAAGCCCCAATGATCTGCCCAGCCGAAACTTCCTATATGACTGGATGCCCGTAGAGCGTGCTTGGCGCTTTAAGTGTTATTTGGCGATTCAATTTGCCAATATTTAGAGGGCGGGTCGAGTAAATATAATCACTTACTTATATCAATGGGTTGTGATATATGGGAATGTTTCTTTTTGAAACATTCTGATTCCTCTTCGCCACTTATATACTTCGGCCCCTTCAAGATACGAAGCCGTTGGAGCCAGCAGGCACAAATAAAGCCGCAGTAAAGCGCTAGACGGTAAATGGGGGAGGGGGGAGTGAGATTCCAGTCTTGGCAGGCGCCGTCCTGCATTCAAAGAACTATGGTGTATGCCGCATTGCGGCTGGGGTGGTTCCTGCTCATCGTATTGGTGCTGCTGGGCGCTGCCGCGCGGCCAGCGATGGCGGCGGTATCGCCGGAAATATCCAAAGGCGCCGCGTGGCTCCAGGGGCAGATAGGTGCCGACGGCACACTGGCCCAACCTGCGTTGCCGCAGGCAACTTCCATACAGGCGGAAACGGAGGCCGTCACGGCGCTGGCTGCCCTGGGGCTGGCACCGTCCATCCCTGCTGGCTTGCTCGACCGCCTGTCCCAACTGGCCACGCCGACCCAGGAGACGGAATCCCTGGCGCGGGCTGCGCTGGCCTTGAAGGCTGCGGCCGGAGATTCCTCGCGATCCATGGACGTGCTGAGTGCCCGGCAAAACGCCGATGGTGGCTGGGGGGTGGATGCCGGTTCAACCAGCACCTCCATCGACACGCTATGGGGCTGCTACGCGCTGTCGGCCCATACCGCACAGGGTGCTCCTGCTGCGGCCGCATGGCTGCTGGCTGTGCAGGACCAGGATGGCGGCATGCGCGGCGCTAGCGCGGGGCAGCGCATACAGGACACGGCGTTGGCGATAGCCGCCTTGCAGCCGGCGATTTCCGACTTCCAGATACAAAGCGCTGTGCTGCGCATGGGAACCTGGCTGGGCAATGCGGCCGGTGTGGATGGGAGCTGGCGCGGCAGCATTTACCTGACGGCGATGGGCCTGCATGCGCTGACGCTGCAAGCCACCCATGCCAGTGTGCGCGCCCAGGCCCAGCAGTGGCTGCTGGCGCGCCAGTCCTCCGACGGCAGTTGGGAGGGCGACCCATTCCTGACGGCCGTCGTGCTGCGCGCGCTGGCGACGGTGCCGCCTGAACAGCCCCGGGCGGGGAGCATCTCTGGGCAGGTCCTCGATGCACCGCAGGGTGCGGGTATCGCGGGTGTCCAGGTAGAACTCGCCGGTGCGCTGCCGCAGGTGAAAGTTACGGATGGCAATGGCCGATTCATCTTCTCCGACCTTTCCGCTGGGAACTACACCGTTCGCATTGGTTCGGCGCCCTATACGCCGATCCAACTCAATGTAGCCGTGGCGCAGGGCCAGGACGTGGACCTGGGGAGCATCTCGCTCGCATCCGCGGGGCCGGTGCAGACCACTGGCGCCATCCAGGGGCAGGTAACGGCCCTGGCCACTGGCGCGCCTATCGCGGGAGCCCAATTGGCCGTTTCGGGCGCTGTGAGCCTGACGGCACAGACCGATGCCGATGGGCGCTACCAGTTCCTGGGCATCCCGCCTGGCCCGCTGTCCCTCGAGGTGTCGAGCGCTGGCTACCACGCCGCAACGGCTTCCGCCACGATGGCGGCCGGTATGGTGCTGAATTTCTCCCCGGCGCTGATTGATGCAACCCAGCCTGCACCGCAACCGGCGCAATCGCGGCTGGTGGGGAGTGTGGTTTCCGACCAGGGACTGCCGCTCGGTTCGGTGGCCATCCGTCTCGATGGCGGGGATGCCGGAGCTTCCGATGCGGCAGGGGCGTTCGATATCCCCATGGCGCCGGGCGCCTACCACCTAGAGCTTGTGCTGGCGGGCTATGACCGTGCCTCGGCCGATATCGTCGTGCCCAGCGCCTCCATCATGCAACTCGGCACGGTCGTGCTGCACGCCGAACGCACCGTGTCGGAAATCTTCGGCACAGTCACCTCCGAAGACACCGGCGCACCCCTTGCGGGTGCCGAAGTAGCTCTCCAGGGCGGTCCGGCAACCACGGCGGATGCATCGGGGGCCTATCGCCTGGAGGGGCTGTCGGGCAAGGCCTTCAACCTTCTGGTTTCCGCCACGGGCCACGTCGCGCAGTCCTGGCGCATCGAAACCGAGGTGCCCGCCGCCATTCGCAAGGACTTCGCATTGGCTTCCATGGGCAGCGGTGGCGCGATAGCGTTCACGGACATGGCCGTGTCCAGTCACGCTGTGGGTCCCGACACGCTCGTGACGGTCACGGCCAAGGTCGAGAACCACGCTACCGAAGCGCGTGATGTGGTCCTGCAAATGCTGGTGATCGACGCATCGGGGCAAGCCGTTGACTTGGCTCCCGCACGTGACGTGCCTGCCGCGCAGCTACTGGGCGCCTTCACCCTCGGGGCGGGCCAGGCGCAGAGCGCGCAGTTCGTGTGGAACAGCGGCCAGTTTCCGGCAGGGGCCTACAGCCTGGCCGCCAGGGCCGTGCAAGCGGGCTCCATGACGCGGGCCACCCCTTCGGGCCAGGTGCTCGCCACGCGCAGCGCGGCCATTACCGTTACGGCCGCTGCCCGGTTCGCGGGCACCGTGGTTGCCAACCCTCCCGTGCTGCGCGCCAATGCGGGCACGCCCGTCAAGCTCCAGGTATTCATCCGCAGCACGGGCAATGTTGCGCTACCCGCCCAGCCCTACGAATTGGCGATCACCGACGAGGCCACCCACGAGACACTGGCAACGTTGCAGGCCTTTGCACCCGCACTGCCGCCTGGCGCAACCGCCACGATCACGTTTGCCGACTGGTTGCCCACGCGCCCCGGCAGTTTTGCCCTGGCGGTTACTGCACCCGCAGACGCATCCCTGGGCCAGGCCAACGGAAAGCTGTACGCGGGCGACACGGCCATGGGCAGCTACACCGTGAACCAGAACCAGGTGCCCACGGGCACACAGGGCGTTCGTGCATCCATCAAGATCGTGGGGGAAGACTCGGCCACCGGGGGGCTGGCCAACCCCATGGCCGCCACGATCAAGGCGGCCATTCAGAAGAGCGTGGCATACGGTGATTTGCAGGCATCCAACTGGACGGCCAGCAACCAGTGCCTGGGCTGCCACGTGCAATCGCAGGCCCTGGTGGGCGGGGAATTGTCCAGGGGGCTCACCAACCAGTCCGACACACAGCGCAATGCTCTGTACAACGCCCTGGCGATCTACCGCCAGTCCAACGGTGCATTGCGCGATGACAACAATCCAGGCTACGTCAAGGCCCAGAACCTGTTGGCGCTCTGGGCGTTGAACGCATGGCACAAGAAAGCGGAGATCGGCAATACGCTCGCTGCGTCGGCCGAATACGCTCGCAGCGTGCAGGATGCCGACGGCGGTTGGACGACCGACTACGCCGGAGGCTGGTGGACCGCCAGGGCATCGCAGACGGCTTTCAACGTCAAGAACCTCGTGGATGTGGCCGATTTGCTGCAGGCGGCCCCTGCCCCGACAAGTTACCAGCCGCAAGTCCTGGCTGAGGGGGCAGGGCTGTCCGGCACCTACTATCTCCATGCCGCTGCAGGGCGCTTGCTGGTGTCCAACAATTCCTCGGGCACAGTCGTGCAATGGAGTGCCGCAGGCGTGCAGCAGACCCTGGCAACGGGCCTGTATCTCCCCGAGGGGCTGGCTACAGGCACTGACGGAACGGTGTACGTGGCAACTGCCAGCGGCATCTACGCTGTACCGGCATCCGGCGGCACTCCCCAGCGCCTAGGCACGCTGGGCGCGGCCAATGGATTGCTGATCGCACCGGATGGATCGCTATACGCATCCCACTACGCAAGCAGCACCATCTACCGGATCGACGCCTCGGGCAATGCGACACTCTACTGGAGTGGCACACCCTTGAGAGGCCCCGTGGGCATGGCCTTCGACGAAGACGGCCGCCTGGTGGTGCTGAACTACACCGCCCGCACGATAGTGCGCCTCAATGCCGACAAAACCTACGACACCCCCGTGTCGCTGCTCTATGGCAACCCGCGCTCGCTGGCGCGACGGGGCAGCGACTGGATCGTCGGCACAACGAATGGCGCCTACCGCTTCAATGCTGAGTGGCAGGGCGAGCGCCTGAGCTTTGAGGCCGCCCAGGGTGTGGCCGTGGACGAAAGTGGAACCATCTACACCTCCAACGGCGCCCAGCGCGTCTCCCGGCTCGTGCCGCAAGCGGTGGACGCCGCAGCCCAGATCGCCGCGAACGACGCGGCGGCCCTTCGGGGCATGCAATGGCTGATGTCCGGCACGAACGGCATCAACGCCACCAGCAACCTGGAACTCGCACACCAGCTCATCGGCCTGGGCAGTGCCTACGGCAGGTATGCAGGGCAGCCCGCCACGTCAGAGGTCCACGACAAGATGGTGGCGCTGGCGGATCTGCTGAAATCCCGCCAGCGGGCCGATGGAGGCTGGGGCCTGTACACCAGCTACGGCAGCGACTCCATGGTCACGGCCCAGGTGGGGTATGCCCTCGACTACGTGAACCCCAGCCCCGACGACCCATACATCCTCAAGGCCGTGCAGTACCTGCTGTCGCGCCAGCAGGCCGACGGCTCGTGGATGAGCGAGAACGGCATCTTCACCACCCGCCACGGCGCCACCTCGTGGGTGGAAATCTGGCTGCCGGTGGCCCTGGAGCGCGTGGGCGGCATCGACACCGCCCTGCACTTGCGCTTTGCGCCCGACGTGCATATGTCCAACCCCACGCTGGCTCCTGCGCAAACCGCCGTACAGGCCGACGGCTCCACGGACTACACCTGGGAACTCCTGGGCGTTACCACGCGCACACGGCAGATCGACTTTGACCTCACCCTGCAAGACATGCTGCCCGGCGAAACTCGGCCCGCATCCACGCAGGCGCAACTGGTCTTCCGCAACAGCTTCATCGGCGACACCGTGACCACCAGCGTGGACGTGCCCGCCGTGCACGCCAGCGCAGGTATCGGCATCACGGTCGGCACCGACCGTGTGGTTTACCCCGCGCACGCCCCCGTATCCATCAGCGCCGAAGTCGCAAGCACCAGCAGCGTGGCGCAGTCTGGCAGCGTGGCCTTCTCGATCCTGGCCCCAGACGGGGTGCCGGTCATCGACCTGGGGCCAACCCCGTTCCACGGCCTGGCTCCGATGGCATCGGCCACGGTGCCATCCGCATGGGACACGGGCACCATGCTGGCCGGGCGCTACAGCGTGCAGGCCCGCTTGTTCGATGCCGCAGGGCATCTGGCCGGCACGGCAACCGCCGCCTTCGACATCGTGGCCGGCCCGCCTGGGGCCAGCGCCATCACGGCGCAGGTGCGCACCGACAAGCAGCGCTACCAGGTTGGCAGCACGGTGCAAATCACCAGCCGGGCCGTCAACACGGCGCCCAACCAGGCGTGGAACGACTTGGTGGCCGAAACCGGTGTGTACACCCCCACGGGTGCGCTGCTCTGGAGCACGGCCACCCCCATCGCATCGCTGGCCCCCTCGGGCCAGGCCGAGCTGGGCTACTCCGTGCCCCTGGGCACTGCTGCCGCAGGCGGCTACACCGTCCGCCTGACCGTGCGGGATGCGCAGGGCGCGCCGCTGGCCAGCGACCAAACGGCCTTCTCGGTGCAAAGCTCGGCCGCCGGCCCAATCAGCGGCGCGGGCCTTCGGGGAACCCTGACACCCACGGCGGCTACGGCGCAGGCGGGGCAGGCCGTGCCCGTGGCCTTTGCCATCACCAACATGGGCAACGCCGATCTGGTGAACAGCACCGTGCGCGTGCGCGTACTGCAGCCAGGCGGCGGCAGCGTGCTGGAAACCTTCATGCAAACCGGCGTGGACCTGCCCATGGGGCAGACCCTGCAATTCCAATGGAACTGGGTGGCCCGTGGTGCCCAGGGGCTCGTATTCCCGCTGGCTGCATCCGTGGAACACCAAGGGGCCGAGCAAACCCTGGCCCAAGGCGCCATCACGCTGGTGACCCCTGCCACGCCCCATCCCATCCCCCTCAAGTGGTCCTGGCTGCTGAGCGTGCTGCTGCCCGCCCTGGCCTGGGCCCGGCGCCGCAAGCCGAATCCTGCCGCCTTGGCGCAATGACCCCCATGAAGAACACCATGACGACGCCCATCAACACCCGCGCCGCCTGGCACCCCTGGCTGCGCGCCATAGCCCGCAGCCTCATAGGGGCCTTAGCCTGCCAAGCCCTGGCCCCCTTGAGCGCCCTGGCGCAAACCAGCCCCCCGCCCCCCGCGCCCGCAGCCCAGGCGCAAA
>Ga0206116_1000169_pt1 | contig 99345 bp, 90 predicted proteins | sample 3A1Ametagenome_FD_178000 | JGI IMG/M metagenome (GOLD analysis project Ga0206116, IMG submission 178000) | Enriched microbial communities from leaf-cutter ant dump, University of Wisconsin, Madison, United States - 3A1A | ecosystem: Environmental > Terrestrial > Nest > Insects nest > Nest dump...
TGGGTGAAAGGAGGAGGGGTGAAATCTCCCACGGTCTGTACTGCGGCAAACAGTCAGAAGCTGGCTTTGTCCCTCCTCCTCCCTTCAAGTCCTACCATACAAGCTGGCTTGCCAGCGATGAGGCCCTGAAGTTCACCGCCGAACTTGCTTGAGTTCATCCAGCAACCCCAGCAACTGCTGCAACTTCTCTTCCCCGAACTGCCCCTGCAGCTTCTGGTAGTTGGCCTCCATGCACTGGCTCATCGAGGCGAAGATCTCCTCACCCTTCCCCGCCAGCTCCACCAGCACCCGACGCTGGTCGGTCTCGGCCTTGCGCCGCTTGACCAGGCCGGCAGCCTCCATGCGCACCAGCACGCCGGTCATGCTCGGCTTGAGGATGCAGGCCTGGTCGGCCAGGCGATAGATCTCCATCTCGCCCTGCTGGCGCAGGATGCGGATCACCCGCCACTGCTGCTCGGTCAGGCCGTGTTCGTTGAGGGAGGGACGGAAGAAGCGCATGGCGGCTTCACGGGCTTGCAGGAGAGTCAGGGTCAAGGACTGACGTGGACGACTGGACATGAAGAATCAAGGTTCTCAGGCTGTTTGTTAATACTTTAACAAAAACCGTACCACGCAACAGTGTCCTGCACCTTCTGGCAACCCGGAACAAATGCCGCGGCACGGGCGATCAAGACTTCATTTCGGCCACGGGCCTTAATGGCGGCATGAGCAGCCCGCTGCGTGGCTGCCGTTGCGTCTTCATTCCATCGTTCAAGGAACCACTGCCATGACCCTGATTGCAAGCCAGCAGAACATCCAGCTCAGCGACCTCGACGCCTGGGGCACCGTTGCCGACCTGGGTTCGGAGATTCTCGAAGGCGAAGTACGCGCCTTCGGCAAGATGACCTTCGGCGCCCCGACCGACGCGGTCAGCAGCGCCTACTTCGGCACCACCCAGGGCAAGTTCCGCATGGTCTACCCGTTCAACGAACAGGCCGTGGTGGTCACCGGCGCGGTGCGCCTGACCGACGAAAGCAGCGGCCAGGTCACCGAGTACCAGGTGGGTGACAGCTGGTTCGTGACCAAGGGCACCCCGGTGCTGTGGGAGATCCTCAGCGAGAGCTTCGTGAAGCATTACTTCGCGGTAGCCTGATTCAAACAGGCGCCATCAATCCTTTGTGTGCGGGTTCACCCGCGATGACGTCGGTGACCCCACTGCCGTCATCGCGGGTGAACCCGCTACCACAGGGCCAGTGTCCGGCCTTTAGACAGCCGCCTCCAGCGACGCCGAAAAGATCGTCCACATCGCCCGCAAGCGCCGCTCGTAAGCCGCCTGCCCGGCATAGATCAGTTCCACCGTCAGGCTGTCGATCACCCCCAGGTAGGCATCGACGAACAGCTGACGCCGCTGCGCCACCAGGCGCGGGAACTGCTGCTCCAGCGCCTTGCCGAACACCTCGCCCATGCGCTCCAGGTAGGCCTCGAAGCCCGAGGAGATCATCGGCCGCAGGTCAGCCGGCGGAAAGAACGCCGCGCGCAACAGGAAGCGCAGGTGCGCCGACTCCTGGAAACGCTCCGCCAGCCGTTGCCCGTACAGCGCCCCCGGCAAGCCGCCATCGGCGGCGAAACAGCCTTCGACATACAGCCGCTCGGCCTCGATGGCGCGCTCGAACACGGCCTCGAACAAATCCACCTTGCTGCTGAAATGCGCGTACAGCGACGGCTTGCGCATGCCCACCGCCACCGCGATGTCGTTGAGCGAGGCGGCGTCGTAACCGGATTCGGCGAACTGCTCGACCGCCACCACGCAAATCTTCTCCGCCGAAGGCGACAGGACTCTCATGCAACACTTCTCCAGGCAAACGGGTGAATCAATGACCGGCCAGGCTTTTCAGTTCAGCCGGCGCATGACGGGTGCTGGCCTGCACCAGCACGGCGACCAGCAAGGCCGCAAGACTCAGCAACAGGCTCCAGTGCGCCGCGCCCAGGGGCGCCATGATGCCTGACAACGGCGTGGCCGACGACGAAATGATCAACTGCAGGGCGCCCAGCAGCGCGGCAGTGGAGCCCAGGGCACGGCTCTGCGAGGACATCACCAGCGACATCAGGGTCGCCTCGGCCACGCCCAGGCCGAACATCGCCACGGCCATGCCGGCGACGATGCCCCACAGGCCGGCACCCAGCTGGGTGCCCAGCAGCGCGATCAGCGCACCACCCAGCATCGCCCCGGCACCCCAGCGGGCCAGGCGCACCAGGCCTTTGCGCGCCACCAGGCGGCCGGCGGCGATCGCCCCCAGCAGGATGGCCACGCCGGTCGCCCCGAACAGCGCGCCGAAGGCTTCCACCGACAGCCCGAAGTGCTGCTGGTAGACGAACGCCGCCCCACCGATGTAGGCGAACAGGAAGAAGAACACCGCCGACAGCGCCAGCGCCGGGCGCAGGAACGCGCCATCACCGCCGATGCGCGCGTAGGTGCGCAGGAACTGTGCCGGGCGCCAGGCCATGCGCTGGTCCGCCGGCAGGGTCTCCTTGAGCACCAGAGCGGAGTTGAGCAGCACCAGCAGGCCGAGCCCGGCCAGGGTCAGCATGATCGCCCGCCAGCCGAAGTGCGCGCCGATGAAGCCGCCCAGCGCCGGGGCGAGCACCGGGGCGAGGCCCTCGATGGTCATCAGCAGGGCGAAGATCTGTGCCGCCCGCGCGCCGCTGGCGACGTCGCGGACCATGCTCATGATCACCACCAGCGTCAGCGCGCTGCCCAGGCCCTGGACGAACCGCGCCAGCAGCAGGGCATCGAGGCTGCCGGCCTGGGCCGCGGCCAGCGAACTGGCGACGAACAGCGCCAGCCCGGCGAGCAACGGCCGGCGCCGGCCAAGGGTATCCACCACCGGCCCGAACAGCAGCTGTCCGGCGCCCATGGCCAACAGGAAAACCGTCAGGGTCAGTTGCACCCTGGCATAGGACGCCCCGTACTCCTCGGCGATACCGGGCAGGCTGGCCAGGTACATGTCGACCGCCGAGGGACCGAGGGCACCGATCAGGGCCAGGGCGACGGCGAATCCGACGTGAGGCGTCGGGGCGGATTCCGGGATTTGCATGAGCTCGCATCCAAGTGTGAGGTAGAACGTGATCCCGGCCGTCAGGTTGAAAATCAACCTAACGACCGGTAGGTAGACAACTTAGGCGAGCCTAAAGGCAACCCTGCGAAGGGTCAAGTCAACGTTGCATGGAAATTCCTTTTCTCAGCTCAGGACCAGACCCGCGAGGCTGCTGCTGCGGAAGTCCTTGGGCGACTGCTCGAACTGTTTCTTGAACGAACGACTGAAGTGCGCCGAATCGGTGAAGCCCCACTTGTAGGCGATGGTGGTGATGGATTCGGTCTTGTGGATCGGGTTGGCCAGGTCGTCGGCGCTGCGTTGCAGGCGGGCGCGCTGGATGTAGCGGCAGACGCTGTCGCCCTGCTCCTCGAACAGGCGGTACAGGTGGCGCACCGAGATGTTCAGGCGGCTGGCCAGGCTGACCGGGGTCAGGCCGGGTTGGCCGAGGGATTCGTCGATGACCTTCTGCACGTAGCTGCGCAGGTCGGTGCCCTGCAACGAGGCCGGCAGGCGCGAATCCTGCTCGCTGCCTTCGAGGGCCGAACCGAGCAGCGACAGGAAGGCACTGTGCAGCGCATCGCCTTCGGCCTGTTCGCCGTCCTGGGCGTTGGTTTCCTTGCACAGCTGGTCCATCAGCAGGTGCAGCATGCGCCCACAGGCCTTGCTCTGGGAGATCTTGCCGAAGATCCGCTGGTCGCCACCCAACTGCCGCGAGACCTGCTCGCGGGACAGGCCCAGCGAGGCATGCTCGATCAGGCCGAAGGGCATGATCTCGCAGGCGCCCACCGAATCCATCAGCAGCATCTCGCCGGGGGCGAGTTGCAGGCTGACGCCGTTCTGGGTGATCTGGGAAAAGCCGGTCCGTTGGCTGACCAGGAAGCAGTGCTGGTCGTTGTCGCGGTCGGCCTTGAGGCCGTTGCGCCGGATCACGCCGGCATTGGTGCGCAGGTTGGCCATGCCCAGGCCTCCCCGCGACCAGGTGGAAATCTCGCCGATGAACAGCGAGCGGTTGAACGCAAGTTCGGTTTCGAAATACCCGCAAGTCGCCTGCATCGCCGCGTTCCAGCGATCCAGGGCCGAGCCGGTAGCCTGATGGATACTCATACGTACCTCCACAGTGGCATCTTGTTTTTGTCGGGCAATAGTTAACATGTTATCTATATGCGCGCAACAATTCTGTAAGCCTGTGTGTGAAAGCATATTGAGTGCCAACTTCATTCAAGCTGGCAGAGGCAGGACTTGTGAGAGCGGGTTTACCCGCTCTCACAAGGCTCTCGGTGAGCCTTGAATCAGAGCCCTTCCAACAGCGATTTCAAGGCCGTCAGGGCCGTCAGCAGATACTCTCGCTGCTCGGCACTGACGCGGATGTAACGACGAAAGGCGGGCATGCGGTTGACCACTTCGCTACCGCCCATGTGCTCCAGCACCACGGTCCACAGGCCCTCGGCACGCTCCAGGCGCAAGCGCTTGAAGTCCAGCGGCATCAGGGCCTGCAACAGGACCGGATCCTGCTCCAGCCGCTGCCGCACCCGCTCCAGCAGACCGGCCTCCCCGCCCTTCTGCTTCCAGCCCAGGCCGGTGCGGCGAATCGCGCCACTGTGGTGCAGTTCCAGGGTTGCCGTGCCCTCGGAACTGGCACTGCACTGCAGGCGAAACTCGCAGACCACGATGTGCATCAGCAGCTGCGATTCGGTGCGTTCGCGCACCTCGAGCTCGACCCCGTCGGCCAGGCTGAAACGCGCCCGGCCGGGCTCCACGACCTGGCATCCGGCCAGGCCCAGGTTGCGCCGCAGGTGCTCCAGGGTCACCCCCGGGCGATAGCCCGAGGGTGCGCGATCAAACAGTCTTTGCCACAGGTTCGGCGTAGTGGTTGCCATGATGGACTCCAGGTTCGTTGGCAAACTCCTTCGCCAGGACTTCCTCGACCACGGCCGGCTTGAACGGGTTGACCCGTTGCACCACCAGGGTCCAGAACAGCGCGTAGGTTGCGGTACCTCCCAGCATCCAGGCGAACGGCACGTAGACGTCGGCAGGGTTCATGCCCGGTGGGGTGATGAACCACATGCCCAGCAGGATGCCGACGCTGGACAGCAATTGCGGCAGCGGGAAGAACGGCGAGCGGTAGGCCCGCGGCAGGTCCGGACGACGGATGCGCAGGATCACCACCGACAGGGTCACCAGCAGGTAGGCGGTGCTCCAGGCACAGACCGCGGCCAGCACCAGGTGCATGATGTTGTCGGTGTTGCCGCCCAGGTACAGGGCGTGCAGGCACGGGATCAGCATGGCCACCAGGATGCACAGCAGCGGGGTCTTGAAGCGCGGGTGCAGGTAGGTGAAGACCTTCGGCAGCGCGCCGTCCACGGCCATGCCGTAGAGGATCCGCGGCACCCCGGCCATCAGCGTGTTGATGGTCGCGGCGCCGGCGAACAGGAAGCCGATGCCCAGCCACAGCGGACCGATGTCGCCCATCACCTGCTCGGCGAACTTCGGAATGGCCATCGGCGTGTCCAGCAGGTGCACGCCGCTGGCGGCGTCCAGCACCACGTTCTCGACCTGGCGCTTCATCGCCGCGCCGTAGATGAACATGCAGCTGGCCACGCCGAGCAGGCCGAGGGCCATGGCCCGTGGCATGGTCCGCGCCGAGCGGCGCAGGTCCGGGGCCAGCGGGGTGACGAATTCGCAGCCGACGAACATGAACATCGCCATGCCCACCAGGGACAGCACGGTGACCAGGTCGGTGCCGACCATCGACTCGCCGAACCAGCCGTCCAGCTGCACCGCCGGCGCGGCGATCAGGCCGAGCACGCCGAACACCATCAGGGTGGTCCACATGCCGAAGGTGAGGATGATCTCGGCCTTGCCGAAGACGCTGACGCCGAAGGCATTGAGGAAGGCGAACACCACCACGAAGCCGACGCCCAGCAGCCAGGAGCCGCCGGCGGATTCGGCCAGGGTGTTGAGGTGCTCGAAGTTCACCAGGGCCATCACCCCGGAGAGGATGGTTTCCGCGGTGCCGGCGAAGACGTGGACGATCAGGTAGGCCGACAGGGTGCCGGTGATGGCGAAGAAGCGGCCCATGCCACAGTTGATGTAGTCGTAGACCGAGCCGGTGGTCGGCAGGATCGCCGCGGCTTCGGCGAAGGTGGTCGATTGCGCCAGCATCAACAGGACCGCGATCAGCATCGCCACGGCGAAGGCACTGCCGCCGATGCCGAAGCCCATGGTCGCGGTCAGGATGACGGGGCTGGCCATGATCAGGCCGATGGTGCTGGCAAGGGCGGTGGGGAACCCGATCGTGCCCCGGTTCAGGTGCGCGCTGAGTGTGTCGTTGAGCGACATGGTGAAGACCTCAAGTGCCGTTGTTATGGTTGTCCGTCACTGTGCGCCGCACTCCATTGCCACGTCTTGCCCCAGACTGCCGGGGGTCTTGTTGCTGGCTGCCAGGCCTTGAAGGGGTGTCGCTCATGCGGGCCTCATCGCTGGCAAGCCAGCTCCCACAGGGACCTGCATGCACCGGACCTTGTGGGAGCTGGCTTGCCAGCGATGAGGCCCTCAGGACCTACACATCAGGCCTGTCCATGCGCCTTCTGCTTCAACTTCTCGGTATCCACCTGGACAAAGACCGAATCCGCCGTGACGGTCAGCACGTCCCCCGCCCACACCTCGCAGATCACCCGGGTCTTGCGCCCGAGCTCGCCCTCGACGCGGGCCTTGAGGGTCAGTTCCACGCCCAGCGGCGTCGGCTTCAGGTAAGTCAGGCCCAGGTGCCCGGTCACGCAATCGATACGCGGCAGCGAACCGGGCTCGCGCCCTTGTGCCCGGTAGTGATAGGCCATCACCGTCCAGTTGGAATGGCAGTCCACCAGCATCGCCAGCAGGCCGCCGTAGACCAGGCCGGGCCAGCCGCAGAAGGTGCTGTCGGGGGAATGCCGGCAGACCACATGGACGCCATCGTCGGCCCAGTGGCTTTTCAGGTGCAGGCCGCTCGGATGGGCCGAGCCGCAGCCGTAGCAGACGCCATCGGGCGCTGCCAGGTCCTGGAGAGAAGTCATAGGTTTCCTTTTGTGTTTTTGTAGGAAAGTTCAGATGTTAACGCTCTGGCGCATCCGATACCAAATCCGACCAAAGTACTGGCAGGCATGCGTCATTAGGTCTCATATGGCTACCGGCCATGTCGCGAAGGAGTAAGCTACCCCCCCAGCAAGGCCCCACATCAGAACAAGGACTGCTGCGATGATTGCTAACGATGCCGGTTGGCACTATGCCGATGATGGTTCCCCCCGCCACGCGCCGTACACCGGCCTGTTCCTCGCCTGGAGCGCCACCCGTGACCTGCTCAGCCGCGATTTCAAGGCCGACTACGACGCCGAGATCCAGGCCCTCGGCGAGCGCCTGCTGACCCCTGCCCGCTTCTTCCAGCTGTGCTGCGACAACCTGCTGGTGGACGAGGACCTCAACCGCCAGGGCAACGCCTTCGCCGCCCACTACCTCGGCCGGCGCACCCCGTCGCTGCCGGAGGATCTCGGTCAATTGCTCGGCGTGCTCGGCATCGACGAGCCCGGTGCCAGCTGGGAACACTACGACCTGCTGGCCCCGCGCCTAGACCAGCGGTTCGCCCAATGGCAGGCCGCGCAGTGAACCAGAGGCGATAAAAACGGTCTTTGCGCTGGTGGCTCGCTGAAGACGAGCCACCGGGGACGTCCAACGGTTATCCCCTTTTTTTCGTTGCACCGAGGGCAGGCATGCGCTCGGTGGTGTTCATTTTTTCTTCTCGGGGAAGATAACCATGCGCCTGCTTCGCCCTCTCCGCGCACGCTCCGCCGTGCTTCCCGTGCTGTTCGCCGGTCTGTTCCTGCACGCGGCCGCCCACGCCGAAGAACCCGCCAGCGACGAACGCTGGGTCAGCGACAGCCTCAGCACCTACGTGCGCAGCGGCCCTACCGACGGCCACCGCCTGGTCGGCACCCTGAAGTCCGGGCAGAAGGTCAAGCTGCTGGCCACCCAGGGCAGCTACAGCCAGGTTCGTGGCGAATCCGGCGATACCGTGTGGATCGCCAGCAGCGACCTGCAGGACGTGCCCGGCCAGGCCGAGCGCGTGCCGCAACTGAGTGCCCAGGTGGAAAAGCTCGATGGCCAGCTGAAGACCATCGATGACAGCTGGAAAACCCGCGTCCAGGGCATGCAGGAAACCCTCGACTCGCGCAAGGCGCTGATCGACGAGTTGCAGGCACGCAACCAGGACCTCAACGACCAGTTGACCCAGGCCCAGTCGCAATTGCGCGATACCCAGGCCCGGCTCGGCGATGAAAACAAGCAAGTGCTGATGCGCTACATGGTCTACGGCGGCGGTATCGCCGGGGCCGGCCTGCTCGCCGGGCTGATCATTCCGGCACTGACCCGGGGGCGCAAGAAGAGCAGCGGCTGGGCCTAAAGCCCACGCTCCAGTGCATAGGGCCCGCTCGCCAGTTGCTCGCGCAGAAACGCGACGCAGGTCCGTACCCTGGCCGAAGTGGATGAGCGCACCGCCGTCACCGCCCAGATGTCCGCCGGCTGGTGCCAGGCCGGCAGCACCCGCACCAGCGCGCCATTGGCCAGGCTGCCGGCGATGTCCCAGGCCGAGGCCATGATGATGCCGTGGCCGTCGTGGGCCCACTGGCGGACGATATCGCTGTGGTTGGAGGCCATCGGCCCGGTGACCTTCACCGTCTCCGCACCGTTGGGGCCGACCAGGCGCCACACGCCGAAACGATCATCGCGGCTGCGGAACAGCAGGCAGTCGTGCTGCGCCAGGTCCGCCGCCACCTTGGGCGCGCCACGCCGGGCCAGGTAGTCCGGCGCCGCCGCCAGGACCCGGGTGCTTTCGGCGATGCGGTGGGCGATCAGGTGCTTCTCCTGCACTTCGCCGACGCGGATGTCGATATCGAAGTTGTCGGCGATCAGGTCGGCGCGCCGGTCGAGCAGTTCGAGCCACACCTCCAGCGCCGGGTACTGGCGGCGCAATAGCGACAGGATCGGCGCGATGTGCTCGCGGCCCAGGCGCAGGCTGGTGCACAGGCGCAACGTGCCCTGCGGCTCGCGCTGGCCGCCGGACAGCGCATCGACCATGGCACCGACGTCCTCGAGGATCTTCTGCGCCCAGGCGAAGGCGGCCTCGCCGTCGCTGGTGATGTTGACCCGCCGCGTGGTGCGGTTGAACAGCTTCACCCCCAGTTGCTCCTCCAGGGTGGCGATGCGCTTGCTGACATGCGCCGGCGACAGCCCGGTCTCGCTGGCGGCGGCGATGAAGCTGGAGCGCCGGGCCACCTCGCAGAACAACTGCAGGTCGCGCAGCAGCGGCTCATTATTCGCTGTTAGCACATTCTGATTCTTCATTACGCCCGATTATCTCCTGGGACTTTTTATTTAGCCTCTCATACAACCTGCCTTGCCCTGAAGCAGGACGTCACAAGAACAAGAGAGTCCCATGAACAAGACCCGCATTGCCGTGGCCGGCGCCGGGCTGATCGGCCGCCGCCATATCGAACTCATCCAGGCCAGCGCCGACTGCGAGCTGGCCGCCATCGTCGACCCGTTGCCCACCACCGCCGCCTTCGCCGACGGCCTCGGCGTGCCGCTGTACGCCGACCTCGACAGCCTCCTGGTGGCACAGCGCCCGCACGGCGTGATCCTCGCCACCCCCAATCAACTGCACGTCGAAGGTGCCCTCGCCTGCGTCGCCCACGGCGTGCCAGCGCTGATCGAGAAACCGGTGGCGCACAGCCTGGAAGAAGGCAAGCGCCTGCTGGCCATCGCCGAACAGGCCGGGGCGAAACTGCTGGTCGGCCATCATCGCGCCCACAGCGCGATCCTCGAGAAAGCCCGCGAGGTGATCGCCGAAGGCGTGCTCGGCAACCTGGTGGCGGTGATGGGCAGCGCGCTGTTCTACAAGCCCGACGACTACTTCGACGCCGCGCCCTGGCGCCGCGAGGCCGGCGGCGGGCCGGTGCTGATCAACATGATCCACGAGATCGGCAACCTGCGTTCGCTGTGCGGCGAGATCGTCGCGGTGCAGGCCCAGGCCTCCAATGCCAGCCGCGGCTTTGCCGTGGAGGACACCGTGGCGGTGAGCCTGCGCTTCGCCAGCGGCGCCCTCGGCACCTTCCTGCTCTCCGACAGCGCCGCCTGCGCCCGCAGCTGGGAACAGACCGCGCGGGAAAACCACGACTACCCGAGCTACGCCGACGAGGACTGCTACGTGCTGGCCGGCACCCAGGGCTCGCTGTCGATCCCGACCATGCGCCTGAAGTACTACGCCAGGCGCGAGGAGCGCTCGTGGTGGAAGCCGTTCGAGACGGCGGTGGCGAGTCTGCAGGAAGCCGATCCGCTGGCCCGCCAGCTGGCGCATTTCTGCCAGGTGATCCGCGGCGAGGCCGAGCCGCGGGTGACTGTGCGCGACGGGCTGCGCAACCTGCAGATCGTCGAGGCGATCAGCGAGGCGGCGCGGACCGGGCAGATCGTTTCCACCGAGCAGTTGTAGAGATTTCTCCGGCCTCATCGCTGGCAAGCCAGCTCCCACAGGACCTGCTTGCACCGGACCTTGTGGGAGCTGGCTTGCCAGCGACGAGGCCCTGAAGAACATCCAATAACAATAAAAAGGCATACCCAATGGCTAACAACACCCACCAGACCAAAAAAGCCACCGCCAGCGGCTGGGTCGGCTCGGCCCTCGAATACTACGACTTCTTCATCTACGCCCAGGCCGCCGCGCTGATCTTCCCGCAGATCTTCTTCCCCGCCGGCGACCCGAAACTGGCGATCATCGCCTCCCTCGCCACCTACGGCGTCGGCTACCTGGCCCGCCCGGTCGGGGCCTTCGTCCTCGGCCACTGGGGCGACACCCGCGGGCGCAAGAACGTCCTGCTGCTGTGCATGTTCCTGATGGGCATCGCCACCTTCGCCGTCGGCCTGCTGCCGACCTTCAGCCAGATCGGCTACTGGGCCCCGGCCCTGCTGGTGGTCCTGCGCCTGATCCAGGGCTTCGCCGTGGCCGGCGAGATCGCCGGGGCCAGCTCGATGATCCTCGAGCACGCGCCACCCGGGCGCCGCGGCTTCTTCGCCAGCTTCACCCTGCAGGGCGTGCAGGCCGGCCAGGTGCTGGCGGCGGCGATCTTCCTGCCGCTGGCCTACTTCATGCCGGAAGAGGCGTTCAACAGCTGGGGCTGGCGCATCCCGTTCCTGCTCAGCGCCGCCGTGCTGATCGCCGCCTTCATCATCCGCCGCGAGGTCAAGGAGCCCGAAGCCTTCGTGCAGAAAGTGGAAAAGGCTTCCCGCACCCGCTCGCCGATCCGCGAGGCCTTCAAGTACAGCTGGCACGGCATGCTGGTGGTGTTCGGCGTGTCGCTGATGAACGTGATCCCGGTGGTGACCACCATCTTCGGCGCCGCCTACGCGGTGCAACCGGCCTACGGCGTGGGCTTCGACAAGAGCGTGTACCTGTGGATCCCGGTGGTCGGCAACATCGTCGCGGTACTGGTGATCCCCTTCGTCGGCAACCTCTCCGACCGCATCGGCCGGCGCCCGCTGATCATCGGCGCGGCCCTGGGTTGCGGGCTGCTGTCCTTCGCCTATCTGTACGCCATCAGCATCCACAGCGTGACGCTGGCCTTCGTCGCCTCGCTGCTGATGTGGGGCATGGTCTACCAGGGCTACAACGCGATCTTCCCGAGCTTCTTCCCCGAGCAGTTCCAGACCCACTACCGGGTCTCGGCCATGGCCGTGGCGCAGAACATCGGCTACATGATCACCGCCTTGCTGCCGGCACTGTTCACCGCCGTCGCCCCGCCCGGCTCGGACAACGTGCCATTGCTGATCGGCGCCATCACCTGCGTGGTCACGGCGATCTCGGCGATCGCCGCCTGGAGCGCCCCGGAAACCTACCGCACGCCACTGGACCAGCTCGGCAAGAGCGACGCCGTGGCCCTCGACAAACCCACCTACGACGCGCTGCGGGCCCAGGCCCTGCGCACCACCCCCTGATTGGAAGCGATCCTCATGCAGACCGTACTCGTCCTCAACGGCCCCAACCTGAACATGCTTGGCCTGCGCCAGCCCGAGGTCTATGGCCGCGAGACCCTGGCCGATGTCGAGGCGCTGTGCCGCGCCGCCGGCCAGCGCCATGACCTGGACATCGAGTTCCAGCAGACCAACCACGAAGGCCAGATGATCGACTGGATCCACCAGGCCCGTGGCCGGGTCGCCGGGATCGTCATCAACCCCGGCGCCTGGACCCACACCTCGGTGGCCATCCACGACGCGCTGATCGCCGCCGAAGTGCCGGTGATCGAGGTGCATATCTCCAACGTGCACCGCCGCGAGGCCTTCCGTCACCACTCCTACGTGTCGCTGGTGGCGCAATCGGTGCTGGCCGGCTTCGGCACCCACGGCTATGTCCTGGCCGTGGACCACTTCGCCAAGCAACTGCAAGGAAGCAAGCCATGAAAACCCTCGGCAATCCCACCCAGCGCCTGCGCCTGGGCTTCGTCGGCGGCGGCCTGGAGTCCTCCATCGGCTCCACCCACCGCTACGCCGCGCAGCTGGACGGCCACTTCGAACTGGTGGCAGGGGTGTTCGCCCGCGATCCGGCGCGCAACCGTGCCGCCGGCGAGGCCTACGGCATCGCTGTGGACCGGGTCTATCCGGACTTCCAGAGCATGGCCGTGGCCGAAGCCGCCCGTGCCGACGGCATCCACGCCGCCGCGATCATGGCGCCCAACGCCGTGCACGTACCGGCCAGCCTGGCCTTCCTCGACCAGGGCATCGACGTGATCAGCGACAAGCCGCTGGCCGCCAGCCTCGATGAAGCCGAGCGCCTGCTGGAGCGGGTACGCAATGGCCCGGCCCTGCACCTGCTGACCCACAACTACAGCGGCTATCCGCTGATCCGCGAGGCCCGCGAGCTGATCGCCAGCGGCGCCCTCGGCGAGGTGCGCCTGGTGCAGGTCGAGCATGCCGCCGGCTTCGGCACCCATGCCCTGGAACAGCAAGGCGCCAAGGCCCTGCAGTGGCGCACCGACCCGGCCCAGGCCGGGGCTTCCTCGGTGCTGGCGGATGTCGGCGTGCATGCCCACCAGTTGCTGCGCTTCGTCACCGGCCGGGAGATCAGCCAAGTCTCGGCGGAACTGAGCACCCTGGTGCCGGGCCGGCTCAGCGACGACAACGCCCACGTCAAGCTGCGCCTGGACAATGGCGCGCGGGGCATGCTCTGGGCCAGCTTCGTCGCCGCCGGGCATCGCCATGGTCTGCAACTGCGGGTGTTCGGGGAAAAAGGCTCGCTGTACTGGCACCAGGAAGACCCGGAGCGCCTGGAAGTGCGCTATCAGGACCAGCCGCACCAGATCCTGCGCCGTGGCGAGGCCTGGCTGAGCGAGTCGGCGCGCCTGTCGACACGGATCAAGGCGGGGCAGCCGGAGGGCTTGCTGGAGGCGTTCGCCAACATCTACAGCGAGGCGGCGGAGCGCATTCGCGCTCGACGGGAACAGCGGCAGCCAAGCGCGCAGTCGCTGCTGTGCCCGACCGCCGAGGATGGCTTGCATGGGATGCGCTTCATCGATGCCTGCGTGAAATCGGATCGGGCCGAGGGGCGGTGGACCGAGGTCATGTGATGTGTTGGTGCTGATGGCCTCATCGCTGCGGTGCGGCGGTCCGACAAGCCAGCTCCCACAGGTACAGCGTCGTTCTCCAGGACAGTGGAGAACCTTGTGGAGCTGGCTTGCCAGCGATAGGGCCATCAGCATCAATACAGATGCCAGGGAATCACCACCCGGCACCCACCCAAGCACAACCCCCAACCTCTGCTACCGTGGAAATACCATCCCCTTCCCCACCGCAGCACAGGTGACCCCTCATGGCGCGCACCACTCCCATCGAGCTGTATCGCAACATCGGCATCGTCGCCCACGTCGACGCCGGCAAGACCACCACCACCGAGCGCATCCTGTTCTACACCGGGGTCAACCACAAGATGGGCGAGGTCCACGACGGCGCCGCGACCATGGACTGGATGGCCCAGGAACAGGAACGCGGAATCACCATCACCTCGGCGGCGACCACGGCGTTCTGGCAGGGCTCGACCAAGCAGTTCGCCGAGCGCTACCGCTTCAACATCATCGACACCCCCGGCCACGTCGACTTCACCATCGAGGTGGAGCGCTCGCTGCGCGTGCTCGACGGCGCGGTGGTGGTGTTCAGCGGCGCCGACGGCGTCGAGCCGCAGTCCGAGACGGTCTGGCGCCAGGCCAACAAGTACCACGTGCCGCGCCTGGCCTACGTCAACAAGATGGACCGCCAGGGCGCCGACTTCCTGCGGGTGGTCAAGCAGATCGACCAGCGCCTGGGCCACCACCCGGTGCCGATCCAGCTGGCCATCGGCGCCGAGGAGCACTTCGCCGGGCAGATCGACCTGGTGAAGATGAAGGCCATCTACTGGAACGAGGACGACCAGGGCACCAGCTACCGCGAGGAGGAGATTCCCGCCGAACTGCTGGAGCAGGCCCGGGAATGGCGCGCCCACATGATCGAGGCCGCCGCCGAGGCCAACGACGAGCTGATGACCCTCTACCTCGAGGGCAACGAGCTGAGCAACGAGCAGATCAAGGCCGGCCTGCGCCAGCGCACCCTGGCCAACGAGATCGTTCCGGCGATCCTCGGCTCGTCGTTCAAGAACAAGGGCGTGCCGCTGATGCTCGACGCGGTGATCGACTACCTGCCGGCGCCCTCGGAAATCCCGGCGATCAACGGCACCGACCCGGACCACGAGGACCAGCACCTGGAGCGCCACGCCGACGACAACGAGCCGTTCTCGGCGCTGGCCTTCAAGATCGCCACCGACCCCTTCGTCGGCACCCTGACCTTCGCCCGGGTCTACTCCGGCGTGCTCAGTTCGGGCGATGCCGTGCTCAACTCGGTCAAGGGCAAGAAGGAACGGGTCGGGCGCATGGTGCAGATGCACGCCAACCAGCGCGCCGAGATCAAGGCGGTGTGCGCCGGCGACATCGCCGCGCTGATCGGCATGAAGGACGTCACCACCGGCGACACCCTGTGCGACCTGAACAAGCCGATCATCCTCGAGCGCATGGACTTCCCCGACCCGGTGATTTCCGTGGCGGTGGAACCCAAGACCAAGGCCGACCAGGAAAAGATGGGCATCGCCCTCGGCAAGCTGGCCCAGGAAGACCCGTCGTTCCGGGTCAAGACCGACGAGGAAACCGGACAGACCATCATCTCCGGCATGGGCGAGCTGCACCTGGACATCATCGTCGACCGCATGCGCCGCGAGTTCGGCGTCGAGGCCAACATCGGCAAGCCGCAGGTGGCCTACCGCGAGAAGATCCGCAACACCTGCGAGATCGAAGGCAAGTTCGTCCGCCAGTCCGGCGGGCGCGGCCAGTACGGCCATTGCTGGATCCGCTTCGCCCCGGGCGACGAGGGCAAGGAAGGCCTGGAGTTCATCAACGAGATCGTCGGCGGCGTGATCCCCCGCGAGTACATCCCGGCGATCCAGAAAGGCATCGAGGAGCAGATGCTCAACGGCGTGGTGGCCGGCTATCCGTTGATCAGCCTGAAGGCGGCGGTGTTCGACGGCTCCTACCATGACGTCGACTCCAACGAGCTGGCATTCAAGGTGGCCGCGTCCATGGCCACCAAGCAACTGGCGCAGAAAGGCGGCGCGGTGCTGCTGGAGCCGGTGATGAAGGTGGAAGTGGTGATGCCCGAGGAGTACATGGGCGACATCATGGGCGACCTGAGCCGCCGCCGCGGCCTGATCCAGGGCAGCGAGGACACCCCGGCGGGCAAGGTGGTGCGTGCCGAAGTGCCGCTGGGCGAGATGTTCGGCTACTCCACCGAAATGCGCTCGATGACCCAGGGCCGGGCCAGCTACTCCATGGAGTTCACCCGCTACGCCGAGGCGCCGGCGAGCATCGCCGAGGCGATCATCAAGAAGCAGGGCTAGCCTTGCCGGGGCTGATGGCCTCATCGCTGCGGTTCGGCGCCCCGACAAGCCAGCGATAGGGCCATCAGCATCAACACAAGATCAGTGTTCCGCTCCGGCACGCTTCAACAACTGCTTGCAACGCTCCGAAAGATGCACCACCCGCAAGTGCTTGCCGGCTTTTTCATAGCGTTCGCGCAAGGTCTTCAACGCCGCGATCGCCGAATAATCGACAAAGCTCAGGTGCTGGCAGTCCAGAGTCACCTGGGCCGGATCGCCTGCCGGATCGAACTGGTTGAGGAACGGCGTGCTGGAGGCGAAGAACAGCGTGCCGTGGACCCGGTACAGCTTGCTGCCGTCGGCCTGCAACTGGCCGTCGGCATACAGCTCGCGGGCATGCTGCCAGGCGAAGTTGACCGCCGCGATGACGATGCCGAACAGCACTGCGGTGGCCAGGTCGGTGAACACCGTGACCACGGTCACCGCGATGATCGCCAGCACATCGCTCAGCGGCACCTTGTGCAGCACCCGCAGGGACGCCCAGGCGAAGGTCTGCTGGGCCACCACGAACATCACCCCGACCAGTGCCGCCAGGGGAATGCGCTCGATCAGCGGCGACAGGAACAGCACGAAGAGCAGGATCATCAACCCCGCCACCACCCCGGACAGGCGCCCGCGACCATGGGAGCTGAGGTTGATCACCGTCTGCCCGATCATCGCACAGCCGCCCATGCCGCCGCACAGGCCGGATACCATGTTGGCCGCGCCGAGGGCCACGCACTCGCGATCGGGATGGCCGCGGCTCTCGGTGATCTCGTCGGTGAGGTTGAGGGTCAGCAGGGTTTCCAGCAGGCCGACCAGGGCCATCAGCACCGCGTAGGGCGCGATGATGCCCAGGGTTTCCAGGCTCCACGGCAGCTCGGGCCAGGCCAGGGACGGCAGGCCACCGGCGATGTGGGCCATGTCGCCGAGGGTGCGGGTCGGCAGGTCGAGCAGGTACACCAGAGCGCCGACGCCGAGGATCGCCACCAGCGCCGGCGGCACCGCGCGGGTCAGCTTCGGCAGCAGGTAGACCACCAGCATGGTCAGGCCGACCAGGCCGAGCATCAGCCACAACGCCGGGCCCTGCAGCCACGCCTCGCCGGCCTTGAAATGCTCCAGCTGGGCCATGGCGATGACGATGGCCAGGCCGTTGACGAAGCCGAGCATCACCGGGTACGGCACCAGGCGCACCAGCTTGCCCAGGCGCAGCAGGCCGAAGGCGATCATCAGCAAGCCGCCGAGCAACACCGTGGCCAGCAGGTACTGCACGCCGTGCTGCACCACCAGGGCGACGATCACCACCGCCATGGAGCCTGCGGCCCCGGAGATCATCCCGGGCCGGCCTCCGAACAGCGCGGTCAGGGTGCAGATGATGAACGCGCCGTACAGGCCCATCAGCGGGTTGAGGTGGGCGACCAGGGCGAAGGCGATGCACTCCGGGACCAGGGCGAAGGACGTGGTCAGGCCGGCAAGGACATCGCTACGCACGCGCAGGGCCCGGTTCTTGGTGTGGGTCTGGGACATCGGGGGGAATTCCGTGGAGGCAAGGCGGGAAAATCGTTAGCAAGCTTACCGGATTCGCCATGGGCGATACAAAACCCTGTGGGAGCTGGCTTGCCAGCGATTTGGCCCTCAGCAACAGAGAGGTTGCCCAGTCTGGCCTCATCGCTGGCAAGCCAGCTCCCACAGGGTTCCGGGCTGCATCGGTTATTTCCTTATACCCAATAGGGCCATTGACCATCCTACCGCCCCACCCCATGCTCCCCCGCTCCATCCTCTTTCAAGGAACGACTGCATGAAGCTGGAAACCCTGGCCATCCACGCGGGCTTCAGCCCGGACCCGACCACCAAGGCCGTGGCCGTGCCGATCTACCAGACCACTTCCTACGCCTTCGACGACACCCAGCACGGCGCCGACCTGTTCGACCTGAAGGTCGCCGGCAACATCTACACGCGCATCATGAACCCCACCAACGACGTGCTCGAACAGCGCATGGCTGCCCTCGAGGGCGGCGTCGGCGCGCTGGCGGTGGCCTCCGGCATGGCGGCGATCACCTACGCGATCCAGACCGTCGCCGAAGTCGGCGACAACATCGTCTCGGTGGCCAAGCTCTACGGCGGCACCTACAACCTGCTGGCCCACACCCTGCCACGCATCGGCATCCAGACCCGCTTCGCACCCCACGACGACATCGCCGCCCTCGAAGCGCTGATCGACGAGCGCACCAAGGCGGTGTTCTGCGAATCCATCGGCAACCCGGCGGGCAACATCGTCGACCTCCAGGCCCTGGCCGACGCCGCGCACCGCCATGGCGTGCCGCTGATCGTCGACAACACCGTGGCCACCCCGGTGCTGTGCCGCCCGATCGAACACGGCGCCGATATCGTCGTGCACTCGCTGACCAAGTACATCGGCGGCCACGGCACCAGCATCGGCGGCATCGTCATCGACTCCGGCAAGTTCCCCTGGGCCGAGCACAAGCAACGCTTCGCCCTGCTCAACACCCCCGACCCGTCCTACCACGGCGTGACCTACACCGAGGCCTTCGGCCCGGCGGCGTTCATCGGCCGCTGCCGCGTGGTGCCGCTGCGCAACACCGGCGCCGCGCTGTCGCCGTTCAACGCCTTCCTCATCCTGCAGGGCCTGGAGACCCTGGCCCTGCGCATGGAGCGCCACACCGAGAATGCCCTCAAGGTCGCCCGTTTCCTGCAGGGTCATGAACAGGTGGCCTGGGTCAAGTACGCCGGCCTGCCCGATCACCCCGAGCACGCCCTGGCGCAGCGCTACACCCAGGGCAAGCCGGCGTCGATCCTGTCGTTCGGCATCCAGGGCGGCCAGGCAGCCGGGGCACGCTTCATCGATGCGCTGAACCTGGTGGTGCGCCTGGTCAACATCGGCGACGCCAAGTCCCTGGCCTGCCACCCGGCCTCCACCACCCACCGCCAGCTCAACGACGAGGAACTGGAAAAGGCCGGCGTGCCACGGGACATGGTGCGCCTGTCGATCGGCATCGAGCACAGCGACGACATCATCGCCGACCTGCAACAGGCCCTCGCGGCCAGCCGCGGCTGATTCCCTCCGGGGCTGCCCGACGGCCCCGGATTCCCCCCCGATCTTCCACGCCAGGCACGGGCTTGAGCGGCCCCTGCGGATTGCCTTGCGCGCATACCTTTGCTCCGCTGCAGGCCACGTAATCCGGGGCCTGCACCGATTCAGCGATAACCCGCAAAAAAATCAGTGATGGCAGATTGGCACTGACACAATCCTCGTCGATACTGCCTCCCGCATGGATTTCCTTGCCCACACAACATAAGGATATTTGCGATGAGCCAGACCCAGCCATTGGATGTCGCCATCATCGGCGGCGGCGTATCGGGGACCTACAGCGCCTGGCGCCTGCAAGAGGCGAACGGCGCCAATCAGCGCATCCAGTTGTTCGAATACAGCGACCGCATCGGCGGCCGTCTCTTCAGTATCAATCTCCCGGGCCTGCCCAACGTCGTCGCCGAAGTCGGCGGCATGCGCTGGATGCCATCCGCCGACAACGACACCGGCGGCCACGTGATGGTCGACAAGCTGGTCAACCACCTGGAGCTGCCGACCAAGGACTTCCCCATGGGCAGCAACCTGCCCGAAGGCGATCCGGTCGGCGCGAAGAACAACCTGTTCTACCTGCGCGGCGAACGCTTCCGCCTGCGCGACTTCACCGAAGCCCCGGAGAAGATCCCCTACAACCTGGCCTGGTCCGAGCGCGGTTTCGGGCCCGAGGACCTGCAGGTCAAGGTGATGAACAGCATCTACCCGGGCTTCGACCAGTTGAGCCTGGCCGAGCAGATGCAGGTCAAGGTGTTCGGCAAGGAAATCTGGCGCTACGGCTTCTGGGACCTGCTCTATCGCGTGCTGAGCAACGAGGGCTACCAGTTCATGAAGGACGCCGGCGGCTACGAGGCCAACGTGGCCAACGCCAGCGCGGTGACCCAGCTGCCAGCCACCGAATACAGCGACGACACCAAGTTCCTCACCCTCAAGACCGGTTTCCAGACCCTGCCGCTGACCCTGGCCGAGCGCTTCACCGCGGTCCCGGGCGGCCTGGTGCCGGCCCAGGAACGGGTGCACATGAACCGCCGCCTGGTGTCCCTGCAGTACAGCGATGACACCGAATACCCGTACCGCCTGCACTTCCAGCCGACCGTGAGCGTCGACGGCAACACCCGCGACCTCGACGCCCCGGAAGAGATCGTCCACGCCCGCCAGGTGATCCTGGCCATGCCGCGGCGCTCGCTGGAACTGATCGACTCGCCGCTGTTCCAGGACAAGTGGCTGAAGGAGAACCTCGACTCGGTACTGGTGCAGTCGGCCTTCAAGCTGTTCCTCGCCTACGAACAACCCTGGTGGCGCGCCCAGGGCCTGGTGGCCGGCCGTTCGGTCACCGACCTGCCGATCCGCCAGTGCTACTACATGGGCACCGAGTGCGAGCAGGAAGGCGGCGAGAAGACCCTCAACTCGCTGCTGATGGCCTCCTACAACGACATCGGCACCGTACCGTTCTGGAAAGGCCTGGAAGGCGGCCTGCCGTTCGTCGGCTACCAGCCGAAGACCCTGCAGGGCCGCATCGACGCCAACGAAGTGGTGCCGAAGATGCAGTACCAGATCAGCGAAGAGATGGTGCGCATCGCCCAGCGCCAGGTCACCTCGCTGCACGACCAGATCGAGCTGCCGGCGCCCTACTCCGCCGTCTACCACGCCTGGGACGCCGATCCGTTCGGCGGCGGCTGGCACGAGTGGAAGGCCAACTACCGCCTCGACCTGATCATCCAGCAGATGCGCCACCCGGTGGCCGAGCAGGAGGTGTACATCGTCGGTGAAGCCTATTCCTACGGCCAGGGCTGGGTCGAAGGCGCGCTGACCACCGCCGAGTCGACCCTGCAGGACTTCTTCGGCCTGGCGCGGCCGGCCTGGCTGCCGGAAGCCTATCAACTGCTGCCGACCCCGGCCCCCGTGGATATCGAGAACCCGCCGGCCCCGGCCTGCACCGACTGCAAGAAAACCCTCGCCGAGGTCACCGACTTCGCCTACACGGGGATCAAGGCATGAGCACCGTCGACTTCAGCGTTGCCGACTACCTGTTGACCCGCCTCAAGGAACTGGGCCTGACCAAGGTGTTCCAGGTGCCGGGCGACTACGTTTCCAACTTCATGGATGCCCTGGAGAACTTCGACGGCATCGACGCCGTGGGCGAGGTCTATGAAATGGGCGCCGCCTACGCCGCCGATGGCTACGCCCGGGTGCATGGCCTGGGTGCCGTGTCGCTGCAATATGGCGTCGGCACCTTCAGCGCGGTCAACGCCATCGCCGGCTCGTTCGTCGAACGCGCCCCGGTGGTGGTGATCTCCGCCAGCCCGTCGACCCAGAACCGCGAGCTGGCGCGCACGCAGCACGTGCTGTTCCACCACTCCACCGGTGACTTCGAAGCCGACCGCAAGGTGCTGGAACAGGTCACCGTGGCCTGCGAGATCATCTCCGACGCCAACCAGGCGCCGTGGCAGATCGACAGCGCGCTGATCGCTGCCATCACCCATCGCCAGCCGGTCTACCTGGAAGCCTGGAAGGACGTCTGGGGCATGGCCTGCTCGCGGCCGCAGGGGCAACTGGCGCCGGCGCCGACACCGTCCAACCCGTACAACCTCGACCTGCTGGTGAACAACAGCGTCAAGCGCCTGGCCGAAGCGAAGAAACCGCTGGTGCTGCTGGGCGTGGAGGTCATGCGCTATGGCCTGCAGGACGCGGTGCAGCGCCTGATCGACGGCTGCAAGCTGCCGTTCAGCACCACCCTCGACGCCAAGACCGTGCTCGACGAAAGCCAGGCGCCGTTCATCGGCACCTACGCCGGCCCGGCCTCGCGCCTGGAAACCTCGCCGCAGGTGCTGGAGGCCGACTGCATCCTGGCCATCGGGGTGATCTTCACCGACGACTACCTGGACCTGCTGGGGCAACGCTTCGACCAGATCATCCAGGTCAACTGCGACCTGGCCCGCACCGGCGCCGAGTACTACCCCAACGTGCGCCTGCCGGACTACGTCGACGCGCTGCTGAAGGCCTTCGACCTCGACGCGCGCTTCCCGCGCAACGACCTGCTCCTGCCGAAGCACCCTCCTTTGCTCGCCGCCTGCGGCGCGGACACGGCGCTGAGCTACGCGAACTTCTTCGCCACCTTCGTCGAGTACGCCCAGGAGCAACGCCTGTGGGACAGCAGCACGCTGATCCTCGGCGAGAGTTCGTCGCTGTACGTGGCCAGCAACATCCAGGGCATGCCGCGCAACGCCTTCCTCTCCGACGCCATCTGGGGCTCCCTCGGCCACGAGACCGGCTGCGCCCTCGGCGTCGCCCTGGGCAGTGGCCGCCGGCCGATCGTGGTGGCCGGCGACGGCGGCTTCATGATGGTCAGCCAGTCGCTGGCGGCGCTGGCGCGCAACAAGGTCAACGCCATCGTCTTCGTCATGAGCAACCAGGTGTATGCCATCGAGCAGGCCTTCGTCGACATCGACGCATTCAAGCCCGATGGCGCCTTCGCGCCGTTCGACACCCTGCCGAGCCTGGACTACCTGGCGGTCGCCCAGGGCTACGGCGCCCTGGGTCACCAGGTGCGCACGGTGGGCGAGTTGCAGCAACTGCTGCCGCAGGTGCTGGCGGTCACCGACCGACCGGTGCTGGTGGAAGTGAAGATCCCCGAGAAAGACCTCGCCGTGCAGATCGAACGCCTGGCGACCACCCCATAAGGACATCGTTTCATGGACAGAACGACCAGCGTGCGCATGGCAGTCGCCTGCGCACTGCTGGCCGCCCTGCCGCTGCAGGCCACCGCTCATGGTGGCATGCACGGCGAGACGGACCAGCCAGAACACTTCTTCCCCAGCCTGCCGGACGGCAGCAGCCTGGAATCGGCGCTCAAGCTCTGCGTCAGCGACAAGGACACCGAGGCCGACCACCTGCTCTCCGGCCTTGGCGGCGAGCGCTACGACCTCGTGGCGGTGGGCGACACCGCCCGCATCCAGGCGTTCTACAGCCAGGGCATGGCCCTGCAGTACGGCTTCAACTTCAGCGAAGCGATCCGCGCCTTCTACCAGGCCTACCAGCTCGACAAGGCCTCGGCGATGCCGCTGTGGGGCATCGCCCTGTCGGCCAGCTCGAACATCAACACCGATGCCACCCAGGGCTGCGACCAGTTGGCCAACCTCGCCGCGCGCATGGCCCTGGGCAATGCCGAGGCCCGGGTCAAGACGATCCCGGCCGGCTTCACCGAACAGCAGGTCAGGCGCGAACAGGCCTACGCCAAGGCGTTCCTGACCCAGTACGACGTCAAGGGCAGCGACATCGGCCTGTCGCTGGACGGCAAGAAACGCTACGCGGCGCAGATGAAGGAACTGTCCACCCGCTACTTCGACGACCTCGACGCCGCTGCACTGTACGCCGACGCCCTGCTCAACATCGCCCCATGGAAATGGTGGAACGGCGACGAAGCCACCTCGAACACGGTCAAGCCCACCGGCGAAGCCTACGAGGCCCTGGAAGTGCTCAACCGCGTGCTGGTGATGGACCAGAACCACTCCGGCGCCAACCACTTCTTCATCCACGCCATCGAGGAATCGCCGTTCCCCGACAGCGGCATGCCCATGGCCGAGCGCTTCCGCACCCTCAACCCGGCGGTGGGCCACCTGATCCACATGGCCTCGCACATCTACCAGCGCACCGGCAACAACGCACTGTCCAGCGCCACCAACTACGCGGCGATCTCGGTGGACCGCGCCTATGGCAACCAGGTCCAGCCGCAGAGCCCGTACCTGTTGCACTACCTGGGGCACAACATCCACTTCCTGACCTGGACCCTGTCCATCGAAGGGCGCAAGAACGAAACGCTGAACATGGCCAGCGAACTGGTGGACAACACCACCGCCAACGCCGCGCTGCCGTTCCTCTGCGAGAAGTACCCGGCGGAGCTGAAGACCAAGTCCGACTACTTCTACGCGGTGCCCTACTACTACGCCGTGCGTTTCCAGGCGTGGGACGAGCTGAAGGCGATCGAGCCGAAGATCAGCGCCGGCCTGGCGCAGATCAACGCCACCTGCGCCAAGGCTGTTCCGAACTGGGAACCGCTGACCATGCCCTACACGCGGATCATGCAGAGCTACGCGCAGGCCTACCAGGCGCTGGACGCCGGGGTCGACAGCGGCAAGGCCGTGGCGGCGCTGGACGGTTTCTGGAAGACCACCGGCGGCGTGCTCGACGAGACCCGCAAGGACGGCCTCAACTACGGCAACAACAAGGCCGTCGAACTGCTGCGCCTGGCCAACCTGATCCTGTTCAACAAGGCCCAGGACGCCACCGCCGGCAAGCTGGCGCTCAAGGACGTGCAAGCCACCAGCGCCCGCTCGCTGGGTGACCTGGGCAAGCCACTGGCCGACGACCTCGCCGCCCTCAAGGACGACGACAAGGCCCAGGTCCTCGCGGCCTGGCGCAAGGCCGTCGAGGTGCAGGACGGGCTCTGGTACAACGAGCCGCCGGACTGGTACTACACCGTCCGCGAATCCCTGGGCTACGCGCTGCTGGCGCAGGGCAAGGCCGAGGACGCGGAGCGGGTGTTCAGCGAGGACCTCAGCGAGAACCGCCTCAGTGGCCGCTCGCTGAACGGCCTGAAGCTGAGCCTGCAGGCACAGAAGGGCAAGACCGTCAGCGCCGAGCTGGAGCAGAAGCTGAGCAACGCCTGGCGCAATGCCACGGTGAGTGCCGCACCGTGATGAAACCGGGGCCGCCTGGCGGCCCCGCTTGCGGTTTGACAAGCCAATTGCGAGGACTAGTGTTAAATTACCTGCCGATTCAATTTTGCTTATGTCGAACAGGTATCCTGCAACTTCGATTTATTTCCATTCCGCCATACGCGGTTTGAAGTCAGACAGTAGACAGCGTAGATCCACACACTGTTCGAGCCGCAACTCGACCGGGAGATACGTTATTGCACTGTTCATTCATCACTCTTGCCACTTGAACTGAATTCACGTCTTGCGCGGATAGATGTGTGGGTAGGCGCGTATTTTCCAGCGATGAATGATTCGGAGATGCGTCATGAAACCGAAACTTGACAAGGCCTTTACCGGAATGATCGTTTGTCTCGCCATTCATGCCTCACCGGTTCAAGCGGGTAGCCAGCAATACCTGCAGACGTGTGAGATAACGCCAGACTGCGCCCCCGCGTACCAATGCGTCAAAGGCTACTGCGGCTTCCCCAGTTATGTTTCCGAAGAAGTGGACGCCTGCAAGAACAAGCTTGTTGCCGCCGGCGTCGGTACAAATGAACGGGTCGCCTCTCACAGTCGTTTCTGCTATCACGACACCAGTTGTCCGGACATGTACGCTGCCATTGCCAGGATCGCCAAGGCGGAAGAAGGTGACCAGGCAGTGTTCGTGAGCAGCGAGCCGCCATCCACCACGACGCAAGTCTACGGCAATGACCAGGCCGCGCTCATGGCGGCCCTGCGCCGTAGCAAGGAGGCAGCGACGAACAGGAGCGTATCTCCGGAGCAGGCAGCCGCCGTCACTGCAGCCATAGAGGCGGCCAAGAAGGCCTGCAGCCAGTGCACGGCCGGCGGCAAGCCCAGGTGCTACGGTGATTGAGGCCCTGAAGCCGAACCTGTACATCCATACAGATAAAGCTTGCCACCCGCTCGCTTCCTGCGCATCCTAGGGAACCTCTTTCCCCAGGATGCCAGCCCCTCCCATGCGCCTGTTCCTCTGCGAAAAACCCTCCCAGGCCAAGGATATCGCCAAGGTCCTCGGCGCCAGCCGGCGTGGCGACGGCTGCTGGGTCGGCAGCGGGGTGACGGTGACCTGGTGCATCGGCCACCTGCTGGAAACCGCGCCACCGGATGCCTACGACGCGCGCTACAAGCGTTGGGTGCTGGCCGACCTGCCGATCGTGCCGCAGCAGTGGAAGATGCAGGTCAAGCCCAAGACCGCCAGCCAGTACAAGGCGGTCAAGCGCCTGCTGGGCGAGGCGGCGGAGCTGGTGATCGCCACCGACGCCGACCGCGAGGGCGAGATGATCGCCCGCGAGCTGGTGGAACACTGCCGCTACCGCGGGCCGATCCGCCGCCTGTGGCTGTCGGCGCTGGACGATGCCTCGATCCGCAAGGCCCTGGCCAGTCTCAAGCCCGGCGCCGAGACCTTCAGCCTGTACCACTCGGCCCTCGGCCGCTCCCGCGCCGACTGGCTGATCGGCATGAACATGAGCCGCCTGTTCACCCTGCTCGGTCGCCAGTCCGGCTACCAGGGCGTGCTGCCGGTGGGCCGGGTGCAGACCCCGACCCTGCGCCTGGTGGTGGACCGCGATCGCAGCATCGCCGATTTCGTGCCCGTGCCGTTCTGGGCCATCGACGTGCAGCTGGACAGCGACGGCAGCCTCTTCACCGCGCAGTGGCGCGCCCCGGACGATGCCTGCGACGACCAGGGCCGCTGCCTGAAGCAGGAACTGGCGCAGCAGGCAGCCGCGGCCATGCAGGCCGCGGGTTCGGCGCAGGTCACCGAGGTGAAGACCGAACGGGTACGCGAGGCCGCGCCACTGCCGTTCGACCTGGGCACCCTGCAGGAAGTCTGCTCGAAGAAGCTCGGCCTTGGCGCCCAGGAAACCCTGGACATTGCCCAGTCGCTGTACGAGACCTACAAGGTCATCACCTACCCGCGCAGCGACTGCGGCTACCTGCCGCTGAGCCAGCACGGCGAGGCGCCGGCGATTCTCGCCGCGCTCGGTCGGTCCGATCCATCATTGGCGCCATTGCAGCCGCACCTGCAGGCACAACGCCGCTCGCGGGCATGGAACGACGCCAAGGTCAGCGCCCACCACGGCATCATCCCCACCGCCGCGGCCATCCCCCCCGAGCGCCTGCCGGGCAAGGCCAAGGCGGTCTACACCCTGATCCGCGCGCGTTACCTGGCGCAGTTCCTGGCCAACCACGAATACGACCGCACCCAGGCCGACTTCGATTGCGCCGGCCAGGCCCTGCGCGCGGTGGGCAAGCAAATCGTCGAGCCGGGCTGGCGTCGCGCGCTGCCGGAGGCCCTGACCCCGGCCAAAGGCCGTGAGGCACCGGCACCGCAGGTGCTGCCGGCGTTGCACAAGGGCCAGTGGTGCGCGCTGCACGACCTGGCCCTGAAGGACCTCTGGACCCAGCCGCCCAAGCCGTTCACCGAAGGCGACCTGATCAAGGCGATGAAGAACGTCGCCAAGCTGGTGGAGGATCCGCGCCTCAAGCAGAAGCTCAAGGAAACCACCGGCATCGGCACCGAGGCGACCCGCGCCGGGATCATCCAGGGCCTGCTGGACCGCGGTTACCTGGTGAAGAACGGCAAGGCGCTGAATGCCACGCCGGCGGCGTTCAGCCTGATCGACGCGGTACCGCGGGCCATCGCCGATCCGGGCACCACGGCCATCTGGGAGCAGGCGCTGGACATGGTGCAGAGCGGCGAGATGAGCCTGGAGACCTTCGTCGAGAAGCAGTCGGCGTGGATGAGCAAGCAGGTGGAGCGCTGCGCCGGGATGAGCCTGCGCATTTCCGGGCCGGCCACCCCGGCCGGGCGTGGTGGCTCGCCGTGGAAGAAGAAGCGCAAGGCCAGCCCCGCGGCCAAGGATGGGGTGAAGCGGGTGCGCAAGCCGAGGGTGAAGAAGGCCGGAGCCTGATACAGCGGTGCACACGGCCCCCGTGGGAGATGCCATGGCGCCAGACAACCAGACCGGGTGGCTGCCGACGGCCTCATCGCCGGCAAGCCGGCTCCCACAGTATCCGCGTCGACCCGAGAACCTGTGGCCGGCGTGCCGGCGATGAGGCCACCCTCGATCTGCCGCCCTACTCCTTCACCGCCTGCAAGGTATAACTCAGCGGCAATCGCCACGGCTGGTTGTCCAGTTGCCACTCGCCGTTGTCGCGGCGGCTCATCTGTCCCGGCAGGGCCTCCCAGGGAATGCTGTCGTGCTCCACCAGGCCGGTGATGCGCAGCCCCTGGCTGAGCAAGGCGCTCACCACTTCGCCCAGGCCATGGTTCCATTCATGGGTCTCGGTATGGGTGAGGCTGGTGTCGGTGGCGACATAGGTCTGGTCGCTGAACCACACCGTCGGCTCCGGCCGTTCGAAATAGGGGTGCTCCACCACCAGGCGGTCGCGGTGATCCTCGTCGATGGCCATCAGCATCGGGTGGCCGTCGCGCAGGAACAGGCGCCCACCGGGCTTGAGCAGGGTCGCCACGGTGCCGGCCCAGCGCTGGATATCCGGCAGCCAGCAGAGCGCACCGATGCCGGTGTAGACCAGGTCGAACGCGGCGGACGGCAGGCTCGAGCAGGCGGCGTAGACATCGGCCTCGACGTACTCGATGGCCGCGTCGCAGCGCGCCGCCAGGTCCCGGGCCTGTTCCAGCGAGCGGGCGGAGAAGTCCAGCCCGGTCATGCTCGCCCCCAGACGAGCCAGGGACAGGGTATCGGTACCGATGTGACACTGCAGGTGCAGGCCGCGCAGGCCGTCGATGTCCCCCAGCAATGGCAGGTCGAAGCGCACCACCTCGGACAGGTGCGCAGGGTCGGCGACGAAGGTCGCCACTTCATAGTCGCCAGACGCGGCATGCAACGGCGCGCGCTCATCCCAGCTGGCTTTGTTCAGGGCAAGTGAATCGGCCATGGTCAACTCCTTTGTTCCAGGCTTTGCGCACCACCATAGTGCGGTCGTCGGACAGTGGCAATGTGCTGGTTGCCGCAGTGCGGTATAAAGACGCTTCCACCATCAAGGAAGAGCAGCATGAAACTGGGTTACACCATTGCCTATGTCGCGGACGTCGCGGCGTCGTTGAGTTTTTTCGAGGACGCATTCGGCCTGCCCCGGCGTTTTCTGCACGAGTCGGGCGACTACGGCGAACTGGAGACCGGGGCAACGACCCTGGCCTTCGCCTCGCTGGAACTGGGAGAGCTGAATTTCCAAGGCGGCGTGCTGGCGGCCAGTGACAGCCACAAGCCGCTGGGGATGGAGATCGGCCTGGTCACCGAGGATGTAGCGGCGGCCCATGCCCGGGCGCTGGCGGCCGGAGCCGTGGAACTCAAGGCACCGCAGGTCAAGCCCTGGGGCCAGACGGTGTCCTGGGTCCGCTGCCCGGCGGGGATCCTGGTCGAGCTGTGCACGGCCGTCGGCTGATGGATTGAAGGCCGCATCGCTGGCAAGCCAGCGATGCGGCCCGCAAGAGCACTACAGCGAATAGCTCAGGCTCAGACTCAGGTTGCGCGGATCCCCCGGCATGTTCCAGGCCAGGTTGTAGCCCCGCTCGTAGTACTTGCGGTCGAACAGGTTGTTCAGGTTCAGGCCCAAGGTCAGTTGCTCGCTGGCCTTGTAGTGAGCCAGCAGGTCGACGATGCTGTAGGACGGCAGGCGGAAATCGCTACCCGCCTGACCGGAACGCTCACCGACATAGTTGGCTGCCGCGCCGAAATCCGAACCGCGCAGTGCTCCGTCCTGGAACTCGTACACCGCCATCAGGCTGCCGCTGTGCCGGGGAATGCCGAGCAGCTCGCTGCCCTTGGGCAAGGCCGCATCGCCCTTGGTCACTTCGGCATCGATCCAGGCGTAGGCACCGATCACCCGCACGGCCTCCGTCACCTGCCCGCTGAACTGCAGATCCACGCCCTGGCTGCGCGCCTTGCCGGCCGCCACGCTGTCACCGAAGGCATCGGTGGTGATGACGTTTTCCTTGTCGATGCGGAACAGCGCCAGGGTCGCGCCGACCCGGCTGTCGAACAGGTCGAGCTTGAGCCCGGTCTCGTAGCCGATGCCCTTCTCCGGCTTGTACACCTGGCCCTGGGTACCCAGGGTGTTCGGCTTGAACGAGGTGGACGCGTTGGCGAACACGCCGACCTCGGGGGTCAGCTGGTACAGCAGGCCCAGGCGCGGCGTGGCAACGTCCTTCTCCTGGGTGTTCAGCACCCCGCTGGCACGGTTCTGCGCGGTCTGCTCGACATGTTCCAGGCGCACGCCAAGCAGGCCGCGCAGGCGCTCGGTGAAGACGATCTGGTCCTGCAGGTTCAGCGCATGGCTCTCGGTGTGCTCGAAGAAATCATTGGGATTGACGATCGCCGGCTTGGGCTGGCCGAACACCGGGTTGTAGATATCGATGCCGTAGCCGAAACCGGTCACGCTCTGCGGGTACTTCTGGCTGTTGCGGTAGTTCTCGTACTCCAGGCCGATCAGGCTCTGATGCTGCCAGCCAAGCAGTTCGAAGTGCCCGTGCAGCTCGGCCTGGGTGATGCTGTCGTTCCACTCGAAATTGCGCTCACGGTAGAACCGGCTGATGCGGTCGCCCACCACCCGCGAGGGTTCCGAGCTGTTGCCGCGCAGGGTGCCCTGGGTGTAGTGGTTGGCCAGGCGCAGTTTCCAGTTGTCGTCGAGGTGATGCTCCAGGGCCAGGTCGAGGGTCTGGTTGTCGTTGCGGACATGGCCGTCGTTGGGCTCGCCGAGGTAGGTCGAGCGGGAGACCGCGCCCATTTCACCGTTGACCGCCGGGATGCCGCGGTCGAAGACCGATTCGGTGCGGGAAAACTCGCTGTCGATGGACAGCAGGGTATCCGGCGTCAGTTGCCAGCTCAGCGACGGGCTGACGATGGCGCGGCGGCCATCGACGTGGTCGCGGAAGCTGCCGTTGTCCTCCAGCGCCAGGTTCACCCGCGACAGCACGCGGCCGTCGTCGTCCAGCGGGGTGTTGACGTCGAGGCTGCTGCGGTAGCGGTCCCAGCTGCCGGCGCTGGCCTTGAAGGTGGTGAAGGCCTCGGCCTGGGGCTTCTTGCCGACGATGTTCACCAGCCCGCCGGGGTCGCCGCGGCCGTAGAGGCTGGCGGCCGGGCCCTTGAGTACCTCGATGCGCTCGATCGCCGAGGTGTCGGGGGCGCTGTAGCTGCCGCGGTTGATGGCGAAGCCGTTCTTGTACAGCTCGCCGGTGGTGAAGCCGCGCACGCTGTAGTTGAGGAAGGTCAGGCCGCCGAAGTTGTTCTGCCGCGAGACGCCGCCGGCGAAGTCGAGGGCGCGGTCGATGCGGGTGGTGTTGAGGTCGTCGATGACCTGTGCCGGAACCACGCTGATGGCCTGCGGGGTGTCGCGGATATCGCTGTCGGTGCGGGTCGCGGTGGCCGAGCGGGTGGCGCGGTAGCCCTGGACCGGGCCGTCGGCGCGTTCGTCGAGGCGGCTTTCGCTGATGCTGAGGGTGTCGAGCAGGATCGGGTCCTGGGCCAGGGCCGGGAGGCCGAGCAGGCTGGCGGAGAGGCCGAGGGATAACTTGGTGAACGGAACGGACATGGCAGCACCTGAATTATTGATGTAATAACATAACAATTCAGAGGCAAAATGACACCCCTTGGATCGTAGGGGATTTGCTCGCGGTACAAGGCTCGAGGCCCTTATCGCTGGCAAGCCAGCTCCCACAATGTCCGCGTCGCCACTGAACCTGTGGGAGCTGGCTTGCCAGCGATGAGGCCCATGAATTCAGCCGCGAATCACCGCCTTCAACACCGTCTTGAAGGTCTCGATCTGCTCCTCGCTGAACGCGCCGAACACCTTGTCCTGCTGTTCCCGGGCGATGGTCCACAGGGCCTCGGTCTGGTCGATGCCGCTGACCGTCAGGCGCACGTTGCCGCCCTCCTCGCTGCCGCTGACCAGGCCCTTGCGGGTCAGGTTGGCCACCGCTTCGTCGATCTCCCGCGCCGGCATCGCCACTTCGCGCTGCAGGTCGGCCAGGCTCAGCCCGGCATCGTTCTCCAGCACCATCAGCATCCGCGCTTCACTGGTGCGCAGGCCGCTGGACAGCTGCCGCGGCTGGTAGCTGGCCTGGTAGGCGCGCAGGGCCTGGGTCATCAGGTAGTACAGGTTGTGGCTCAGGCGGCCCTGGAAATTGCTGCTCGGCGGCTGGCCTTCTTCGCGGCGGGTCATGCGCGTGTGCGGCAGGACCATGGAGTAGGCGCCCTGGTGATAGAGCAGCGGCGAACGCCCGCAGTCCTCGAAGCACACCACCTTGCCGATCATGATCCAGTGATCGCCACCGTCGAGGATCTGGTACTTCTCGCACTGGAAGTTGGCCGAGCAGTCCAGCAGGATCGGCGCCCCGCCCGCCCCCGCCTGATGCGGGATGCCGGCGAAACGGTCTTCCCGCGGCTTGGCGAAGTTGTTGGACAGGTCGATCTGGTCGGCGGCGAGGATGTTCACCGCGAAATGGCTGGCGGCCTCGAAGGTCGCCAGGCTGGTGGAGCGCTTGTCGAGGCTCCAGAGGACCAGCGCCGGGTCCAGGGACACCGAGTTGAAGCTGTTGGCGGTGACGCCGACCTTGTTGCCCTGGCCATCGTCGGCGGTGACCACGGTGACGCCGGTGGCGAAGTTGCCCAGGGCGCGGCGGAAGGCGCGGCTGTCGAAGGCCGCGACGGTTTCATTGGACATGCAAGACTCCCCGGCTGCCCCAACGGGCAGCCGTGATTGTTGTTATGCGAGAGAGAAGGAAGGTCGCGATCAGACCATGCTTGGATCGGGCTCCAGGCCCATCAGCTCACGGCCGAGGATCTGCGCGCAGACGTCATAGTCGGTGTAGGCATGCGCACCGGTCATGTGCGAGTCGCGCCACAGGCGTTGCAGTTCGTTGCTCTCGAACCAGGCCGTGCCGCCAGCGGCCTCGTACAGGCGATCGACCGCCTGGATGCACATCTTCACCGCGTAGGCCTGGTTGGTCCGCCAGAAGGCCAGGGTCTCGCGGCTCGGGTATTCCTTGCGCGCACCGTGGTCGGCGTGGTCCTGCCAGGTCTTCTCGAGGAAGGCGCGGGCGGCGGCGACCTGGTGGGTCGATTCGGCCAGGCGCATCAGCGCTGGCGTGGCGGCACCGACGCTGACGCCGGTGTAGGCACGCACGCGGTTCCTGGTCTTCTCGCGGAAGGCCTCCAGCATGCGCTCGGCGATGCCCAGGCTGATGGTGGCGAAACCGACGGCGAAGTACGGACGGTACGGGGTGTAGAAGATCTTGCTGTCCGGGTACAGACCGAAGCCGGCGGACTTGCCTTCCATCATGTCCTTGGCTTTCTGGATGCGGTGCTCGGGCACGAAGGCCTTGTCGATGATCAGGGTCTTGGTGCCGCTGCCCTTCATGCCGGCGGCGTGCCAGTCGTCACGGATCTCGTAGTCGCTGCGCGGCAGCACGGCGAAGCAGTAGTCCTGGCCGCCTTCGGCATTGCCGCGACGGCAACCGACGATGGCCCACTCGGCGTGATCGCAACCGCTGCTCCAGCCCATCTCGCCGCTGAACAGCAGGCCGCCTTCGACTTCCTCGACCCGACCGAACGGCGCGATGCTGCTGCTGGCGGTGTGGTCCGGGTTCACGCCCCAGATCTCTTCCTGCAACTTGGCCGGGAACATGGCCAGTTGATGGTTGTGGGTGCACAGCAGGCTCATGGCCCAGGCGGTGCTGGCACAAGCACCGGCCAGCAGGGCGATGCAATCGGTGAATTCCGGCAGGGAGATCTCCATGCCGCCATAGGCCTTGGGCAGGAACGCGCGGTGCAGGCCGATGCCCTTGAGCAGGGCGATGTTCTCGGCGGGGACCATGCGGTCCTTCTCGGCACGCGGGGCATTGGCGGCGATGGTCGGCAGTACCGACTTGAGGTCTTCGAGCAGCGGGTTTGGCTTTTTCATGGGTGGCCCTGCTTATTATTGGATGTCCGGCTGAGCTACCAATGGCAGCGACTGCGGCGGATTCGGGGCCAGTATGGGAGGCGTCCGGCAGGCTGAAAATGCACCTTCCACAGACAAAATTGTACTTTCCATGGCGAGCGCCCCACGACCGGGCGAACGCCTGGCACACCCGGTCATGTGCCCATGGCAGACACAGTCAAGTCACCCGCGCGAGGCTGCGCTAGGGTGCGGCTTTGCCTCTTTGCACAGGTACATCCGACATGAGCACTGCCCTTCTGCCCGCCGTCCAGGCCTTCTTCCAGCGTGACCACGGCCTGTTTATCGACGGCCACGCGCAGCCCGCCAACGGCGGCCGCCATCTCGACGTGATCGACCCGGCCAGCGGCGAAGTCATCAGCCGCGTCGGAGAAGCCAGCGCCAGCGATATCGACGCTGCCGTCGCCTCGTCGCGTCAGGGCTTCGCCCAGTGGTCGCAAGCCGCACCCGCCGTGCGAGGCAGCGTGCTGCTGAAGCTGGCCGACCTGATCGAGCAGAACTGCGAGGAACTGGCGCAGATCGAGACCTGCCAGTCGGGCAAGCTGATCCAGATTTCCCGCCACTTCGAAGTGACCCAGGCCGCGCACTTCCTGCGCTACTACGCCGGCTGGGCGACCAAGATCAACGGCCAGACCATCACCCCATCGCTGCCGTCGTTCAACGGCGAGCGCTACAGTGCCTTCACCCTGCGCGAGCCGGTGGGCGTGGTGGTGGGCATCGTGCCGTGGAACTTCTCGACCATGATCGCCATCTGGAAACTGGCCTCGGCGCTGGTCACCGGTTGCAGCGTGATCATCAAGCCGAGCGAGTTCACCCCGCTGACCATCCTGCGCATCGCCGAACTGGCCATCGACGCCGGCCTGCCGGCGGGCGTGCTCAACGTGGTGACCGGTGCCGGTGGTGTCGGCAAGGCACTGATCGAACACCCGCACACCGACAAGGTGTCCTTCACCGGTTCGGTTCCGACCGGCCTGGCCGTAGGCCAGACCGCCATGGCCGCCAACCTGACCCGCGCCACCCTGGAGCTGGGCGGCAAGAACGCCGCCGGCTTCCTCCCGGACGTGGACGTGGAAACCGCGGTCAACGGCATCATCGAAGCGGGCTTTCTGCACTCCGGGCAGATCTGCGCGGCGGCCGAGCGCTTCTATGTGCACCGCTCGCAGATCGAGGCCATCACCACGCGCCTGAGCGAGCGCCTCGGCCAGTTGAAGATCGGCTCACCGCTGGACGAAGGCAGCGAGTTCGGCCCGGTCACCAACAAGCAGCACCAGGCCAAGCTCGGCCAGCTGTTCGCCAAGGCCCGCGAGGAAGGCAGCCGGATCATCCACGGCGGCAAGCTGATCGACGGCCCGGGTTGCTACGTCGAGCCGACGGTGATCCTGGCCAACTCGGCCAAGGACAGCCTGATGACCGAAGAAACCTTCGGCCCGGTGGCCACCTTCCTGGCCTATGACGACGAGGAAGAACTGGTGGCGCTGATGAACGACAGCCCCTACGGCCTCAGCGCCAGCCTGTGGACCAACGACCTGGGCAAGGCCATGCGCCTGATCCCGCAGGTCAAGGCCGGCACCCTGTGGGTCAACATGCACACCCTGCTGGATCCTGCGGTGCCGTTCGGCGGGATCAAGGCGTCGGGTGTGGGGCGCGAGTTCGGCGATGCGTTCATCGAGGATTACACCGAGCTGAAGTCGGTGATGATCCGCTACTGATGTCTTGATACCCATGGGAGCGAGCGTGCTCGCTCCCACGGGTACATTTCCCCCAGGCCTTTTCAAAAGCTCGCGACAAACCTCTAGAATGGCCCGCTCCCCTCCTCCAGGTTGCCCCATGGACATCGAGCTGGCCCGGACCTTCCTTGAAATCGTGCGCTGCGGCAGCCTGGTCGCCGCCGCCGAACGCCTGCACGTCACCCAGACCGCCATCAGCGCGCGGGTGCACAAGCTCGAACAGCAACTGGACAGCACCCTGTTCATCCGCAGCCGCGCCGGCGCCAGCCTGACGCCCAACGGCGAAGCCTTCGTGCCCTATGCCACGCAACTGCTGCACACCTGGGAAGCGGCCCGCCGCGACCTGCCGCTGCCCGACGGGCGCAGCCAGGTGCTGCGCATCGGCGGCGAGGTCAGCCTGTGCAATCCACTGATGCTGGACTGGGCCCGCGCCCTGCACGAGCACCTGCCCGACCACGCCATCCGCAGCGAGGTCAACGACAGCGAAACCCTGCTGCGCAAGCTGGAAGCCGGCACCCTCGACGCGGCACTGGTGTACCAGCCGATCTACAGCCCCGGCCTGCAGGTGGAACAACTGCTGGAGGAAAAGCTGATCCGCATCCAGCTGACCCGGCAGCCGGAACCCTACGTCTACATCGACTGGGGCGAGGCCTTCCGCCGCCTGCACGACGCCGCCCTGCCGGAATGCGCGCGCCCGGCGCTGAGCTTCAACCTCGGCCCGCTGGCCCTGCAGTACATCCTCGAACACGGTGGCAGCGGCTACTTCCGGACCCGGGTGGTGCAGAGCTACCTGGAGCGTGGCGTGCTGCAGCGGGTCGCCCAGGCGCCGGAGTTTCCCTACCCGACCTGGCTGGTCTACCCCCGCGAGCGCGACTCGGCAGAGCTGCGCCAGGCCTTCGACCTGCTGCGCGAGGTGGTGGCCCGTGACGCCGACTGGTCGCAGCGCTGGGATCCGTTGATCTAGGCCGCGTTGGCCAACGGCTCCTGGGTCAGCAAATGCTGGCTCAGGGCGGCGATCAGGTCGGTCTGGGTCACCACGCCCACCACCTTCCCGGCCTCCATGACCGGCAGACAGTGCAGGCCGCGGTCGCACAGCAGGGGGATCAGTTCCACCGCCGGACGCGCGCTGTCCACGGTGATCACCGGCTCGCTCATGATCGCCTGCAACGTCACCGGCCTGGCCCGGCCGAACAGGTTGCGCCAACTGAAGCGCGCCTGGGCCATGGCCGGACCGACCAGGTCGCTGAGGCTGACGATGCCCACCAGCGCGCCACCGTCATCCAGCACCGGCAGGTTCTTCAACTGGTGGCCGGCGAGCTGCTTCCAGGCCTGGGCCAGGGTGGTGCGTGGCGTGGCGAACTGCACGTCGCGGGACATCACGCCGGCCGCGGTGATCCCGCCCAGGCTGCGCTGCACGGCATGCCGCTGGGTGGCGAGGATGATCCGCTCGAGGTCGCCGCGGGTGACGTCGACGAAGCCGCCCAGTTCGTCCAGCGCCTGGTCCAGGTCCTTGCCGCTCACGCCGACACGCTCGCTGGCCGGCGCGTCGACGGTGCCATGCACGGCCTTGCGTGGCACACCGAGCCTGGGATACAGCACCCCGGTCAGGCGGTTGTAGCCTACGGCCACGGCCAGCACGATCAGCGCGTTGAGCAGCACCGGCTCGATCACCCGCACACCCATGGCCGCCAGCGACGGGTCGGCCAGGGCCAGGCTCACCGCCAGCGCCGCACCCGGCGGGTGCAGGCAACGCAGCAGGCACATCACCAGGATCACCAGCAGCAGCGCGGCACCGGCCACCAGCAGGCCGGGACCGATCAGGTGGTGCAGGCCGATCCCCACCGCCGCCGCGCAGACGTAGCTGGCGAGAAACGGCCAGGGCTGCGACAGCGCGCCGGAATGCACGGCGAACAGCAGCACCGTCGAGGCCGCCAGCGGCGCCATCAGGTGCAGCGTGGCGGCACTGCCGAACAGCCAGGTGCAGGTACTGCCCGCCAGGGCCAGGGCCAGCAGGGCGCCGAAGGCAGCGCGGAACCATTCCTGAGGGGGGATATGCAAGGCGGCGGGGATGAAACGATCGAACCAGCGACTCAAACCACGGCTAGACATGTGACGACCAGGCACCTGTTTCGAAGAAAAGAAGCCCGCCCAACATCAGGCGGACTTGTATCGCGAGGGCAATACACAAAGGGCTCCTTCCGTGGAGATGGAAAGATTGGACGGCAGTCTGAAGAAAACCGACCCTTTGCTCAAACTCAAAAAAGTGCTGTTTTAGTGCAATTATTTTGCAGTGTTGCAGAACGGTGCAGGTATTCCTGACTTACAGGCCCAGTTCTTCCGGGGTCAGCATGTCCGATTCGAAGGCGATCCAGCCGTATTCCAGTTCGGCGTGGCCATTGACGATCTCGCCGTAGTAGGTCAGGCCGTTTTCCAGGGTGACGCAGATATGGGTGGGGTTTTCCGGGGCGGCCAGGGTGCCGTTGAAATGCACCTTCTTCAGGGTTTCCGACACCGCCTCCAGCGAGACCTGCACGCTGCTGTTCTCGACAGCTTCGACGTCGTCGCGCTGTTCGGCACTGATGGTTACGGTGGCGGTGTATTTCTGCATGCTGGGGCTCCGGAACGGGCTATATCGAAAAGTCCTACAGGATAAGCCAGGGCCGACCATCACGAAAGCGAGCGCTACGCCGCTCGCACTGGTATCGTGCCGGGCTGAATCTGCAAGACCCGCAAAGGAGATGACCGTGAGTGCCGAAGCCAAACTGACCGGTGACCTGTTCGAAGTCGACAAGCGCCTGAGCCTGAAGCCCGTGGTGGACTTCAACAACTACCTGAGCAGCGCCTTCGGCGATGGCCGTTGCGTCTGCGCGCGCTGCAAGGACAGCGCGAACGACGAAAGCGCCTACGCCTTCGCCCACAGTTTCGAATTCAACGGCATTCCACTGCACCGGCGCTTTGCCAGCACCACCGCCGGCGATGTCCTGACCAACCTGAAGAAGGCCTGGCTGTCCTACAACAAGGAAGAGATGCCGGGCAATGGCAGCCTCGACCTGGAGGCGATCAAGGCCTTCGTCGAGCCGAGCCTGCAGGTGCGGGTCAAGCCGCTGCTGCTGGCCAGCGGGCTGGTCAAGGAGCAGGACGATGGCAGCCTGCAATTGATGGCTGTCGGCGATTTTGTGTGAAGGATTAAGCCCTATCGCGGGTAAACCCGCTCCCACAGGGTCCTGCATGTGGGAGCGGGTTCACCCGCGATGAGGCCCTGAAGTCCTACGCAACTACCCGATAGCAAGGCACATAGGCCGCCCCACCCGGCAACTTCATCCGGTGCTGCTCGACGAACGCCTGCAGCAGCTTGTCCAGCGGCCCCATGATCTCGGCATCGCCGTGGATCTCGTAGGGGCCGTGCTCCTCGATCAGCCTGATGCCCTTGTCCTTGACGTTCCCCGCGACGATCCCGGAAAACGCCCGGCGCAGGTTGGCCGCCAGCTCATGGGGCGGCAGCGAGCGGCTCAACTGCAGGCTGGCCATGTTGGCGTGGGTCGGGTCGAACGGACGCTGGAAACCCTCCTCGATCTTCAGCAGCCAGTTGAAATGGAAGGCATCGTTGCGCTCGCGGCGGAACTGCTTCACCTCCTTCAGCGCTTCGGTCATCACCCGCGCCACCTGGGCCGGGTCGTCGATGATGATCTGGTACAGGCGCTGCGCCGCTTCGCCCAGGGTCGCGCCGATGAACGCATGCAGTTGCTGCAGGAACGGCTCGGCGCTGCGCGGGCCGCTGAGGATCACCGGGAACGGCAGCTCGCGGTTGTCCGGGTGCATGAGGATGCCCAGCAGGTAGAGGAACTCCTCGGCGGTACCGGCGCCGCCCGGGAAGATGATGATGCCGTGGCCGACACGGACGAAGGCTTCCAGGCGCTTCTCGATGTCCGGCAGGATCACCAGTTCGTTGACGATCGGGTTCGGCGCCTCGGCGGCGATGATCCCGGGTTCGGTGAGACCGAGGTAGCGGCCGCTGCTCATGCGCTGCTTGGCATGGGCGATGGTGGCGCCCTTCATCGGCCCCTTCATCACCCCAGGGCCACAGCCGGTGCAGATGTCCAGCTTGCGCAGGCCCAGCTCGTGGCCGACCTTCTTGGTGTACTGGTACTCCTCGCTGCTGATCGAGTGGCCGCCCCAGCACACCACCAGCTTGGGCTCGACGCCGGAGCGCAGGGTGCGGGCGTTGCGCAGCAACTGGAAGACGTAGTCGGTGATGCCCTGGGAGCTGTCCAGGTCGATGTTCAGGCGGTCCAGCTCGCTTTCGGTGTAGACGATGTCGCGCAGGGCGCTGAAGAGCATTTCCCGGGTGCTGGCGATCATCTCGCCATCGACGAAGGCGTCGGCCGGGGCATTCAGCAGTTCCAGGCGCACGCCGCGGTCCTGCTGGTGGAAACGGACCTCGAAGTCCTTGTAGGCATCGAGGATGGTCTTGGCATTGTCGACATGGGCGCCGGTGTTGAGGATGGCCAGGGCGCACTGGCGGAAAAGGGTATACATGCTGCCCGAGCCGGCCTGGCTCAATTGCTGGACTTCACGTTGGGAAAGCGTCTCCAGGCTACCTTTGGGGGCGACCGAAGCATTGATTACCTGTCTTTGGGTCATTCTGGATTCCATGCTGTTCGGTGCCTGCGAACGACTGTGGCACCGCTGTTGTGAACACCGCACGCGCGGGTCTCGCACCTGTTTGTAACAGGTGCCCGGGCGTCAGGCAAACGCGCCCGGGTTCACTGAGTATGGACGCTTCCCAAGACAGTCGATGACGATTCGTACGTGAGTCAGGCCGTCTGGCTGACGGACTGCAGGCGCGTGCGCTGCACGATCAGGCCGTAGCAGAGCAGGCAGCCCAGGCCGGCGACAGCCAGGGTCAGGCACATCGGCCGCGGCGAGCCGTCGGCCAAGGCACTGACCAGCGCGGAAAAACCCGCCCCCAAGGCGAACTGGCAGGCCACCGCCAGTCCCGCCGCCGCCCCGGCCTGGCGTGGGTACAGCGCCAGCAGGCTGGCCACGCAGTTGGCCCCGAGCAACCCGGTGACGCTGACGTACAGCACCACCCAGGCGACGATCAGCGCCAGCCCGCCCCAGCCGCTCAGCCCCGCCAGCAGCAAGCCGACGGCGGCGACAGCGGCCAGCGCGGCACCGACCGCAAGCATCCGCAGCGGCCCGAGACGGCCGACCAGGGCGGCGTTGACCAGGGTCATGACGATGATCCCGGCGATGTTCAGGCCGAACAGCCAGGCGTAGCCCTGTGGCGATACGCCGAAGTACTCCATGTACACGAACGGCGAAGCGGTGATGAAGGCGAACATGCCGCCGAAGGCCAGGCCCATGCACAGGATGTAGCCGAGGGCCAGCGGCTGCCGGGCGATCTGCCAGTAAGCGAGGAAGACCTTGGCCAGGGACTCGCCGCGCTGGTCGGGGGCATGGGTCTCGCCGATCTTCCAGGCCGAGGCCACCAGGCACAGCGCGCCGAACACCAGCAAGGCGAGGAACACCGTGCGCCAACCGTCGAGGTCCATCAGCACGCTGCCCAGCAACGGCGCCACCAGGGTGGCGAGCATGGTCACCAGGTGCATCAGCGACAGCACTTTCGCCGCTTCGCCGAGGGGAAACAGGTCACGCACGATGGCCCGCGCCAGCACCGACGCCGCCGCCCCGCCAAGGGCCTGGAAGAAGCGCCAGGCCACCAGTTGCTCCACCGAGCCGGCGAACATGCAGCCCAGCGTCGCCACCAGGTACAGGCCCATGCCGCCGAGCAGCAGCGGGCGACGCCCGTAGCGGTCGGACAGCGGCCCGTAGACCAGCATGCCCAGGCACAGGCCGGCGAGGAACAGGCTGATGGTCAGTTGCACGTGGGCGGCGTCGGCCTGCAGGTCGCTGGCGATGGCCGGCAGGCTGGGCAGGTAGGTGTCGATGGACAGCGGGGCGAACGCCACCAGCGCGGCGAGCAGGACGATCAGCCGCCCCGGATTGGAAGAGTGGGTCATCGGGGCTCCGAGAGCAGGAAGTGACAAGGCATAACGTTAACATCTTAATTTTATCCGTTCGCTGAGCTAAAGGACTTCACCCAACAAAAGATAACATGTTAACTATAAGCCGTGCCCATCGGGCACAGGCCGTCCCAGTACGCCAGAACAAAAACAAAAGGTATGCCATCGATGTCTTTCTCTCCCCGCTATCGCGCGGCCGGTGTCGGCCTGTGCGCCGCCCTCGCCCCGTTCATCGCCCAGGCCGACTTCATCAAGGACAGCAAGGGCAGCCTGGAAGCCCGCAACTTCTACTTCAGCCGTGATTTCCGCCAGGACAATGCGCCGCAGAGCCAGGCCCGGGAATGGGCCCAGGGCTTCATCCTGCGCCTGGAGTCCGGGTTCACCGAAGGCAGCGTCGGTTTCGGCGTCGATGCCCTCGGCGAGCTTGGCGTCAAGCTGGACTCCAGCCGCGATCGCCGCGGCACCGGCCTGCTGCCCTTCGGCGCCAGCCAGGAGCCGGTGGACGACTTCAGCGAGCTGGGCCTGACCGCCAAGGCGCGGATCAGCAAGACCACGCTCAAGCTGGGCACCCTGCAACCCATGCTGCCGGTGGCGGCGATCAACGACGTGCGCCTGCTGCCGTCCACCTACAGCGGCGGCCTGCTCACCTCCCAGGACATCGACGGCCTGACCCTCAATGTCGGGCGGCTGGACAAGCAGAACCTGCGCGACTCCTCCAGCAACGACGACATGAGCTACGCCGGGGTCGAGAGCAGCCACCTGGACCTGGCCGGCGGCACCTACGCCCTGACTCCGCGCCTGGCGCTGAGCTACTACTACGCGCAGATGCAGGACATCTATCGCCAGCACTACGCCGGGCTGGTCCACGACCTGCCGCTGGGCGACGGCGTCAACCTGCGCAGCGACCTGCGCTATTTCGATACCCGCGAAACCGGCCACGATGCCCTGCGTTCGGCCAGCCGGGTGGATGGCGGCAAGATCGACAACCGCTTCTTCAACGGCATGCTGACCCTCGGCGTCGGCGCGCACAAACTCGGCCTCGGCTACCAGAATCTTTCCGGCGACGGAGACTTCGCCTACCCGGGGCTGGACCCGTACTCGGTCAACCTGGTCACGGTGAACGTCTTCACCAAGGCCGAGACCGATGCCTGGCAGGCGCGCTACGACTACAACTTCGCCGGTTTCGGCCTGCCCGGGCTGAGCTTCATGACCCGCTACGTGAACGGTCGCAACATCGAGACCGCCACGGTCAGCGGCGGCAAGGAATGGGAACGGGACACCGACATCGCCTACGTGGTGCAGAGCGGGCCGTTGAAGAACTTCAGCGTGCGCCTGCGCAACGCGACCTTCCGTTCCAGCGGCGGGTTGACCACGGACATCGACGAGAACCGGCTGATCCTCGGCTACACGCTGGCGCTGTGGTAATTGAAATAAAAACGTAAATACGTCTTTTATCTTCAGTATTTGTTTCAGGCCGGGGCACAATGGCCAGCTTTTCCGGCCTCATCGCTGGCAAGCCAGCTCCCACCAGGACTTGCACAACCCTGTGGGAGCTGGCTTGCCAGCGATGAGGCCCTCAAGCACACCACCATAGCCTCGGACCTCTCATGACCAACGCCCAGGTAGCCCCTGCCTTCGACCTGCGCCCCCTGCTCTTCGCCCACATGGCCTGCACCATCGCCATGATGGCCTTCGTCTCGCTGATCGGCCCCATCGCCCATGTCCTGCAGCTCGCCCCCTGGCAGGCCGGGGCAGCGATGACCGTGTCCGGGGTGATCTGGATGCTCCTCGCCCGCCCCTGGGGCCGCGCCAGCGACCGCTACGGACGGCGGCGCATCCTGCTGCTCGGCGCCAGCGGTTTCACCCTCGCCTACTGGGCCCTGTGCCTGTTCATCGACGGCGCCCTGCGCTGGCTGCCGCCGGCCTCCATCGCCTTCGCCGGGATGATGCTCGGTCGTGGCGCCATCGGTGCCTTCTACGCCGCCCTGCCGGTGGGCAGCAACGCCCTGATCGCCGATAACGTCGAACCGCAGCAGCGCGCCAAGGCCATGGCCTCGCTGGGCGCGGCCAACGCCGTCGGCCTGGTCCTCGGCCCGGCCCTGGCGGCGCTGCTGGCGCGCTTCAGCCTGAGCCTGCCGATGTATGCCCTGGCGATCCTGCCGTTGCTGGCGGTGCTGGTGCTGCGCAGCAAGCTGCAGCACCAGGAGCTGCACCTGGCCCAGCCGCCGCGCCCGGTGCGGCTGAGCGACCCGCGCCTGCGCCGGCCGCTGGTGGTGGCCTTCGTCGCCATGCTCTGCGTGTCGCTGGCACAGATCACCGTGGGCTTCTTCGCCCTCGACCGCCTCGCCCTGGAGCCCGGTGCCGCCGCCCAGGCCGCCGGCGTGGCGCTGACCATGGTCGGCGTGGCGCTGATCTTCTCCCAGCTGCTGGTGCGCAAGCTGCAATGGCCACCGCTGCGGATGATCCGCGTGGGGGCCAGCGTCGGCGCGCTGGGCTTCCTGCTCAGTGCCTTCGCCAACAACGCAGCGCTGCTGGCCCTTGGTTTCTTCGTCTGCGCCGGCGGCATGGGCTGGGTGTTCCCGGCCTTCACCGCGCTGGCGGCGAATGCCGTGGAAGCCTCGGAACAGGGCGCCACCGCCGGTTCCATTGGCACGGCGCAGGGCCTTGGCGTGGTCATCGGGCCGCTGGCCGGCACCCTGATCTACACCCTGGATGCGCGCCTGCCCTACCTGGTGGCGGCGGGCCTGCTGCTGCTGGTGGGGCTCTGGTCGAGCGCCAGGCGCTAGGGCGACGGCGCGCTGCCCGGTACACCAAGTGCCAGCGCTATGCGCGTAGCCGCCGCGAGTGTGTTTTAATGCGTCGCCCATTATTTCTGACACACCAAGGCGGCTATGGACACGGGGACACGACTCAGACTGGTGCGTGAACGCAACAAACTCTCCCAACGGGAACTGGCCCGACGCAGCGGCCTGACCAACTCGACGATCTCGCAGATCGAGCAGAATCGCGTCAGCCCCTCGGTCAGTTCCCTGAAAAAGCTGCTCGAAGGCATTCCCATGTCCCTGGCGGAGTTCTTCAGCTTCGACGAACCGCAACGGGAAGAACGCTTCGTCTTCCGTGCCAACGAACAACCCGACCTGGGCCGCAGCGGCATGCGCATGCTGCTGGTCGGTGCCAGCGTCGAAGGCCGGCAGATGCGCATGCTGCGCGAGCTGTACGCCCCGGGCGCCGACTCCGGCGAAGAACCGATCGTCCACGCCGAAGGCGAGGAATGCGGCCTGGTGACCCGTGGCACCATCGAGCTGCGCGTCGATGGCCAGGTGAGCATCCTCAACTCCGGTGACGGCTACTACTTCCCCACCACCTTGCCCCACAGCTTCAAGAACATCGGCCAGGACGAGGCCGAGATCATCAGCGCCAACACCCCGGCGAACTTCTGAGTCCCCGGCGGCCCCCGGCCGCCACCTCCCCCGTGAACGATGACCGGCCAGCCCTGCGCCGGATCGTTCACGGCTGCCCGCTACTCCTCCAGAACCCTGCTGCGCCTGGCTTTGCCGGACAATCCGACTGACCCGCCGGTCACTTTCAAGCGCGGCGAAGCTGTAGGAAAAGAAATTTGTAGTGATAAGAAAAAATCACTACAAAACCTGTTGACGCCGTTCGTCGCCCTCTTGCATGATGAGGCCGTCTCCCTGATCGGGAGCGCTGGCAAGGGTGTTCCAGACGGCTCGAGCGGTTTTCGGGTCGTCCGTGGAGTGGGACTGTCCAAAAGGCAGAGTGAAGAAAGCCCCTGTTGCGATGCTGCTGTAGCAGCCTTGGTAGTGCGCTACACGTTGGTGGCGCCGGAAGAGAAATCAATACTGAAGAGTCATGGGGGCTTTAATGATGAACCTGAACGAAAAACCGACCATCGAAGAATTGGCCAAACTGTTCGCAGCGCGCAAAGACAGCCTCGACAGCCACATTCTCTGGATCTGCGACGCGGGCGAAGTGCACATCGAAGGCCTGGGTGCCTGCAGCGCGGAAAGCGAATTCGAACAACGCAAGCCGAACATGCGCGCGCGCCTGAAGATGTACCGCCGCGGCCAGGGCTACGTCGGCAAGAAGGCCGCCGCCGACACCCAGTTCGTCGGCCGCGTGCTGGCCACCCTGCAGCAGGAATGGCCGACACTGCGTGACAGCCAAGGCGTCCAGGTCATCGACCGCCTCTGCTGAGTCGTCTGCGTCATCGAGCCCGGCCCGCAAGGCCGGGCTTTTTCATGCCCGGCATCAATCCTCCGGGCTGCCGGGCGAGTAAGATGCGCCTTTTGCCTCGGAGCCCCTCGCCATGTCCAGCCCCGCCTTCGGCACCGCGGACGCTTCCTACCAGGCCGCCGGCGGCCTCGACGGCCTGCGCCGCCTGGTGGACGACTTCTACCGCATCATGGACCAGGATCCCGCCGCCCTGCCCTTGCGCCGCATGCACGGCGACGACCTGAGCCTGTCGCGGGACAAGCTGACGTGTTTTCTCAGCGGCTGGCTCGGTGGCCCCAGGCTGTTCGCCGAACGCTACGGCCCGATCGCCCTCCCCGCGTTCCATGCGCAGTGGCCGATGACCGAGGAACACGCGCAGATGTGGCTCGACTGCATGGCCCAGGCCATCGCCCGCCAGGACTATGCGCCGGCCTTCGCCGAGTACCTGCTGACCCAGCTGCGGGTTCCGGCCGCGCGCATCGTCCAGGCCAGCCGCGCACGCCACGGGCAGTGAACGACAGGCAGAAAAAAGCCGCCGGGACAGTCGTTGTCCCGGCGGCTTTTCATTTCCGTTCGGTCAGGCCTGCAGCGCCATCGCCTCCTCGGGCCGCAGCCCGAAGACCAGCGCCCTGGCCCGATCGACACCCCAGACCAGCGCCCGGCTCATGCTTTCGCAGGGCCGCGTCGGGTAGTACTCCTCGAGCAAGGCCTTGCCGTGGCGCGCATAGACGCCGAGGAACAGCTGGGTCGCGCCGGTGCGCGAGAGCCTGACCTGGACATCGATGCTGGTGCCGTCACTGAGCACTTCGTCATGGCTGCGGCTGTGCAACATGGCATCCGCCCATTCCCAGTATTTTTCTTCCCTGATACGCATTGCCGTCCTCCACTGGAATTAGCGTGCCCAAGTAAGGCACAGATTGCCCCCCTTCTCCAGCGCCGTCCTGCGGCGCAATGAGCGAGGTCAAGCAAAGCGGCATCAATTGGCACAAACCGCGTACCCGTCGGCGCTTTGGGCAAACACCCGGAAAACCGTTGAACGACGCGCTGCGAGTGCCCCGAAGGGCATCGGTTTCAGCGTTTTGGCAAGGCGGCGGGAAGGAACCGGCGGCTTTCCGCGCGGGCCGGCGTCCTCGACTTGAAGGTGCCTTGGGCATCGTCCAGGGTCATGTGGGCAAAGCCCAGGCGGAACGCGGACTGGCCGCAACGCACCACCGAGTTGACCGGGAATTCGTCGCCGAGGTCTTCGAGAAATTGATCCTTCATGTTCCTGCTCCCCTCTGAAAGCGACCGCTACCGATGCTCCAGCGGAGCACCTGAAAATAGCGATCTCGATGTTTCAGAGACTAGCCGGACATTTGCAGACCGACCGGTCATCGGCGAAGTGCCCGACCAATGGCAGCCTGTCTCAGGCCTGGGCGGCTCTGAATGCGTTGCGCAAGCGTGGCCCGAACACATTGATCAGCAGCCCGACCATCACCAGCAAACCGCCCCAGCACTGGATCGCGCTCAGTCGCTCGTCCAGCAGCCAGGCCGACGACGTCAGCCCCACCACCGGAACCAGAAGCGAAAAAGGTGCCACCTTGCCCGCCGGGTAGCGCGACAGCAGGCGACTCCAGAGTCCATAGCCGAGCATGGTGGCGATGGCCGCGAGGTAGATCAGCGAGAGAATCGAGTTCAGGCCGATATGGCGCAGCGACGACTCGATCAGCGCCGGCCCTTCCAGGTACCAGGACAGGGCCAGGAACGGCAGCGGCGGAATCAGCGCGCCCCAGATCACCAGGGCCACCAGGTCGATCTTGCCGAAGCGCCGGGTGAGGATGTTGCCCATGGCCCAGCAGGCGCCGCCGCACAGGGTCAGCAACAGGGCCAGCAGCGGCACGTGGCTGTCGTTCTCGCTGCCGATCAGCGCCAGCCCGCCAGCGGCCACCAGCAGGCCCAGCACGCTGGCCGCGCGCAGGCGCTCGCCGAGGAACACCGCGGCGAAGATCATGGTGAAGAACGCCTGCGACTGCAGGACCAGCGAGGCCAGGCCCGGCGGCATGCCGTTGTGCATGGCCTCGAAGAGGAAGGCGAACTGGCCCAGGGAGATGGTCGAGCCGTAGGCGACCAGCCAGCGCCACGGCAACTGCGGACGGCGGATGAAGAACACCGCCGGGATCGCCACCAGAATGAAGCGCAGGGCACCGAGCAACATCGGCGGCAGGCCGTCGAGACCGACCTTGATCACCACGAAGTTGAGCCCCCAGGCCACGATCACCACCAGGGCCAGCAACAGATCCTTGAGCGGCATTTTTCCCCCATCAGACGCGTAATAATTTGAAACATCATATCGTCATTGGCGTGGGGGCTGCCATGTGGCGCCGGTCTGGATGGCGGGCTGGCCTATGCGCGGGTCGGCGCAGCGCACCGTGATGCAGCACCCTGCTCCACAGTGATGCAGTCAGTCAGGCATGCACGCTCCACTGCACCACCTCCGCGTCGATCACCGCGTCGTCCACCGCCTGGATCAAGCCGCAACGGATCGCCTCCTGCGGCGTGACGATCCGCGGATAGGCCATCAGGTAGCGCGGGATGTCCAGCAGCTCTTCCGCGCCCCGGGTGCGCTCGGCGACGATCTGCGCATAAAGCTGCAGGTCGTAGTCCAGGCTCATCGCATATTCGGCCATCCGCGCATGGTCCACCGAACCGTGCAGGGTCCAGTGGAACGGATGGAACAGGAACTTGCTCAGGGCGCAGGCCGTGCGGTGCTCGCCGGCGAGAAAGATGATGTTGCCCATCGACTCCACCGTGCCCAGGTTGTGGGTGTCCACCCGCACCGGCAGGGAACGCAGGAAGTTGTACAGGCTGAAGCCGTAGCTGCACTCCCCGCCCATGGTGGCGAGGTTCACCTGCAGGCGCTCGGCCCCCTGCTGCAGGGCCTTGGAGCAGGTGCTGATGAGATTGCCGCAGGTGGAGGCGTTGATCGGTCCGGTGAAATGAATGATATGGCTGGCCATGGTCACCTCATGCTGTCAGGTCGGTTGCCGGTGGCGTCATGCACACCGGCGTCGTTCCGTGCGTCAGGCGTCGTCGTTGCGCGGGGGGTTGTCCACCTCCTTGTGTTCGGCAAGCTCGCCCAGGTGCTGGTAGCGCTTGCGCAGTTCGTGGAGCTGCTTTTCGTCCAGGTCGTCGAGGCCGAGCAGGGCCTTGTGCGCCCGGCGGGTCGCCCGCAGCAGCTCGTCGATCTTGATGTGCAGCTCGTCGGTGTCGCGGTTCTGGGTGTTCTGGATCAGGAACACCATGAGGAAGGTCACGATGGTGGTCGAGGTGTTGATCACCAGTTGCCAGGTGTCGCTGAAGTGGAACAGCGGACCGCTGATACCCCAGGCCAGCACCAGCCCCAGGGCGATGGCGAAGGTCAAGGGACGACCGGTCCAGTTGGCCAGCTTCTGGGCGAAGCGCGAGAACCTCATGGGCGATTTCCTTCCACATGTCAGGAACACGATGCGGGCCGAGGGCGCCTGGCCCGACATTCGGTGGAGGGGCTGGGGCGGGCAAAGTTCAACGCGTCGAACCTGGCCGCAGACTTGCATCCCGGATGTATCGCAGCTTGCGCAACGGTCGAGGTGACGAACATGCACGAGAACGATATGCGCCCGGTTCATCCGGGAGAGGTCCTGAACAAGGAGTACCTGGAGCCACTGGCCGTCACGCCAGGCGAACTGGCCCGCGCCCTCCACGTCCCACCCTCGAACATCCACGCCCTCATCGACCAGCGCCACGGGATCAGCGCGGAACTGGCGATCCGCCTGGCGACGGCCCTGGGCACCAGTGCGCTGTTCTGGCTCAACCTTCACAACCAGTACGAACTGGGCCTGGCCGAAATCGAGAATGGCGACAGCATCCGCAGGCAGGTTCACCCCATCGACTTTCATACCTGAGCGCCATTCGTCCATCGCCCTGAACCCGTGTCGCAGCGGTCCGGTCCCACGCCCTGGGAGCCACGACAAAGGACCGCACCGTGAGCGAGATCCGCATCGGCATTTCCGGCTGGCGCTACGCCCCGTGGCGCAAGGTGTTCTACCCCGAAGGCCTGGCGCAGAAACGGGAGCTGGCATTCGCCTCGCGCGCGGTGAACAGCATCGAGATCAATGGCTCGTTCTATGCCCTGCAGACTCCGCAACGCTACGCCGGGTGGCGCGACGACACGCCTGACGACTTCGTCTTCGCGGTCAAGGCACCGCGCTACATCACGCATGTGCGCCGCCTGAAGGACATCGACGAGCCGCTGGCCAACTTCTTCGCCTCGGGACCGCTCCAGCTCGGCGACAAGCTGGGGCCGATCCTCTGGCAGTTTCCTCCGAGCCTGAAATTCGATCGGCAGCGCTTCGCCGACTTCCTGGAAAAATTGCCCCATGACCGCCACGCCGCCAGCCAGTGCGCACGACACTGCGCCGGGCGCCTGAAGCACCACGGCGCCTTCGGCTCCCGCGGCGAAGGCGCGCTGCGCCACGCCGTGGAGATCCGCAACGACAGCTTCAAGGATCCGGTTTTCATCGATCTGTTGCGCCAGCACCAGGTGGCCCTGGTGGTCGCCGACACCGCTGGCAAGTGGCCCTGCCTGGAAGACCTCACCGCCGACTTCGTCTATCTGCGCCTGCACGGCGACGCCGAGCTGTATGCCAGTGGCTACACCGACGCGGCCCTGCAGCATTGGGCCCGACGCATCCGTACCTGGAACCGCGGCCAGCAACCCGGCGACGCGCACCTCGGCGCTTCGCGGGATGAGGCAACAAAGGGCAGGAAAGCGATCTACTGCTACTTCGACAACGACCTGAAAGTCCGCGCGCCCTTCGACGCCCGCGAGCTGTTGCACCGCCTCAAGCTGGATGCGCACCTGCAGACCGAGCCGGGCCAGGCGCCGACGACACCGTTATGACAGCGAAGCGCCAAGGCCGACCTGGTGGGTGCGCCCGCGATGCGGCCATCCAGATCACCGCAGGAGGATCGACCCATGCCACGCGCAAGCAAAGCCAAATACACCGCCGAACAGAAACGCAAGGCCGAACACATCGAGGAGAGCTACGAAGCCAAGGGTGTTCCCGAGCGCGAGGCCCAGGCCCGCGCCTGGGCCACGGTCAACAAGCAGTCCGGCGGTGGCGAGAAGGCCGGTGGTTCGGGGCGCGAGAAAAGTGAAAGCGCCAAGCACAAGTCGCGACAAGCCTCGGCACGCCGGGCAGTCAAGACCCGGCACGGCGAGCCGCGCCCGGACCAGCCCCTGGAAGCGCTGACCAAGGCCGAATTGCTGGACAAGGCTCGCAAGCAGAACATCGCCGGGCGCTCGACCATGCGCAAGGCCGAGTTGATCGCGGCGCTGAGCCGCTGACCGCCCGCTAGTCGAGGGGCTCGCAGCCACCGCCCCCCGCCCGATCAGGGTGAAGGTGAACGGCGCGAGGCGGGGTTGTTGCCTTTCAGCAAGAACAGGCGTGCCTGGTACAAGCAGGCACGCCCGGGTGCAGCGGGGGATTTCACGGCGAAATCGGATCGCTCGCCGGGAACGTCTCTTCCAGGGCGTTATCCACGTTGGATTCATCGGGCTGCTTGGCCTTGTCGTCGCCGCAATGGCAATCGCTCATGCGGCACGGCTCGCCGTTCTCGTGGCCGCTGGCACAGGCTTCGCAGCAGTAGGCTGCACCGTTCTGCGTCAGCGCGTTGGCATCGACTTCACAGGTGCAGCCGGGACAGGCGCAATGGTCGGTCATGGTCCTCTCCTTTCTCGTTCAGGGTTCCTCGTCGCCTTCCGGCGGCGAGACACGGTCGGTCCAGGGCTTGCCATCGAGCGGCGCCGAACGCGCCAGCTCCGCTTCGTCGAGACCGATGCCAGCACCGATCTCGTCGGCGTCGACCCGGCGCAACTGCCGGTCTGCCGGGCCATCGCCGCCCCGCTCGTACGCATCGCGGGCACCGCTCTGGTCGTACAGGGTGTCGGGGCTCAGGTCGTCATCGGTGACGTTGTCCTCGTGCAGGCTTTCGCTGAGCGCTTCACCGCCGCTCATGCCGCTGCGCTCGACCCGCTCCGGGGGAAACTCGCGGTTCACTTCCTGCTCCGGCCGGGCATCGCCGGCACGGCCCTGGCGCTCGTCGTGGCGCTCGCTGAAATCCAGTTCGTGGACCTCGCCCATGCGGTCCTGGATGTCGTCGATTTCCTGGGGCACGTAGGGCGCGTTGGCCCCCGGTTTGTCGGTCTTGTCGATCATGGCTGCCTCGCGTTCAGGTGGGCTCTTCCTGAATCGACTTCGCGCGGCGCGGAATGATTCAGTCTTTCTGCCACGCGGTCGCGGCGCACCGTTCAGGCCGATTGAACTCCTGCTCCCCGCGCCCTCTCCCACTTGATAAGACGCCGACGACAGAGCTCCCGCCATGGCCAAGCCCCTGCAGGAATACCAACGCAAGCGCGACTTCGCCGCCACCCCCGAACCCAGCGGCAAACGCCATCGTGGCCAGGCCCATGCCCTGCAGTTCTGCATCCAGAAACACGACGCCAGCCACCTGCACTACGACTTCCGCCTGGAGCTGGATGGCACCCTGAAAAGCTGGGCGATTCCCAAGGGCCCGTCGCTGGACCCGAAGGTCAAACGCCTCGCGGTGCACGTCGAGGATCATCCGCTGGACTACGCCGGTTTCGAAGGCCATATCCCCGAAGGCCACTACGGTGCGGGCGACGTGATCGTCTGGGATCGCGGCGTGTGGATTCCCGAGGGTGACGCCGAGCAGGGCTATGCCAAGGGCCATCTGCGCTTCGAGCTGCAGGGGGAAAAGCTCGCTGGCCGCTGGAACCTGTTCCGGACCCGCCTGGCCGGCAAGAAAGAGCAATGGATGCTGGTGAAGTCGGCAGACGCCCAGGCTCGCGACGAAAGCGACTACGACATCCTCGAAGCCGAACCGGACAGCGTGCTCAGCGAGCGCAGCCTGCCCTCGGCCCCAGCGGTAGCGAAGAAGAAGAGCAGCCGAAAGGCGCCAAAAGCCGCCTTGCCCGACAGCCTCAAGCCACAACTGGCAACCCTGGTGGACACGCCACCGGAAGGCGACTGGCAGTACGAGATCAAGTTCGACGGTTACCGTATCCTCGCCCGGATCGAAGACGGCGAGGTGCGCCTGTTCACCCGCAATGGACACGACTGGACGGTGAAAATGCCGCGCCAGGTCGCCGCGTTGAAGAAGCTCAAGCTGAAATCCGCGTGGCTCGATGGCGAGATGGTGGTGGCCGACGAAAACGGTGTCGCCGACTTCCAGGCGTTGCAGAACGCCTTCGATACCGAGCACGACGAAAGGATCGTCTACTACCTGTTCGACCTGCCCTGGCTCGACGGCCATGACCTGCGCCAGCAACCCTTGCAGGCGCGCCGTGCCGCCCTGGAAAAGGTCCTCGCCGATCCGCCACCGGCGCTGCGCTATTCCGCCACCTTCGCCGAACCGGTGCAGTCACTGCTGGACAGCGCCTGCCGCCTCGAGCTCGAAGGGCTGATCGGCAAGCGCCAGGACAGCCCCTATGTGGAGCGGCGCAGCAGCGACTGGATCAAGCTCAAATGCCAGCAGCGCCAGGAGTTCGTGGTGGTCGGCTACACCGACCCCAAGGGCAGCCGCAACGCCTTCGGCGCCCTGCTGCTGGGCCTGCATGACGGCGAACAGTTGCGCTACGCCGGCAAGGTCGGCACTGGTTTCAGCACCGAGACACTCAACACCCTGCTCAAGCAATTGACGCCCCTCGAAGTACCCCGCCCGGCCTTGGATAAACCGCCCACCGGCGCCGAAGCCCGCGGCGTGCACTGGCTCGAACCGCGCCTGCTGGCGGAAGTCGGTTTCGCCCAGATGACCCGCGACGGCAGCGTCCGCCATGCGGTGTTCCACGGCCTGCGCAACGACAAGCCCGCCAGCGCCATCCACCTGGAGCGTCCCCTGTCCATGAAGAACGCCAGCATGCACCTGACCCATCCAGGGCGGATCATCGACGCCAGCAGCGGCACCACCAAGCTGGACATCGCCGAGTACTACGCCAGGGTCGGCAAGCTCATCCTGCCTCACCTCAAGGACCGCCCGGTGGCCCTGGTGCGTGCGCCCGACGGTCTCGCCGGCGAGCTGTTCTTCCAGAAAAACGCCGCGCACCTCGATCTGCCGAACGTGAAGAGCTACGACAAGGACCAGGCCGGCCAGGCGGCGATGGTGATCAACCGCGAGGACACCCTGCTCGGCGCCGTGCAGATGAACACCCTGGAACTGCATACCTGGAACGCCACCGACACGCAGTTCGAACGCCCCGACCGCTTCATCCTCGACCTCGACCCGGACCCGGCGCTGCCATGGAAGGCGATGGTCGAGGCCACCCACCTGACCATGACCCTGCTGGACGAAATCGGCCTGCGCTACTTCCTCAAGACCAGCGGCGGCAAGGGCATCCATGTGGTGGTGCCGCTCATGCGCAAGGCCGCCTGGGATGACGTGAAGGACTTCAGCCACGCCATCGTCCGCCACCTGGCCGGGCTGTTTCCCGAGCGCCTGTCGGCGGTGTCGGGGCCGAAGAACCGGGTCGGGCGGATCTTCATCGACTACCTGCGCAACGGCAAGGGCGCCACCACCGTGTGCGCCTGGTCGCTGCGGGCGCGCGAGGGGCTGCCGGTGTCGGTGCCGATCCGGCCGCAGGAACTGGGCGAACTGAAGGGTGCCAACCAGTGGACCCTGGCCAACATCGACGAACGCCTGGCCGAGGGCAACGCCCCCTGGCAGGACTACGCCAGCACCCGCCAGTCGATCAGCGCGAGCATGCGCAAGCGCCTGGGCATGGCGTGATGGACGGGATCGACCGGCAGCACGGCCTGCGCAAGAACGCGCCAGGCGCTACACGAACCGAGGAGCCGACATCATGAGCATCATCCAGGACTTCGACCTGGGCAGCCTGGACACCCTGCTGCGCAGCTTCACCCAGCGTCCGCAGGCGCTGCATCTGGATACCCAGCTGCCGCTGATCCTGCAGTCGCTGCAACAGGATCACCTCGACCTGCTGCCCCTGCCCGGCCAGGGCCATACCCTGCAGCGCTGGCAGACCCTGGCGCGGGTCGCCGGCTGCGACCTGAGCCTGGCCAAGCTGTACGAGGGCCATACCGATGCCCTGGCGATCCTGGCCGAGTGCGGCGCCAGCCACCACGTCGGCCAGGGCATCTGGGGCGTGTGGGCCGCCGAGCCGCCGGACGCACGCACGCGCATCGTCGAACGCGATGGCGAGCAGGTGCTCCTCGACGGCCGCAAGGCCTGGTGCTCCGGCGCCCTGCAGATCGACAACGCCCTGCTCACCGCCTGGGACGGCGAGCAGCCGCAACTGGTGGCGATCGAGCTGTCCCACCCCAGCCAGCGCATCCTCGCCGAGGACTGGCAGGCGGTGGGCATGGCCACCACCACCAGCGTGGTCCTCGAGTTCGATCGCTCGCCGGCCCGGGCCGTCGGCTCACCGGGACAGTATCTGCAGCGACCGGGTTTCTGGCAGGGCGGTGGCGGCATCGCGGCCTGCTGGTACGGTGCCGCCGAGGCGCTGGCCGATTACCTGCGCGAGCACTGCCGCAAGCCGCGCCCCGATCCCCATGCCGACGCCCACCTCGGCGCCGTGGACGCGGCCCTGTGCGGTGCCCGCGCCAGCCTGCGCGAATGCGCACAGTGGATCGACGCCCATCCCGGCGGCGATGCCGAGCTGCCGGTACGGCGCACTCGGGCGCAGGTGGAACAGGCGGTGCTCCAGGTGATCGAGCATGTCGGTCGTGCCCTGGGGGCAACGCCCTATTGTCACAACAGCCACTTCGCCCGCCTCGCCGCCGACCTGCCGGTGTACCTGCGGCAGAGCCACGCCGAGCGCGATCTCGCCGCCCTCGGCCAACAGCTGGCACAGGTCCCGGCAGGAGCCTGGCAGCTATGAGCGACGATCTGTTCAACAGGCCGGCGACCCGGCCCGAGCAATGGCAGCACTCTGCCCATCTGGCCCGTGCAACCTGGATCGAGCCCGACCAGTTGTGCCCACCGGGCCAGCGCCTGGTGGTGGTGGCGCCGCACCCGGATGACGAGATCCTCGCCTGCGGCGGCCTGCTTGCCAGCTTCCGCGGACGCGAGCACGAGCTGCTGCTGATCTCGGTCACCGATGGCGAGGCCAGTCATCCCGGTTCGGCGCAGTGGACCGAGCACCGCCTGCGCCGCCAGCGCCCCCTGGAAAGCCGCCATGCCTTGCAGCGTCTTGGCCTCGATCTGCAGGTACTGGACTGGCAGCGCCTGTCGCTCAAGGACACCGCCGTCGCCCGGGACGAGGCGTTCCTGGTCAATCATCTGAGCCAACTGCTGCAGCCCGGCGACCAGTTGCTCTGCACCTGGCGCGGCGATGGTCATGGCGATCACGAGGCGGTCGGCCGTGCCTGTGCCCAGGCCGCGCAAGCCAAGGGCATCACCCTGCTGGAAGTGCCGGTATGGGCCTGGTACTGGGCCGCCCCCGAAGACGCCCGCCTGCCCTGGCCACGGGCATGCAAGGTGCGCCTCGACGCCGACACCCTGCAACGCAAGCAGCAGGCCATCGCCGCCCATGTCAGCCAGATGGCGCCGGACGGCGAGCGCCCGCCGGTTCTGCCGGCACAGACCCTGGAATGCCTGCTGCAACCTTTCGAACTGGTGTTCCGATGAGCGTCGACGCGCAGTATTTCGCCAGCCTGTTCGCCGCCAGCGACGATCCCTGGGCGTTCCGCACGCGCTGGTACGAGAAGCGCAAGCGCGAACTGATCCTCGCCTGCCTGCCACGGCAGTTCCACCAGCGCGGGTTCGAGCCGGCCTGTGCCAATGGCGAGCTGAGCGCGGCCCTGGCCGAGCGCTGCAGCGAACTGGTCTGCCACGACCTCGATACCACGGCGGTGAAGCTGGCCCGGCAACGGCTGGCCCATCTGCCGGGGGTGCGGGTCGAGCAGGGGCGCCTGCCGGGTGACTGGCCGGACGGATCCTTCGACCTGATCGTGCTCGGCGAGATCGGCTACTACCTCGACCCCGTGCAGTGGCTGCAGGTCATCGAGCAGTCGCTGGCCTGCCTCAGCGAGGACGGCGGCCTGCTCGCCTGCCACTGGCTGCACCCCATCGACGGCTGCCCGCAGGACGGCCGCCAGGTCCACGCCCTGCTGCAGCAGCGCCTGCCGCTGCACCGCGTGCTGCGCCATGAAGAAGCGGATTTCCTCCTGGAGTACTGGAGCTGCCAGCCCAGCGTGATCGACCTGAACGAGACCTGCCCATGATTGCCGTGATCATTCCCGCACATGACGAAGCCGAGACCCTGCCGCGCTGCCTGACCGCCATGGGCCTGGCCGCCGGCGCCGCCGAGGCGGCCGGGTACCGGGTGGAAATCCTCGTGGTGCTGGATCGCTGCAGCGACGGCAGCGCCGCGATTGCCAGGGGGTTCGGCGTACACACGCTTGAAGTGGATGTGCGCAACGTTGGCCGGGCCCGTCGCGCCGGGGCCGCCCTGATGCTGGAACGTGGCGCCCGCTGGCTGGCCTGCACCGACGCCGACAGTAGCGTGCCGGCGGACTGGCTGCTCTGCCAGCTGCAATTCGCCGCCGACGCGGTGTGCGGCACGGTGCATGTGGAACAGTGGTTGCCGGAGCAGGACGAGGCGCTGCAGGCGCGCTACCTGGATGGCTACCGAATGCGCGAGGGGCATCGGCACATCCATGGCGCCAACCTGGGGGTCTGTGCGCAGGCGTACCAGCGGGTCGGCGGGTTCCAGCCGCTGGCGTTGAACGAGGATGTGCGCTTGATCGAGGACTTGCAGGCGTGCGGTGCGACTATCGTGTGGACGGCACGCAACAGCGTGTCCACCAGCCCGCGCCTGGATCCACGGGCGCGCGGCGGGTTTGGCGATTACCTGAAGTCGCTGGCTCAGGTGGCCGGTCGAGGGCCATGAGGGGTCAGGCAATCAGGATGCCTTGCGTGGCGTCTTCCTGGTTGGCGCGGCTTTCTTCTTCGCGGCAGGCTTGGCAGCCTTGCCCCCCAGGCTGCGCTTGAGCAGTTCGGTCAGGTCGATGATGTCCGCGCCCTTGCCGCCAGCCTCCTCGGCCTGCTCCACCACGCTGATCCTGCCCTTGCTGGCCTTCTCTTCCACCAGGTCCATGATGGTCTGGCGGAAGCCATCCTGGTAATCCTTCGGCGTCCAGCGACCGCTCATGTCCTGCACCAGCCGCCTGGCCATCTCCCGCTCGGCCTTGGCGACCTTGGCCTGGGTCACGCTGCTGTCCAGCTCCAGGCTGTCGATGTCGCGCACCTCGTCGGGCCAGCGCAGGGTGATCAGCACCAGCGCATCCTCCAGCGGGCGCAACAGGGCCAGGTGCTGGCGGGTATGCAGCACCACCGTGGCCAAGGCCACCTTGCCCGTGCTTTCCAGGGTCTCGCGCAGCAAGGCATAGACCTTGCCACCGCGCTTGTCCGGCGCCAGGTAGTAGGGGGTGTCGAAATGCTGGAGAGGAATCTCGTCGGCCGCGACGAAGGAAAAGATATCGATGGTCTGGGTCGCCTCGGGCCGCGCCTTGCGGATCTCTTCCTCGCTGATCACCACGTAGCGGCCCTTTTCGTATTCCACGCCCTTGACGATGTGCTCCTTGGTGACTTCCTTGCCGGTGACCTTGTTGACCCGCTTGTAGCCCACCGGGTCCATGCTGCGCTGGTCCAGCCAGTCGAAATCGATGCGCTGGCTGCGCACCGCGGAAGCCAGGGCCACGGGGATGTGTACCAGGCCGAAACTGATGGCGCCCTTCCAGATGGCTCGTGCCATGGCGAACTCCCGGAGTCAGGAAATGAGAGTCAGGAAATGTGGTAGCGCAAGGCGCCACAGCGGGCACAGCACTGGCAGTCCATGCCATACCCTTCGCTCACCGGCATCGCTCGCCACTGGCAACCACGCAGCAGACAGAAAAAGGTCATTGGCCACCTCCTGCAGCCCGTCGATCGGGCTCATGCACTAGTGACCAACGGCAAGCAGGGAAGGTTTATTCGGAGTGCCGAGCGGACCGATCAGTTGTCACTGTCCTTGCTCGGCGCCAGCTGCGCGGCCGGGCTTTCGGATCGAGACTGCTGCATCTGCAGCGACGGTTTGCTCGGGTCGCTGTCCTTGCCGGGATGGTTGGAATTGTCGAAGCAGCCGCCAAGGGCAAGCAGGCCCGACAGCAGGAACAGGGTTGCGCCGTTGTTCATGGCGATGTCCTCCACGAAAGCAAACGGCGCATCGTGGACAGGCCGCGATGCGCCAGGCGGACGGGGCATCGATCATGCCCCGCCGGTTACAGCGTTGCTGCGTGTCAGGAGCGACCGCCCTTGCGGCCGGTGTCCTGGGTTTTCTGCCGGTCCTGATTCATGCCGCCCGAATGTTGCCCACCCTTGCGGCCGGCTTCGGAGGCTTTTTCCCGGTCATTGGCGAAGTTGCCCGGGTTGCCACCTTGCTTGCTGCCAGTGCGGTTTTCATTGTTAGCCATGATCTTTCACCTCATAGAAAACGAAGGGTGCACGACGTTGTGCCGTACATGAGGTGGGAGTCCGTACGCGGGCAAGGATTCGCTTTGCTTCGGGGTGGCCGGACGGGTGGCGGGAAATACCCGTGGCGCGGTGTTTGGCGTGCAAACGGAAGGGGTTGCGGGACGCGGCGGCGTCCCGCAGGAGCATCACATGTGGCCCTTGCCGTGATGCATCTCGTGGCCGCCGCTGGTCAGCGAGCGCACCGGCGCCTGGATCTCCAGGTTTTCCTTGTTGCCCTTGGCATCCTCGATCACCAGGGTCAGCGGCACCTGCTGGCCTTCCTTGAGCTGCTGGTTCAGGCCCATCAGCATCACGTGGTAGCCGTTGGCATCGAGCACCACGGTCTTGCCCGCCGGCAGCTCGAGGCTGCTCACCGGGCCCATGCTCATCACGTCGCCCTTCATGCTCATCTCGTGGATCTGCACGTCCCTGGCCACCGGCGACTGCACGGCGACCAGCTTGCTGTCGGTGTCGGCGGTGAGGGTCATGAAGGCACCGGAGGCCTGCTGGTTGGGCACGGTGGCACGGACCCAGGGCTCGCCCACGGTGGTCTGGGCCAGGGCCGGCAGCGCGGCGCCGCACAGGGCCAGCACGGCCAGGGATTTACGCAGGACAGTCATCAGCAGATCTCCATGAGGGTCAACAGGTCTTCGGCGCATTCCTTGGCCGTCAGCGAGTGGGACAGGCCCAGGTGCAGGCGACCGCGGGAGTCGAAGACGAAACTGGTGGACGAGTGCGACACCGTGTAGCTGTCGCCCAACGGCACCTTCTCGTAGAACACGCCGAACTCCTTGGCGGTGGCGGCGATCTGTTCCGGGGTGCCGGACAGCGCGGTGAAGGTCGGATCGAAGGCCTTCACGTAGTCTTCCAGGACCTGCGGGGTGTCGCGCTCGGGGTCGAGGGTGATGAACACCACCTTGAGGAAATCGCCGTCGCGGCCCATCAGCTTCTTGATCTGCACCGCCCGCGCCAGGGTGGTCGGGCAGATCGCCGGGCACTGGGTGAAGCCGAAGAACACCATCGGCATCGAGCCGTAGAAGCTCGACAGCGCATAGGTGTCGCCGTGGACATCCTGGAGTTTGAAGGAGCGGCCGAGGATCTTGTTGCTCAGGTCCTTGCCGTACTTGAAGTCGAGTTTCGGCGAACTGTCGCAGCCCGCCAGGGCACCGAGGCCCAGCACGCCGAGCCCGGCGAGAACCTTGCGCCGGGTCAGTAGATCGTTCATGTAACCATCCTTTCGGGAGGGTGCACGCTTCGCAGTGAAGCTGTTCATTTCTAGGTTTTTTGTGAGGCGGCATTTTGTCATGCACGGCGAGGCAGGTGCCAGCGCAGGGCGCCGGAAGGGTGCGGCGTGGTGTCGCAGCGGTGCGGAACAAAGCGTAACAAGGCGTGAACGGACGCCATTTTCGGCAAAAACCGTTCCACCAGGAAAACAATGAAACTTTAAGAAACAATGACTTGAAATGATTGGGTAGCATTGGCGATGAATGCGCCAATGCCTGTGGCCATATCAGACAATTCCTACAAATCTGTCACAAACCGGCCTGTTTCCTGCTGTCGCCTCGCCGTCGCATCGCCAAGATGCCCACGCCTATCGACACACAAGGACAAGTGCCGTGCTCAAACCACTCGCCATCGCTGTAGCCTTCGGGTCTTCCCTGCTGTCCACCGAGGCCGATGCCTACGACTACGGAGACTACGCCACAGCGACCCTCGACCGCCTGATCCACGATTACCCCGGCCGCTACCGCGGCACCACCAGTTTCGCCGGTGCCGCCGACTGGATGGCGTCGCAACTCGACTTCGGCTACCAGACCCGTCGCCAGGACTTCACCTGGGCCGGCAACCGCAGTTCGCAGAACGTCATCGCCTCCGCTGCCGGAACCAGCAGCAACTACGTGGTGCTCGGCGCCCACTTCGACACCTACTACGGCCGCCCCACCCTGCAGGGCCTGGACGACAACGCCTCCGGCGCCGCGGTGCTCACCGAGATCGCCCGCAACCTGGGCGGCCTGCCCCTGGAGAACGGCCTGGAAGTGGTCGGCTTCGGCGCAGAGGAGGAAGGCCTGCGCGGCTCACGGGCCTATGTCGCCGCCCTCAGCGACAGCCAGCGCGCCAACCTGCTGGGAATGATCAACCTCGACAGCCTGATCACCGGCGACAAGATGTATGCCCATGCCGGCAGCAATGCCGTGGACAACCCGGCCCTCGGTGCCTACCGCGACCAGTTGCTGCGCATCGCCGGGGAACTGAAGATCGACCTGTTCAGCAACCCCGGCCTGAATGCCGAGTACCCTGCCGGCACGGGCTGCTGCAGCGATGGCGAGAGCTTCAACAGCCTCGGCGTGCCGGTGCTGTTCATCGAGGCCACCAACTGGGACCTGGGCGACCTCGACGGCTACGAGCAGACCGACAACCCGGCGATCCCCGGAGGCTCCACCTGGCATGACCCGACGGAAGACAACCAGGCCGTGCTGACCAACGCCTTCGGCGAGGAACGCATCGACCAGCGCCTGCGCGACTTCTCGCGCCTGCTGACCCGCCTGGTGCTGGAGCTGACCAACGCCGACCTGCTCGCCTCCGCCGCCTCCGGCGGCGCCCTGGCGCGGCAGATGGAAGACCAGTTGCAACGCCAGCACCAGGCCATGACCCGCCTGCATGACCGGCGCTGGCTGAGCCTGCTCGGCAGCGAGCGGGCGCCGGGGACCTTCGAGGGTGAAGTGGGGGTCGAGGGCGAGGTGTCGCCGGACAGCGGCTTCGATGCGCCGGGCAATCCCGGCTCGAAGCGCCTCGGCGTGCACCTGCTGGGCGACTACCGCCTGGGCGAGGCGACCAGTGTCGGCGCCAGCCTGAGTTTCGAGCGCAGCCGCGACACCCTCGATCATGGCGGACGAATCGAGGGCGACACCTGGCAGGCGGGGGCCTTCGCCCTGCTGCACGATGGCGGTCCGGGCTGGCTGGCCGGTGAGCTGAGTGTCGGGCACACCCGCTTCGATACCCGCCGCTCGGTGTTCATCCAGGCCAGTGGCGGCCCGGTGCTGCTGGACCAGCGCCTGAGCGGCGACACCTCGGCGCTGTTCTGGGGCGCGCGGGTCGAGGGCGGCTACGACTTCACCTTTGCCGGGTTGCAGACCGGGCCGCTGGCAGGCCTGGACCATGTGCACTACCGCATCGACGACTTCAACGAGGACGAGGCCCTGCGCACCGCCCTCGGTGTCGAGCAGCAGGACTATGACGCCCTCGAAGCCAGCCTCGGCTGGCGCCTGCACGGCAGCCTCGCGCTGGGTGGCGGCATGGCGGTCAAGCCCTATGCCAGTGTGCGCTGGGTGCGTGAGCTGGCCGACGGCCGCCTCGACGAGATCGACCTGACCAGCCGCGCCGACGGGCGCGTGCGGACGGCCGGGCTGGGCGCGGTGGACAAGAGCTTCGGCCGCGCGCAACTGGGCGCGCAGTGGCGGGTGACCGAGCAACTGGGGGTGTTCGCCGAGGCCAACAGCCGCTTTGCCCATGACGAAGGCAACCAGGCGGGTTATTCGCTGGGCGTGCAGTGGCTGTTCTGAATCGCCGCTGAACAGGTGGCCGTACGGGTTTCATCGCTGGCAAGCCGGCGATGAAACCGGTAAAAACAACACGAATCCTGCCTATCCTGTGCATGACCCTCCATCACGCCAGACCACCCTCATGCGCCGCCTCATCCTCCTCACCCTGGCCCTGATCCTCAGTGGCAGTGTCCACGCCGAAGAACCCTGGCAGCTGGCCCATGAAGAAGCCGGCATCCAGGTCTACCTGCGCGACGTTCCCGGCTCGAAGTACCAGAGCTTTCGCGGCGTCGCCACGATCAAGGCCGACGTGCGCACCTTGAGCGACCTCCAGGAAAACCTGCGGGTCGCCTGCAAGTGGCTGTACGCCTGCGCCGACATGCGCCTGCTCAAGGTCGAGGGCGACGACACCTGGGTCTACCTCACCACCGCCCTGCCCTGGCCCGCCGGCACCCGCGACATGGTCCTCAAGGTGCACAGCGAGCGCGGCGACGACGGCAGCCTGGTGCGTCACCTGAGCGCCGTCCCGGGCATGGTCCCGCGGGAATCGGGGCAGGTCCGGGTCACCCGGCTGCAGGGTGTCTGGCAGATGATGCCCAAGGGCGAGCGGGAAACCGAGGTGACCTACGAAATGCAGGCCGACCCCGCCGGCGACATCCCCGCCTGGCTGGCCAACCAGTTCGTCATCGACGCCCCGATGATCACCCTGAAGACCTTGCGCGCCGTGGCCGAGCGCCAGGGCGGCCATGCTCCGGAGCCCATTCAGTAATTGAATACCACGAATTTCAACATTTAATTTGTGGATGCACCGCGATGTTCATATTGTAGAGCTGCAAGCCCCGGTAGCACGGTCGAACAGGCGGTCCCGGGGACACAACAACAAACACCCTTCGAGACTGTCCATGTCGAAATCCTACTTCGCCCCCCACGGCGGGCACCCGGCTCAGACCGAGCTGCTGACAGACCGTGCGATGTTCACCGAAGCCTACGCCGTCATCCCGAAAGGCGTGATGCGCGACATCGTCACCAGCCACCTGCCCTTCTGGGACAAGATGCGCATGTGGGTCATCGCCCGCCCGCTGTCCGGCTTCGCCGAAACCTTCTCGCAGTACATCGTCGAAGTGGCGCCGGAAGGCGGCAGCGAGCGTCCCGAGCTGGACAAGAATGCCGAGGCGGTGCTGTTCGTCGTCGAAGGTGAAGTCGACATCACCCTGCAGGGCAAGCCGTACACCCTGAAGCCGGGTGGCTACGCCTTCATCCCGCCGGCGGCCGAGTGGAGCCTGCGCAACAACAGCAACGCCAACGTCACCTTCCACTGGATCCGCAAGCACTACGAAGCCGTGGAAGGCCTGCCGCATCCGGAAGCGTTCGTCACCAACGAACAGGACATCACCCCGATCCCGATGCCGGGCACCGACGGCGCCTGGGTCACCACCCGCTTCGTCGACATGGCCGACATGCGCCATGACATGCACGTCAACATCGTGACCTTCCAGCCCGGCGGCGTGATCCCGTTCGCCGAGACCCACGTCATGGAACACGGCCTGTACGTGCTGGAAGGCAAGGCGGTGTATCGCCTGAACCAGGACTGGGTCGAAGTGGAAGCCGGCGACTTCATGTGGCTGCGCGCCTTCTGCCCGCAGGCCTGCTACTCCGGCGGCCCGGGCCCGTTCCGCTACCTGCTGTACAAGGATGTGAACCGCAACGTGCACCTGACGCTGAATCCGAAGCGTTGATGCCGACTGCGCCAGCAGCCTGAGCACAGAAAAGCCCGCCTTCGAATGGCGGGCTTTTCGTTGGAAGGCCAACCTTTCAGGCGGCGCCGTCGCGCCGAGAACAGTTCCAAAGAGCGACGCGGTCCCTGTGGGAGATTCCATGGCGCCAGACAACCAGGCTGGGTTGCTGCAGATGGCCTCATCGCCGGCAAGCCGGCTCCCACAGGGTGCAACGCCAGCCCGTCATTGCTGATCCAGCAGCTTCGCCAGCACCACCCCCAGTTCCTTCACCATCGGCTCCACCGCAGCCCGGTGCAGCACCACGATCTCGTAGCTGTTCACCGTCGGCAGCCCATCCGCTTCGTCCAGTACCCGGTGATCCGCCGTCACCGCCCGCGGCGGCAGCAGGCTGATGCCCATGCCGTCGGCCACCGCCGCCTGGATCCCGCTGAGGCTGGAACTGGTGAATGCGATGCGCCAGCGCCGGCCCAGGGCCTCCACGGCGCTGATGATCTCGTCTCGGTACAGGCCGCGCGGGGGGAAGGTCACCAGCGGGATCGGGTCCTGCTGCAGCGCAGGGTTCCTCGCGCTGTCGATCCAGGCCAGTTCCTCCGCCCAGCTCGCCACCCCCTCCCGGCCGTTGCGCCGCTGCTTGAGCAGGACCAGGTCCAGCTCGCCGTTGTCGTAGCTCTGGGCGATGTCGCGGCACAGGCCACTGGTCACCTCCAGCTTGACCTGCGGGTGCTTGCGGTTGAACGCCGACAGCGCATTGGTGGTGCGCCCGCCGACGAAGTCCTCGGGCACTCCCAGGCGCACGGTCACGCCCACCGTGGCGCCGGCCAGCGCCTCCAGCATCTGGTCGTTCAGCGCCAGCATATGGCGGGCATAGCCCAGCAGGGTCTGCCCGGCATCGGTCGGCAGGACCTCGCGGTTGCCGCGCTCCAGCAGGCGGTGGCCGACCATGTCTTCCAGGCGGCGGACCTTCTGGCTGATGGTGGATTGGGTGGAGTGCAGGCGCGACGCCGCGGTGGTGAAGCTGCCGCAGTCGGCGACCACGACGATGGCGCGCAGCAGGTCGAGGTCGAACAGGCTTCTAGTGGGTTTTGCAATGCTGGGCATGGAGACATTTCGAAATTGAATGCGGTGTTGCGCTTGTAGCATGGCGCTTCACCGCAGGACAACCGGCCACCGTCCCCGTCAGGCGGGCAGCACTCCCCGCAGGAAGATCTGCTGGTCGATCTCGCGCCGCTTCATCAGCGTGGTGTTCGGGCGCCCGGCCAGTTGGTTCCACTTGGGAAACTCCAGCGCGGCCCGTTCGAAATCGCCGGTGTTGACGTAACGGATCAGCATCGAGCTGCGAATGCGCGCCAGGCCGTGGTCGAAGATCAGCAGCACCAGGGCATCCCACTGGCCCTGGTTGACCTGGATCTGCAGCATGCCGGCCAGTTGCATCTCGATGCGCCCGATCTCGTGTTCGAGCTTCGCCTGGGCCTCGTCCTGGGTGATCTCCAGGCCTTCATGGACATCACCGTAATGCTGGTAGCCGATGAACCAGGTCCCTTGCGGGTCCTGCTGGGCCTTGAGGGTGAGTCCGGTGCGGCGTTTGATCAGGTCAAGCGAAGACGGGGACAAGCGCATGGTCCAGCTCCTTGCATGAGATGAGGAACAACGTTGACCGAGGCTAACCCAGGTCGTGTTGCCAGCGATAGCACAACGCCTCCACCGCCCCTTGTACCGGGCGCGCGCAGCGCGACCAGCCGCGCTGGCGGAGCCGTTGCAGATTACCGGGATTGTCAGAAGCGCAGTTTCATCCCCACATAACCCGTGCGCCCCGGCGCCGGTTCGTAATAGCTTCCGCCACCGTCATTGATACGCAGATTGTCGTAGTAATGGCGGTCGGTGAGATTGTCCACTCCCACATAAGGCTCGATGTCTTGCGCCCATCCCTTCAAGGTGAGGCCCAGACGCAGATTGACCAGCGCATAACCCCCTATGCGGGCATCATTGGTGCTGTCGGCGTACTGACGGTCGTAAACGGAAGTATTGACCCGCGCATACCAGCTATCACGGCTGTAACCCAGTTCAGCAAACAGACTCTGAACTGGAATACCCGGCAAGCGATTGCCATCCGCAACTACCACATTGCGACTGGTGTCTTGGTACACGAAGCTACGGTAGCTGTAGTCATTGAGGCTGTATGCCGTAGTCACCCGCCAGTGCTGGTCGGGCTGCCAGTGCAGGCTCAGTTCGAGGCCGTCGCGTCGGGTGGAGCCAGCGTTGCGACTGAAACCGCGACGGTTCAGGTAGTAGGGCACCAGTTCATCGCGGGTATCGATGCGATAGAGCACGGCTTCGTAGCGCCAGTGATCGGTCTCACCCTTGAAACCGATTTCCTGGTTGAGTGCATGACTGGGTTCCAGGCTGCTGTTGAAACCAGCACCGGAAGGATTGGCCATTTCACTGACAGTGGGCGTTTCGAAGGACGTGGCGACACGGGCATACACCGTGTGCTGCGGATCCAGACGATAGCTCAAGCCGACGCTGTAATTGAGATCGCGCAGCGTGCGCTCGCCAGAGTCGTCGCGACCGTCGCTGAGAAAGCGGTCGTCGATGCTCAGGCGCACGGCGTCATGACGCAAGCCCAGACTAAGCACCCAGTTCTCGGTCAGTTCGGTCTGGTTCTCGATGAACAGGCCCAGGCTGCGAGCCTCTTCCTGTTGTCGGGTGGTCAGCGCGCCCTTTTCACCACCACTGATATTGTTGTTGCGATCACGGTCGTCACGAAGGAATTCCAGATCGCCACCGAAGGTGAGCTTGTGGTTAAGGCCGAACCAGTCGGCGACATGGCTGTAGTGCGCACCACCCCCCGAGAACAAGCGCTCGTAGCTTGTCTGGCCATTGGAGCTGGTGGGAAGGCGGTTTTCGAAGTCGCGCTGCCCTACATAGCTGCGCAGCTGATAGCTGTCCTCACCCGACGCCTGGCCGTCCCAGACCAGTGACAGGCGTTGCTGACGGATGCGCTCGTCGGAATCGAAGGAAAGACTTTCTGGCCGAGCCTGGCTGCGATCCCCACGCGCCCGGTCGAGCGTCAGGCCACCGGGGTCTTCTGAACGGTTGTCCAGCGCATGCAGGGTCAGCGCCAGTCGCCCGGTCTCGCCCCACCAGCGCAGCTTGCCGGTGAAGTTGTTGGCCTCGCTGGTGGCGTGCTGGCGATAGCCTTCCGACTGGGTCGAACTGATCGCCGCCAGGGCGCCGAAATCACCTTCGGTGCCACTGGCCTCGACGCTCTGCCGACGGAAGCCGTCGCTGCCGAAACTGAAATCGCCCGCCACCCCCGGCTGCTCGCCTGGCTCCCGCGTGCTGATCGCCAGCACGCCCCCGGCGCCGTTGCCATACAGCACCGCGGCAGGGCCGCGCAGCACTTCCATGCGCTCGACCAGGCCGAGGTCGAAACCATCCAGCTCGGTCTGCCCGTCGGGCATGGTCAGCGGCACGCCATCCACCAGTACACGGATGCCGCGCACGCCGAAACTGGAGCGCGAACCGAAGCCGCGGATCGCCGGGCGCAAGCCCTGGGCGGCGTTGTAGCGGCTCTGCACGACCACCCCCGGCACGCTGGAAAGCAGGTTGCCGAGGGTGAGGGCCTGCTCGCCACGGCTGTCGGCACTGTCGACGACACTGGCGGACAGCGCGGCCTGGGCCCACTCGTCGCCACTGCGGGTGGCACTGATCACCACGGGTTCGACTTCGACGCTACTGTCGGCCAGTACGCCAGTAGAGCTCAGCAGCAGTGCGCCGAGCGCGGCACGGCGGTGTGCGGCGCGTTGCCGCTCGTTGTTGTTCATGGGCTGTTCCATCGGGTCCCGTGGGGAGTGGAGGCTCGTCAGCCCGGACCATACGCAAGGGGCCTGGCACCTGGCTAGTAAGCGGGAGTCAGAAGCAGGGGATACTTAGGTGGCTCAGTCGAAAGTAGCAGATGGCAGCGCGCCGGGAGCGAGCGCAGGCAGGGCCGACGCTCGCGCTGACCCGCCGGTTCAGTAGAAATACGCCAGCCTGAACTGCAGCGAGTTGTCGATCTTCACCCCCTCCCGCACCGAGGTGTCGTGCATCACCTGCCCCAGCACCTGCAACTGCTTGCTGACCATGGTCGCCACGGTGAAGCCGACGGTGCCGTTGTCGTGGCTGGTGGCCAGGGTCACGCCATCGAGGGTCTCGCGCGCCCCCCAGTTGTGGCGATAGCTGATCGCCGCGTAGGTGTCCGGGGTGAAGTTGTAGCGCAGGTGGTTGTGCAACTGGAACAGGGTGTCCTTCTTCGCATCGGTGGAGCGCTGCTTTTCGTAGAACTCGGCTTCGGCGATCACGTCCCAGGTGATCTTGTCGGTCAGGCCCTTGATGTAGCCCGCCTGCAGGTCCACGGCCCAGCGGTTGTTGCTGAGGGCGAAACCTTCGTTCTTGTCGCTGCCGGTGGGCGCGGTGAAGAACACCGACCAGCCCAGGTGCTCGTTGCGCTCGAGGTCGGCGATGGTCCACAGGGTGCCGCCGAAGGTGATGTCGCCCAGGCCCGAGTTCTTCGTGTGGGTGGCGCCGATGTCCTGCTGGCCGAAGGGGATCACGATCTGCGGGTCCCAGGTGTAGCCGGTGCCGAAGAAGTCGGTGAAGTGGATCAGGCGCAGGACGCCGACGGTCATGTCCAGGTCGAGGTCGTCGGCGACCTTCTTGCCGCCGGAATAGACCTTGTCGCCTCGCGGGTTCTGCTGGTAGAGCACGACCACGTCGGTGCCCTTGGGCAGCGCGGTGTAGTCGCCGGGATCGGGCTTGACGTCGGCCAGGGCCGTGAGGGAAACGCCGAACAGGGCCAGGCCGGCCGTGAGGGTCGAAAGGCGATGGGTCTTCATGATGAGCTCTCGTTGTTGTTTTTGTTGGCATGCGGCGTCCCGCACGACCCCCTTGCAGGGGTCGCCAGGACATTTCGGACAGTTCGGACTCAGTTCGCGGTGCCGGCTTTCAGCTCTGCCTGGAGGTCATGGGTGCGCTTGACCAGGTACTGGCGGATCAGCTCCATGTCCTCGCGCTTGAGGATGTCGGAGAAGTTCGGCATGCCGCGGTAGATCAGCGCGCCGCTGACGAAGGCCGGGAAGGCCTGGTGCTTCTCCCTGGTCAGGTAGCGCAGGTCGGGGACGACGCCACCGGCCACCGCATTCAGGCCATGACAGCCGGCGCACAGGCCGTTGAACATAGTGCGCGCCTGGACCAGTTGCTCGGGGCTGGCCGTCAGTTCCAGCTCGACGTTGGGGAACACCGGGGCCTGGCGCGGCGGCGGCAGCTCGCCCTTGGCACCGAGCTTGAAGGCGATGATCCGCGATTCCGACTGAACCTTGGCCTTGTTGGTCAGCGAGCCGGTCAGCAGCGGCAGGATCCCGCCCCAGCCGACGGAGAAGGCCACGTACTGGTCGTCACCGACGGTGTAGGTGATCGGCCCGGCCATCACCCCGGAGTTGGCCCGGTGTTCCCAGAGCTTCTCGCCCTTGTCGGCGCTGTAGGCCACCACCCGGCCGTCCGCCGTGCCCTGGAACACCAGGTTGCCGGCCGTGGCCAGGGTGCCGCCGTTGCCGGCGCTGGCGTATTCCTGCTTCCAGGCTGGCGCCTGCTTGACCGGGTCCCAGGCGATCAGCTCGCCGGTCCAGGCATCGCGGATCTGCTTGAAGGCCTTGGGGTCTTCCGGCAGGTCCGGCACGTCCAGGCCGAAGTTGAGCACCGACTTGTTGGGGAAGAACATCGGCTCCTTCGCCGCTTTCAGCTCGGCCAGGGTGTGCTGCGCCGGGATGTACACGTAGCCGGTGTCGGGGCTATAGGACATCGGGTGCCAGTTGTGCCCGCCGAGGAAGCTCGGCTGCACCACCTTGGGTTCCTTGGAGTAGTCCGCGGCACCGGTCAGCACCGGCCGGCCGGTCTTCAGGTCGATCTCGCTGGCCCAGTTCACCGGCACGTAGTTCTTCGCCGACAGCAGCTTGCCGTTGGTGCGGTCGAGCACATAGAAGAAGCCGTTCTTCGGCGCCTGCATCAGCACCTTGCGCACCTGGCCGTCGACCTTGATGTCGGCGAGGATGATGTGCTGGGTCGCGGTGTAGTCCCAGCGATCCTGTGGCGTGACCTGGTAGTGCCAGACGTATTCGCCGGTCTCCGGACGCAGGGCCAGGATCGACGAGACGAACAGGTTGTCGCCCTTGCCCTGGCTGCGGAACTGGTAGTTCCACGGCGAGCCGTTGCCGGTGCCGATGTACAGCAGGTCCAGGTCCGGGTCGTAGGCCATGGAGTCCCACGCCGTGCCGCCGCCGCCCCACTTCACCCAGCCGTCGCCGGTCCAGGTCTTCAGGGCCATGGCCATCGCCGGGTTTTCCGGCGGCAGTTTCGGGTCGCCCGGCACGGTGTAGAAACGCCAGGCCTGCTTGCCGGTCTCGGCGTCGTAGGCGGTGACGTAGCCGCGCACGCCGAACTCGGCGCCGCCGTTGCCGATCAGCACCTTGCCCTTGACGATGCGCGGCGCGCCGGTGATGGAGTAGCTCTTGTTGCGGTCGAGGACGGTATCCACCGCCCAGACTTCCTTGCCGGTGGCGGCATCGAGGGCGATCAGGCGGCCGTCGAAGCTGCCGACGTAGACCTTGCCGTTCCATACCGCCACGCCCCGGTTGACCGGGCCGCAGCAGCCCTGGCTGAGGTTCTCCGGCGGCACGTGGGGGTCGTATTTCCACAGCATCTCGCCGGTGGCCGCGTTCATCGCGTAGACGATGCTGAAGGCACCGGTGGTGTACATCACCCCGTCGACCACGATGGGCGTGGCTTCGGTGCCGCTGTCGATGTCCAGGCGGGTGGTCCAGGCCATGCCGAGTTGCTGGACGTTCTTGTCGTTCACGCTGGCCAGCGGGCTGTAGCGTTGCTCGTCGTAGGTCCGGCCGTGGCTCATCCAGTTGCCGGGTTCGAGGTTGGCGTGGGTCAGGCGTTTCGCGTCGACCTGGGCGGGGTGGCTGCTGTCGGCGGCCGCGGCCGGCAGGGAGGACAGCAACAGCGGGAGCCCCGCCAGCAGAAAGAGGGTTTTCATGTGTTTCGGACTCCAGCGACACATTTATTGTTGTTATGCGCCCGCAGGGCAGACCGCTCCCGCGGATCACGCAATGGCAGGCTTGGCACTACGCAGGGGTATTAGAGAATGTGCCGCGGGGCTGCGCTTGACTGTGACCGCCAACGCAGTTGGCATTTTTCGCCAAGGCTTACACCTGGAAGGCGTGAGCGCGGTAATCCCGTGGCGACACTTCGAACTGGCGCTTGAACGCGCGGCTGAAATGGGCGACATCGACGAAGCCCCACTTGAAGGCGATCTGGGTGATCGACTGGCTGCGCAGGGTATGGCTGCACAGGTCGTGGGACACCCGGGTCAGGCGGGTGCGCAGGATGTAGCGCGAGACGCTTTCACCGTGCTCCTCGAACAGCCGGTAGAGACTGCGCACCGAGGTGTGCAACTGGTCCGCCAGGTACGCGGGGCCGAGGTCGATGTCCTGCAGCGATTCGTCGATCAGTTGCAATGCCGTGGCGAACAGGCTGTTGCTCTGCAACAGGTGCCCCTCCCCGTGCGCCTGGCCGGACATCGCCGGCAGCACCAGGGACACCAGGGCACTCTGGATGGCCTGGCCGTCGTCGCCATTGGCCGCGCCGTCGCCGAGCATGCCGATCGACTGCACCAGCGAGCGCACCATGCGGCTGGACACGTTGTTGCGCGACAGCTTGCCGAACAGGTTGTCGCCCTTGAACTGGCGGGTGACGATATCCCGCGACAGGTGCACCGAGACGTTCTCCACCAGGCCCAGCGGCTCGATTTCGAACAGCCGCGCCGAATCGACCAGGGCGATGTCCTCCGGGCCCAGCTCCACTTCCATGCCGGCCTGGCGGATGCGCTGCCGGCCGCTGCGCTGGTAGATCAGGAAGCAATGGCTGTCGTCGCTGTCGACGCCGATCAGCTCGCGGCTGATCAGCCGCGCGTTGGTGCGGATATGGGCAGTGTCCAGGGCGCCGATGGCCTGGCTGTGGATCTCGCCGATGAAGTGACGGGTCAGGCTGGACGGCAGCGTGCTGAAGTTGCCGCAGATGCTGCGCAAGGACTGACACCAGCGTTCGAATCCGACCTGCTCGTTCGCTGACAGGAACATGGCGTCCTCCGATGTTGTTATTTAGTTAACATATTATCTAACTTCGAGGAGATCAAGCTTAGTTTCGATACGCTTTTCAATCTATATCAGATAATAAAGTATCAGAACAGCAGCAAGCGGTAGCGCAGCGAATCAACCGGCATTCTTTCCCGAGGCATGGCGCCGGCCCTCCCCAGCGACTATCTTAGGCCCGGTACCGTGCCCCTATAACAAGATCGCCGTGCCTGCGCCCGCGCAGTGGCACCGGCCCACGGAGCCGTTCATGACCCGGCATCACGCGCAGCCCCACCCCAGCGAACTGGCCGCCTTCGTCAGCGAGCACTTCCCCGAGCGACGCATCCGTCCGGACGGCGTGATCGCCCAATCCTGGTACCGCAGCGTCGTGCAGCACCGCCTCGACCCGGCCACCGCCACCCGCCTCGACATCCTCTGTGCCGACGACATCCGCCAGCACCAGCAACGCCACCAGGAATACCTCGAGATCGCCAGCCAGGGCCTCAGCGGCCTGGCCCGGCGCGTGGTGCCGGCCGGCTTCGCGGTGCTGCTCAGCGACGCCCAGGGCATCACCCTCGACGCTCGCCTGCCCAGCGAGCGCAGCCCCTACACCCGCGCGGGGCTGGTGGTCGGGGCACGCTGGGACGAGTCCATCGCCGGCACCAACGGCATCGGCACCACCCTGGCCGCCGCCGAGCCGCTGATCATTCACCGCGAGGAACATTTCCTCGACGCCAATGCCCGCCTGAGCTGTTCCGTGGCGCCGATCTTCAACGCCCAGGGCCTGCTGCAGGGCTGCCTCAACGCCACCTGCCTGAACAGCGACGGCCCCAAGGAAAGCCAGTACCTGACCCTGCAACTGGTGATCCTCTATGCCCGCCTGATCGAGAACGCGCATTTCCGCCAGTGCTACCGGGACCGCCTGACCCTGTCGCTGAAACCCATCGACGAAATCGCCGACCTGGCCAATGAACAGTTGCTGGCCCTGGACGACAGCGGCCGGGTGATCGGTGCCAACCGCGCGGCCTTCGTCGCCCATCGGCAGCGCCTGCTGGGCAGTCCGATCGAGCAGTGGCTGCCGATGGGCGTCGATGAGCTGCTGCGCCAGACCCACGGCGGCGCCCGCGGCCTGCGCTTGCGCGCGCAGCACGATGAAAGCCTGCTGGACCTGAGCCTGCGCATCCCCGCGACCCGCCACGCCGTACTGCCCGCCCCGGCCAAGGCACGACGCCCCCGGCACCCCGACCTGGAACAGCTGGCCGGTGCCGACCCGACCCTGCAACAGGCCGTGCGGCGCTTGCGCAAGGTCATCGACAAGGACATCGCCATCCTCATCACCGGCGAGACCGGCACCGGCAAGGAAGCCTTCGCCCGCGCCATCCACCAGGCCAGCGCGCGCCAGGCAGGCCCCTTCGTCGCGCTCAACTGCGCGGCGATCCCGGAGAGCCTGATCGAGAGCGAACTGTTCGGCTACCGTGGCGGCAGCTTCACCGGTGCCGACAAGAAAGGCCTGAAGGGCAAGCTGGAACTGGCCAATGGCGGCACCCTGTTCCTCGATGAAATCGGCGACATGCCGGCCCATCTGCAGACCCGCCTGCTGCGGGTGCTGGCCGAGCGCGAGCTTTCCCCGCTGGGTGCCCAGGCGCCGGTGGCCCTGGACATCCAGGTGATCTGCGCGACCCACCAGGACCTGCCGGGCATGCTGCGCGACAAGGGCTTTCGCGAGGACCTGTTCTATCGCCTCAACGGCATGAACCTGCGCCTGCCGCCGCTGCGCGAGCGCAGTGACCGCGCGCCACTGATCCAGCAGTTGCTCGATGCCCAGGCGCCGGGCCTGCAGCTCACCGCCCAGGCCCGCCAGTGCCTGCTCGATGCGCCCTGGCCCGGCAATATCCGCCAGTTGCTCAACGCCCTGCGCTACGCGGTGGCCCTGGCGGAAGACGGCCGTATCGACGTGGATTGCCTGCCGGGGGATCTGCTGCCCGGCACACCCGTGCCGTCGAACGACGCCCCGCACGGGTCGGACCTGGCGTCGATCCTGCGCCGTCATCGCTGGAACATCAGCGCAGCGGCCGCCGAGCTGGGCGTTGCCCGCTCGACGCTGTACCGGCAGATGAAGAAGCAAGGGCTGGTGCAGCCCAATGACCGGCTTTGAATGTGAAAGCCGAAAGCACAACGCGGACCCTGTGGGAGCTGGCTTGCCAGCTCCCACAGGGTCCGCGTCGCTCTTCAGCACTGCGCTCTGCGCGACAGAGCAGCCGGATGATCAGCCCTGGATATACACCACATGGCTATGGGTGTACTCGTACAGCCCATGCTTGCCATCGGCCCCGCCGATCCCCGACTTGCGCGTACCGGCATGGAAGCCCTGCATCGCCTCGAAGTTCTCGCGGTTGATGTAGGTCTCGCCGAAATCCAGCGCGCGGGTGGCATGCAGCGCGGCACTCAGGTTGCTGGTGTAGATCGACGAGGTCAGTCCGTATTCGCTGTCGTTGGACAGGGCGATGGCCTCGTCCAGCCCGTCGACGATCTGGATCGGCAGCACCGGGCCGAAGATCTCCTTGCGCATGATCTCCATGTCCGCCGAACAGCCGGTCAGCACCGTCGGTTGGTAGTGGAAGCCCCGGCCCAGGTCGGCCACCGCGCCGCCGGTGACCACCTGCGCGCCCTGCCCGCTGGCGGTACGGACCATCTGCGCCACCTTGTCCAGCGCCGCGCGGTTGATCAGCGGGCCCATGTCCAGGCCGCTCTCGGCCAGGGGATCGCCATAGCGGGTGGCGGCCATGGACGCGGCAATGCGCTCGATGAAGGCATCGGCCACCCGGCGCTCGACATAGACCCGCTCGGCGCAGTTGCACACCTGCCCGGTGTTGATCACCCGCGAGGCGGTGATGGCCTTCACCGCCAGGTCCAGGTCGGCGTCGGCCAGCACGATGGCGGGCGCCTTGCCGCCCAGCTCCAGGTTGAGCTTGGTGATGTTCGGTGCGGCCGCGGCCATGATCCGCGAACCGGTGCCGACGCTGCCGGTGAAGCTGATGAGGTCGATGCCCGGGTGGGCGCTCAGCGCATGGCCCACCGTCGCCCCGGTGCCGCAGACCACGTTGAACACCCCGGCCGGCAGGTCGGTCTCGGCCACCAGCCGGGCGAACTCGAAGCAGTTGATCGGCGTTTCCTCGCTCGGCTTGATCACGATGGTGTTGCCGGTCAGCAGCGCCGGCGCCATCTTGCGGGCGATCAGGAAGAACGGGAAGTTCCACGGCAGGATCCCGGCCACCACGCCCAGCGGCTTGCGCAGCAGGAAGATGCTTTCGCCGGGCCGATCGCTGCTCAGCACCTCGCCTTCCAGGCGGCGCGCCCACTCGGCCATGTAGTCGAGGTAGTCGGCGGTGAAGTTCACCTCGACCCGGGCCAGTTCCAGCACCTTGCCCTGTTCGGCGGTGATCACCCGCGCCAGGCGCTCGGCCTGCTCGCGCACCTTGCCGGCGATCGTGCGCAGATAGCCCGCGCGCTCGATGGCCGGACGCGCGGCCCAGGCCTTCTGCGCCTGGCGTGCCGCCGCGATGGCCTGCTCGACCTCGGCAGCGCTGCCCTGGGGCACGCGCCCGAGCAACTGGCCGTTGGCCGGGTTGTGCACCTCGATCAGTTCGTCGCTGGCAACGAAGGCGTTGGCGATGTAGTTCTGGTAGATGGTGTCAGTCATGTGCTCGTCTCTCCATGTCGGTCGGTGGCTTATTGCTTGGCGCTGAACTGCTTCCACGCCTCGCCTTCATCCTGCAGGTCGTGGGCGCGCTTGATCAGGTACTGGTGGATCTGCTCGACCTGCTCGGGGGTGAAGGCATCGGCAAAGGACGGCATGCCATCCGGCACCCGGCCGCCAAACAGAATGCCGAGGAACATCTGGTGCTTCTCCGCCGTCAGCTTGCGCAGGTCCGGCAGCACGCCGCCGCTGACCGCGTGGATGCCATGGCACTGCGAGCAGTAGCCGTCGTACAGCTTGCCGCCGGCCTCGATGGCCGCGGTGTCGCTGCTCAGGGGCGGCGGCTTGGGCGTGTCGGGACGCGGTGCCGGCTCCTGCAACCGGGCGGTGCCGCCGATCTTGTAGGTCAGCACCTGGGAGAACGGCTGCACGCCGGCGCGCAGCGACAGGGCACCGGCGAACGTCGAGAACGCGCCACCCCAGCCGGCCATGAAGGTCACGTACTGCTCGCCATCGACGCTGTAGGTGATCGGCGCGGCCATCACCCCGCTGGCGGCCGGCTGCTCCCAGAGTTTCTTGCCGCTGTCGGCGGCATAGGCGATGACCCGGCCGTCGGCGCTGCCTTCGAAGACCAGGTTGCCGGCGGTGCTCAGGGTCCCACCGTTGAAGATGGTCACGTAGGGCACCTCCCAGGCCGGCCGCTGCTTGACCGGGTCCCAGGCGATCAGCTTGCCGGACCAGCCCTTGGCCATCTCCAGCAGGCCGTCGACGTTCTCCGGCATCATCCCGGTGCGCAGGCCCAGCTGGTACATGCTCTTGAACGGATTGCGCTTCGGCGCCTCGGGGATGTGCTCGTAGTAGGCCGACATGATGTGGGCCGGGATATAGACCAGGCCGGTATTCGGGTTCCACGACATCGGCTGCCAGTCATGGGCGCCCCAGAATGCCGGGGTCACCAGCTTGCGCTTGCCGTCCTTCCAGTAGGCGGCATTCTCGTCGTCGACGATCGGCCGGCCGGTCTTCATGTCCATGCCCTTGGTCCAGCTCTGCGGCACGATGCCCTTGGCCGATAGCAGCTCGCCGGTGGCCCGGTCGATCACGTAGAAGAAGCCGTTCTTTGGCGCCTGCATCAGCACCTTGCGCGGTTTGCCGTCGATCGGCAGCTCGGCGAGGATCATGTGCTGGGTGGCGGTGTAGTCCCAGGCGTCGCCGGGGGTGGTCTGGTAGTGCCAGACGTATTCGCCGGTGTCGGCATTGACCGCGACGATGGACGACAGGAACAGGTTGTCGCCCTTGGCCTGGCTGCGCCATTTCGGGTCCCACAGCGAGCCGTTGCCGACGCCGATGTACAGCAGGTTCAGCTCGGGATCGAAGGCGAACGAGTCCCAGGCCGTACCGCCGCCGCCCTGTTCGGCGAAGGCATCGCCGTGCCAGGTCCTGGCGGCGATCTCCATGCCCTTGCCTTCCGGCGGCAGCTTCGGATCGCCCGGCACGGTGTAGAAGCGCCAGGCCTGCTGGCCGGTCTCGGCGTCATAGGCGGTGACGTAGCCGCGCACGCCGAACTCGGCGCCGCCGTTGCCGATCACCACCTTGCCGTTGACCACCCGCGGCGCGCCGGTGATGGTGTAGCTGCGCGCGTGGTCGGCGCGGGTATCGACCGACCACGCGCGTTGGCCGGTTTTGGCGTCGATGGCTTCCAGGCGGCCGTCGAGCACGCCGACATAGACCTTGCCCTTCCACACCGCCACGCCACGGTTGACCGCATCGCAGCAGGCCTCCCCGGCGCGGTTGCGGTCCGACTGCGGGTCGTATTTCCAGATCAGCTTGCCGTTGCGCGCATCCAGCGCATACACCACGGAAAACGGCCCGGTGGTGTACATCACCCCGTCCACCACGATCGGCGTGGCTTCCACGCCGCGGTCGATGTCCAGCTTGTAGCTCCAGGCCAGGCCGAGCTGGCCGACGTTCTGGTCGCTGATCTGCTTGAGCGGGCTGTAGCGCTGCTCATCGTAAGTACGCCCGGTGCTCATCCAGTTGCCGGGTTCCTGGTCGGCGGCGATCAGCCGCGCACCGTCGACGTTGGCGGGGGTCTCGGCGGCCAGCGCCGGCGTCATGGCCAGGCTCAGCAGCAACGCCGCAGCGAGGGTTCCGAGGGGGGTGCCAGGGAGGGAGGAACGGGCACCGGGAGGCGAGGCATGGCCAATCTGTGTCATGGGAGTTGTCCTGTTCTTATTAGTGGCGCGAAGTGTTCGCTGCGCACCAGAGACAGAGCAACGGCTGTGCCAGGGCGCCGGAACAGGGCCGCAAGGCCCTGTCCAGCGCGGTTGGAGGGATCGGAAGGAGCAAGGTCGTGCAGGCCGCAGCGCTACAGGTGTTGCGTTCGACGCGACAGTGCAGCGCTACACTTGACTTCAGGCAAACCGCTCGAAACGGTACGGCGCCGGATCGATGATCGGCGTGCTGCCCGACACCAGGTCCGCCGCCAGTTGCCCGGCCGCCGGCGACGTGCCGAAGCCGTGCCCGGAAAAGCCCGTCGCCACCATCAGCCCCGGCACCTGGGCCACCGGGCCGATGACCGGGTTCGAGTCCGGGGTGACATCGATGGTGCCCGCCCACGCCTGCTCGACCTCGGCCTGCTGGAACACCGGCCAGGCCGCGCGCAGGTTGCGCAGCGCCTCGTCGTTGAGCCGGGCGTTGGGCCGCGGATCCTTGACCCGCACCCGCTCGAACGGCGAGACCGCGTCCAGGTTCCAGCGCCGGGCCAAGGCCAGGTCGGCGAAGAAATCCCGCCCGGCAGAGACCCGCAGGTAGCTGCGCTGGGCACGGATCGCCGGCAGGTAGCGGGGCGCCAGCAACAGGTGGTCGAGGGTCAGCGAGGCATCCAGCGCGCCGCGCTGGGTGACGATGAAGCCGCCATCCTTGTGCTTGCGGAAGGAGAAGTCCGGCGCGCCGACGGCGATATCGGTAGGCCCCTCCATCGGCCGGGTGCGCAGCACCGAGCAGATCAACGGCAGCGTCGGCAGGGCGACGCCCTCGTTGCCGAGGAAGCGCCGCGACCACAGGCCACCGGCCAGCAGCACCTGCTCGCAGCGCACCTCGCCACGCTCGGTGAACACGCCACTGACCTTGCCCGCCGTCCTGGCCAGGCCGCGCACCGCACAGTGCTCGATGATCACCGCGCCCTTGGCCATCGCCGCGCGGGCGATCGCGCTGGAGGCCAGCGTCGGCTCGGCACGGCCGTCGGACGGGGTGTAGAGGCCGCCGTTCCAGGCCTCGCGGCCGCCCGGCACCAGGCGCTCGATCTGGCTCCGGCTGAGCAGGCGCGAGTCGAGGTCGAGCCCGCCGACACTGTTCAGCCAGGCCTCGTGCATGGCCATCTGCGCCGGGTCGCGAGCGGCGAACAGGATGCCCGCCTGGCGGTAGCCGACGTCGGCACCGACCCGCTCCGGCATCGCTGCCCACAAGCGGTCCGCGGCCTGGGCCAGGGGAATGTCGTGGACATGCCGGCTGGTCTTGCGCACCCAGCCGAGGTTGCGCGAGGACTGCTCGGCGGCGATGCGGCCCTTCTCCAGCACCACCACCGGGATGTTGCGCTCGCTGAGAGCGAGGGCGGCGGTCAGGCCGATGATGCCGCCGCCGATGATCACCACCGAGGTCGCGGCGGGGAGTTGTTGTCCTGTGGTCACAGGTTCGATCGCAGGGGCCATGTCGAGACTCGCTGGCGAGGCGGTGCGGGCACCGCCGGATTGCAGGCTATTCACCCAGGCGGATCTGCGTCACGTTCGCACGGGAAGCACCGCGGTACGCGGTGACCTCCAGCTCGACCTTGTACACGGTCGAGCCCAGCGGCGGGCAGGTGATGGTGCTGGCCGGGTCGATGCCGCGGAACTTCGCGCCGACCACGCCCATGACCTGGGCCACGTCCGCAGGGTTCTGGATGAACACCCGCGAGCACACCACATCGGCCAGGCTGGCATCGACGGCCGCCAGGGCGGCTTCGATATTGGCGAACACCTGGTGGGTCTGCTCGATCAGGTCTTCGGAGATTTCCTTGGTCTGTGGATTGCGTCCGGCGGTATTGGAAACATGAATCCAGTTATCCACGGCAACCAGCCGCGAATAACTGCCCATCTCTTCATATTTGGAGCCGGTCTTGAGTTTGATGATATTGGTCATGTTGCAACTTCCTCGACTGATGGTTTGAAACTTCAACTCAACACCGGAACATCCCACAAGTTGAGCTTCACTCCGATATTCCGTTCAATGGCATTGCGATATACGACCGTGCCCCAGGCCACATCTTCGACAGGCATGCCGCCCACCGACATGACGATGATCTCTTCATCGTTCAAACGGCCCGGCGCATCGCCGCCGATGATCCTGCCCAGGTCCTCGATCTGCTCCGGCTCGAGCAGGCCTTCGTCGATCATGTCCATGAAGCGCACCCCCAGCAGCGGCACATGCCTGTGCGCCGGCTTGGGCAGTTCTTCATGCCAGGCCTGGTACAGGCCGGTGTTGTCGACGACCTTGCGGACGTCGCCCTGCTCCATGGCCGCGTCCATGTTGCAGGCGGCCGGCATGGCGAGGAACGCCCCCGGCTTGATCCAGGCCCGCTCGATCAGCGGGTAGCGGCTGACGTCACCGGTTTCGCAGGAGTTGCAGAAGGTCACCAGGTCAGCGTCACGCACCACCGCCTCAAGGCTGTCCACCACCTCGACGCGGGTGATCTGCGGGAAGGTCTTGCCGACCCAGTCGAGGAAGTCGCGCAGGCTCTTCTCGCCGCGGCCCTTGATCTTCAGGGTGTCGATCTGCGGGCACACGGCGATGAAGGCCGACAGCGTGGTCTTGCCCATCACGCCCGGGCCCATCAGGCCGACGACGCGGGAGTCCTTGCGCGCCAGGTGGCGGGCGCCGACGCCGGGAATGGCGCCGGTGCGGTAGGCCGACAGCAGGTTCGCCGACATGTTCGCCAGCGGCGCGCCGGTGTCCGGGTCGTTGAGGGTGAACATCAGGATGGAGCGCGGCAGGCCCTTTTCCCGGTTGGCGATGTTCGAGCCGTACCACTTGACTCCGGCGGTGCAGAAGTTGCCGCCGAGGTAGGCCGGCATCGCCATCATGCGCCGGTCGGCGGTGGGCTTGGGCATGTTGGGGAACGGCGAGTTCTCCGGGAACACCACCATCGCGCCATGGGAATCATTGTTGGGTCCGGCCATCCGGTAGTCGCCCTGATAGAGCAGGCCAAACATTTCTTCCATGGTGTCGACACAACCGCGCATGTCGGTGACACCGGCGCGAATCATGTCCTGCTCGGACAGGTAGATAAAGTCGATCTTGGTATTATGGGTCATGCGCAGCCAGGCTCCGAACGTTCTAGGGAGAGTGCAGCCGTTAATATCAGGCGCACTCTTTGACACCCGTTTTCCAAAAGAAACCGCATTGATGTCTTATTCAATGCGGCAACTTTTCGAATGACTGGTCCGGATGATAGAAGTCTTGCTGAAAGTTCGGCTATCCCAAATTGGCGGCATTCAAGTTCATTATTGGTGCAGGTTGCTCAACCCGGCTGGCACAGGGTCTGCGAAGGACGTTCGCCGAACAGCCGCTTGTACTGCTCGGCGAAATGGCTGAGGTGGCTGAAGCCGAGATCGTTGGCGATCCGCGCCACACTGGCGCCCTGCTCGGACTGGCCACGCAGGCGCCGCCGCGCTTCGTTGAGGCGCACCGCGCGCAGGTACTCCACCGGACGCATGCCGGTGGACACCTGGAACGCCGTCTGCAAGGTGCGCCGGCTGACCTTGAGCTGCTCGCACAGATCGAGAATGCCCAGCGGCTCGTCGCGGCACTCCATCACCAGTTCCTGGCTGCGCCGCACCAGGTACGCCCCCACCGTGCGGCTGCCGCTGCGGCTGCGCGGTGCCTCGTCGGCCTGCCCCAGGGCGTCGAGGATGGCTTCCATGACCTGGTGCTCGACCCACGGCTCGGCGACCCCGCGCTCGCATTCGACCAGCAGGCGCTGCAGTTGCAGCCTGACTCGCACCAGACGGGACGCCGGGATGTGCAGGCGGTTGTTGCTGGACAGCCGGTGCAACTGGTCATCGCTCAACTCGAAGGCGGCGAGCCGGGCGAAGCGCGCCAGGTCCACCGTCAGCGCCAGCAGGCGCATGCCCTCCTCGGCCTGGACGAAAAAGCTCTCGCCCCCCCGCAGCAGCGCGACATGCTCGCCGCCCAGCGACTGCCCCTCGAACAGGCCCTTGTCCTCGCTGCCCAGCGACATGGCCATGCACAGGCGCCCCGCCGGTGCCTTGCCGCGCTGGACCACGCGCTTGTCGAGGGTTTCCTGGAAGATCTGGAAGCGCTCGCCGCTGAGGTGGCAGAGAAAGGTGCTCGGGTGGCCCTCGGTGAGCTGGTCGTAGGTCTGCTGCCAGCCGAGGATGGCCCCGGCGTGCAGGTGCACGTCATCGAAGCGGGCGGTGGTGAGCTGCATTGCGTCTACCCATTTGATGGAATTTTCCACTTCTTCCAAGCCAGAAACGTGCCATTTGGATGGTCCGGAGCACGAGGGTCCGCTCCGCCAGGTCGCGCAAGGTCGCTGGCGAGCATCTGGCACAAGGATCGGCACCGCTGGTCCGATGGCCGGCGCGGGCCCTGCGCCAGGCATCATCGGACCCGGGAAGCGGGCGAATGCGCCCGCCGGCGTCACCCTGGGTAGCTGTGCGCCTGGCGAAGCATCGCCATTCGCTACCGGATGACACCCTGCAGGCGCTTGCGCCCGGCGGTCGCTCAAGCGCTGTGCGCGCCCAGCGCGCGGAAGCGCAGCGGCGCCGACCAGCGCAGGCGCATGGCCAGCACGGCGCCGACCAGCAGGGCCAGTGGAATGACCGCGCACAGTTGGTAGGAACGCTGCGCACTGGCGCCGGTGAGCACGTCGAAGTGCAGCACCGCCAGGACCCAGACCGCGGCCAGGGCAAGCCCTGACACGGCCGGCAGGATCAGCCTGGAGCAGCGGCCCTCGCGGGGTGCGGCGGCGCGCCGGAAGAAGACGATGACCGCCAGCGAGGTCATGGCCATCAGCAGGATCAGGCACAGGGTCGCCAGGTTGGAGAACCAGGCGAACAGCTGCAGCACCGGATCGGCGCCGGCCACCGCGAAGCCCAGCACGATGGCCGCGGCGATCGCGCTCTGCAGCAGCGAGGCGCGGTGCGGACTGGCGTGCCGGGCGTGAACGCCGCCAAGCCCGGCCGGCAGCAGGCCGTCGCGGCCGACGGCGAAGAAGTAGCGGGCGGCGGCGTTGTGGAACGCCAGCAGGCCGGCGAACAGGCTGCCCATGAACAGCAGGCGGATGGCGGCGGTCAGCGGCGCCCCGACATAGCGGTCCGACAGGCTGTAGACGAAGGTCGTCGGGTCCTGCAGGGCCTGCAGCAGCGACACCACCTGGTCGGAACCGGCGCCGATGATCATGGCCCAGACCGACAGGGTGTAGAAACCGCCGATCAGCAGCACCGAGATGTAGGTGGCCCGCGGAATGGTCCGGCGCGGGTCCCTGGCTTCTTCGCTGTAGAGGGTGGAGGCTTCGAAGCCGATGAACGCCGCGAAGCAGAACAGCAGGCCGATGGACGGCGTGCCGCTGCTCACCTGCGCGGGGGTGAACGAGGCCAGGTCCACGCCGTGCTCGCCACCGCTGGAGAGGATGGCGACGTCCAGTACCAGCATCACCAGGTACTCGGCGATGACCACCACCGCCAGGACCCGGGCCGACAGGTCGATGCTGCGATAGCCCAGCCAGGCGATGAGCGCCAGCGCCGCCAGCGAGCAGGACCACCAGGGCAGCGCCAGGCCGAAGGTGGTGGCCAGGGTTTCCGCGACCACGGCCCCGAACAGGCCGTAGATGGCGGCCTGCAGGACGTTGTAGGCGACCATCGCCAGCATGCCCGCGGCACCGCCGGCGACGCCGCCCAGGCCACGGGAGATGAAGGCGTAGAAGCCGCCGGACCGGGTGACATGGCGCGACATCGCGGTGTAGCCGGCGGCGAACGCCAGCAGCACCAGCAGGGTCAGCACCAGCAAGGCGGGCATCCCGGCACCGTTGCCCAGCAGGATGCCGATGGGGAAACCACCGGCGATCACGCTCAACGGGCTGGCGGCGGACACCACGAAGAAAACGATCAGAGCGGTCCCGAGGGTACCGCGGCGCAGCTCCGGGGAGGAGGCGCCAGGCGCGCAAGTGCTCATGTTCTTATGACCTTCTTGTATGAGGCAGGCATGGCTGAGAGCCGTCACGGTCGGGGCCGCGAACGGTGAATTATTGTTCTGGAGGCGTTACTGCTCCCAATACTAGGGACTGCCCGGTACAGCGCCTATCCCAAATCGGCAGTGAATGACGACGTCCGTGCCTCGCCTTCGCGCATCGCTCGGGCGCCCTGGAGCATCACCTGAAAAGCGGCTGCACCGGGCGGTGCAGCCGTGCGGAAAAACCTGAACCGCGCCGCAAGGTTGGTGAGAGTGTGGAGATGACCCGCCCCGCGCCACAGACCTGAGGTCCCCCATTGGCTCGATGCGTGTCGGGGCCCAGCATAGTCATCCTGTCGCCGACGCCGTTATCCCGATTCGGCAGCATCGGCGACGGCGTTCGCTGCCAATACGGGATGACGGCCCGCTTGCCGCCGCCCCTATGATCGCTGCGCGAATGGCGCGCATCCGTCGCACCGGGTTCGCCAGAAGAACAACAACACGCCGCCTGCTCCCGATGGACGCCTTGCACCTGCCGGCGAGCCGGCACCTGCACCGATCACAGGAACCCCCATGCCCCTTCCAAGCCCGAGCATCAAATGGCGTATCACCCTCCTCAGCGGGCTGTGCCTGCTGGCCGTCGTGGTTGCAATCCTGGGCGCCGCCCTGGTGCAGACCCGCGAGATCTCCCAGGCACTCAAGGCCGGCAGCACCGCGACCTTCAAGACCATGGCCGTCGCCCGCCTGGACGACCATACCCATTCCCAGGCCTTGCTCATGCAAGCCTTCTTCGAGGCCGGCAGAAGCCACGCCGAGGGGGTTGCCGAGCAGTTGCTGCAACTGCAGGCACTGCACGAACAGGGCGTGCTCGACGCCAGCGCGCTGCGCCGGCAGATCATCGAACAGGCCCGCGCCGCCCTGGCCCGGCGCCAGCAACTGCTCGGCCTGTACGTGGTGTATGAGCCCGACGCGCTGGACGGCGCGGACCGCACCTTCGCCGACCAGCCCGGGCTGGCCGGCAACCCCACCGGCCGCTTCGCCCTGTACTGGTCGCAGGCCCGCCCGGGCCAGCTCAACCAGGCGGTGCTCAGCGAGGACAACATCCTCGTCAACAAGGCGCCCGCGGGCACCGAGCCGGACAACAGCTGGTACACCTGCCCCCTGACCTCGGCCAGGCCCTGCGTGGTCGAGCCCTACACGGTGAACGTCGAAGGCCGGGACACCCTGATGAGCAGCATCGCCCTGCCGATCGTCCGCCAGGGCAAGGTGATCGGCGTGGTCGGCGTAGACATCAGCCTCGACACCCTGAAGACCCTGGTCGACACAGTGCAGGGCCAGCTCTATGACGGGCAGGCCGCGGTCAGCCTGGTATCGGCCCGTGGCAGCGAGGTGGCACGCTCCGGCACGGCCAGCGACGGCGAGATCGACCTTGAGCGGCCCTTCGCCCCCATCGCCGACGCCCCGGCCTGGCGCCTGCAACTGCGCGTCCCCGAGGCCCTGCTGCTGGCGCCGGCGCGCGACCTGCTGGCGCAATTCGACCGCGCCAGTGCCGAGGCCAACTGGCACAACCTGGGCTGGGGTGCGCTGTTCGCGGTGCTCGGCCTGCTGGTGCTGGGCTGGTCGGCGCGCGGCGCGACCCGGCCGTTGCTGCTGGTAGCCGAGGCGCTGGACCGGGTCGTGGCGGGTGACGGCGACCTTACCCAGCGCCTGCCGGCACGCCGCGAACGCGAGTCGAAGCGCCTCGCCGATGGGTTCAACCGCTTCCTGGAAAAGCTTCAGCCGGTGGTCCACGCCATCCAGGTGGCCGCGACCCAGACCCGTGCCTGCGCCAGTCGCTGCGCCAGCCTCCTGCACACCGTCAGCGACAGCATGCGCCAGCAGCACGGGCAGATCGAACAGGCCGCCACGGCACTGCTGCAGATGGGTGCCAGCGCCCAGCAGATCGCCGCCAACACCCGCCACGCCGAGCAAGCGGCCAGCAGCGCCGGGCAGGCCACCGAGACCGGACGCCAGCGCTTCGATGCCACCCGCCAAGGCATCGCCGAGCTGGACAGCAACCTGCAGCAGACCTTCGCGCGCATCGAGGCCCTGGCCAACAGCGGCGCGCAGATCGACCAGGTGCTGGACGTGATCTGCACGCTGGCCGAGAAGACCAACCTGCTGGCCCTCAATGCCGCGATCGAAGCCGCCCGGGCCGGCGAACAGGGCCGCGGCTTCGCCGTGGTCGCCGACGAAGTGCGCCACCTGGCGGCCCACACCCAGGGCTCCGCCGGCGAGATCCGCGGGGTGGTCGAACACCTGCGCGACCTGACCCGGGAAGCCCTCGACGGCATGCTCGACAGCCGTGGCAAGACCGCGCGGGTGGTCGAGCAGATCGGCCAGTCCCATGCCAGCCTGCTGACCCTCAATCAGGCGGTGGAAACCATCGGCACGATGGTCCGCCAGATCGCCGGGGCCACCGACCAGCAGCACCGGGTGATCGACGAGATCGCCCAGCGCATGGACGACCTGCGCGGCCTCAGCCTGCAACTGACCGAACGCATGGGGGAATCGAGCGGCCTGAGCCGCTCGCTGGATGAACTGGCCGAACACCAGCAGTCGCTGCTGGGCCAGTTCCGCACCTGAGGCGGCCGGCTCAGTGGGACTTGCGGCGGGTGGCCGAGGGCGGCTCGCCGAACAGCTCGCGGTAATGCGCGGCGAAGTGGCTCAGGTGGTAGAAGCCGAACCGCCCGGCCACTTCGCTCACGTTGCCCTCCATCACGCTGCTGCCCAGCAGGGCACGGCGCACCGCGTTGAGGCGCACGTTGCGCAGGTACTCCACGGGCCGCAGTCCGGTCACCTGCTGGAAACCGTACTGCAAGGTGCGCCGGCTGACCCGCAGGCGCGCACAGACATCGAGGATGCTCGCCGGCTGCTCCGGCTGCTCGAAGAGGATTTCCTGACTGCGCCTGACCAGGTAGGCACTCACCGACAGGTTGCCGCGTCGGCCGCGCACTTCGTCCTGGGCGTCCAGGAACAGGTCGAGGAAGGCCTCCAGCAGCAGGTTCTCCAGGCAGCGCTCCTCCAGCGGCCCGCTGAACAGTGCCGCCAGCCGCGCGCGCAGGCGCTGCAGGGCCAGGTCGCCGACCACCACCTGCGACGAGGTCTTCAGGCGCTTCAGTTGCGGCTCGCTCAGCTCCAGCGCGGCATGCTGGGCAAAGCGCACGATATCCAGGTTGGCGGCAAGAAAATGCAGGCCTTCCGGGGCATGCAGGATGAATTCCTCGCCGTCGCGCAGCAGCGCCACGCCAGCGGACGCCACCTCGTGGCCCTGCATCACCGGCGGTCGCGACGAGGCCATGGACAAGGCGATGCACAGCCGTCCCCTGGGCGCGCAGCCCTGCTGCACCACGCGCTTGTCGAGGACCTCGCGGAACACCTGGAAGCGGCTGGCGCAGATCTGTGCCAGCTCGCTGGACAGCACGCCGCGGCCGATCTGGTCGTAGGTCTGTTCCCAGCCCAGGATCGAGCCGGCGTGCAGTTGGGAGTCATTGAAGGAGCGGCTTTCCGCGAACATGGTCGACACCCTCGCCTGGCAGTGGACACATTGCAACAGCGCGCCCCGCCTCCCTGCGGAGCGCGCGCCCGATCAGGCGGATGCGCCCGAGGTGAAGGTCAAGGCCAGTTCCGTGCCAAGCAGGTCGAGGCGGTACAGGCCAGGGCCGATGTCCATGGGCGGCAGCAAGGCACCGGAGAGGATGACCTGGCCACTGTCCAGCGCGTGGCCGTCGTCGAGCAGGCGGCGCAGCACCCAGCACAGGTTGCGCAGCGGCGTGTCCTCGCGCTGGCCGAGGCAGCCCTTGCCGAGCAAGGCGCCGTCGCTGTACAGCGAGTACTCCAGGCGCGCCGCCCGGGCCGCGTCGAACGGCTGCCGCGGGCCCAGGCAGAAGGCCGCGGCGGCGGCATTGTCGGCGAGGAACGCACCGGCGCCGAAACGCCAGCCCTGCCAGCGGCAGTCCGCCACTTCGAAGGCCGGGGCCATGTAGCCGACGGCGGCGAGCAACTGCTCGTCGCTGTAGTCCCCGGCCGGCAGGTCGCGGTCGAGCACGAAGGCCAGCTCGATCTCGAGCTTGGGCTGGATGAAACGCGCGAGGTCGACGCGGCTGGCCGCCGCGACCTGCATCACATCGGTCAGCGCGCCATACACCGGCTCGCCGAGGCCGAAACGCTCGTAGGCGGCCCGCGAAGCGAACGCGACCTTCCAGCCCGCCAGCGTTTCACCGCCCTTGCGCCGCTGCTCCAGGGCCTGGCACAGCAGGCAGTAGCCTTGCACCACGTCCAGTTGCTCACCGTCCTGCGCCGGCAACGGCACCGCGCTGGCGCTGGCTTGCAGCAGGCGATTCAACAGCAGCCGCGCGACGCTCACGACAGTTGCTCCTGCAGCTTGCGCAATACCGAGTCGAGGCGCTCGGGGGTGGTGATCGCGGCGATGAAGCGGTCCGGGCGGACCACCACGATGCAGTCGCGCACGCTGCTGAACCAGTTGCCCAGGCGGTTGTACACATCCTCGACGCAGATCACCCCATCGGCCTGCAATGGCTGGTTGCGCGCCGGCCCGCTGCGCGAGCGGTTGACCTGGATGAACCGCGCGCCCCAGCGCTCCCAGTACGCCCGGCTCTGCGGCGAGACCGGCGCCAGCGGGTTCACCCGATAGCCGAGAATCGCATAGGAGTGACCCAGCACGTTGTCCAGGCGGGTGCGCTGGCCGTCGGCGGTCTCCACGTCCGGCTGGATGAACAGCTGCCCGACCAGGTCGTCCTCGCGCAACTCGGCACGCTCGTGGAACACCAGGCCCTTGGTGATGGTGGCCTTGGGCTTGAACTTAAACTCCAGCAGGTGCGAACGCAGGTTGTCGACGCTGTTCACCGCCTGGAACAGCCAGTCGCGCACCCCGGCCATCAGCGGGTTGGTCAGGCCCAGCACGGCGCCCATGTTGTCGGCCAGGGCGATCAGGTCGGTGGCGTGCCCGCGCCGCTCCTGGTCGTAGCTCTCGAGGATGCGTGGCGACGCCTTGCCCTGCAGGATCGCGGCGAGCTTCCAGCACACGTTGACCACGTCGCGCAGGCCCGAGTTGAGCCCCTGCCCGGCCCAGGGCGGGGAAATGTGCGCGGCATCGCCGACCAGCACCGCGCGCCCCTCGACGAAGCGCTGCGCCACCCGCGAATTGTGGGTGTAGGCGCGGATGCGGACGATCTCCAGCTCATCCACCGCATCGCCGATATGACCGCGGATCAGCCGGCGGATATTGCCCTCCTCGCACATCGCCTCCTCGTTCTCGCCTTCCAGCAGCATGAACTCCCAGCGGCGCTGCTGGTACGGCAGGTAGATGCACACGAAGGGCCGTTGCGGATCGGCGTGCAGCGCGGTGAACGGCGCGTCCAGGGAGTCGTTGCGGGTGTCGATCACCACCCACTTGCGCGGGTGGGTCAGGCCCTGCAACTCGATGCCCAGCTGCTTGCGCACGCACGAGCGGCCACCGTCGGCACCGATCAGGTAGTCGGCCTGCAGTTCGTAGATCTCGCCATCGCTGCCGCGCACCTGCAGGGTCACGCCCTGGTCGTCCTGGCGCAGCTCGAGCATCTCGTGGCCCTGGCGCAGCTGCACCCCGGAATGGCGTGGCAGCGCCTCGCGCAGGGTCTCTTCGAGCAACTGCTGCATGAAGATGTTGCGCATCGGCCAGCCATACTGCGCCACGCTCGGCTTGACCTCGGCGAAGCACACGCCGCGGGCGTTGTAGTAGCGCAGCGGCACGTCGCAGATCATGTCGCGCACCGCGCGCTCGGCGATGTCCACCCCCTGCAGCACGCGCAGCGCTTCGTCGTCCATGCCCACCGCGCGCGGATAGGGCAGGATGCCCTCGGCCAGTTCCAGCACCACGCACTCGATCCCGTACAGGCCCATATAGTGGGCGGCGGTGACCCCGTTGGGGCCGCCGCCTACGATCACAACCTGGGTTCTTTCCCGTTTCATACCACTCACCGATTATTGTTTTGGAGCCACTGCCTGGCCTTGCAGGAAGGCCAGGACCTCACGGTTGAAGCTGTCGTTCTGGTCATCGTGCACATAGTGGCTGGCATCCGCGACCACCACCGTGCGCACCTGCGGATTGCTGGCGCGCATCGCCTCCAGCAGGGCCGCCGGAAGGAAGTCCGAGCGCCCGCCGCGAACGAACAGCGTCGGGCAATCCAGGGCACGCACCGCCGGCCACAGGTCGGTTGGCGCGATGCTCAGGCGAGCCTCGGCGATGCCCTGCTGATCGTGGCGCCAGGCGACGCCCTCGGCGACCGCGTGCATCGAATGGCGCAGGCGCGAGGCCAGGCCTTCGGCCGACAGCCCCGGACGCGAGGCGCGCCAGAAGCCTTCGGCGGCCGCCCAGTCGGCGAACAGCAGCGGCGTGTCGGCCATTTCCCGACGAATCCGCGCCGCGCCATCGCCACTGCTGGAGGAGCCCGGGCCGATGTCCTCGATCACCAGCGCACTGACCCGGCCCGGGTTGCGCCGCACGTATTCCAGGGCGTTGGCCCCGCCCAGCGAATGGCCGATCAGCACGAAGCGCTCGAAGCCCAGTTCGGCGACCAGGTCCTCGAGGTCGTCGACATACACCTCGGTACGGTAGCTGGCGCTGGCCGCCCAGTCACTGGCGCCGCGTCCGCGCTGGTCGAGGGCGACGCAGTCGAAACCCGCGCCCAGCGCCTGCACCAGGTTGTCCCAGGTCTGGGCGTAGGCCCGCAGGCCGTGCAGGAGCACGACCGGCACGGCATGGCCCGCCCCGTGGCGCAGGTAATGCAGGCGCAGGCCGGAACGGTTGTGGAAAAAGCAGCTGGCTGCTGACATGCGCAGTCTCCCGAGCGGACGTGTGATCAAACCAGGCCGTTGTCGCCCTGGATGTCTGCCGCCGCCAGCCCGCCCAGGCGCGCGCGCAGGCGACCGCGGGTGGCGAAGGCCCAGATGACGATGACTTCATCGGGCGCCGGACCGTCGCCGAACGACAGGGAAATCGTGTCGTAGTGCGAGCGCACGTACAGCGCGTCCTTGTGCGCCAGCGGCACGTCTATGGTGGCGCCGGGGCCGGCGCGCTTGCCGGTGGACGGCACCCACGACTTGCCGCCGCCCAGGGCCACGCGCACCGGATCGGCCGCCGGGTTGGTCAGGAACGCGTTGCCGTGTTCGTACTCGCCCTGGCTGCCCACCAGGCAGGCCTTGCCGTAGCTGGCGATGGCCCGCTCGCCGGCCAGTTCGCGGATGCGCCGGCCGAATTCCTCGCCCAGCAGCGGCGACGGTTCGACCAGGGCATCGAGGTTGTCGCTGAACTGCCCGGCATAGGGGTTGTGGATCACGGCCGCGACCGCGTACTTGAACAGCGCCTCGCCATCGGCCAGCTGGCCGGATTCGTTGGCCAGGGTTTCCTCGACGAAGCTGTGCCACTTGCGAATGTGGTAGCCGGCGAAATTACTCGGTTTCATCAGGTTGCTCCTTGTCACAGGGGGTCCAGGTCGAAATGCCGGCTGGGTGCGCCGGCAGCCTTGAAGCGGGCCTTGGCCAGCGCGTCGTCATGCTCGGTTTCGAGGAAGAATTCCAGGCGGTTGCCGTCCGGGTCGTTGAAGTACAGGCCGTTGCCGATCTCGTGGTCGGTGATCTTGACGATCTCCACGCCCTTGCCGAGCAACATGCCGTAGAGCTGGCGCAGGGTGGTCATGTCGCCGGCGATCTCCAGGCCGTAGTGCTGCAGGCCCAGGCCACCCTGGTGGGCGCCCGGCGCGGCCTTGATCAGGGCGATGTCGTGGTGCTTGCTGCCGAAGGCCATCATGATCCAGCTCTCGCCCCGGGCACTCTCGTGCATGCCCAGGACGTCCGCGTACCAGCGTGCGGAGACGTCCGGATCGGTGACGAACAGCGATAGGTGGGTACGAACGATCTCGACTTTCATCTGCCAACCTCCCCCTCACTTGATGACGGACACGTGCCCTGCCTTGATTGCCGCGACCGCAGGTGTCCAGGCCACGTCGGCGATCTCGCTGAATTCGCGCCAGTGCTTCTGCCAGCTGTCGCCGCCGTTGTCCGAGGTGAACAGGTGGCCGTACTTGGTGCCGGCGACGATCTGGCGCGGGTTCAGCGGGTTGAACGCCAGCGCCCAGACGCACGAGTTGGGCTGCTGCGGCAGCGGCAGGATCTCCCAGGTCAGGGCCGCGTCGCGGGACACCAGGACCTTGCTGGTGGTCCCCGGGGTGCCATCCGAAATGCTGATGTACAGCGTGCTTTCGCTGCCCGGCGGCGCGCTCATGACCCGGGCGTAGTACAGGCCGAAGGCGTCCTTGGCGACGATGCCGGTCCAGCTCAGGCCTTCGTCCAGGCTGCGGTAGATGGCATTGACGCAGACCACCACGATGACCTTCTGGCCATGGTTGGGCAGCACCAGGATGCTGTGGATGTCGGAGTTGTAGTCCCACAGCAGGCGGTCATCGACCCGCTCGAAGCTGTCGCCGCCATCACGGCTGTGGAACAGGCCGCCCTCCTCCAGGCCGAACCAGACCTGGTCGCGATCGGTCGGGTCGTAGGCGAAGGCCAGCAGGCGCGGGCGGCTGACGCCGTCGCAGAACTCCGGGATCTCCACCGGCACCCGGTACCAGTTGGCGCCGCCGTCAAGGGTGCGCCACAGCACGGCGCGGGACGGCGCCCCGGTGCCGACGAAGATGCGCTGCGCGTCGAGCGGATCGACCGCCACCTTCCACACGGTCTGGCCGTTGAACGGCGACTCGACGCGCTGCCAGGTGCCGCCGGTGTCGCTGCTGATGCACAGGCCGATGTCGGCGCCGACGTACAGGGTCGCCGGCTGCTGCGCGCTGAAGCTCAGGGAACGGGTGATGGCATCGAACTCCAGCGGCTGGTTGACGCCCAGGCGGTGCCAGCTGCGGCCGTCGTCGGCACTGCGGATGACCGCCTGGCCGACGGTGGCGACCAGAAGTGTTCCATTGCTCATGGGAATGTCCTCCTCAGATGAAGATGCCGCGGGTCAGGCCGCCGTCGATGCCGATGGACTCGCCGGTGATGGCGCCGGCCTTCGGCGAGGCGAGGAAACCGATCAGCCAGCCCATCTCGATCGGCTGCAGGGTACGGCGGATCGGCGTGGCGTCGATGTAGCCCTGCTCGACCTGCTGCGGGGTCTTGCCCTGCTTCACGCCTTCGCGCTCGTACAGCTCCTGGATGTGCGGGGTGTCGACCACGCCGGGGTGGATCAGGTTGACGGTGATGCCGTCCGGGCCCAGCTGGTCGGACAAGGTCTTGGTCATGTGGGCGATGGCCAGGTTGCGCATGCCCGACAGCACCTTGCTGCCGCGCCCGGTCAGGCCGCCGATGTTGATGATGCGACCGAAGCCGCCGGCCTTCATGTGCGGGGTGACCGCCTTGGCGCAACGGAAGTAGCCGATCACCTTGGTGTTGAGGTCGGACAGCAGCTCATCGTCGCCGGCATGCTCGATGTCGTTGCGCACCACCCCGGAGGGGGCCGCCGCGCCGTTGACCAGGATGTCGATGCGGCCGAAGCGCTCCCGCGCCTGCTCGACCATGGCGCTGACCGCGTCCATCTCGTTGGTGTCGCAGAACAGCGGCAGCACCTCGTTGCCGGTCTCGGCGCTGATCTCCGCCGCCGCCTCTTCCAGGTAGGCCATGCGCCGGGCGCAGATCACCACCTTGCAGCCTTCCTGGGACAGGAAGCGCGCGACTTCCTTGCCGATACCCATGCCGCCACCGGTGACGATGGCGACGCGACCTTGCAGTTGCAGATCCATGTTGATTCCTCGTGTCGTGTTGTTGGTCAGGCCAGATCGACGAAAACGCTTTTCGTCTCGGTGTAGGCGTCGATGACGTTCTTGCCCATTTCCCGGCCCCAGCCGGATTGCTTGTAACCACCGAAGGGCGAGGCCGGGTCGACCACGTTCCAGCAGTTGATCCACACCGAGCCGGCCTTGAGCTGCGCGGCCAGGCGATGGGCCGCGCGCAGGTCGTTGGTCCACAGCCCGGCCGCCAGGCCGTAGGGCGAGTCGTTGGCGCGGGCCACCAGTTCTTCCGGCTCGGACCAGCTCATGACGGTGAGCACCGGGCCGAAGATCTCCTCGCGGGCGACGCAGGCGCGCTCGGCACGGTCGAGGAACACGCTGGGCTGGATGAAGTGGCCGCGCGCCAGGTGCTGCGGACGAGCGCCACCGCAGATCAGCTCGGCGCCGTCCTCCAGGCCACGACGCAGGTAGCCCTGCACCGTCTCCAGCTGGCGTTGCGAAACCAGCGGGCCGAGTGTCGTGGCCGGATCGAGACCGGCGCCGAGCACATGGGCCGCGGCGTGCTTGCGCAGTTCGTCGAGCACCGGCTCCAGTACCGACTCGTGCACGTACAGGCGCGAGCCGGCGGTGCAGACCTGGCCCTGGTTGTAGAAGATGCCATCGGCGGCCCCCTTGGCCGCGCGGGCGATGTCGGCATCGGCAAGGATGATGTTCGGCGACTTGCCGCCCAGCTCCAGCGAGACCTTCTTCATGTTGCCGGTGGCGGCCTGGGCGATCAGGCGGCCGACCTGGGTCGAGCCGGTGAAGGCGATCTTGTCGACGTCCGCGTGCTGGGCCAGCGGCGAGCCGGTGCGCACGCCCTGCCCGGTGATCAGGTTGACCACCCCGGCCGGGAAGCCGGCAGCCTCGATCAACTGCACCAGGCGGATGGCCACCAGCGGCGTCTGTTCGGCCGGCTTGAGCACCGCCGTGCAGCCGGTGGCCAGCACCGGACCGAGCTTCCACACGCACATGGTCAGCGGGAAGTTCCACGGCACGATCAGGGCGCAGACGCCGACCGGCTCGCGCAGGGTGTAGTTGAGCATGGGGTTGCCGCTGGCCGGCGACACCGGCAGCGTGCTGCCCTCGATCTTGCTCGGCCAGCCGGCGAAGTAGCGGATGATGTTGGCCGCGCTGGCCGCCTCGCCGCGGGCGTTGCCGATCGGCTTGCCGTTCTCCAGGGTGATCAGTTGCGCCAGTTCCTCGCCATGCTGCTCCAGCAGCTCGGCCAGGCGCAGCATCAGCAGGCCGCGACGGGCCGGCGAGCACTGCCGCCAGGGCCCGGCGAAGGCGCGGCGCGCGGCGGCGACGGCGGCATCGACATCCGCCGCGTCGGCCTGAGCCACTTCGGCCAGCGGCGTCTCGTCGGCCGGGTTCTCCACGGCGAAGCGCTCGGCGCTGCGGGCGTCCTGCCAGCTGCCATCGATGAACAGCCGGCCGGGGCTGGCGAGGAAGGCCCGGACCTCGGGCAACAGGTGCAATGTGCTCATGGACTGCTCCTTACAGGGCCATTTCGATCAGGTAGGGACTCTGCGCGGCCTTGGCCGCGGCCAGGGCGCGATGCAGGTCGCCGTTGCTGTGCACGGTGCAGGCCGGCACGCCATAGCCTTGCGCCAGGGCTTTCCAGTCCACCCGTGGCCGGTCCAGCTCGGTCAGGGCCAGGGCCTGGGGACCGAACTCGGTCACGCCGAAGCGGCGCAGCTCGTTCTGCAGGATCGCGTAGCGGTGGTTGGCGGCGATCAGGATCACCACCGGCAACTGCTCGCGGGCGATGCTCCAGAGGGTCTGGATGGTGTATTGCGCGCTGCCGTCGGACTGCAGGCAGAACACCGGTGTGCCGCGCTCGGCCAGGGCCGCGCCGAAGCCGACCGGAATGCCCTGGCCGATGGCGCCGCCGGTGTTGGTCATCACCCGGTGCCGCTCGGCCCGGGCCGAGGCGGTGAAGAACGGGTAGCCGCAGGTGCCGCCCTCGACCGAGACGATGCTGTCGCGCGGCAGTGCCGCCGCCAGCACCCGCCCCACCGACTGCGGCGAAAGGGCCTCTTCGGCACTCGGCAATTCGACGCCGACCGGCGCAGGCTCGCAGGCCGGTGCTTCGAGTGCCTCGGCCAGGGCCGCCAGGGCGCCGCTGACATCGTCGCCGACCGCGGCCAGGTGCAGCAGGCGGTCGGTTTCGGCCAGGCGCGACGGGATGCCTTCATAGCCGAAGTAGCTGATCGGTTCCGGCACGCCGGCACAGACCACCGCGTCGTACTGCTCCAGGATGCCGATGGCGACTTCCGGGAAGTACGGCAGCCGGTCCAGGTCCGGCAGGCCACCGCCACGGTGGCTAAGGCGCGGGAAGGTCTCGGCGAACAGCTTCACGCCCGGCAGTTGCGCCAGGCGTCCGGCCGCTTGCAGGCCGGCCTCGCCCAGGCCCTCGTCACCGACGATGAACACCAATCGCTGGCCGGCGCGCAGGGCCGCGGCCACGGCCTCGACGCGGTCGCCGGCAAAGCGCCGCAGCGGTGCCTGCGGCCGGCTGAAGCGCGGCTCGCTGGCGACGTCCCGTGCCTGCAGGTCCATCGGCAGGATCAGGCTGGCGATCTGCCCCGCCGGCTGCCAGGCCGCACGCACCGCCGCCTGCAGGTCCTCGGCCAGGCCATCGCTGCTCTTCGAGGTGCGTACCCAGCCCGACACCGCGCCGGCCAGGGCGCCGATGTCGCTGGCCAGTGGCGGATCGTAGTTGACGTGCCAGGACGCGTGGTCGCCGATCACGTTGACGATCGGGGTATTCGCCCGCCGGGCGTTGTGCAGGTTGGCGATGCCGTTGGCGAAACCCGGGCCCAGGTGGGTCAGGGTCATCGCCGGACGCCCGGCGATGCGGCCATAGCCGTCGGCGGCACCGGTGCACACGCCTTCGAACAGGGACAGCACCGGCTTGAGCGCCGGCTCGTCGGCCAGTGCCGCCACGAGCGGGATTTCGGTGGTGCCCGGGTTGGCGAAGCAGTATTCGATCCCGCTGGCCACAGCGGCCTTCACCAGTAGTTGCGCGCCATTCATTTTCAGCCCCTCAGGGTTCGGCCGTTTCAGATGGAGAGATTTATCACACAAACAAAACGTCAAAACAACAATATTTTTGTCGATTTACTCATTATTTGAGATTTATTCAAAATTAACCGGATCAGCAACCACACAAGGACGCTGTTTTTCTCACGTCAAATACCCTATGCTTCGCCCCCACCGACCCGCGCCGGACAGGCCCGCGGGCGTGCACACACCGCCCGACTTTCCAGGAGCAAGATGAGTAGCCTGAGCAAGATGCTGAGCGTGCTGGACCTGTTCAGCCCGCAGACCCTGAAGATCGACCCCGAGTCGATCGCCGAGCGCATGGGGCTGTCCCGGGCGACCGTGTACCGCTACGTGAAGGACCTGTGCGACGCCGGCCTGCTGGTGCGGGTGGACGCCGGCAGCTACGGGCTGGGCCCGCGGATCATCGAACTGGACTGGATGATGCGGCAGTACGATCCGATCCTGATCGCCGGCCGCGAGCTGATGCACGAGCTGTCCCAGGAGACCGGCCTGGCGGTGTTCGCCAGCGTTTTCTACGACGGCCGGATCATCAACACCTACATCGCCGAGCCCACCGACACCTACCAGTTCGCCTTCGGTCGCGGCCAGCCGCTGCCGTTCTTCCGCGGCGCCCAGTCCAAGGTGCTGATCGCCTACCAGAAGGGCCGGCGCCTGCAACGCCTGTTCGAGGAGCGGATGGCGGGCGACCCGGACAGCCCGTACGACTGGGACAGCTTCGCCAAGGCGGCGCGCCGGATCCGCAAGGACGGCTATTGCGTCACCCATGACGAACTCAACCTGGGCCTGACCGGTATCGCCGCGCCGATCATCGTCACCGGCAGCGACGAGATCCTCGGCAGCCTCGCCGCCGTGGGCACCAGCGCCAACTTCCAGCTGCTGCGCCAGGAAGCGGTGACCGAGCGGGTCATGGAAACCGCACGGCGCATCGCCGCCAACCTGAGCTGACGGCAGCGCCGCCAGGGCCGTGCGCGCGGCCCCGCGGTGGATCAGAACGGCACGGCCACGGTCAGCTGGCTGTACACATTGGTGCCGTTGCCGCCCACCTGGTTGCCGCCGTTGCTCGCGTCCTTGTTCGGCTGGTAAAGGCCGATCAGCGGACTGATGATCAGGTGCTCGTTGACCGCCCATTCGGCATAGAAGTCCAGCTCCCGGGCATCCAGGTTGAGGGTGTCGCGGGTGCGCAGGGTGTGGAAGTCGAAGTACAGCGCGCCCACCGTGAGGTTCTCCAGCGGCGTGGCCTTCAGGCCGACGTGGTGAATCCCGGTGTTGCTGTTGAACGGCCCGGAATAGTTGGCCGCCACCTCGCCCTGGAACCAGGTGCCGTAGCCGGTGCTGAGGCCGGTGAACAGCGAGTCCCAGCCCTGGGAGTAACGGGTGTAGCGGTAGGTGACCTTGGGCGACCAGGCGACATCGGCAAAGGTGTAGCCGGCCTCGGCGTACCAGGCCTTTTCGGGGCCGGCGTCCTTGTCCTGCCAGGCGTATTCGAAGGCGAAGCTGGCATTCTCGATGCCGGCGCTGCCCTCGCCACGCAGGCTGTAGACATCCATGTTCTCGCGCTCTTTCTGGAACTCGCTGGCCCACTGGTCGACCACGTCCAGGCCGTGCACCCAGGTCAGGCCCAGGGTCCCGGCGTCGGTGGTGTAGTCCAGGGTTCCGGCGGC
>Ga0206116_1000171_pt1 | contig 98353 bp, 95 predicted proteins | sample 3A1Ametagenome_FD_178000 | JGI IMG/M metagenome (GOLD analysis project Ga0206116, IMG submission 178000) | Enriched microbial communities from leaf-cutter ant dump, University of Wisconsin, Madison, United States - 3A1A | ecosystem: Environmental > Terrestrial > Nest > Insects nest > Nest dump...
TGTCGCGAGAACGGGTGCGCCAGATCGAAGTGCGGGCTTTCGAAAAGCTCCAGAAGGCGGTGCTCAGCGCCGCGCAGGCCCTGCGTCGTCCGGTTACCCCGATGGTTGCCTGACCGAGCCTGGTTTCCCCGTCCGGCTGCCACGGTACCGGACGGGACATATGCGGGACCGGCTAGGCCGCGCTCCGCATCGTTTCGGTGGGCCGACGGCCTGCCTGTTGCCTCCAGACCTGTAACCTTCATGTCGGCGGTGCCCAAGGCCCCGCCGGCATTTTCTTTTGGGAACGGTTTCGGCTCTTGTCCCAACAAGTTGCCAGTTGTCTGCCCTTGTTCCCGCGTCAGGATGTCATGCGACAAAGTGACAGGTTTAAAGATGCGAATGCCTGCGCATGATGTGCGGCTCGCGGGAAAGATTGCATTTTCTCCATTCCTTAGTACGCTAGTCATATCTCAAATGGGAGAGGGCTCCATGTCGCACGCTGCCCAGACTCAATCGATTATCGACCGCATCACCTTCCTGCGCATCGACGACGCGACGAAAACAACGTTGCGGGAGTTCCAACCCTATTTAGCCCAGCGCATCGACCAGATCCTTGAGGAGTTCTACGGCTACTTGCGCACTGTGCCACAGGTGGCACCGATGCTGGTCAATCCGGCGGTGACCGTCCGCGCCCGCGACCTGCAGAAGCAGCATTGGCTGCGCAACGTCTTCACCGGCACCTTCGACGAGGCCTACGTCAATCAGGTCCTGAAGATCGGCCAGACCCATCAGCGCATCGGGCTCGAACCGCGCTGGTACACCGGTGCCTATTGTTTCACCCTGAACAAGCTGATCGAACTGGCGACCCAGATCTACCGCAAGAAGCCGGAAAAGCTGTCGCAGCTTCTCCAGGCGATCAACAAGGCGGTGTTCCTGGACATGGACCTCGCCACCTCGGTCTATATCGACCTGAACACCGCGGCGATCATCGCGCGGGAACTGGGCAGCACCGCCGACAGCTTCGAACGCGAGGTGAAGGGCGTGGTCCAGGCGGTGGCGAGTGCGGCGCAGCAGCTTCAGGGCACCGCCCAGGCGATGAGCCGCACGGCGGAAATCACCAGCGAGCAGTCGACCCAGGTCGCCGCCGCCGCCGAGGAGGCATCGGTCAACATCCAGACCGTTGCCGCGGCGGCTGAGGAACTGACCGCCTCGATCGGCGAAATCAGCCATCAGGTGACCCAGTCGGCCGCCATCGCCAACGCCGCGATGACGGAGGCCGAGCGGACCAATGCCACCGTGCAGGGTTTGGCCGATGCCGCCAGCCGCATCGGACAGGTGGTGAAGCTGATTCACGACATCGCCAGCCAAACCAACCTGCTTGCCTTGAACGCCACCATCGAGGCGGCGCGTGCCGGTGAAGCCGGCAAGGGCTTCGCTGTCGTGGCGAGCGAGGTTAAGAGCCTCGCCAATCAGACCGCGAAGGCGACGGAAGAAATCAATTCGCAGATCGGGGCCGTTCAGGGAGCGACCCAGGAGGCTGTCGGGGCAATCCGGTCCATCTCAGGGACCATCGCCCGCATCAACGAGATCTCCACCTCCATCGCCACCGCCATGGAAGAGCAAGGCGCCGCCACAACTGAGATCGCCCGCAATGTGCAGCAGGCGTCGATAGGGACCCGCGAGGTCAGTGAAACCATCGTCGCGGTGAACGCCTCGGCCAACAATGCCGGTGAGGAGGCCCGTCAGGTCCTGGAGGCGACAAATGAACTGTCGCGCCAGTCGGGTACCCTGAAGTCGGAGGTCGAGCGTTTCCTGACCCGCGTCCGTGCTGGCTGATTGGTGTCCTGTCCGTATTGGAAAAAGGGTGCGTTCGCAGGAACGCACCCTTTTTCATGTCTCAGTCTCAGCCACGATGCGGCCGCTCAAGGCAGCGTGCGGACGACCAGATCGCTGACCGGGATATTTTCCGACAACGCGGCGCGGCGAACATCTTCCAAGCTGCGCCAATGGCTGCGGCCCCCCAAGCTGGTCATGACACCGCCACGCATCGCCACGAATAAACCAGTACGTCCCAGATTGACGATTCTCATCATGGTTCCATCCCCCGCCCGATCACACGAATTTTAGAGAAAATTGCTTCAATCGTCATAAGACACAGTGTTTGTCTCTGCTCACAGGCTTATCAAAGAGCGTCGCATAACGTCAATAAGACTTCCGTCATTCAACCCATTGCTGCTTTCATAACCTGTCCTTTACCTGAGGACATCATCACTCTCCCAGGCACCACCAAAACGCGGAATTATTGAATTATTTTCAAATTTTATCTAATTCATATGAATTGGAGAAAAGGAGGTGTCTCGCCGAAAGCCTTATCCCAACCGCGCAGCATGGGAACGTCCGCATGGCGTGTAGGGTTGTCAGCGAAGCCGCCACCCGATCCATCGGCGGCACAGTGCGGGGAAGAACCTGCGAGGCATCGGTATCATGGCAACAGCACAGCGCCGCGTCGTCACCTGCGGCACAGCCACCATCGCTCAGTTCGAACCGGAAGCGGCGGAGACGGATAAATGCGAAGGCGGTGACAGCGAGCGGCTCGCGTTACCGCTGACAATCCGTCCAGCCAGGCTGGAGGATTTGCCGAAGCTCGAATGGTACGGCCTGCACACGCCCCATCGCGAGATCATCGCGGGCGCTTTTCGCCTTCAGGAGCGAGGCGACGGCGCAATGCTGCTGGCAGACGTCAATGGTTTTCCCGTCGGACAGATTTGTGTCGATTTCTTGCGCAAGCGCCCAAGCGGCCGCGCGACTCTGTGGGCGTTGCGGGTTTTCCAACCCTTTCGCGGCATCGGGATCGGCGTCCGGCTGGTAAGGGCGGCTGAACGGGTGGTGATCCAGCGCGGCGTTCCATTCGCCGAACTGGGCGTCGACCGCGACAATGCCGACGTCCTGCCCTTTTACGACCGGCTGGGCTACGAGCATTGCGGGCGAGAGCGTGGGCAGTTTCTATACCACACACCGGAAGGCCGGCTGGTCCGCGTCGCCATCGACCAGTGGCTTCTGCACAAACGGCTCCCCGAAGGCGATGGCGCGTCCGGCACACCCGCAGACCGCAGCCGGCCCCTGAGGATGGCCGGCGGCTGATCCTCACTCCGCCGCCATCGCCATATCGACCGAGGTTGGGCCGTTTGCCGGGGTGACAAGACGCGCCACCCGCCGGCGCGGCAGGAAGATGCGGGCGCCATCAAGGATGCTGCCAAGTTCGACCATCGCGTCGGTCGCCATGAGCAGTGCGACCGGTGGCAGCCAACGGTCGAACAGCTGTGCCGCCATTTCCGCGTCGCCGCTCTGTACCGCGGCCAGGGAATCCAGCAGGGCTGCTTCGTCGGTGCTGATCCTGCTGCAGGCCGGACAGCGGATCTCAGGCCGGCGCGCCCCGGCGACGGCGAAGGTGCCGAGCAGCGCGAAAAGCGGCAGCAGCGCGGTGTTAGGCACGCCGGCCACATTCAGCCCGATGCGCATCGACGCCATCGCACCCGCGGTGCCGGCGCGGAACCATTGCCGCACGCCGGTCAGCAACGCCCGTTCGGCCGTCGTCAGTTCCGCCACCGTCCAAGGTGAGTATCGCCCCTCTTCCCCCGTCCCGCACATGCCGATGCTCCTTCATCCGGTTGCAGAACCACCCTACTGCGTCTCCGGGCCAATTGCGAGTCATTCTTATTTGCGAATAATGGTCTGTGACAAAAAGCGGCCGTCCGTGACAGTGAAAATCATGGAAAGGTCGCGTTAACGAACGCCGGCAATCCTGAAGCGACTCGCAGTACAAGGGGATCGCTGGGCATGAGGCGGACGATTCGGGGGATTGTTCTCGCACTGGTCACGATGGTCGGAGTGGCTGTCGCCGGGGGCCTGACGGTCGCCCGCCCGGCAACGGCCCAGATCGTGCTGAAGTCCGCTTACGGCGAAGCCTCACTGTCCGGGCCGGCCAAGGCCCGCGGCGCGGTGGTTTGGAGCCATGGCCGCTCGGTGGACTCGGAAGATTCCGAAGCCCCTACCCCGCTCTACATGAAGGCGATGCGCGACGCCGGCTGGGACGTCTACCGGCTGGACCGCATGAGAGTCAGCGATACCCTGCCCAACAGCTCCCGCGCTCTCGCCGGCTATTCGGAGGCGCTGAAGGCCAAGGGCTATCGCAGGGTCGCCCTGACCGGCCAGTCCTTCGGCGCCTTCATCTCGCTGATCGCTGCCGGCCAGACCAACGCCATCGACGCCGTCATCGCCACCGCCCCGGCCGCCTTCGGCAATTTCACCGAAGCCTTCGACAGCTACCGCGAGAACGCAGCCCAACTCTGGCCGATCCTTCGCGACGTCCGCCGGGCACGGGTGATGATGTTCTTCTTCCACGGCGACGATTTCGATCCAGGCGGGCGCGCCGAACCGGCCCGCAACATCCTGGCCCAGCGCGGTTTGGGCAGCCTGATCGTCGACCAGCCGTCGCTGCTGACCGGCCATGGCGCCGCCAACACCGGGCTGTTCGTCCGCCGCTTCGGCGCCTGCATCGTCCGCTTTGCCGAGGAGCCGCCGACGCCCAACGACCCGCCCTGCGATGAGACCTGGGGCCGCAGCCCGAGTGCCGAGATGCTGCAGGCCGCCCTGCCCGCGAATGCGTCGGGCTCGGCCAAGGGCAACGACACCACCGCCACGCTACGCCCCTACATGGGCATGTGGTACGGCAGCTACATCAACGGTCGCGAGGTCGCCCTGTCGGTGGAGAAGGCCGAGGGCGACGCCGTTTTTGCCGACTATGTGCTGGGTGCCGGCATGGAAGCCGACCAGCCCGCCGAGCGGGTGCGCCGCAGGGGCCGCATCGAGAACGGTGAGCTGGTCTTCGACGAAAAGGGCCGCAACATCCTGCGCTACCGCCTGCGCCCTGACGGCCGCGTCGCCGCCAGCTGGCTGGACAAGGACGGCCATGGCCGGCTCGACACCGTGCTGCGCCGGGTGAACTGATCCACCTCCGGAGGGCTCCTCAACCCTCCGCCAGGAAGTTGCGGACGATGGCGATCTGCTCGTCCGTCATCAAAGAGGGGGCGTGGCCGGTGTTGGGGATTTCCACCACCCGCACCAGACCGGCGGCCCCCGGCCCACGCTCTGCCATCCGTTCCGCCGTCTCGGCGCTCAACAGGTCGGAGTCGGCGCCGCGAAGGACCAACACCGGGCAGCGCACGCGGTCCCACAGCGCCCACAGATCGACATCGCCGATGGGGGCCGTCTTGAACGCATCGCCGATGGACGGATCGTAAGCCAGCCGGAAACGCCCGTCGGGCAGTGGCCGGGCGCTGTGCTGCGCCATATGGCGCCAGCACTCGTCGCTGATCGTGCCGAACCCCATAAGCACGAAGCGCAGGTAGGATTCCAGCGCCGGCAAGTCCTCGAACACCGGGTCCTTTCCGACATAGTCGGCAATCCGCTGCAACCCAGCCTGGGCGATGAAGGGGCCGACGTCGTTTATCACCATGCGGCGGATCGGGCTATTGGCCTGCGCTGCCAGCGTCATGCCGATCAGCCCGCCCATCGAGGTGCCGACCCAATCCACCGTCTCCACCCCCATGCGGGCGATCAGCGCCACCATGTCGGAGCAGTATTGCGGATAGCCGTAGAGCGCCGGCACCGGCAGCCAGTCGCTGCGACCGCGCCCGACCACGTCAGGGCAGGCGACGCGCCAGCCATCCGCCAAAGCCAGCGCCAGCCGGTCGAAATCGCGGCCGTTGCGCGTCAGTCCATGGACACAGACCGCCGTGCGCTTGGCGTCGTCGCGCCCCCACTGGGTGTAGGCCATCCTGTGGAACCCGGCGGCGCTGAGGCCGAGGACGTTGCGTTCGGACATCGGCACGGGCGGGCACTCCTGTTCAGGATTGACGGGACTATCCCTTTTTCGGTGATTTGGCGCCGCGTGGCAACTCCGCCTCGACCGCGCGTTCCGCAGCAGCACGGATCGCCGGCATCGCCGACGACGGCTCAGCCACCGATCCGTCGAAGGGATGGCGGGTGTTGTCGTAGAGGCGGCGAATGATGCGGACGTAATTGCGCGTCTCGTCATAGGGCGGAACGCCCTTGTAACGGTCGACCGCTCCCTCACCGGCATTGTAGCCGGCCAGCGCCAGCGTCACGTCGCCCTGGAAATAGGCCAGCAGCCAGCGCAGGTACTTCACTCCGCCGGTGATGTTCTGCTTGGGGTCGAAGACGTCGCCGACACCGAAGCGGTCGGCCGTGTCGGGGATCAGCTGCATCAGCCCGGCGGCGTCCTTGGGCGACACCGCATCGGTGCGGAAAGCGCTTTCCGCCTGGATCACCGCCAGCACCAGAGCCGGGTCGATGCCGTATTTCGGCGCGATGCTGTTGACCAGCGCCACCACCTCCGCCGGAGGTGGGCCCAATTCGCGAACCGGACCGGCGCCGGGGCGGCACCAGGGACGGATGCGCCCCATGCGGCCGGGCACATAATTGACCAGCCGCCGCGCCTCCGGATGCCCACGCGAGGCGGCGGCGCGCAGCCAGGCGGTGCCGAGCCGCCGGTCCTTGCGCACCCCCTTGCCGAACAGATAGCGGCGGGCAAGCCGGAAGGCGGCATCGGCATCGCCCTGCTCCGCCAGCTCGCAATCGCCGGACTTGCTCTTGAGAGACGGCGGAGGCAGCTCGGCAACGGCATTCGGCTTCGCCGCGGATTTGGCATCCGCCGCCGCGGCGATGGATGCCGACCCGATGCCAACGCCACACAGCGCCAGCGCGATCAGCGGCACCATCACGACACGACGAACCAACAAGCCTCGACCCTCCAACAATCCCGCGCCACCCTACGGAAAGCGGAAGTATGGTGTTGCAACCTGTTCAGGACAAGTGAGGGTCGCCAGGAGGTGGATCACGGCCCGCGGCGGCGCCTGCCCTGCTTCTTCGGCGCCCCTTCCGGAATGCCGCGACCCTGGCGGGCGCTGCTGATGCCGATGCTGCCGGGGGTTTCCAGGCCCAGATCCATCGCCTCCAGCCGGCGCAGCTCGTCGCGCAGGCGCGCGGCCTCTTCGAACTCCAGGTCGGCGGCGGCGGCTCGCATGCGCTTTTCCAGATCGGCGATGACGTTCTTCAGGTTGTGCCCGACCAGCTCGTTGGAGTTCAGGCCGGTCTTGACCGTCACATGGTCGCCGCGCTCGAAAACGCTTTCGAGGATGTCGCCGATGGCTTTCTTCACCGATTCAGGCGTGATGCCGTGTTCCAGATTGTAGGCCATCTGCTTCTCGCGGCGGCGTGCCGTCTCGTCGATGGCGTACTTCATGCTGTCGGTGATCTTGTCGGCATAGAGGATCGCCCGTCCGTCGATGTTGCGGGCGGCGCGGCCGATGGTCTGGATCAGCGATGTCCTGGACCGCAGATAGCCCTCCTTGTCGGCGTCGAGAATCGCGACCAGAGCGCATTCCGGAATGTCGAGCCCCTCGCGCAGCAGGTTGATGCCGACCAGCACGTCGTAGGCGCCCAATCGTAGATCGCGGATGATCTCGATGCGCTCCAGCGTCTCCACGTCGGAGTGGATGTAGCGCACGCGCAGGCCGGCTTCGTGCATGTATTCGGTCAGCGCCTCCGCCATCTTCTTGGTCAGGGTGGTGACCAGAACGCGATAGCCCTTGGCGACCACCTCCTTGCATTCGCCGATCAGGTCGTCGACCTGGGTCTCGGTCGGACGGATGATCACCGGCGGATCGATCAGGCCGGTCGGGCGGACCAGCTGCTCGGTGAAGACGCCGCCGGTGCGCTCCATTTCCCAGGGACCGGGGGTGGCGGAGACGAAGACCGTCTGCGGCCGCATGCCCTCCCACTCCTCGAACTTCAGCGGGCGGTTGTCCTTGGCGCTGGGCAGGCGGAAGCCGTAGTCGGTCAGCGTCGATTTGCGCATAAAGTCGCCGCGGTACATGCCGCCGATCTGCGGCACCATGACGTGGCTCTCGTCGACGATCAACAGCGCATCGCCCGGCAGATATTCGAACAGGGTCGGCGGCGGATCGCCAGGGGCGCGGCCGGTCAGGTAGCGGGAATAATTCTCGATGCCGGCGCAGGAGCCGGTGGCGGCCATCATCTCGATGTCGAAGGTCGTGCGCTGCTCCAGCCGCTGAGCCTCAAGCAGCTTGCCTTCGGCCGCGAACTCCTCCAACCGGTCCTTCAGATCCCGCTTGATCTGGTTGATCGCCTGATTGAGCGTCGGCTTCGGCGTCACATAGTGGCTGTTCGGATAGACGCGCACGGCTTCCAGCGCTGCCAGCTTCTCGCCGGTCAGCGGGTCGATCTCGTGGATGGCCTCGATCTCGTCGCCGAACAGCGAGATGCGCCACGCCCGGTCTTCCATGTGGGCCGGGAACAGTTCCACCGTGTCGCCGCGCACGCGAAACAGTCCACGGCCGAAGGCGGCGTCGTTGCGCTTGTACTGAAGCTCGGTCAACTTGCGCAGCAGTTCCGGCTGGGCGATCACTTCGCCCTTGCGCAGATCCACCGTCATTTCCGAATAGGTCTCGACCGAACCGATACCGTAGATGCAGGACACCGACGCCACGATGATGACGTCGTCGCGCTCCAGCAAAGCCCGCGTTGCCGAGTGGCGCATGCGGTCGATCTGCTCGTTGATCGAGGATTCCTTCTCGATATAGGTGTCGGTGCGCGGGACGTAGGCTTCAGGCTGGTAGTAGTCGTAGTAGGAGACGAAATACTCCACCGCATTGTTCGGGAAGAAGGATTTCATCTCGCCATACAGCTGTGCCGCCAGCGTCTTGTTGGGTGCCAGGATCAACGTCGGGCGCTGCACCGTCTGGATGACGTGCGCCATGGTGAAGGTCTTGCCCGACCCGGTGACGCCCAGCAGCACCTGATCCTTTTCGCCCTGCCGCAGCCCGGCGGTCAACTCTTCGATCGCGTTCGGCTGATCGCCCGACGGCGTGAAATCCGACGAGATGACGAACTGCTTTCCGGCTTCCAGCTTCGCGAGCGGCTTGGCGGGAATGGCGGAGAGGACAGGGCTTGCCATGGGGCGGCGATCCGATCAGAGGAAGGGTACGGAACGGGAACCGATTATATGGCTGCAATACGCCCGTCTGTCGAGCGCGGGCTTGACGGTAATTGCCACAGCGAGCCCGGACCGCCGGCACATCGCGTGCCGGAAGCATATTGCGGTTCATTGCGTTCGAGAGAACCAGAACCCACCGCAAATGACCTGGAAGTTGACGGCATGAAAAAGACAGGTTCCCCAGCTTGAACGCTGCATTGGGTTATGGCATTGTCCTGTTTAGAGTATGAACTTGATGCGACTCAAGAAGCGTGTCCAATGGGGTCAACAGCAGGTCGACCTTCTTCAGATGGATCTACAACGTTTCGTAGGTTGCCTGTTGTCGTGCATTTGGCGGACCATCCATGTCAGACAAGTTTTTCTCCGAGATTTCCGATACCCTGTCTTCCGCCAAATCGGTCGAAGATTTGACCCGTCCGCTGCTGAGCCTCCTTGAAACGGTAACGGAATTGGAGGCCACGTATCTGACCTGTATCGACCAGGACCTTGGTGTTCAGCGCGTTCTGTTCGCCTACAACAGCAAGACGATGCAGATTCCCGAAGGGCTCGTCGTTCCCTGGGAAGGAACTCTCTGCAAGCGTGCACTCGACGAAGGACGGTTTTATACCGACGATGTGCCGACGCTGTGGGGGGATTGCGACGCCGCCAGGTCTCTCGGCATTCAGACCTACGTCAGCACTCCGGTGCGACTGAACGACGGCACCCTCTTCGGAACCCTGTGCGCCGCCGGGTCGGAACGCAAGCCGATGACCCCAAAGGGGGAACAGGTGCTCCGCCTCTTCTCCTCGCTGATCGGCCTGCATGTGGAGCGGGAGCAGCTTCTCGAAAGCCTTCAAACCGTCAACACTGCTCTGGAAGCCCATTCCTTCACCGATGTGCTGACCGGCTTGCCCAACCGCCGCTTCCTTCTGAAGGAAATGGAGCGGCTGTTTGCGGATGCCGAACGGGCCGGGCAGACGATCCTGATCGCGTTCATCGATCTGGATGGCTTCAAGGCGATCAACGACCGTCATGGCCATGAAATGGGCGACGAGTTCCTGATCGAAGTGGGCCGGCGCCTGTCGGGCGGCCTGCGGGCCGGGGATATCCTCGCCCGTTTCGGCGGCGACGAATTCATCGTTACCGGCCTGGGCCCGGTCGGAGACCGCGATGGTCAGGCGGCTGCGGAGGCCCTGTGCAACCGGCTGGCGCCGTTGCTGATCGGCGACTACAGCCTGCGGAACGTCGGATTGCAGTATTCCGGTGCAAGCTTCGGCTCCACATCCGTCGACCCGCGCGTCGTCACCGTGGATACCGCGCTGCGGATGGCCGATGCGGCGATGTACGAGGTGAAGCGCAAACGGAAGGCGCTTCGGACCTGATAGCGCATTGGGGGGGGCGGGCAGCCCCTACCCCAACGCCTTCGGGTTCGCGATGCCCAGGCGCGCCTTGACGATGGCCTCGAGCGAGTCCATCAGCACCTCCTGCCCCTCATTGTCGAAATCGCCGGCGGCGATCTCGATGCACAGGCGGTGCTGCAAGGCTTCTACCCGCTTGCGCAGGTCGTCGCCGGCCAACGCGTCGTCCGCATCCTCGCCATAGAGCAAGGCGAGTGCGCCCAGCATGGAGTGGCCGGCAGCATCCAGCCCCTTCAACTCGCGCTCGGCAATCTCCAGCGCGTTGGCCACCATCAGCGCGGCGAAACGGGCCTCGGGTGCCACATGGGGAAGCACGTCGGCACGGAAGGTCGAGGCGGCGATCTCCAGCAGGCCGCGGGCATCCGGATTGGCGCGCATCAGGCCACCTTCTCCACGGCGTCCACCGCCAGCCCGCCTATGGCGCGGAGATGGCGCAGCATGTCCATCTCGATTTCCGGCAGCATGCGTCCGGTCAGTGCCAGTTCCAGCGACCGCTCGGCACCGGAGCTGTGGCGCAACCCCTGCTCCACCGCAATCGCCGCCCAGCGCAGATAGGCCGCCGTCTCCCAATAGGCGACGCGCCCCGGATCGACCCGGCGGCCGGAGGTTTCCTCATAGCCGGCATAGAATTCGGCCCGGTCGGCGATGCCGCCCGCCTCGCGGTCGGGCCGCCGGAACCGCCAAGAGCGGGAGCAGAACCAGCCCAGATCCTCCATCGGGTCGCTGAAACCGGCAAACTCCCAATCCAGGATCGCCGTCAGCGCGCCGTCCTTGACCAGATAATTGCCGGTGCGGAAGTCGCGGTGGCACAGCACCACCGCACCCGGCAGCGGCGCGTTGATCTCCAGCCAGCGCAGTCCCCAGGCAATCACCGGATCGCGCCGCCCCAGATCGCCGAACCAGCGGCGGTACTGCGCCAGCATCTCCTGCGCCGGGCAGTCCGGCGCCTTGCCCAGCCGCTCCAGCCCCTCTGCATCCGGCCTGATCCGGTGCAGCAGGCCAAGCTGCCGCCCAAGCTCGCGTGCCAGGTCCGGCTGCGCCGTGTCGGACCGCGTCACCGCATGGCCGGCACCAAGCCCTTCGGCTCGCCGCATGATGTAGAAGTCATGGCCCAGAACGGCCGGATCGTCGCAGCCGAACAGAGGCTCCGGCGCTCTCACCCCGGCGGCGAAGGCGGCGCGCAGCACCACGAACTCCCGCAGCTTGCCGATGCTGGCCGAAATACGCCCGCCGCCCTCGGCCCGCAATACGCAGGCATGCCGCCCGGCCAGCGGTCCTCCATCGATGTCCAGCGTCACCGCCAAGTTCAGGGAAATCGCTCCGCCACCGAGCCGTCCATCCTCCGTCACCGTGACGCGGGATGCTCCGGCCTGTGCGGCCAGCCAGTTTTCCAGTCTGATCCGGTTGTCACCGGACAGCAGCGAAGGCGGGGACTGGTCGGACGCTTTCACGACATGCATGGCGTTCTCCCTGGACAGGTTGCCAAGCGCGTTGGCTCGCGCGTTTTTGTCGGTTTCGCCGCCGATGGTAGGCACGAAGCGCTGTTGCAGACAAGTTTCACCTTGGTGGGAAAAGCGACCACACCCCCAAAAAAGTCGGCCCCTCCCCCACCGGACAGGCGGGAAAGGGGCCGTTTTACATCATCGAGGCAGGAGAGGCGTTACGCGGCGACCGGGCGGCTCGCGCCCTGCTCCTGGCCGGCGGTGTTGCCCTGCTGGGCGGCCGGAACCGGAGCCGGCTTGGCTTCGCGGACCGGAAGCATGTCGCCGATGCCGAATGCGACGGCCATCAGGTTAGGCACCGCCATCGCGGCGAGCAGCACCGACCACAGCTCCAGCGACAGGGTGCCCAGCGGGTTGACCAGTGCTGCGGTGGCGGACGAGGCGACCAGCGCGGCGGACAGCCAGGCTTCCGGCTTGGCGCAGAAGCGGCTGGCGGTGCGCTTGCCGCCCTTGGCGGTCACCCGGAACGCATCATGCTTGCGGACTAGGCCGCGGACGACGGCCAGGGCGACCGTGGTGGACAGCGCCATGCCGACGGCGCAGGCGCCCAGGCTTTCCTTCCAGCTGTTGCCCGAGGCATAGCGCGAGGCCAGCAGGCTGGAGCCGGCACGAAGGACCAGGGCACCCAGCACGGCGGCGGTGGCGGCGACCGGCGGCAGGTGCAGCGGCAGGACCAGCGAGGCGAAGGTCCAGACCACGGCGGCGGCGGCGGCGAACAGGCCGACGGCGTCGGACCACCAGCGGATCCAGTTGGTGACGTAGCCCAGCTTCTGCCGCACGCTCAGCTCGGCCGCACCCGGCAGGAACTTCTTCCAGTGGGCCCGGACGATCTGGGTCGAGCCGAACACCCAGCGGTCGCGCTGCTTGCGGAACTGCATGAAGTTGTCCGGGGCCAGACCGGCGCCGAGACGCTCGTCGGTGTAGGCGGCGCGGTAGCCGGCCGACAGGATGCGCAGGCCCAGTTCGGTGTCCTCGCAGATGCCGGCTTCCGACCAGCCGCCGACCTGATCCATCGCCGAGCGGCGCAGCATGATCATCGTGCCGTGGCAGATGAAGGCCTGGGACGACACGCCCTCCTGCATGCCGACGTCGAAGAAGGGACGGTATTCGGCGGTCATCGCCGACTTCAGCGCCGTCTCTTGGCCGTCGCGGTGTTCCTGCGGGGCCTGGACGATGCCGACCGAGGGATCGGCGAAGGTCGGGGCCAGCTTCGACAGCCAGTCGGGCGACACGGTGTAGTCGGCGTCCAGCACGGCGACGATCTCGGCGGCCGGATCGGTGTGGCGCAGCGCGGCGTTCAGGGCGCCGGCCTTGAAGCCGGAGATCTTCTTGTACCAGTGGAACTTGAACTTCGGCCCCAGTGCCTGGCACATCTCCTCCACCGGGCGGACAAGATGCTCCTCCTCGGTGTTGTTGATCAGGACGACGACCTCGTAGTTCGGATAGTCGAGCCGCGACAGCGAAGCCAGCGTTGCGTTCAGCACGTCCGGCTGCTCGCGGCAGGCGGCGACGTGGATCGAGACCATCGGCTTGTGCTCGGTGTTCGGTACCGCATGCGGCAGCAGGGCCGGGGCGCGGCCGGTCAGCAGCCGGCGGGCGACATCCACCAGATCGGCGAAGGCGACGCTCATCATCAGGGTGCCCAGCGCGAAGGCGGAGCCCCAGGTGGTGACCGCACCGAAGGTCAGGTACTCGGAGAAAGCGCCGGCGACGGCGGAGCCGATGGCGAAACCGATGATGTTGGCGCCCAGCGAGGCAGCCAGAGCGAAGCCGGCATTGGTCCGGCGGCGAAACACGCCGAAGGCCGACAGGGCAAGGCCAACGGCGATGGCGACGCCCGCGGCGACACGCTCGCCATAGGGGGCGGCAACGGCGCCGGTCATCGACCATTTCGGCTGCCGGTCGGCATCCAGCACGCCCCAGGTCGGGCCGGGCGAGCCTTCGATGGTCGACTTCCAGATGCCGTCGAAGGCCTCGACGACGTTGTAATGCAGGCCGAGCGCGTTGGCTTCCGCCGCGAAGCCGCGGACGACGGCGGCCTGGGCCTCCGGCGTCGGGTAGGCGTCGTGGAAGTTCTCGCCGCCCGACGGCCAGCCGACCTCGCCGACGAACAGCGCCTTGCCCGGATGGGCCTTGCGCACGGTGTCGAGCCGGTCGCGGATCCAGGTCAGCGCATCGGACACCGGCACGCCTTCCCAGTAGGGCAGGACGTGGACGCCCATGAAGTCGGACGCCTTAACCGTGGCGTCGGCCTTGACCATCTCCGACCACACGTCGGCGGTGCCGACCTTGATGTTGGCAGGGACGGCGGCGCGGACGCGCTTGATGTAGGAGGCCAGCTCGGCGTCGGTCAGCTCGGCGCGCAACAGCGTCTCGTTGCCGACGACGATGCGCTTGATGCCGCGGAATTCCTTGGCGAGCGCGATGCCGTGCAGCACCTCCCGCTCGTTGCGGGACTTGTCCTTGCTCAGCCAGATGCCGAGCGTGACGTCCAGCCCCTTGGACACCGCGATCTCCGGCACCTCGCCCTGCGAGCCGAGCGTCGAGTAGGTACGGACGCCGTCGGCGAAGCCGGCGATGGCGGTCATGTCCTTCTCGATGTCCTTGCGCGGCACCACCGGCTGATGGTTCGGGTCGTAGCTGCGGCCCGACGGCGAGTAGGACACGGATTCGATACGGCCCGGCTCCGCCTCCACAGGCGTCGGCGCATTGCGCCAGGACCAGAAGGACGCGTGGCCCGCAGTCACGGCCAGCATGGCGGCGGCGATGGCTGCGCGCCGGATCGAGTTCTTCGGGTTGCTCATGGGGAGTTCGCGTGCCCTGTTGCTGGGTGGCCGCTCGCCACCGGACATCAGCACAAACGGGCGGACCGACTTCCCTATTCCGTCACTTCCAAAAATTTTTTGTGCAGTGCGGAGAACGGAACCCCGGCCGGCGGATCCTGTTGGACGACGACAGGTTTCTCAATGCTCAAGCCACAGGAGAACGCCCCATGGCCACCCGCCACGAAGACAGCCCGGAACACAAGAAGGCCCACGATCTGGCCGAACAGGCGCTGGACAAGGCCGCCGACGGCGATGCCCGCAAGGCGCGCGACCTGATCGAGAAAGCCAAGAGCATCGATCCGAAGATCGGCGAGGAAATGGCCCGCGAGGCCGCGGAGGACCAGAAGAAGGCCGACAAGTTCGTCGGCAAGACCGACCGCTAACAAGAAAAAGCTCCCCCTTCCATGCAGGAAGGGGGAGCTTCATATCCATCCTTACTCCGCCGCCAGAGCCTCCGCCGGCACCGGCGGGGTCCAGCGCAGGACCGGCTTGCGGGCGGCGGCCGTCTCGTCCAGACGACGGCGCGGCGTCAGGCGCGGCGCTGCCTGGAAATAGGCGACATCGCCCGACTTCGCCCGCTCGGCCAGCGCACGCAGCGCATCGACGAACTGGTCCAGGCTGGCCTTGCTCTCCGTCTCGGTCGGCTCGATCAGCAGGGCACCGTGGACGACCAGCGGGAAATACATGGTCATCGGGTGGAAGCCCTCGTCGATCAGCGCCTTCGCCATGTCGAGCGTGGTGACCCCCGTCCCCTTCAGGAAACGGTCGTCGAACAGGCACTCGTGCATGCACGGGCCCTCGAAGGACGCCGTCATCACGTCGTCGAGCCGCGCCATGACGTAGTTGGCGTTCAGCACCGCATCGCCCGACGCCTGCCACAGCCCGTCGGCACCATGGCTCAGCATGTAGGACAGGGCGCGGACGAACATGCCCATCTGGCCGTGGAAGGCCTTCATGCGGCCGAAGGCCGGACCTTCGCCGGCGGTCTCGACCAGCGCGAAGCCGTCCTTGCCGTGGGTGACGTAGGGCACCGGGATGTAGGGCGCCAGCGACTCCGCGAACACCACCGGCCCCGACCCCGGACCGCCGCCGCCATGCGGGGTGGAGAAGGTCTTGTGCAGGTTGATGTGCATGACGTCGATGCCGAGATCGGCCGGGCGCACCCGCCCGACGATGGCGTTGAAGTTGGCGCCGTCGCAGTAGAAATAGGCGCCCGCCGCATGCACCGCCTCGGCGATCGCGATGATGTCGCGTTCGAACAGGCCGCAGGTGTTGGGGTTGGTCAGCATCAGCCCGGCCACGTCGGGACCGAGCTTGGCCTTCAGCGCCTCCAGATCGACGCGGCCGTCGGCTGTCGCCGGGATGGCGTCGACGCTGTAGCCGCAGGCGGCGGCGGTCGCCGGGTTGGTGCCGTGGGCGCTTTCCGGCACCAGGATTTTGGTGCGGCCGCTGTCGCCCTTCGCCTCATGCGCCGAGCGGATCGCCATGATGCCGCACATCTCGCCATGGGCACCGGCGGCGGGCGCCAGCGTCACGGCGGCCATGCCGGTCAGCGTCTTCAGCCAATAGGCCAGCTGGTCCATCAGCTCCAGGGCGCCCTGCACCGTGCTGACCGGCTGCATGGGATGCACGTCGGAGAAGCCCGGCAGCCGCGCCATCTTCTCGTTCAGGCGCGGGTTGTGCTTCATCGTGCAGGAGCCGAGCGGATAGAAGCCGCTGTCGATGGCGTAGTTCTTCTGCGACAGGCGGGTGTAGTGGCGGACCACCTGCGGCTCGGCGAGGCCGGGCAGCCCGACCCTGGCGCGCGGCTTCACCGCACCCAGGCGGGACGCCACCTTCGGCACGTCCGGCAGATCGACGCCGGTGCGGCCAGCGCTGTCCTGTTCGAAGATCAGCGGCTCTTCGATCTGGAGACCGCGGTTACCGGTGACGGTGCCGGTCACGCCATCGAACGAGGCGGCGCCGGCCGGAATGGCCGACGGACGGCCCTGGTTGTTCATGCTCATGCCAGAACCTCACTCAGAGCGGCAGCGAAGGCGTCCATGTCGGCGTCGGTGTTGGTCTCGGTGACGGCGACCAGGAGAAGGTCCTCCATCTCACCGGGATAGAGGCGAGACACCGGCACGCCGCCGAGGATGCGGCGCTTGGCAAGCTCCTCGACCACCGCGGCGGCCGGCTTCGGCAGCTTGACGGTGAACTCGTTGAAGAAGCCGTCGTTCAGCACCTCGACACCCGGAACCGCCGCCAGCTTGTCGGCCATTTGGACCGCCTTGGCATGGTTCAGCTGGGCCAGCTGGGTGATCCCGGCCTCGCCCAGCAGGCTGACATGGATCGAGAAGGCCAGCGCGCACAGGCCGGAGTTGGTGCAGATGTTAGAGGTCGCCTTCTCGCGGCGGATGTGCTGCTCGCGGGTGGAGAGCGTCAGCACGAAGCCGCGGCGGCCATCGGCATCCACCGTCTCGCCGCACAGGCGGCCGGGCATCTGGCGGACATATTTGTCCTTCACCGCGAACAGCCCGACATAGGGGCCGCCGAAGTTCAGCGCGTTGCCGAAGGACTGGCCTTCCGCCGCGACGATGTCGGCGCCCATGTCGCCCGGCGGCGTCAGCAGCCCGAGCGACAGCGCTTCCGTCACCACCACGATCAGCAGGGCGCCCTTGGCCTGGCAGGCGGCGGCCAGATCGGTGTAGTCGCGGACATGGCCGAACACGTCCGGGTTCTGCACGACGACGCAAGCCGTCTTGTCGTCGACCAGCGCCAGCAGATCCTCGCCGCCGGTCGGGGCGGCCGGCAGGGCCACCGCCTCGAAGCCGATGAAGCGCGCATCGGTGGTGGTCACGTCGCGGTAATGCGAGTGCAGACCGCCGGACAGGATCGCCTTCTTCCGCCGGGTGACGCGGTTGGCCATCATGACGGCCTCGGCGCAGGAGGTGGCGCCGTCATACATCGAGGCGTTGGCCACATCCATGCCGGTCAGCAGGGCGACCTGGGTCTGGAATTCGAACAGGACCTGCAGCGTGCCCTGGCTCACCTCCGGCTGGTACGGCGTGTAGGCGGTCAGGAACTCGCCGCGCTGGACCAGATGGTCGACGGTGGCCGGCACATGGTGGCGGTAGGCGCCGGCGCCGAGGAAGCTCGGCACCGACCCGGCCGGCACATTCTTGGCGGCCATGGAGCCGAGCAGCCGTTCGACCTCAAGCTCGCCCATATGGTTGGGCAAGCCCCCGATCGGGCCGGCCAAACGGGCCGCCTTTGGAACGTCGCGGAACAGGTCTTCGACCGATGTTGCGCGGATGGCCTCCAGCATCGACTGCCGGTCGGCCTCGGTCAGGGGCAGATAGCGCATGTTAGTGGGATTCCTCCACGAAGGCCTTGTAGGCCGCTTCGTCCATCAGGCCATCGAGTTCGGAGGCGTCCTTGAGCTGCAGCTTGAAGAACCAGCCGTCGCCCTCGGCGGCGCTGTTGACCATAGACGGGTCGTCCACCAGGGCCTGGTTGGCCTCCACCACGGTGCCGGAAACCGGGGCGTAAACGTCGCTGGCGGCCTTGACCGATTCGACGACGGCGGCTTCCTTGCCCTTCTCCAGCACCCGGCCGGCGTCGGGCAGCTCGACGAACACCACGTCGCCCAGCTGGCTCTGGGCGAAGTCGGTGACGCCGACGGTGGCGACGTCGCCATCGACCTGAACCCACTCATGGTCCTTGGTGAATTTCTTGGTCATCTGAAGATTTCCCTGTTCGAAACGGTTGCTTGTGGTTGGGAACGCCGAGGCGTCAGCCCCGGTAATAGCGTTGCGGCACGAAGGGCGTGGCGGCGACGCGTGCGGGCAGCGGCTTACCGCGCACGATCAGCGTCAGCGGCGTGCCGACCGCGGAGTTCGCGATATCGACATAGCCCATGGCGACCGGCGCGCCGGCGGTCGGGCCAAAGCCGCCGCTGGTGATCTCGCCGATGACGGTGCCGTTGGCATCCTGGATTTCGGTGTGCTCGCGGGCCGGCTGGCGGCCCTCCGGCTGGATGCCGACGCGGCGGCGCGCGGCGCCCTCGGTCAGCTGCCGGTGAATGATGTCGTAGCCGGGGAAACCGCCCTCGGCGCGGCGGCGCTTCGGCAGCGTCCACTCCAGCGCGCCTTCGACCGGCGTCGTGGTGGTGTCGATGTCGTGGCCGTAGAGGCAGAGCCCGGCTTCCAGCCGCAGCGAGTCGCGGGCGCCCAGCCCGATCGCCTCGACCTCCGATTCGCCCAGCAGGGCGCGGGCGATCATCTCCGCATCGGCCTTGTCGCAGGAGATCTCGTAGCCGTCCTCGCCGGTATAGCCGGAGCGGGTCAGGATCACCGGCACGCCCTTGAAGGTGGCCGACAGGTAGCTCATGAACTTCATGGTCGCGGCTTCCGGCACGAAGCGGGCCATCACCTCGGCGGCCATCGGCCCCTGGAGCGCCATCAGGGCGAGGTCGTCCAGCAGCTCGACCTCGGCCTTGCCGGCCAGCTTCTCGCGCAGGTGGGCGACGTCCTGCTCCTTGCAGGCGGCATTCACCACCAGGAACAGATGGTCGCCGGCATTGGTCACCATCAGGTCGTCAAGGATGCCGCCCTGCTCGTTGAGGAACAGCGTGTAGCGCATGCGGCCCTGCGCCAGCCCCTTGATGTCGCCGGGAACCAGCGTTTCCAAGGCGGCGGCCGGATCGGCGCCGGTCAGGCGGACCTGCCCCATGTGGGACACGTCGAACAGCCCGGCCTTCTCGCGGGTGTGCTGGTGTTCCTTGAGGATGCCCAGCGGATACTGCACCGGCATGTCATAGCCGGCGAAGGGGACCATGCGGGCGCCAAGCTCGACATGGAGCGCGTGCAGCGGGGTGGTCTTGAGAGCGGTTGCAGCCTCGGTCACGCGGGTCCTCCGACAGGGTTACGGCACCCGCGCCGGGATCGGTGCGGGACGCTGCCCCCTCTGTCTTGGACCTGAGAGATTCACCGCCGTCCGGTCGAGCCGAACACCCGGTTTACTCCTTCGGTGAGTCGCGGCGACTGGTCGCCGAGGCTGCTTTCCAGAGTTGCCTTATCCCCTTGCGGTCCTTTTGCCTGAGAGTTTCCGGGGGCGGTTGCTCCTTCGGCGCCGCCTGCGGACCTGCCGATTTACGACAAGCTCACAAGCGATCTCTCCCGCGAGGGATCATCGGCGTGATGGCGGCACACTGTCGCGATCAGACAGGTTTGTCAATCGGATGGATTGGGCTTCATGCCCACCCCTCCCCGACCGTCATCCCCGCGAAGGCGGGGATCCAGGTTGCCAGCCCAAACACTTGAGGTCGCTGGTTTCCTGCATCCGCAGGAATGACAGTCGATAACGATTGCGCCTGCTAAGCGACGACCTACTTTTTCACCTGCGTCCGGTTGAAGTTCAGCTGCTCCGGCGTCAGCTGGAAGCCAAGATAAATCTTCCAGTCCTTGGCGTTGGCGTCCTTGGGCAGCGGGATCTTCGGCGTCAGCTCCTCGCGGGTGCCGGCGCGCGGCTGGCCGGGGACGAAGGTCACGTCGGTGTCGAAATAGGCTTTCGACACCAGCGTGTCGTCCGGCTGGGCCACGGCGACGAAATACTGGTACTTGGCCGTGGTGCCCTGAAGCGCCGGGCCGCGTTCGGCCACCAGATAGACGTTCACGTTCACGGTGACGCCGGCGCTGGTGTAATCGCAGCTGCCGGTGAAATCGGTCAGGGCGGCGCGCGACTCCAGATCGGTCAGATCCTTACCGCCGGGCCGGAACACCGTCACTTCCTGCAGGTCGCGGACGATGTTGACCTTCGGGCAGGCCAGCGCCGCTTCCGACGGGCTGGTCGGCCCCATTCCGGAGCAGCCGGAAAGCACCAGAACGGCCCCGGCCACCAGCAACGCAGGGCGGCCCATCCCAAAGAGGGACGCCAGCGGGCTTTTCCGGGTGGGGGTTCCTATATTACGGTCGCGGCGGTCCATCGGTTCGGCCTGATCGGTTAACGGGCTGTTGGATCGCGACTTTAGTGTCCCAGCTTAACCGGCACAAGACCGCGCGGCGGTTCTATCCCTTGTGACCGTTCAGCACAGGACCACCTAAGGGCGACCCACTCCACGCAAGGGCGGTACAGCGCATATGACCACGACCAATTCCCCAATCTGCCAGCCCCTGACCATCCTTCTGGCGGCACCGCGCGGTTTCTGCGCCGGGGTGGACCGGGCGATCCAGATCGTCGAGACGGCGCTGGAGCGCTTCGGGGCGCCGGTCTATGTGCGGCACGAGATCGTCCACAACCGCTTCGTTGTCGAAAGCCTGGAGGCCAAGGGCGCCGTCTTCGTCGATGAGCTGACCGAGGTGCCGGACGGCCGCCCGGTGGTCTTCTCCGCCCATGGCGTGCCGAAGTCGGTGCCGCAGGCGGCCGAGGCGCGCGGGCTGTTCTATCTCGACGCCACCTGCCCGCTGGTCAGCAAGGTCCACCGTGAGGCCGAACGCCATCACGAGGACGGCAAGCAAATCGTCCTGATCGGCCATGCCGGCCATCCCGAGGTCATCGGCACCATGGGCCAGCTGCCCGCGGGCGCCGTGGTGCTGGTGGAGACGGTGGCCGACGTCGCGACGCTGGAGGTGAGCGACCCGGAAAACCTCGCCTACGCCACCCAGACCACCCTGTCGGTCGATGAGACGACCGAGATCCTGGCCGCCCTCCAGGCCCGTTTCCCCGCCATCGCCGGGCCGAAGAAGGAGGACATCTGCTATGCCACCACCAACCGTCAGGCGGCGGTGAAGGCAATCGCGCCGAAGGTGGAGGCGTTGCTGGTCCTGGGGGCGCCGAACTCCTCCAACTCCAAGCGTCTGGTGGAGGTGGCGAAGACCCATGGCTGCCCGGCCGCCCAACTGGTCCAGCGCGCCGCCGACATCGACTGGAGCGCGCTGGCCGGCGTCGCCCGCCTCGGCATCACCGCCGGCGCGTCCGCCCCGGAGGTGCTGGTGGAGGAGGTCATCGAGGCTGCCCGCAGCCGCTTCGACGTGACGGTGGAAGAACTGCGCACCGCGACCGAGAACATCGTCTTCAAGCTGCCGCGCGCGTTATCGGTGGAGCAGGAGGCGGTCTGAGGGGGCATTGCCCCCTCCCTTCACCCCTGCGCCACCGCCAACAGACCCTCCACGTCGACGACGCTTTCCAGCCGGTCGGCGACCGCGTCCAGCGCCCGCTCGACAGCCACGCCATAGCCGAGGTCCGATCCGGCGCTTCCCAGCCGGCGCAGATAGGCCGAGCGGAAGCCGTCGGCGGTGAACAGGCCGTGCAGGTAGCATCCGGCCACCCGCCCGTCCGCCGACTCCGCCCCGTCGGTCCCGCCACCGGCAAGCTCCAGCATCGGCCGCGCCCGGTCGACCCCCTCGGTGCGGCCCATATGCATCTCGTAGCCGGCCACGGCGGCACCGGTGCGCCGCTCCGTCCCGTGGGCTTCCTCCAGCACCTTGGGCCCCTTCAGCACAGTCTCGACATCCAGCAGCCCCAGCCCGGCCGCTTCGCCGGGCGGTCCCTCGATGCCGTCGGGGTCGGCGATGCGCCGGCCCAGCATCTGATAGCCGCCGCAGATGCCCAGCACCCGGCCGCCGCGCCGCCAATGGGCCATCAGGTCGATGTCCCAGCCCTGCGCCCGCAGGAAGGCGAGGTCGGCGATGGTCGCCTTGGTGCCGGGGAGGATCACAAGATCGCAATCGCCGGGCAGCGGCTGTCCCGGACGCACCATGGTCAGGGCAACGCCCGGCTCCTGCGCCAGCGGATCGAAATCGTCGAAGTTGGCGATCCGCGACAGCATCGGCACGGCGATGCGCAGCGCACCGTCGCCGGCTTCGCGTGGCCGGTCGAGCGCCACCGCATCCTCGGCCGGCAGGGTCGCCGCCTCCTTGAGCCAGGGCACCACGCCGAATCCGCGCCAGCCGGTGTGGCTCTCGATGATCCGCAGCCCTTCATCGAACAAGCGAACATCGCCGCGGAACTTGTTGATCAGAAAGCCCTTAATCCGCTCCTGCTCAGATTTCGGTAGAAGTGCGTGGGTGCCCACCAGACTGGCGATAACGCCGCCGCGGTCGATGTCGCCGACCAGCAGGACCGGCACGTCGGCGGCGGTGGCGAAGCCCATGTTGGCGATGTCGCCGGCCCGCAGATTGACCTCCGCCGGGCTGCCGGCCCCTTCGACCACCACGATGTCCGCTTCGCCCCGCAGCCGCTCGAAACTGTCCAGAACCGTGCCGAGCAGCTCGCGCTTGCGGGCCTGATAGTCGGCGGCCCGCGCGGTGCCGACCACCACGCCGCGCACCACCACCTGACTGCCGATGTCCGATTGCGGTTTCAGCAGCACCGGGTTCATGTGGACGCTCGGCGCCACGCCGCAGGCCCGCGCCTGGAGCGCCTGGGCGCGGCCGATCTCGCCGCCGTCCGCTGTGACCGCGGCATTGTTGGACATGTTCTGCGGCTTGAACGGCCGGACGCTCAGCCCGCGCCGCACCAGCGCCCGGCACAGCCCGGCCACCAGCAGCGACTTGCCGACATCGGAACCGGTGCCCTGCAACATGATCGCCCGGGATCGCATGGCGTCAGAACTCGATGCCGGCCTGGGCCTTCACCCCGGCCTCGAACGGATGCTTGACCAGCGTCATCTCGGTGACGAGATCGGCGGCGGCGATCAGTTCCGGCTTGGCGTTGCGGCCGGTGATGCAGACATGCAGGTCCGGCCGGCGGGCGGCCAGCGTCGCCAACACCTCGTCCAGCGATAGATAGTCCATGCGCAGCACGATGTTCAGCTCGTCCAGCACGATCAGGCGATAGCGCGGGTCGGCCATCAGCTCCTTGGCCTTGGCCCAGGCGGCTTCGGCGGCGGCGATGTCGCGGGCGCGGTCCTGGGTGTCCCAGGTGAAGCCCTCGCCCATCGTGTGGAAGTCGACCAGATCCTCGAAGCGCTCCAGCGCCACCGTCTCGCCGGTCGACCAGGCGCCCTTGACGAACTGAACCATGCCGACCCGCATGCCGTGGCCGACGGCGCGCATCATCAGGCCGAAGGCGGCGGTGGACTTGCCCTTGCCCTTGCCGGTGTGGACCATCAGCAGCCCCTTCTCGACCGTCTTGGAGGCGAGCGCCCGCTCCTGCAACGCCTTGCGCCGCTTCATCTTCTCGGCGTGGCGGCGGTTCAGCTCTTCGATGTCGGCATTATCGGGGGCAGTCATGCGGGAGACCCTTTCACAAACATCGGCAGGCCGGCGACGGTCAGCACGACGCGCGGCGCCACGGCCGCGATGGATTGGTGCAGGCGGCCGGCATGGTCGCGGAAGCGGCGCGCCAGCGCATTGTCGGGCACGATGCCGAGCCCGACCTCATTGGAAACGAGCACGACCCGGCCGGGCAGCGTCGGCAGAAGTTCCACCAGCGCCGCGGTTTCCGCCGCGATGTCGGCCTCGGCCATCATCAGGTTGGTCAGCCACAGCGTCAGGCAATCGACGAGGATGCCGGTGCCCTCGGCGGCATGCCGGCGCAAAGTTCCGGTCAGGTCGCGCGGCTCCTCCACGGTCGTCCAGTCCGGGCCGCGGTCGTCGCGGTGCTTCGCCACCCGCTCGGCCATCTCGGCGTCCCACACCTGCGAGGTGGCGATGTAGACCCGCGGCCCGCCCAGCGCCGTCACCAGCCCCTCGGCATAGCGGCTTTTGCCCGACCGCGCGCCGCCCAGCACCAGCGTGACGTCGGCACTCATTCCCAGGCGCTTCCGTCGCGGTGACGATAGGCGCCGTCGCGCCAGACCATGTCCTCGTCGGAATAGTCGATTTCGTCGCCGCCGCTGCGGTCGCCGACTTCCAGATAGCTTGCCGGCCGGTCGCTGCGGTTGATCAGCCGGTGCCCGTCGGCGACGCCATGCGGAAAGCCGGCGCACATGCCGGTGGTCAGCAGCGTCTCGCCCGCATCGGTCACCAGCGTCAATTCGCCGTCCACCACATACACGAACTCGTCCTGCCGGCTGTGCCAGTGGCGCAGGGCGGAGGAGGCTCCGGGTGCCAGCCGGGTCAGGTTGACGCCGAAATTGCTCAAGCCCAGCGGGTCGCCCAGCGCCACCCGGTGGCGCCCGGCGACCTGCGGCCGGAAGGGATGGGGATAGTCGGTGGCGCCGGTTTCGGCGGTCAGCGTCGCGGGATCAAGGACCGGTGGATTCGGCACGGGCGCTCTCCGGTTCTGTGTTGCGGGTCCGGACTGTCGCAAACCGCACCGGCGGCGTCAAACGGCTCAAGTCCCCTTGCAGAGCAGGCCCTTACAAAGCTGGGTTGCCGGGACCGTGGCTGGACAGGCGCCGTTTCGCCCACCATGCTTATTGCAGCGCAAAACAACAACCTGCGATCCGATGTCCCGCCTGGAAATCATCAGCCGCTGCCCCTCCGAAACGCTGCCCTCCGGAACCGCCAAGATGCCGCCGCTCCTGTTCGTCCATGGCGCCTTCAGCGGCGCCTGGATCTGGGACGCCAAGTTCCTGCCCTGGTTCGCCGAGCGCGGATGGGAGGCGCACGCCGTCTCGCTCCGCGGCCATGGCAACAGCGAGGGGCGCGACCGACTGCATGATTTCGGTATCGCCGATTATGTCGACGACGTGCTGGAGGCGGCGGGTCGCCTGTCCGCTCCCCCGGTGCTGATCGGCCATTCGATGGGCGGCATGGTGGTGCAGCGCGCGCTGGCGAAGCGCCGCTTTCCGGCCGGCGTGCTGATGGCGTCGGCGCCGCCCTATGGCCTGCTGACCTCCACCATGGGGCTGGCCTGGCGCTCGCCCTATGTGTTCCAGCAGATGTCGATGCTGATGACCTTCGGCGAGACCGCGATCAACCCCGACGCCATCCGCCGGGCCATGTTCTCGGACAAGATGCCGCATGCCGAAGCGGCCAGATATGAGAGCTATCTGCAGGAGGAATCGCGCCGCGTCCTGCTCGACATCGGCGGCTGGATTCCGTTCCCGGTCCTGCCGCCGCGCGACATGCCGGTGCTGGTGATGGGAGCCGAGGAGGATCTGCTGTTCCCGCGCGCCGAGATCGTCGCCACCGCGATGGCGCTGGGCACCCAGCCGGTGTTCATGCCGGGCATGGGCCATGCGATGATGCTGGAACAGGACTGGCAGGCGGCTGCCGAGCGTCTGGAAGGCTGGATCGCCGCGACGGTGACGGCCGAAGCCGCCTGAAACCGCCCTGCCCGGCCGGCCCCAGCCTCTTCCTAACCCCTCGGCCGTTCCGACCGCGAATAGTTGCTGAAATGCCCTTCCCTGGAAGCCTGCCGGCGGGCCGACTGGAGGATGGCGCCGGACTTTCCCTCCGGTGCCACGTTCGACATCTGGCGGGTCAGGTCGGCACCGCCGCAGGATGGGCAGGCAGGCGTCTCACCGGAGCGGACCAGGGTCTCGAACCCATGGTCGCAGGACTGGCAACGATAGGAATAGAGCGGCATCGCACCCTCGCGGAACGGATCGCATCGGTCAGAGGATGCCGCAATACCCACAAGAAGAAAACGGTTTTGTTGCGCCGCACCAGCGGACCGGTCAGGCCGCCGCTCCGGCGAAATCGAATCCGGCCGCCTCGACCGCCTGCTGCACCAGTTCAGCCGGGATGCCGCCGGCGACCATGACGGTGCCGGTTGCGAGATCGACGGTCACAGCGGCATCGGGGGCCGCCCTGGTGATCGCATTCGAAACCGAGCGGGCACAGCCGCCGCAGGTCATTCCATCCACCTTGTACGCATCGGCCATCGTCGCGGGCTCCCCATCGGTCGGGTCAGCCGCCGGCATGGTGCGTCCGCACCACCGCGCTGACCGGGACAAGAACGAAGCCACGCTTTTGCACATCCGGCAGCCAGGACGCCAGAGCCTCGATTGTCGCATCATGCGGGTGGCCGATGGCGACGGCGTATCCCTGGCGCTTCGCCACCTGTTCGGTCTTGGTCAGCTGGGCCTTCACCGCCGCCACCGTCTCCACATTGTCGAGGAACACGTCGCGTCCGACCCAGGGCATCTTCAGCTCCTGGGCCAGCCCGATTCCGGCGCTGTTGGGCGTCGTCCGGCTGTCCAGCCACAGCAGCCCGCGCCGGTGCAGCTCCGTCAGCACCGGCGCCAGCGCCGCGCGGTCGGCGGTGAAGCGGCTGCCCATATGGTTGTTCACCCCGACATAGCCGTCGAAGCTGTCCAGCGCCGCACGGAACCGCTTCACGATCTCGCCCTTGTCCAGCGAGACCAGCAGCGCGTTCGGACCGGGATCGGCCTTCACGCTGGGCTCCATCGGCATGTGCAGCATCAGCTCATGCCCGTTGGCGCGGGCCGCCTTCGACTGGGCCGACAGGTCGCGGGCATAGGGCAGCCAGGAGAGCGTCAATGGGCCGTGGAGCCCGGCCATCCGGGACGAGCGCTTGCGGTCGAGACCCATGTCGTCGATGACGATGGCGATGATCGGACGGCCCTGCGGAACCTCGGCCGGCAGCGCATTCCTGCGCCACAATGCCGCATTGCCCGAGGGCGCCTGCACCGGGGGCTGTGCCGGCGGAACGGGCGGCGGCAGCATCGCCACGGTGGTCGCGGGCGGACGCGTTTCAGCCTGGGCCGGCTTTTCCGGCACCGCATGCTCCGGGCCATCCGCCGCATGCTGGGCGGGCGCCGGAACCTCCGTCTTCGCCGCCGGCAGCGAGGGAGGCGACGGCGGCACGGCTGCTTGCTGCGCCTGGACCTGTTGGGCCGGAGCCTGTTGAACCGCCACCTGCCGGGCTTGCTCGCCGCCGGAGCGGCCGCCGGTCAGCGTCGCCACGCCGATCGCAACCGCGAACACCGCTGCGACTGCCGCCAGAGCCAGGACAAAGGGATTCGAGAGAAAAGGGGGAAGCGGAACCTTGCGGGCTTTCGAAGGCGCCTTGCGGGCCATGGTGACGATGTCCATCCTGCGACCGGGGCGGCGCACAGTGGCACCCTGCCGTGGCGACCGCAATTGCTCAAACGACACAGATGGCCGCCGCAATGGCACCGCCGTTCCAACGGCCCGACCAGTCCCCGGAGACCGCCCGATGCGCCCGTTCCTCGTCACTGCTCCTCTATTGCTGGCAGCCTTCTCCTCTCCGGCGCTGGCGGCCGGCGGCCCGCAATGCCCGCCGACCATCAGCGTGACCGCCCAGCCGGAGGCCCCGGGCGGATGGGCGCCCTATCCCGGCCGCGACACGCACAGCTTCATCGGCATCACCCTCATCGAAGGCGACCGCGCCCAGCAGATGGCCAGCGTCTCGCGCACCACGCTGGCACCCGACAGCGAGACCAGGCATGCGCGCCGTCTGGTCCAGCTCTGGGAGTTCGACGCCGCGCAGCGCGGGAAGCTTTTCGTGCTCTGCCGGTATCGCGGCACAGAGGCGACGCTCGCGGCCGACCTGCCGCGCCAGACCCGCCGCTGCGCCCTGACGCTGGAAACCGACATCCGCGGCACCGTCCTGGACGAGCCGAAGACGCCACCGCAGCTCGACTGCCGGTGAGGACGCAGGGGCACCGCGGCAAACTTCTGCGCGGAGGCTGGAAATCCGCCTTTTCAGCCGCTAGGGTGTCCATCGTTGGAACAGGGCCGGAACGGCCCGGACGACCCGGGCGAAGGTGGCCGGGCAAAGGTGGAAGGCGGAAGGCGCATGCTGCTGCTCATCGATAATTACGACAGCTTTACCTACAACCTCGTCCATTACCTGGGCGAGCTTGGCGCCGACGTGCAGGTCCGCCGCAACGACGCCCTGACGGTGGACGAGGCGATGGCGCTGCGCCCCGACGGCATCGTCCTGTCCCCCGGCCCCTGCGATCCCGACCGCGCCGGCATCTGCCTGCCCCTGATCGACGCCGCCGCCAAGGCCCGCCTGCCGCTGATGGGCGTCTGCCTCGGTCACCAGTCCATCGGGCAGGCCTTCGGCGGCCGGGTGATCCGCGCGCCGGTTCCCATGCACGGCAAGGTCGACAACATCCGGCACGAGGGCCGCGGCGTGCTCGCCGGCCTGCCCAGCCCGTTCCGCGCCACCCGCTACCATTCGCTGATCGTCGAGCGCGACTCGCTGCCGGCCTGCCTGGAGGTGACCGGCGAGACCGCCGACGGCCTGATCATGGCGCTGGCCCACCGCGAGCTGCCGATCCACGGCGTGCAGTTCCATCCCGAGAGCATCGAGAGCGAGCACGGCCACAGGATCCTGCAGAACTTCCTGGAACTGACCCGCCCCCGCCCGGCAGACGCGGGTCTGGAGACCGCGGCATGAGCGGCGATCTGTCCGACATGAAGGCCATCCTGGGCAAGGTCGCCACCGGCGGCGCCCTGACCGAGGAAGAGGCCGGCTTCGCCTTCGACATCATCATGTCCGGCAACGCCACCCCGTCGCAGATGGGCGGCTTCCTGATGGCGCTGCGCGTCCGCGGCGAGACGGTGGACGAGATCACCGGCGCCGCCCGCGTCATGCGGGCCAAGGCGATCCCGGTCGAAGCACCTCCCGGCACCATCGATACCTGCGGCACCGGCGGCGACGGTGCGGGCACCTACAACATCTCCACCGCCGCGGCGCTGGTGGTGTCGTCCTGCGGCGTCCCGGTCGCAAAGCACGGCAACCGCGCCATCTCGTCGAAATCCGGCGCCGCCGACGTGCTCGGTTCGCTCGGCGTCAACCTCGACTGCGACTTCGCGCTGGTCCGCAAGGCACTGTGGGACGCCGGCATCGCCTTCCTGATGGCGCCGCGCCACCATCTCGCCATGCGCAATGTCGGCCCGACCCGCGTCGAGCTTGGCACCCGCACCGTCTTCAACCTGCTGGGCCCGCTCGCCAACCCGGCGACCGCCAGGCGGCAGGTGCTGGGCGTCTTCTCCAAGCAGTGGGTGGAGCCCCTGGCCCAGGTGCTGAAGCGGCTGGGCTCGGAGGCCGCTTGGGTCGTCCACGGCTCCGACGGGCTGGACGAGATCACCACCACCGGCCCCACCACCGTCGCCCAGCTGAAGGACGGCGCGGTGACGGTGTTCGAGGTGACGCCGGAGGATGCCGGCCTGCCCCGCGCCCGGATCGAGGAGTTGAAGGGCGGCGATGCCCAGGTCAACGCCGAGGCGATCCACGCCCTGTTCGACGGGGTGCGCAGCCCCTACCGCGACATCGTCCTGCTGAACGCCGCCGCCGCACTGCTGGTGTCCGGCAAGGCCGCGACCCTGAAGGACGGCGTCGCCATGGCCGCCGACGCCATCGACAGCGGCGGCGCCCGCGACCGCCTGCGCCGGCTGGTCGCCATCACCAACGAGGCAGTGGCCTGATGAGCGACGTTCTGACCCGCATCAACGACGACAAGCGCGCCTTGGTGGCCTCCCGCAAGGCCGCCCGCCCCCTGTCGGAGGTGGAGGCCGCCGCCAGGGCCGCCAACGAGATCAACCCGCCGCGCGGCTTCATCCGGGCGCTGAGCGCCGCGGTCGAGGCCGGGCGTTACGGGCTGATCGCCGAAATCAAGAAGGCGAGCCCGTCCAAGGGCCTGATCCGCGCCGACTTCGACCCGCCTGCCCTGGCCCGCGCCTACCGTGAGGGCGGAGCGACCTGCCTGTCGGTGCTGACAGACGAGCCCTACTTTCAGGGCAGGGACGAATTTCTGGTGGCGGCCCGTGCCGCGGTGGATTTGCCGGTTCTGCGCAAGGACTTCATGGTCGATCCTTACCAGATCGTCGAGGCCCGCGCGCTGGGTGCCGACTGCATCCTGATCATCATGGCCTCGCTGTCCGACGCCCAGGCGGCGGAGATCGAGGATGCCGCCATCGCCCAGGGACTTGACGTTCTGGTCGAGGTGCATGACCGCGCCGAACTGGACCGCGCCCTGCTGCTGAGGACGCCGCTGCTGGGCGTCAACAACCGCAATCTCAAGACCTTGGCGGTCGACATTGCGACGACGGAGGAACTGGCCGCCAACGTTCCGGCCGACCGCATGCTGGTGGCCGAAAGCGGGCTCTACACCCCCGTCGATCTTGCGCGCATGGCGAAGGTCGGGGCGTGCTGCTTCCTGGTCGGCGAATCGCTGATGCGGCAGGCCGACGTCACCGCCGCCACCCGCGCCCTGCTGGCTCCGGTTTGATTGAGATGGCCGATGTCGTGATCGCCGCGGAGAGCCCGCGCCAGGATGCCGTGATCGCGCTGGTGGCGGCGCTAGACCGCTATCTGCTGGACCTCTATCCGGCGGACACCTGTCACCTGCTCGACATCGGCGAACTGGAGGCGCCGGACCTGCGTTTCTTCGTGGCCCGCAGGGATGGCGTGCCGGTCGGCTGCGCGGCGCTCCGCGTCGATCCGACCGGTTACGGCGAGATCAAGCGGATGTATGTCGATCCAGCCGCCCGCGGCCACCGCATCGGCGACCGCCTGCTTGGCCGGCTGGAGGAGCAGGCTCGGGCGGAGGGCTTGAACACCCTGCTGCTCGAATCGGGCATCCATCAGCCCGAAGCGCTGGCGCTCTACCGCAAGGCCGGCTTCACCGGCCGCGGCCCCTATGCCTGCTACCAAGACAATGGCGTCAGCGTCTTCATGGAAAAGTTTCTGACGGAGACTGTGCGATGACCGGCTTCACCCATTTCGACGCCGAGGGCAAGGCGGTGATGGTCGACGTGTCCGACAAGGCCGACACCGAACGCACCGCGACAGCCGCGGCGACGGTGCTGATGCAGCCGGAAACTTTGGCGCTCATCATGCAGGGCGGGGTGAAGAAGGGCGACGTGCTGTCGGTCGCCCGGCTGGCCGGCATCATGGGGGCCAAGCGCACGCCTGACCTGATCCCGCTGTGCCACCCGCTGATGCTGACCTCGGTCAAGGTCGACCTGTCCTGCGATCCCGCCCGCAACGCGGTGGACGTGACGGCAACCTGCAAGCTGAAGGGCCAGACCGGCGTGGAGATGGAGGCGCTGACCGCCGTCACCGTCGCTGCCTTGACCGTCTACGACATGTGCAAGGCGGTGGACCGCGGCATGACCGTCACCGATGTGCGTCTGCTGCACAAGGCCGGCGGCAAGAGCGGCGAATGGGGCGCATCCACCACCTCCCCGGCAGGAGCCTGACCCGATGATCTCCGTCGCCGAGGCGCGCGCCCGCATCCTGTCGGCCTTCGCCCCCCTCCCGGCGGAGACCGTCGCCCTGCCCGACGCTCTCGGCCGCGCGCTGGCCGAGCCGGTGGTCGCCCGGCTGACCCAGCCGCCCTTCCACGCCGCCGCGATGGATGGCTGGGCGGTGCGCGCCGCCGATATCGCCGCCGCGACCGCCGAGACGCCCGTCCCGCTGCGCCGCATCGGCGAATCAGCCGCCGGCCACGCCTTCACCGGCAGCGTCGGCCGGGGCGAGGCAGTGCGCATCTTCACCGGAGCCCCCCTGCCCGACGGTGCCGACGCCGTTGTGATGCAGGAGGATTGCAGCGCCGACGACGCCACCGTGCGCATTGGCCGCGCCGTGGCTACCGGCCGCTTCGTCCGCGAGGCCGGCTTCGACTTCACGGCCGGTCAGGAGCTTCTGCCGAAGGGCCGGCGCCTGACCGCGCGCGACATCGCGCTGGCTGCCGGCGGCAACGTGCCGTGGCTGGCGGTCCATCGCCGACCGCGCATCGCCGTCCTTGCCACCGGCGACGAGATCGCCCTGCCCGGCGATCCGCTGGGGCCGGGCCAGATCGTCAGCACCAATGCGCTCGGCCTCTGCGCCCTGGTGACAGCCCAGGGCGGACTCGCCCACAATCTGGGCATCGCCAAGGACACGCCGGAGAGCGTCGCGGCCTTGGCGAAGGGGGCCGCCGGCTGCGACCTGCTGGTCACCACCGGCGGAGCGGCGCAGGGTGACTACGACCTCGTGCGCGATGTGCTGGCCGAACGCGGCGTGGCGCTGGAGGTGCAGACGGTGGCGATGCGTCCAGGCAAGGCGCTGATGTTCGGCCGCGCCGGGTCGGTGCCGCTGCTGGGATTGCCCGGCAATCCGGTGTCCACCGGCGTCACCGCACTCCTGTTCCTGCGCCCGATCCTGCGCGCGCTGCAGGGGCTGCCCCCGGAGGACGACCGTCTGCCGCTGCGCGCCCGCCTGACCGGCCCGCTGAGGGCCAACGACCGGCGCGAGGAGTATCTGCGCGCCACCCTCGCCGCCGGCCCGGACGGTGTCCTGACCGTGACGCCCTTCGCCCGGCAGGACAGCGCCATCACCACCCTGTACGCCCAGGCCGATTGCCTCATCCCCCGCCCACCCCATGCCGACCCGGAGCCGGCCGGCGCCATGGTGACCGTGCTTCCTTTGACGGATGGAGTGCTCAGCGTCTAGACTTGATCACGGCACCTGAACGACGAACTGAACAGGTGAACATCACCCGGAAAACCGTTTCACCGTGTTCCGAATGTTCCACACAAGTTCTAAAACAAGCCGTTGGGGGGCTTGACGCGCAGCAGGAACCAAACTAGAACATGGAGCAACGTTTAGTTTTTGTTCCATCTTCAGTCTGGCCGAGGCCGGGAGGCATCCATGCTCACGCGCAAGCAGCACGAATTGCTGCTGTTCATCCACGAACGGCTTGGCCAGGGCGGTGTCTCGCCGTCGTTCGACGAGATGAAGGACGCCCTGGGCCTGAAGTCCAAGTCGGGCATCCACCGTCTGATCACCGGGCTCGAGGAACGCGGGTTCATCCGCCGTCTGCCCCACCGGGCCCGCGCGCTGGAGGTTCTGCGTCTTCCCGAAGGGCTCGACGCCGCCCGCTCCCGGACCGCGGCTCCCAAGCCGAAGTTCCAGCCCAACGTCATCAAGGGCGATTTCGCCTTCGCCGGCCGCGACGCCGCTCCCCCCGCCCCGACCCCGGCAGCCGCGAACGAGACGGTGCAGCTTCCGCTCTACGGACGGATCGCCGCCGGTACGCCCATCGAGGCCCTGCGCGACAACAGTGCCTTCGTCGACGTTCCCGCCTCCATGCTGACCGGTGGCGACCATTACGCCCTGGAAGTTTCCGGGGACTCGATGATCGAAGCCGGCATCCTCGATCACGACACCATCGTCATCCAGCGCTGCGATGCGGCGGAGAACGGCACCATCGTCGTCGCTCTGGTGGATGAGGGCGAAGTGACGCTGAAGCGCCTGCGCCGCAAGGGCAACACCATCGCCCTGGAACCCGCCAACGCAGCCTACGAGACCCGCATCTTCGGCGCCGACCGCGTCCGCGTACAGGGCAAGCTGGTCGGTCTCGTCCGCAAATACTGAGCTTTTCGCACCCGGCCGCCGATCCCCTCTCCCGCCCCTGCGGCGGATGGGATCGGTTCGGCTTTATCTGATCATCGCCCCCCGGTCCAGGGCCGGTCTCCCCTGAGATCGCGCACCGTCTTGGCCTCTACTCCCGCCGCGGTCACCGTCAGCGCATGCGCGCCCTCACGCCGCAGCGTCCAGCGGTCCACCACCAGGTCCGCCCGGCAGCGCCGAGCCACCTCCGCCGTCACCACCGCATCGGCCGCCCCGCAATCCTCGTCCAGCGCATCCGGCAGCCGCGGCAAGGCCACCGTCCTTCCTTGCACCCGGTACAGGCAGCCAAGCGCATCGCACTCCAGCGACCGCCCTTCCCCGCTCCATCCTCCGGCCGCTGGCCAGGGATCGGCCACTGACCGCTCGCCATCGCGCTCCCGCCAGGTTTCGGTCATCCGACCGCCGCCCTTGACCGACGCGCTCAGCCGTCCGTCCGGCAGCCTGACCGCCATCACCGTCCCGTCGCCGGCCACCAGCACATCCGGCCGCACCGCCAGCATCGGCGAGGCCAGCCCCGCCAGGACCGGCAGCATCCCCAGCCACCGCCACCAACGCGTCCAGAGGCAGAGCCAGATCCCTCCCATCACCAGCATCGCGAAGCCTTCCGCCGGCATCGCCGGCACGGTCAGAGAAGCCCAGGGAAGACGTCCGAAGAACTCCGCCGTCCAGATCACCGCCCGGTCGCCCCAGTTCATGGCGATCAGCGCCGGCGCCTCCAGCCCGAAGGGCAGCAGCGCGTAGGCGATCAGGCTCCACGGCATGACCCAGAAGGAGGTGATGGGAATCGCGATCAGGTTCGACAGCACGCCATAGAAGGCGATCTGCTGGAAGTGGAAGAGCGAGAAGGGCAACGTCGCCAGCGTCGCCACCACGCTGGTCAGCAGAATCCCACCGACATAGAACAACCCGCGCAGGAACCATCCCGCGTCGCGCCGCCACTCCGCCAGCCTGACGCTCCCCCGCTCGAAGGCGGCGATCAGCGCCACCACCGCGGCGAAGGACATCTGAAAACTCGGCCCCAGCATGCCTTCCGGATCCATCGCCATGGTGACCAACCCGGCGAAGGCAACCAGCCGCATGCTCAAGGGGTGGCGGTCCAGCATGATCGCTCCCATCACCATGCCGGTCATCAGCACCGACCGCACCGTCGGCAGGGGCGCCCCGACCAGCAGCGTGTAGGCGAGCGCCGACAGGATGCCGAACAGCGCCGCGATCTTCTTGATCGGCCACCGCAGTGCGATGTAGGGCACCGCTGCCAGCAAGGCCCGCACGACATAGAACAGGATGCCGGCGGCGATTCCGACATGCAGTCCGGAGATCGACAGCAGATGCGCCAGCCCGCTGTTGCGGAAGTCGTCCATCGTCGCTTCCGGGATGCCGAACTCCTCCCCGTTCAGCAACGCCGTGGTGACGCTGGCCTCGACCGGATCGCCGATGGCGGCCGCCACCCGCTCGGCAATCGCGCCGCGCGCCCTCTCGAAGGCAATGGCGACCGTGCTCCACCCCGTCACCGGCGGCGCCTCGACCAGCTCCGGCGCACCGGTGGCGAAGCCCGTACCGCCCAGCCCCATGAACCAGGCCCGCCGTTGGAAGTCGAAGGCGCCGGGTTCGGCCGGCGCCTGCGGCGGCAGCAGCGTCGCCCGCAGCCGCACCACCGATCCGGGCGCCGGCGGCGGAAAGCGGTCCGACAGGCGGACTCGCAAGGCGGCAGGCGCCCGGTCCGGCGCCAGCTTGCTGACGGTCACGTCCCGCAGGGTGATCCTCGTCGCGCCCGGCCGCCGCTCCACCGCCATCACGCGTCCGGTGACGGTCGCACCGGCAATACTGCGGCTCAGGACCGGTGCCGCCATGCGGATGGTGTGCGCCTGCGCCACCAGGAATCCCGCCGCCAACATCAGCAGCGCCATGACCACGCCGGCGATGGCGAACCAGCGCCGCACCACCAGCAACAGCGCCGTGCCGACGCCGACCGCAGCCACGCCGACCCACCAGTCAGGCTCCTGCCGGAGCCCGAAATAGAACGATACCCCCGCCCCGAAGGCGACGGGCAGCCACAGCACCCAGCGCTCGCCCTCCGCTTCCGCAAGCGCCACGAGTCGCCGGCCCATGCGCGCCAGCAGGCGCCACCATCGTCCGCCGAGCGCCGGGGGACCGTCGGTTTCCTCCTCCGGCCAGCCGGCGGCCGTCACCGGTAACGGATTCCGGGCGCAGCGATACCAGCTGCGAGCCCCTCAACGAGCGTCCATGCGCGCATCGCATTGCCTCCTAACCGCGTGGCTGTGTTAAACCACGGTGTCGAACCACCGGCGCATCATACCAGCGCCGAACCGGAAATTGAGAGACCGATGACCGTCGTCACCCGCTTCGCTCCGTCGCCGACCGGCTTTCTGCACATCGGCGGTGGACGCACCGCCCTGTTCAACTGGCTGTACGCCCGAAACACCGGCGGCAAGTTCCTGCTGCGGATCGAAGACACCGACCGGCAACGCTCGACCGACGCGGCGGTGGACGCGATTCTCGATGGGCTGAAGTGGCTGGGCCTGGATTGGGACGGCGACGCCGTCAGCCAGTTCGAACGCAAGGACCGCCATGCCGAGGTCGCGCACCAGATGCTGGCCGCCGGCAAGGCCTATCGCTGCTATTGCAGCCCGGAAGAGCTGGAGGAGATGCGCGCCGCCCAGAAGGCCGCCGGCCAGCCGATGCGCTATGACGGGCGCTGGCGCGACCGTCCCGAGTCCGATGCCCCCGAGGGTGTGGCTCCGGTGATCCGCCTGAAGGCGCCGCAGGAAGGCCAGACCGTCCTGAACGACCTCGTCCAGGGCGAGGTCACGGTGCAGAACGCCCAGCTCGACGACCTGATCCTGCTGCGCGCCGACGGCACGCCGACCTATCTGCTGGCGGTGGTGGTGGACGATCACGACATGGGCGTGACCCACGTCATCCGCGGCGACGACCATCTGACCAACACCTTCCGCCAGATCCAGATCTTCAATTCCATGGGCTGGGAGCTGCCGCGCTTCGGCCATATCCCGCTCATCCACGGGCCGGACGGCGCCAAGCTGTCCAAGCGTCACGGTGCGCTGGGCGTCGACGCCTACCGCGACATGGGCTATCTGCCGGAAGCGGTCCGCAACTATCTGCTGCGGCTCGGCTGGTCGCATGGCGACGACGAGATCATCTCGACCGAACAGGCGATCGAGTGGTTCAACCTGGAGAGCATCGGCCGGTCGGCGTCGCGCTTCGACTTCGCCAAGCTGGAGAATCTGAACGCCCATTACATGCGTCTGGCCGACGATTCCCGCCTGCTCGGCCTGATCGCTCCGCGGCTGGAAGCCGATCTCGGCCGCAGCCTGTCCGCCGCGGAACGCGACCTTCTGACGCGGGCGATGAACGGGCTGAAGCAGCGCGCGCGCACCGTCGTCGATCTGGCCCAGAGCGCGCGCTTCTATGTTGCGCCGCAGCCCCTCAGCTATGACGATAAAGCATCCGCCCTGCTGGATGAAAAGGGCCGCACTCTGTTGAAGGAACTGGCGGCCGCCTTCGCCGCCGAGCCGGAGTTCACCGCCGCCGCGCTCGAATCCCAGGTCCGCGCCTTCGCCGAGGCACGGGGCGAAAAGCTGGGCAAAGTGGCTCAGCCGCTGCGCGCCGCGCTGACCGGTTCGACGGTGTCGCCGCCGATCTTCGAGGTGGCCGAACTGCTGGGTCGGGAAGCGACGCTTTCTCGCATCCGCGATGCAGCGGGTGCAGCATAATGGTCATTTCCGTGCGTTGCCATCGGGCAGCCATGGAACTATGCTGCGCCGACGAAAAAAGGGCACCAAGCCCGACCCTCAACGATAAGGACGTGCCGAGATGACCCAGACTGAGGACGGCAAGGACACCGTTACCCTCATCGACAATAAGACGGGCAAGCAGGTCACGATGCCGATCATGCACGGCAGCGTCGGGCCGAGCGTGATCGACATCCGCAAGCTCTACGCCGAGACCGGCTATTTCACCTACGATCCGGGCTTCACCTCCACGGGCAGCTGCGAATCGGGCATCACCTACATCGACGGCGACGAGGGCGTGCTGCTGCACCGCGGCTACGCCATCGATGAGCTGGCCGAGCATTCGACCTTCCCGGAGGTCTGCTTCCTCCTGCTCAACAACCACCTGCCGACCGCGGCCGAGCGCACGGAGTTCGAGAACATCCTGCGCCGCCACTCTATGGTGCACGAGCAGTTGACCAAGTTCTACAGCGGCTTCCGCCGTGACGCCCACCCGATGGCGATCATGTGCGGCGTCGTCGGCGCCCTGTCGGCCTTCTACCACGACTCGCTGGACATCAACGATCCGACCGCGCGCAAGATCGCCGCGCACCGCCTGATCGCCAAGATGCCGACGATCGCGGCGATGGCCTACAAGTACTCGACCGGCCAGCCGTTCATGTATCCGCGCAACGACCTGTCCTACGCGGAAAACTTCCTCTACATGACCTTCGGCACGCCCTGCGAGCCGTTCAAGGTCAACCCGATCCTGTCCAAGGCGATGGACAAGATCTTCATCCTGCACGCCGACCACGAGCAGAACGCCTCGACCTCGACCGTCCGTCTGGCGGGTTCGTCGGGCGCCAACCCGTTCGCCTGCATCGCCGCCGGCATCGCCTCGCTGTGGGGTCCGGCCCATGGCGGTGCGAACGAAGCCGTTCTGAAGATGCTGGAGGAAATCGGCTCGGTGGACCGCATCCCCGAGTTCGTCCGCCGCGCCAAGGACAAGAACGACAACTTCCGCCTGATGGGCTTCGGCCACCGGGTCTACAAGAACTACGACCCGCGCGCCCAGGTCATGCGCCAGACCTGCCACGAGGTTCTCGGCGAGCTCGGCATCAAGGACGAGCCGCTGCTGGACATCGCGATGGAGCTGGAAAAGATCGCCTTGTCGGACGAGTACTTCATCGAGAAGAAGCTCTATCCGAACGTCGATTTCTACTCGGGCATCATCCTGAAGGCGATGGGCTTCCCGACCAGCATGTTCACCGTGCTGTTCGCGCTGGCCCGCACCGTCGGTTGGATCAGCCAGTGGAAGGAAATGATCGAGGACCCGGTGCAGAAGATCGGCCGTCCGCGTCAGCTCTACACCGGCGACGTCAAGCGGCCCTTCGTGCCGCTGGCCGAGCGTGGCTAACCGGCCCACAGCCCATATCGGAATGGGCGGCTCCAACGGAGCCGCCCAGGATCCGACTGCGTACATCGTTCCGGCCCGGCGGGTGCGTCTGCGCCCGCCGGCCAACGACAACCGGGCGCCACTCGGCTGGCGCGTCCGACGGTTGGTCGTCTATCTGCTGATCCTGGCGCTGATCGCCGGGATCGTCTTTGTCTAGGCTCTTTTTTAGTCAGCCTTCGCCCTCCAACGCGAAGCCCTCATCGATCCAGCCGGTCATGCCGCCGATCATCAGTTTGACCGGCCGCCCGATCCGTGCCAGACGCAGAGCCGCGCGATCCGCCCCGTTGCAATGTGGGCCGGCGCAATAGACCACGAACAGCGTTCCCTCCGGCCACTCCGCCATCCGCCGCTCCGTGATCTTGCCATGCGGCAGGTTCAAGGCGCCCGGCACATGGCCGCGTGCGTAAGCTGCCGGTCCGCGGACATCGAGCAGCACGAAATCCGGAGAGCCGGATTTCAGCGATTCCTGCACATCCCAACAGTCGGTTTCCAGCGACAGCCGCCTCGCAAAATGGGCAATCGCATCCTCGGGAGTGGCGGCGGGATTCTCGGTGACAAGGCTGGCCATCGGGTCCTCTCCATCTTCATCCGTTCAACGAGAAGCGCATCATCCCAATCGCGCCCGCGGCTGGAAAGTGGCGCGATTGCCAGCTATCGTGCAGTTCATGCCAAAATCCAATCCTCCGCTTGCGGTCGCTCTCGCCTATGACGGCCTCTGCACCTTCGAGTTCGGCGTCGCCGTGGAAGTGTTCGCCCTGCCGCGTCCGGAACTCGGTGCCGACTGGTACCGCTTCGCCGTCGCCGCACTCGATGCCGGCCCGCTGCATGCGATGGGAGGCATCCGTGTCGAGGCCGACGGTGGCCTCGACCTGCTCGACCAAGCCGACATCATCATCGTTCCCGGCTGGCGGGGTGCCCACGAACCGGTGCCCGCGCGACTGGTCGCGGCATTGCGCCGCGCCGACGCGCGCGGTGCCCGTATCCTGTCAATCTGTTCCGGAGCTTTCGTCCTCGCCGCGGCCGGTCTTCTGAATGGCCACCGGGCAACAACCCACTGGCGATATGCATCGACGCTCGCCGATCTCTATCCCGACATCCAGGTCGTGCCGGACGTCCTTTATGTGGACGAGGGCAACATCCTGACTTCAGCCGGAAGCGCGGCCGGCATCGACCTCTGCCTCCATCTGGTTCGTCGCGATTTCGGCCCGGAGGCGGCAAACAGCGTCGCGCGGCGGCTGGTGGTTCAGCCCCATCGCGAAGGCGGGCAAGCACAATTCATCGAAGCGCCCGTGCCCACTGCCCGGGAAGGCTCCCGCCTCGCACCCCTGCTCGACCATCTTCGGGAAACCCTGGCCGAGAATCACAGCCTGACCAGCATGGCGTCGCGGGCAGGTATGAGCCTGCGCACCTTCCTGCGCCGCTTCCAGGCAATGACCGGCACTACCCCGGGGGAATGGCTGCTGATGGAGCGGCTGAGCCGTTCCCGCGATCTGCTGGAACGCAGCAATCTCCCGGTGGAGGAGGTCGCGACCCTGACCGGATTCGGCTCCGCGGCCACCCTCCGCCACCATTTCCGGCAGCGGCTCGGCCTCAGCCCTGCCAGTTACCGGGCGCGCTTCCGCCAGCTTCCGGCGTCCGATCCGGCCGGATCGAAAAAGGGCGCGGTCGTCGCCAACCGCGCCCCAATTCAGGATGTATGACTGCCGAACGGTTACTTCCGCTCGATCAGCTCGACCTTATAGCCGTCCGGATCCTCGATGAAGGCGATCACCGTGGTGCCGTGTTTCATCGGGCCGGGCGGACGCGGAATCTTCACGCCTTCAGCCGCCAGTTTCTCGCAGGTGCCGTAGATGTCCGGCACGCCCAGCGCGATGTGGCCATAGGCGGTGCCGATTTCATACGGCTCCTTCTGATCCCAGTTGTGGGTCAGTTCCAAGACAGCGGTGTCGGACTCTTCCCCATAGCCGACGAAGGCAAGGGTGAATCGGCCGCCCTCATAGTCGTTTCGACGCAGCAGCTTCATACCGAGCAGCCGGGTGTAAAAGTCCAGCGACTTCTCCAGGTCCAGCACGCGCAGCATCGTATGCAACAGACGGAATTCGCTCATGGTCTCTGTTCTCCCGTTCAGGGGTTGCCATCTTGGGGCCTGATAGAGCGGTGCTCCGCGACAACGTCCAGAATGGCGCGCGCCGCCCGTTCGCTGGGCGGGATATCTCCCTGCCCGAGCCAGCGGGCAACCTCGGCGACACCATCGATCTGCACTTGGCGCGCCTTCGGATCGTCCAGCAGGAGCCTCGCTTCGGCAGCCAGCTTATCGGGCCGGCAGTCCTGTTGCAGCAGTTCCGGAACCAGCATCCGGTCAAGCATCAGGTTGACGAGGTTCACATACTTCACGCGGATCAGCCGCCGATACAGCGCGACCGTCACCGGATTCAGGCGATAAGCGATGACTGTCGGCAGCCGGGCAAGCGCCAGTTCCAACGCCACCGTGCCGGAAGCGGCGAGTGCCACCTCCGCCGCGGCGAAGGCGTCGTACTTCTCCTGGTCCCCTTCCACCAGAATGGTCCGGACTGGCCAATCGGTAATGGCGGCAGCCACACGGTCGCGCACCGTCGCCACCGTCGGCACCACCGCCACCAGATCCGGATGGGACGGACGCAGCAAATCCAACGTCGCGCGGAAATCCGGCAGCAGTCGCGACACCTCACCCTTCCGGCTGCCTGGAAGCACGGCCACGACACGGTCGGTCGCCGCGATCCCATGGCGGTGCCGGAATCCCACGCCGTCTCCCTTGCCCGCCCCACCCTCGACAACCGAATGACCGACGAAGGTGCAGGTCAGCCCTTCCCTCTCGAAATAGGGCGGCTCGAACGGGAGCACCGCAAGAAGACGGTCGTAGATGGCCGCGTATTTCTTTGCACGCTTCGGCTTCCATGCCCAGACCGTGGGAGCCACGTAATGGACCAACGGAATTCCGGGATCGGCCGCGCGCACCTTTTTCGCGACGCGCACCGTGAATCCGGGCGAGTCGATGCCTACCACCACGTCGGGACGCAGGCGCAGGATCTCCGCAACCGTCTGGTCGATGCGGCGGATCAGATTCGGCAGATGCGGCAGCAGTTCGAAGATGCCGAACAGCGTCAGTTCCGCCATCGGGAAGAGACTGACCAGCCCTTCCGCCGTCATCCGCTCACCACCTATGCCGACGAAGCGAACATTGCCACCGGTCAGCCGCTTCGCTGCCGCCATCAGCCGGGCGCCAAGAGCATCGCCGGAAGGTTCGCCAGCGATAAGGAACAGCGTCGGAACAGCGTCAGACATAGCGCCGGCAGTCATTGCGGGATCTCGATGCCGACCACGAACAGGCCGAGACGGTCCGCTGCTTCAGCCACCGCGGCGCGGTCGACCAACAGGCTGCCACCCGCTTCGACCGCAATGCCACGCAGCCCGGCGGCGGCGGCCCGCTCCACGGTGGTCACCCCCATGGTCGGCAGGTCGATGCGGCGGTCCTGTTTGGGCTTTTTCACCTTGACCAGCACGCCGCCGGGGCCCGGCCGGGTCAACCCGGCGCAGCGGCCCAGCATAGCGTCGGTTCCTTCGATCGCCTCGACCGCAAGAACAATGCCTTGCTGCACCACGGCTCCCTGCCCGACATCGAGCGCACCCAGAGAACGGGCAACCTCGACCCCACGGGCGATATCGCGTTCCGCCTCGGGATCAGGCATCAGCCGCCCCACCGGACCTGCGACTGTCAGCAGATCCTTCAAAAGCTCGTGCAAGCCGACCACACGGAACCCGTCCTCCTCCACCTCCCGTACGACCGCCCGCAGCAGACCATCATCGCCCAAAGCGCGCGTCCCGACGCGGGCGAGAAAGCGCGCGGTGCGCCAGTCCGGCATCAGCTCGCTGAAGGACGGCCGTCTGACGGGTCCGGCGAGCACGACCTCACCGACACCTTCCTCATGAAGGCGGCGCAGAATTGTGCCGGCAGCGCCGAAACGGCTCCAGAGATGGGGGAGACCCGCAACCGTTTGCGGATCGGTGTGGCCGTCGAAAGCGACGACGAAGACCTCACGGCCCTGCCCACGCACCGCTTCGGCAATGCGGGCCGGAAGCGTGCCACCGCCAGCGAGAATCGCCAGCTTGTGTCCAGCCGCCGGCGATCCTGTGCTTTGTCCGATATCGGCCATCGGCCGCTTGCCTCAACTCTCGCGCGGCTGGCAGAGAGACCGGGCTTCCTTGGCGCGGATGAAGGACAGAACGTCCGAGATCAGCGCCCGCTCGCCGAAATCGCGGCCAACTCCGTCAACCCGCTCGGCAAAGGTACCTTCCGGACCGAACAGCATGCGATAGGCGGCGCGCAGGGCGTGGATATCGTCCTTCTTGAAACCGCGGCGCTCCAGGCCGACGAGGTTCAGGCCAGCCAGCCGCGCCCGGTCGCCCATCACGAGACCGAAGGGAATCACGTCGTTCTCCACGCCCGACATGCCACCGATCATGGCATGGGAGCCGATGCGCACGAACTGGCGAACCGCCGACAAGCCGCCGATGATGACATAGTCGCCCAGGGTCACATGGCCGCCCAAGGTGGCGTTGTTGGCCATGATGACATGGTCGCCGACGACGCAGTCATGGGCGACATGCGAGCCCATCATGAACAGCCCGTCATCGCCGACGCGCGTGATCATGCCGCCGCCCTCGGTGCCCGGGTTCATCGTCACATGCTCGCGAATCTGGTTGCGGGCACCGATGACGAGTTCCGAGGGCTCACCATGGAACTTCAGATCCTGCGGGCGATGACCGATGGACGCGAAGGGATAGATGACGGTTTCGGCACCGATGCTGGTGCGCCCGTCGACGGCCACATGCGAAACCAGCCGAACGCCATCGCCCAGCGTGACGTCGGGACCGACGACGCAGAAGGGGCCGACGTTGACCCCCTCCCCCAGCTTGGCCGCGGGATCGACGATGGCGGACGGATGGATGGTGACGGTCATTTTTCGTCCAGGATCATGGCGGAATAGACGGCTTCAGCGACGAGGACGCCGTTGACCTTGGCCTCGCCCTTGAACTTCCACACGTTGGCGCGCTGGCGTTGCTTGGTCACGTGGATGTGGATGGTGTCGCCCGGAGTGACGGGACGACGGAACCGCGCCTCATCGACGGTCATGAAATAGACCAGCTTGCCTTCCGCATCCGGACCGAGCGTGGCCACCACCAGAACCGCGGAGGTCTGGGCCATCGCCTCAATGATCAGCACACCGGGCATCACAGGACGCGACGGGAAGTGCCCCTGGAAGAAGGGCTCGTTGATCGTGACGTTCTTCACGCCGGTGGCGCCTTCGCCCAGCGTCACATCGATCACCCGGTCGATCATCAGGATCGGGTAGCGATGCGGAATCATCTTCATGATCCGCATGATGTCGATGTCGTCGATCTTGTTGCTTTGTGCGCTGTTGTCCGCCGTCACGTCCATTGCCCGGCCGCCCGCCTTTCCACCAACCGATAGGGTTTACTGTTCCCCATTCCAGGGAACGGACGCCGCCGCCCCAACGGGGAGCACCGGCGCCTTCTTGTTTGCTCCGCCTTCTTGCCCCATTTCCGCGGCGACCGCAACGCCGAACCCGGACGGAGCGGATCCCGAAAACGGAACGGGGCCGCCGCCTTCCCGCCAGGGATGGCAGCGGCCCCGGTCAAATCGGCATCACTGCTTCGGAACGTTCAGAGCAACCTGCGGCAGCTTCTTGTTCACCCGCTCCATCACCATGTCGGTGACGTCGAGCTGGGTATCGACCAGAACGAACTGCTGGCGGGCCAGAACGAGGTTGGCACCCCGTTCGCGGGAAATGTCCGCGACCACTTCCACCATGGTCTTGTGAACGACAGCCATCGCCTCGTTCAGGCTGGTCTCCAGGGCGCGCTTGCGGGTCTGTACCGTCTTCTGGACGTCGGCGACCTGCTTTTCGAAGTCGCGGCGCTTGGTGGCGAGCGCCTCCGGCGACAGAACGGTCTGCTGCTTGCGCAGTTCGTCCTCGTTCTTGCGGAGCTTCTCCTCCAGCGCGGAGATTTCCTTCTGATAAGAGTCGCGCAGCGATTCGAAGGACTTGGTGATTCCTTTCGAAGCGTTGGACTCCTGCATGATCTTCTGAACGTCGATCACGGCGATGACAGGTGCCTTCAGCTCCGCCCCCGGCGCCGGCGCATCGGCCTTGGGGGCCTCGGTCTTGGGCGCTTCGGCCTTGGGGGCCGACTGGGCTTGAGCTGCGCCCGCGGCGAAAACGAGACCGGCAGCCATGACGGCCGACAGAAGGGCGACGCGGAGCGGCGTCTTGGACAGCGTGGATTGCATCTTAGAACCTGGTTCCGAAGCTGAAGCGGACGAGCTCTTTCTTGTCGTAGCCTTCCTTGCGGATCGGCAGTGCGACGTCGAGCCGGATTGGGCCGAACGGCGACTTCCACGACACACCGGTGCCGATGGAAACGCGGATGCTCTCGTCATCCTTCACGTTCGGATCTTTGATATCGACCTTCCCGAGGGTGCCGACATCGGTGAAGGCATGCCCGAGCAGACCGAATTCCTCAGGCAGACCGAACGGGAAACTCATTTCCACCGAAGCACGGGCATAACGCGTGCCGCCCAGAGCGTCGCCGGTCGAAACGTCGCGGGGACCGATGCCGGCGGTGTTGAAGCCGCGCAGGGTATCGCCGCCGATGAAGAAGCGGTCGCCCAGGTCCACCTTCTTGCCGAGACCATGGATATACCCGATCTCACCGGTCGTGCTGAGCACCCATTGGTCGTCGCCGAGCGGCAGGTAGTATCCACCGGCCAGCTTGTTCCGCAGGAAGCGCACCGAGCCGCCGAGGCCGGCGATGTCGTTGGTCAGGCGGATGAAGTAGCCTTCGGTCGGCGTCAGCTTGCTGTTGCGGACGTCGTAGGTCAGCTCCTGGCCGATCAGCGAGGTCAGGCGTTCGCCACGCTGCTCCTGGATGTACTTCGACGCGGTCGTCGGCACTTCCTCGATCAGGGTGTCCTGCAGCTGGTAATAGACGCGCTGGCGCAGACGCTCGGTCAGCGGATAGCCCAGGCGCAGGGCGAAGCCGGTGTTCTTTTCGTTGAACGAGCTTTCGTCCTGGTAGTTGTAGCGGGTCCGGAACACGTCGACGCCGGCCGACAGGTCGCGGTCCATGAAGTACGGCTCCGTGAAGGAGATATCGTACAGCTGGCGCCGGCCCGACAGGGTCGCACCCAGACGCAGATCCTGACCGCGTCCGAGCAGGTTGCGCTCGCGGATCGAGAAGTCACCCAGCGGACCGTCGGAGGTCGAGAAGCCGGCACCGATGGAGATTTCGCCGGTGGACTGCTCGGCCACATCGACATTGACCACGGTGCGGTCGGGGGCGCTGCTCTCGGCCGTCGTGATGTTCACACGCTCGAAGAAGCCGAGATCCTTGATGCGCTGTTCCGAGCGCTTCAACTTCGAGGAGTTGAAGGGGTCGCCTTCGGACAGCAGCATCTCGCGACGGATCACCTTGTCGAGCGTCCGGACGTTGCCCGAGATGTCGATCCGGTCGACGAAGGTGCGCGGTCCTTCGTTGATCTCGTAAGTGATGTCGATCGTATGGGTTTCGCGGTTGCGCGTGATCCGCGGCCGGACATCGACAAAGGCGTACTGCAGGTCGCCGACGGCATTGGTCAGCTTCGTGATGGTGTCTTCCACCTTCTGGGCGTTGTACCAATCGCCCTCAGTGGTGAGCACGCTGTTCTGCAGGACAGCCGGATCGAGCTGCTTCAGCGACGTGTTGATGTCGACCTTGCCGAACTTGTAACGCTCACCTTCCTCGATGGTGAAGGTGATGAAAAAGTCCGACTTGTCCGGCGTCAGTTCCGCAACCGCCGACACCACGCGGAAGTCGGCATAGCCTTCCTTCAGATAGAAGCGGCGCAGGAGGTCGCGGTCGTAGCTCAGCCGGTCGGGATCGTAATTGTCATCCGACGTCAGGAAGCGCCACCAAGCCGATTCCTTTGTCTGGATGTTTTCACGCAGTGTCCCATCCGAAAAATGTTCGTTGCCGATGAAGGTGATGCCTCGCACGCCGGTGCGCACACCTTCATTGATCTCGAACACAAGATCGACGCGGTTCTGGTCGAGCTGGATGATCTTCGGTTCGACCGTTGCGCCGAAGCGACCCTGGCGGCGATAGATATCCTGGATGCGCTGGACGTCGGACTGGACACGGGTGCGCGTGTAGACAACGCGGGGACGCAGCTGGATTTCCTTATCCAGCGTGTCCTTGTCGATGCGCCGGTTCCCTTCGAACGCGATGCGGTTGATGATCGGGTTTTCCGCGACCGTCACCACCAGCGCATCGCCTTCGCGCTTCAGCACGACATCGGCGAACAGGCCGGTGTTGAACAGCGACTTCAACGACTGGTCGATCCGGTCCGGGTCGAACGGATCGCCCGGCTGGATCGTCAGATAGGAGCGGACCGTGGAGGGCTCGATTCGCTGGGTGCCTTCGACCCGGATGTCGCGCACCGTACCGCCACTGAAAACCTGGGCGACCATGGACCCCGTAGCACCCGTGACCCGTCCGGGCGAGGATGCGGTTTGGGCGTGGGCGACAGACACCGTCGTCATGGCGCAGCCGGCCAGCAGGCCCGCCACCAGAACTTTGCTCGACACCGGCAAATCACGCTCCCTGGCAAGGGGCTGGCTTTAGGAAACCAGTCCCCGGAAGAAATCGACCACGCGCAGCTGAACCAAGTCGTTCCACGTGGCGAAGACCATGAGCGTTAATACCAAGGCCAATCCAATTCGGAAACCGTATTCTTGCGCTCGCGCTCCCAATGGCCGGCCGAGCAGCTTTTCGATCCCGTAAAAAAGCAGGTGCCCACCATCCAGCATCGGGACGGGAAACAGATTGATCAGCCCCAGATTAACCGACAGGAAGGTCATGAACCAAACCAGCGGATACCAACCGGACTGAGCGACCTCGCCCGACATCTGGGCGATGCGCAGCGGCCCGCCCAACTCCTCCGTTCCGCGCGATCCCTGGACCATCTGGCCCAGCGCGGTGAAGGTGCCGGTGATCATGCCTGCGACTTCTCGTCCCGCCTGCCAGACGGCGGTCAGGGGATCGTGGCGCATCATTCCGACGCTGCCGCGGCTGATCCCGAGAAGCCCGATCTGGTGAGCGTTTCCGAGTCGGTCGGTGACCGTCTGCGAATCCGGCGTCGCGGTCAGGGTCATCACACGGCCGTCGCGCTTCAATTCGATCGGCAGCGGCTCGCCCGGACGGATCGAGACGATCTGGCGGATTTCTTCGAATCGCTGAACGCCGGTGCCATCGACCGACAGGATCAGGTCGCCCGGCTTGATGCCGGCCCGTTCCGCAGCACTGCCGGGCTGGATACCGCCGACATCCGGCGGGGTGAAGGACTGGCCGGCGGTCATGAACAGCAGGGCCAGCACCACAATGGAAAAGACGAAATTGGCAATCGGGCCGGCGGCGACAATGGCGGCGCGCTGCCCCACCCGCTTGTGGTGGAAGGAGACAGCGCGCTCCTCGGGAGACATCGCCGTCAGGTGCGCGCCCGGCGTGCTGGCCGGATCGGCATCGCCGAACATCTTGACGTAGCCGCCGAGCGGCAGGGCGCTGAATTTCCAGCGCGTGCCGGCACGGTCGGTAAAACCGAAGATCTCCGGCCCGAAGCCGATGGAAAAGGTCTCGATCCGCACGCCATTGCGCCGCGCGACCAGATAGTGACCAAGCTCGTGCACGAAGACGAGCACGGTGAGGACCAGAAGGAAGGCCAACACCGAGGTCCAGAAACCGCCGATAACGTCCATTTCAACCCTTGCGCCTTCCAGCGCCTCGAACGCGGATCATCGGCTGCCAACCGCCGTCGCACCGATGGCCGCAACACGGCTGGCGGCATCCCGCCTCGCGTCCGCGTCGACCTCCCGCACGGCGGCGAGATCGCGCAGCGGGCGGTGGGGCAAGGCCGTCAACGTCTCCTCGACGATGCGTTCGATGTCGAGGAAGCCGATCCGGCGGTCGAGAAACGCCTGAACGGCCACCTCGTTGGCGGCACTGAGTATAGTAGGAGCGCCCCCACCGCTTTGCAAGGCAGCCCGGGCCAACCGAAGTGCCGGGAATCGCACAGGATCCGGCGCTTCGAAGGTTAATGTGGCTGCCTTGACGAGATCGAGACGCTCGGCCGGAGTGGCGATGCGGGCGGGCCAGCCGAGGGCATAGGCGATGGGCGTGCGCATGTCGGGCGTGCCGAGCTGCGCCAGAACCGAGCCGTCGACATACTCAACCAGGGAATGAATGACCGACTGGGGGTGGACCAGCACATCGATGCGCTCTTCGGGAATGCCGAACAGGAAATGAGCCTCGATCAGCTCCAGCCCCTTGTTCATCATCGTGGCGCTGTCGACGGAGATCTTGGCGCCCATGTCCCAGGTTGGATGGGCCACCGCCTGCTCCCTCGTTGCCGCCCCCATGAAGGCACGGTCCCTGCTCCGGAAAGGGCCGCCGGAGGCGGTCAGGATCAGACGGGAAACGCTGTCGGTCCGCTCGAAATCGAAGACCTGGTAAATCGCCGAGTGCTCGCTGTCGACCGGCAGAAGCGTTGCACCGTGCGCCTTCACTTCCTCCATCATCAGGGCACCGGCACAAACCAGCACCTCCTTGTTGGCGAAGGCGACGATGGCACCCCGGCGAATGGCGGAGAGGGTCGGCTCCAGTCCGGCGGCGCCGACGATGGCTGCCATCACCCAGTCGGCCGGGCGTTCGGCAGCGGCGGCAACCGCCTCGGAACCTGCGGCGACCTCGATACCGGTGCCGGACAGAAGCTGCTTCAACTCGATATAGGCGGCGGGGTCGGCGACCACGGCCAGGCGGGCGTTCAACTGCCGCGCCTGCTGCGCCAGAAGGGTGACGTTGCGGTTGGCGGTCAGCGCCTCGACCGGAAAGCGCTCGGGATCGCGGGAAACGAGGTCGACGGTCTGCGTGCCGACCGAGCCGGTGGACCCGAGAATCGTCACGCTGCGCGGCGCATCCGCCGCCGCTCCCGCTTTCACCACCATGACAGGACCGATCCAACGGCCGCGTGGAACAGGGCCAGCACCGGGGCCGCGGCCAGAAGCCCGTCGATGCGGTCGAGGATGCCGCCATGCCCGGGAATGAGCTGGCCGCTGTCCTTCACATTGTAGCGCCGCTTGACCGCAGATTCGAACAGATCGCCTGCCTGCCCCACCACCGCGGTGGCGGCACCGACCGCCAGGGCGATGTCCGGACGCGCCGCGCCGAAGGCGAGTGCGACCAGCCAGCCGAACAGGGCTGACGCTACCATGCCGCCGATCAGGCCGGCCCAGGTCTTCTTTGGGCTGATGCGCGGTGCCAGCTTCGGGCCGCCGATGCTGCGACCGGCCGCATAAGCGCCGATATCGGTCGCCCAGATGGCAAAGAGGACGAAGAGGAACAGGGAGAGCCCGCTATCGGGCAGATCGCGCAGCCACATCAGACCGGCCATGCCGACCGCGACATAGAGGACACCAAAGCCCAGCAGCCCACGGTCGCTGCCGCCACCGACGATAGCGGTCAACACCGCGAATGCGGCGGCAGCACCAAGTCCGGCCGCCGGACTTGCGACAATCTGCACCATCAGGGCAACCAGGATTCCGATGGTCGCCATCAAGCGTGCGGGCAGCCGGCGGGCGCTGGGAACGATGCTGGTCCACTCGGATACGGCAATCACCGATCCGAAGGCGATCAGGGCATGGAAAACCCAGCCGCCTGCCCAGACCGCGCCCAGCACAATGGGCGCCATGACCAGAGCGGACAGGACACGGACCTTGAGGTCGCCCGTCCTGGAAGGCTTGGCCTGTGCCGCGGCCGGTGCCGCGATGTCAGCGGGACCCGGCGGTGGTGGCGCCGAAGCGGCGTTCCCGTCGGTGGAACTCTTCAATCGCCGCCTCCAGATCGCGCTTGGTGAAATCGGGCCACAGCGTATCGACGAAGACGAGCTCGGCATAGGCCGCCTGCCACAGCAGGAAATTGCTGATTCGCTTCTCGCCGCTGGTGCGTATGATCAGGTCGGGGTCGGGAATGTCGGAGGTGTAGAGCCGGGCCGACAGCGCATCCTCATCGATGGCCCCCGGAGAAAGGCGGCCGGCAGCCACCTCTTCCGCCAGACGGCGGGCGGCATGGACGATTTCCAGCCGCGAGCCATAGCTGAGAGCCACGACCAGGGTCATGGTCCGGTTGTCGCGGGTCAATGCCTCGGCATTGTCGATCAACCGGTTGATGTCCTCGGACAACCGGGTCCGGTCGCCGATCACCCGCAGGCGAACACCCCCACGGTGCAGTTCAGCGACCTCGCTGCGCAGATAGAAGCGCAGCAGCCCCATCAGGTCGCTGATCTCCTCTTCCGGCCGCCGCCAGTTCTCCGAAGAGAAACTGAAGATCGTCAGAGTGCCGATGCCGAGTTCGCGCGCCGCCTCCACGGTGCGGCGGACGGCGTCCACGCCCTTCTTGTGCCCGGCGGTGCGCGGCAGGCCGCGCGCCTTGGCCCAACGCCCGTTGCCATCCATGATGATGGCGACGTGCCCAGGAGCCGTGTTGGACCGGTTGTCGTCCGCGTCGCGCATTCCGGATCAGACCTGCATGATTTCCTTTTCTTTTTGCGCAAGCGTGTCGTCGACCGTCTTAATGTGCTGATCGGTCAGAACCTGCACCTTGTCCGACTGGGCCTTGTGCTCGTCCTGAGTGATCTCGCTCGCCTTCTCCGCCTTCTTCAGGCTGTCCATGCCATCGCGACGGATGTTGCGGATGGCGACGCGGCACTGCTCGGCATACTTGTGGGCGACCTTGGCCAGTTCGGCACGGCGTTCCTGGGTCAGGTCGGGCAGCGGCACGCGGATGACCTGGCCTTCAGCCTGCGGGTTCAGGCCAAGACCGCTGTCGCGGATGGCCTTCTCGACCGCCTTGATCATGCTGCGGTCCCACACCTGGACCGAGATGAGGCGCGGCTCCGGAACGGAGACAGTCGCGACCTCCTTCAGATGCATACGGTTGCCGTAAGCCTCGACGGTCACCGGCTCCAGCAGGTTGGCCGAAGCACGGCCGGTGCGCAGGCCGGACAGTTCCTTGCGAAATGAGTCGAGCGCGCCTTCCATGCGGCGCTTCAGATCCGATAGGTCGGGCGCAGCCACGGGCCTACTCCCTTTCTTCCGTTATGATGGTGTGCTTGCCACGGCCCTGCATCACTTCGGCGAAGGCGCCGGGCGTATGGATCGAGAAGACCAGAATGGGGATGTGGTTCTCGCGCGACAGCGCGATCGCCGAAGCGTCCATCACCTGGAGTTCCTTGGTCAGGACGTCCATGTAGGTGAGGCGTTCGTAATGCTCGGCCGTCGGATCCTTTTTCGGATCGGCGGTATAGACGCCATCGACCTGCGTTCCCTTCAACAGACCGTCGCAGCCCATTTCCGAAGCGCGCAGCGCCGCGGCGGTGTCGGTGGTGAAGAAGGGATTGCCGGTACCGGCGGCGAAAATCACCACCCGGCCTTTTTCCATGTGACGGACAGCGCGGCGCCGGATGTAGGGCTCGCAGACCGTCGACATGGGAATGGCCGACTGCACCCGCGTGCTGACGCCCATCCGCTCGAGCGCGCTCTGCATCGAGAGCGCATTCATGACGGTGGCGAGCATGCCGATATAGTCGGCCGAGGCACGCTCCATGCCGCTCGCCGCACCCTTAACGCCCCGGAAGATGTTCCCCCCGCCGATGACCAGACAAACCTGGACACCGAGACCGATGACCGCCTTCACCTCGTTGGCGATGCGGTTGACCATCTCGGGGTCCAGGCCGTAGTCGCGCTGACCCATCAGCGCTTCGCCCGACACCTTGAGGAGGACGCGCTTGTAGCGTGCGCTCCCAGCCGGCGCGGTGGTCCCGGTGGTATCGACCATGGGGGGAACGCTCCCTTGCTGTTTCAGAATGCGGCTTGCGGACTAAGGCGGCGGACCTCAGAAGCCTCAGCCCTGACCGCCGGCAGCGGCAGCGACTTCGGCGGCGAAGTCCGACTGGGCCTTCTCGATGCCCTCGCCCAGAGCGAAGCGGGTGAAGGCCGTGACCTTGACCGGGGCGCCGATGTCCTTGGCGGCGTTCTCAACCACCTTGCGGACCTTGGTCTCGCCGTCGATCACGTAGGTCTGCTCCAGCAGGCAGACTTCCTCGTAGTACTTGCGGACGCGGCCTTCCACCATCTTCTCGATGATGTTCTCCGGCTTGCCCGAAGCGCGGGCCTGCTCGGCCAGCACGTTGCGTTCACGCTCCAGCGACGAGCTGTCGACATCGGCGATGTCCAGGGCGTCCGGACGCGCGGCGGCGATGTGCATGGCGATCTGCTTGCCGAGGTCGGCCAGCTTGCCGGCATCGCCGGTCGACTCCAGGGCGACCAGAACGCCGATCTTGCCCAGGCCCGGCGCGATGGCCGAGTGGACGTAGCTGACGACGACGCCGGCGGAAACCGACAGCGTGACGGCGCGGCGCAGGTTCATGTTCTCGCCGACGGTGGCGATCAGGCTGGTCAGCTCGTCCTGGGCGGTGTGCGAGGTGCCCGGATAGGCAGCGGCCTTCAGGGCCTCGACATCGCCACCGGTGGCCAGGGCCAGCTCGGCAGACTTGGCGGCGAAAGCCTGGAACTTGTCGTTGCGGGCGACGAAGTCGGTCTCGGCGTTCACCTCGACGACGGCACCCTTGGTGCCGGCGGTGGCGACGGCGACCAGACCTTCGGCGGCGACGCGGCCCGACTTCTTGGCGGCGGCGGCGAGGCCCTTCTTGCGCAGCCAGTCGACGGCGCCCTCGAGGTCGCCCTGCGTCTCGTTCAGCGCCTTCTTGCAGTCCATCATGCCCGCGCCGGTCTTCTCGCGCAGTTCCTTGACGAGCGAGGCGGTAATCTCGGCCATGTTGCGCCCTCTTCCTTCCAAGCGATCCGGCTGGCGGATCGGATTGAGTCACAAAGTCAAAACGGGTGGCAACCCATCAAAAAGGCAGCCCATAAAAAAGGCAGCCGGGCCATAGGTCATAAGGCCCGGCTGCCCTTCCACCGTCAGGGTCAGGCCTGGGCGGCGGTCTCGGCGGTCTCTTCTTCCGGAAGCTGCTCGGCCGGGGCGTCCTCGGCAGCACCGACGTCGATGCCGGCGGCGCTCATCTCGGCCTGCAGGCCGTCAAGCACGGCGCCGACGGTCAGATCGCAGTACATCTCGATGGCGCGCAGCGCGTCGTCGTTGCCCGGGATCGGGAAGGCCACGCCGTCCGGATCGGAGTTGCTGTCGAGGACCGCGATGACCGGGATGCCGAGCTTGTTGGCTTCCTTGACCGCGATCGACTCCTTGTTGGTGTCGATGATGAAGATGACGTCCGGCAGGCCGCCCATCTCCTTGATGCCGCCCAGCGCGCGCTCCAGCTTGTCGCGCTCGCGGGTCAGCTCCAGGATCTCGCGCTTGGTCAGGCCCGAGGTGTCGCCGCCCAGACGCTCTTCCATCTCGCGCAGGCGCTTGATCGACTGGGAGATCGTCTTCCAGTTGGTCAGCATGCCGCCGAGCCAGCGGTGGTTGACGTAGTACTGACCGCACTTGGCGGCGGCCTCGGCGATGCGCTCCTGGGCCTGGCGCTTGGTGCCGACGAACAGGACGCGGCCACCGCCGGCGACGACGTCACGCACGGCCTGCAGGGCGCGGTGCAGCATCGGGACGGTCTGCTCGAGGTCGATGATGTGCACGCCATTGCGCACGCCGAAGATGTACTGGTTCATCTTCGGGTTCCAGCGGCGGGTGTGGTGGCCGAAGTGGACACCGGCTTCCAGCAGCTGGCGCATGGTGAAGGTGGGCATGGTCATGTGGAAAAAATCCCTTTTTCCGGTTGCTCCGCCGCGGGCATTGTCGACAGCGCATGGAAACCATGGCTGAAGACACCGGATCGGGCCATCGGGGTAAAACCGAGGGTCCGCCAGCCCGCGTGAGGTTTTGACGACGGCGCTTACATAACTCTCTTGCATCACTTTGGCAACAGCCACGGGGGGAGGAAGAGTCTTTTTGTCGTTGTGATCCTCTCACCGCATTCTCATCGTTATAGAGTCGCCAGATGCTCAGCCTTGGCCGCTCCCGTCAGACCGGCGGCGCAGCGTATCGCGGGCTTTTTCGGTGGATGAACCAGATGACTTTGGACTCAAAAGCTTTGTCCGCGGTGGAGGGTGCCGCAGAGCAGTATATGGCGGCGCAGGGCGTCCTGATGTCCGCGGTGGCCAAACTGGGCAGCACCGTCGACGGCACGCTGAGCCTGCTGCCCGAGGGTGTTCGCAATTCGCTTCACGATACGCTTCGTTCGGCGCTCGATCAGGCGTTCAAGGTCGCGATCCTGAACATGGATGGCGAGGCGGGCAAGGAGGCGTCGAAAGGCCTCTACAAGTTGCTGGGCGCCGCCACCGGTGCGGCGGGCGGCTTTTTCGGGGCACCGGGGATTCTGGCGGAATTGCCCGTGACCACCACAGCGATCCTTCGGTCGATTGCCGACGTGGCCCGTTCCAAAGGGGCGGACTTGAAAGACCCGGCGGTACAGCTCGCCTGTCTCCAGGTCTTCGCCCTGGGCGGACCCCTGGACGATGACGACGAGGCGGACGCCCTCTTCGTCGCTTCGCGAGTCGGGGCGAACATTGCCGCGCCGAAGCTGGCTGAAATGATCACGAAGATCGCCAGCCGCTTCGCGATAACGCTGTCGCCCAAGATCGTGGCGCAGTCGGTGCCGATCGCCGGGGCCGTGGCCGGCGCCGGACTGAACCTTACCTACATGTCCTTCTACCAATCGATGGCCGCCGTCATGTTCACTCTGAAGCCCATCGAGGCCGAATTCGGCCAGGAAGCAACGAGGCAGAGCTTTATCGACGCCATCAATACCATCAAAGCGAAGAAAATCACTGGGAAGACGAAGATCTTTCCATAAATGAAAAGGCCGCGCCATTGAGGCGCGGCCTTTTTCAGTTGTCAGGACTATTCCGCCTTTACGCCTGAGGCGCCGTCGGAGCGGCCACCTTGGGCTTCGGCAGGTCGAGCTTCAGGTGAAGCTCGCGCAGACGGGCGGTGTCGACCGGGGCCGGGGCCTGCATCAGCAGGTCTTCGGCACGCTGGTTCAGCGGGAAGGCAATGACCTCGCGGATGTTCGGCTCGTCGGCCAGCAGCATGACGATGCGGTCGATGCCCGGGGCCGATCCGCCGTGCGGCGGGGCGCCCAGCTTGAAGGCGCTCAGCATGCCACCGAATCGGGCTTCCAGCTCCTCCGGGGGGTAGCCGGCGATCTCGAAGGCCTTGTACATGACTTCAGGCAGATGGTTGCGGATGGCGCCCGAGGACAGTTCCACGCCATTGCAGACGATGTCGTACTGGTAGGCCTTGATGTCGAGCGGGTTCATCGTCTCCAGCGCCTTCAGGCCGCCCTGGGGCATGGAGAAGGGGTTGTGGCTGAAGATGACCTTGTTGGTCTCCTCGTCCAGCTCGTACATCGGGAAGTCGACGATCCAGCAGAAGCGGAAGGCGTTCTTCTCGATCAGGTCCAGTTCCTCGCCGATGCGGGTGCGGGCGAAGCCGGCCAGCTTGGCCGCCGGGCCGGGCTGGTCGCAGACGAAGAAGATCGCGTCACCGTCCTCAAGGCCGGCCAACTCGCGCAGGGCGGCCTGGGCGGCTTCCGGCACGAACTTGGCGATCGGACCCTTGCCGCCGCCGGCTTCCATGACGATGTAGCCGAGGCCGGGAGCGCCGAGCCCGCGGGCCCAGTCGTTCAGCTTGTCGAAGAAGCTGCGCGGACGGTCGGAGACCTTGGGCGCGCGGATGGCGCGGACGACCCCGCCCTTCTCCAGCGTCTGCTTGAAGGCGCGGAATTCCACGTCGTCGCGCTTGAACACCTCGGTCACATCGGTGATGACCAGCGGGTTGCGCAGGTCCGGCTTGTCGTTGCCGTACTTCAGCATCGACTCGGCATAGGAGATGCGGCGGAAGGGCAGCCCGTCGATGGCCGGCTTCGAGTCGCGGCGGAAGCTGCCGAATTCGTCGAAGATGCCGTGCAGAACCGGCTCGATGGCGGCGAAGACGTCTTCCTGGGTGACGAAGGACATCTCGAAATCGAGCTGGTAGAACTCGCCCGGGCTGCGGTCGGCACGGGCATCCTCGTCGCGGAAGCAGGGGGCGATCTGGAAGTAGCGGTCGAAGCCGGCGACCATCAGCAGCTGCTTGAACTGCTGCGGCGCCTGCGGCAGGGCATAGAACTTGCCGGGATGGTTACGGCTGGGCACCAGATAGTCACGCGCGCCTTCCGGGGAGGAGGCGGTGAGGATCGGCGTCTGGAATTCGGTGAAGCCCTGGTCGATCATGCGGCGGCGCGCCGAGGCGATCACGCGCGAGCGCAGCATGATGTTCTCGTGGATGCGCTCGCGGCGCAGGTCGAGGAAGCGGTAGCGCAGGCGAACGTCCTCGCCGGCGTCGGTGTCCTGGTTGACCTGCAGCGGGATCTGCTCCGCCTCGCCTTCCACGGTCAACTCGGCGATCTGGATCTCGATGCGGCCGGTGGGCAGCTTGTCGTTGATGGTCTCGGCCGTGCGCTTCACCACCTTGCCGGTCACGGTGATGACCGATTCCAGCTTCAGCCGGTTCGCGACCTCGAAGGCCGGGTTGGAGGTATCGACCACGCACTGCGTCAGGCCGTAATGGTCGCGCAGGTCGATGAACAGCAGCTGTCCATGGTCGCGCTTCCGGTTCATCCAGCCCGACAGGCGGACGGTCTCACCGGCATTCTCTTCACGAAGCTGGCCGCAGGTGTGCGTGCGGTAGGGGTGCATGGGTCGAAACACCTTGAAAAGGGCGGATTCCGGCGGAAAAAGCGGTCCGACACACCACACCGGACGCGCGCGAAAGTCAAGCCGCGATAGGGCGGAGCGTGCGTCCGGCCCGGGGGGAACGGGACATTTGGAACGCGGTGAAACACTCTGCGCCCCCCTGTTCACCTGTTCAATCCACCGGTGCTCCCGCCGTCGGACGCGAGTTTAACACCGTGGCGTCTGCCGGGTAAGCGGACCGATGAAATCGGGCTGGGAAGATCCGTCCTCCTCCCCGCCGGACCGGCCGGACGACAAACGCATCGGCTCCGCGCTTCGGCGGACTTTCAAGCACCCGTTCGGTCGTGTATGAAGCAACCATGACGCTCATCACGACAACCGACGCCCTCCAGGCCTTCTGTCAGTCGCTGGCAGGGACCGAATACATCACGGTCGACACCGAGTTCCTGCGGGAAAAGACCTATTGGCCGCAACTGTGTCTCGTCCAGGTCGGCGGGCCCAACGGCGCGGTCGCAATCGACCCGCTGGCCGAGGGCATCGACCTGGCGCCGCTGTTCGCGCTGATGAGCGACCCGTCGGTCCTGAAGGTGTTCCACGCCGCCCGTCAGGATGTGGAGATCTTCTGGCATCTGTCCGGCCAGATCCCGCATCCGCTGTTCGACACCCAGGTCGCGGCGATGGTCTGCGGTTTCGGCGAGAGCGTGGGCTATGAAACGCTGGTGACCAAGCTGGCCGGTGCGCGCATCGACAAGTCCAGCCGCTTCACCGACTGGTCGCACCGGCCACTGACCGAGCGCCAGCTGACCTACGCCCTGTCCGACGTCATCCACCTGCGCCCGGCCTACGAGAAGCTGAAGCGCCGCCTCGCCCGGTCCGGCCGCTCGCACTGGCTGGAGGAGGAGATGGCGATCCTCACCGATCCGGCCACCTACCAGGTCGACCCCGAAAGCTCCTACCTGCGGCTGAAGGTCCGCACCAACAAGCCGCGCTTCATGGCGATCCTGAAGGAACTGGCGGCATGGCGCGAGCGCGAGGCCCAGCGCCGCGACCAGCCGCGCTCCCGCATCCTGCGTGACGAGGCGCTGCTGGAAATCGCCGCCCATGCGCCGACCACGGTCGATGACCTTGCCCGCACCCGCGGCCTGGGTCGGGGCTTCGCCGAGGGGCGCCAGGGCGCCGACGTGCTGGCCGCGGTGAAGGCGGGACTCGACCTGCCGGACAGCGCCCTGCCCCGCGTCGAACCGCGCGAGGAGCCGCCGCCCGGACTGCAGCCGATCGTCGAGCTTCTCCGTGTCCTGCTGAAGATGAAGTGCGACGAGAACAATGTCGCGGCGAAGCTGGTCGCCTCCTCCGCCGATCTGGAAGCGCTGGCGGCCGACGATGGCGCAGATATTCCCGCGATGCAGGGATGGCGCCGCGAACTCTTCGGCAATGATGCGCTTGCCCTGAAGCACGGAAAGATCGCACTTGCGGTCATAGAACGTCGCGTCCGCATCGTTCCTGCTGGCGAACCACGCCCGTCGGCGGCCTCGCCGGAACCGGAAACTTGACCTTTTCGGATGGCGTCGCTTCGATGACTGTGACGTCTTTTGCTGTGGTCCGGGTACCTCCTGCGCCCGGACTTCAGCCTTAAGGGCTTTTTAAAGAAAGTTACCGTTAATATCGGTTCGGCTTCGCAGCATCGAGCGGACCGGGGTATGCCATCGAGGACTGCCCGGCCTGGCAGCCTGCCGACAACGCCACCCGGGCAGACTGGCTCGGATGGAAAACAAAAGGCTGCCGAACAACGAGCGGCCGAAGATATGGGTGGTTGGCAGGCGTGACGCTTGTTGTGGGAGTGAGCAAGGTATGAGCAAGTTTGGCGGCAGACCACCCATTGGACGGGACCGTGTCCGGCTTTCCACCACGGAGAAGCAGGCCGCCGTCGCCGCCGCCAAGGATCAGAAGCCGGACTTCGACAACGACAAACTGCTGAATCTGCTGCGGTCGGCGAAGAACGAACTGCAGGGCATGCGCCTGATCCACATGCACCTGTCGCTTTTGAAGGACCGCGACCCCACCAGCCAGATGATGGTGCGGTCCATCATCCAGGAGCTTGCGAGCAAGGCGTCCTACCTGCAGTCCTTCAACATTTCCAACGGCGACGTCATCATCCTCTACAAGGGGCTGAAGCTGACGGGCGTCACCGACGTGTGCCAGACGGTCGAACAGGTTTTCCTGTCGAAGACCACGTTGACCGGCCCCAACCCCTATAAGGAATATTCGCTCTATTCGATCATGGAACTGGCGTTGAACTTCATCAACGTCATCCGTTTCATCGAGGAGTTGCAGGCGAACGAGACCGGGCAACACGTCACCGAGACCAAGCCGCCGATCACGCTGGAGGAACTCGGCAAGCTCGAACGCTCCATGCAGATGTTCGACCTGTCGCCCTTCCTGTTCAACCAGGGCATCGCCAACATCGGCAGCGGCGAAGCGGAGATGGAGTATTTCGAACTCTACATCTCCATCAAGCTGCTTCAGGAGCGGCTCTGCCCGGATTACGACATCACCGCCAACAAATGGCTGTTCAACTACTTCACCGCCAATCTCGACCAATCGGTGTTGCGGGCCCTGAACCATGGGCTGAGCTTCATGCGGGGGCGGCGGATCGGCATCAACATCAACCTGTCCACCGTCATTTCGACCGGATTCGTGAAATTCGACGAACGGCTGCCCATCGACTTCCGCGGGCAGGTGGTGCTTGAGGTGTCCAAGGGCGACCTGATCGAAAACCTGTCGCTGTTCAACGAGGTGGTGGAGTTCGCCCAGGACCGCCGGTACCAGATCGCGGTCGACGGGCTGAACCCGTTCTGGGTGACGAATTTCGACCTGGAATATCTGAACGCCGACTACGCCAAGATCTTCTGGTCGAACGACATGCTGGAGATGGACCCGTCGTTCGAGAAGTATTTCCGCGACCGCATCGCCGAACAGGACCGCTGCAAGTTCATCCTGGCCCGCTGCGACAGCGTGACCAGCCTGGTCTATGCCCACAAGATGGGGATCAATCTGGTCCAGGGCCGCGCGGTCGACAACATCATGCGCAAGGGCGTCAGCGTCCGCGAAGCCATCGCCCACGCGAAGGTCGACTGAAAGCAGTCAGGGCTTGCGCGGAGCCTGCCTCAACAGCCCGTCGGTCCAGGCCGGGGGAAGAAGGGCCAGCAGCCAGACCGCGGCCATCATCGGCCATGGGAAGGCGATTCGCGCCCGGTTGCGTTCCAATCCTCGCCGGATGACCCGGGCGGCCTCGTCGGTTTCCATCAGGAAGGGCATCGGGAAGCGGTTCACCGCCGTCATCCGGCTTTTGACGAAGCCCGGACAGATGACGGAGACGCCGATCCCCTCCCCGGCCAGATCGCCGCGCAGTGCCTCGCCATAGACCCGGACCATCGCCTTGCTGGCGCAATAGGCGGGCGCACCGGGAAGGCCGCGGAAGCCGGCCAGCGACGCCATGATGGCGATCTGTCCGCTCCGTCGCTGCCGCATCGCCGGAAGCAGCGGGTGTATGCTGTTCAGAACACCGTCGATGTTCACCGCCAGGATGCGTCGGGCCTGCTCCTCCGTCTCGCCGCCATCGCCGGTGCCCGCCGACATGCCGGCATTGGCGATCAGCAGGTCGACCGGCGAGGTCGCATCGACCCGAGCCAGCCAGTCCGCCATCGCCTTGCGGTCGGCCACATCGACCACCTTTGTCTCGACCAGGGCACCGGCGGCGCGACAGCGTTGCGCCACGCTTTCCAGCCTTGCGGAGTCGCGACCGGTCAGGGCAAGTCCGACTCCGGGGGCGGCGTAAAGGACAGCCAGGGCCTCGCCGATGCCGCTTGAGGCCCCGGTGATGACGATGGAACGCGGCTGTTTCATGGGATTTTCGCCCTGCCGGCCGGCTGCCCTACGGCGCCGAAGCCTGTTGTGGGGTGATGTCGAGTTTACAGCGTCATCTTTGGCAATCGGTGTCACGCTCCAAATCGATTCCGATTTGGCTCGATCCGATCTATAAGCACGACATCATTCGACACCGTTTTTCAAGTGAGGCCGCCGTTGCCAGCCCATCGCCCCGTCATTGCCAGCATGACCGGATTCGCACGCGTCGACGGGCACGGCGACGGTTATTCCTGGACCTTCGAGGCCAAGAGCGTCAATGGCCGCAGCCTGGATCTGCGCTGCCGCCTGCCGTCAGGCTTCGACAGCGTCGAAGCGGCGGCACGCGCCGATGTGCCGAAGCGGCTGGCGCGCGGCAACGTCAACCTGACTCTGACCGTCAACCGCGCCCAGGCGGTGTCGCAGCTGCGCATCAACCGCGAGCTTCTGGCCCAGGTTCTGGAGATCGCACGGGAGATCGAGGGGGCCGGGGCCGCCGCGCCGCGTCTGGATTCGCTGCTGGCCGTCCGCGGCATCATCGAGCCGGTGGAAGAGGACGAAACCGAGGCGCGCGAACGTGTCGAGTCGGCGTTGAAGGGTGACCTGTCCAAACTGATCGACCAGCTGGCGGTCAACCGCCTCGCCGAGGGAGCGCGCATCGCCGAGGTGCTGAACGGCCATCTCGACGAGATCGCCCGGCTGGTGGATGCGGCGTCGGCCTGCGCCTCGACCCAGCCGGAAGCGTTGCGCGAGAAGCTGCGGACCCAGGTCGCGGCGATCCTCGGTTCCTTCCCCGCCCTGTCGGAGGAGCGGCTGGCCCAGGAGGCGGCGATCCTGATCGGCAAGGCCGACGTCCGCGAGGAGCTGGACCGCCTGCGCGCCCACATCCAGGCCGCCCGCGACATGATGGCGGAGGGCGGCGCCATCGGCCGCCGGTTCGACTTCCTGTGCCAGGAGTTCAACCGCGAAGCCAACACGCTCTGCTCCAAATCGGCGGATGTCGAACTGACCCGGATCGGCCTGTCGCTGAAAGCCTCGATCGAGCAGCTTCGCGAGCAGGTCCAGAACATCGAATGACACCCGTTTTCGAATGACAGGCAACTGCGAGTGACCGCCATGGCTGCGACCAAAACTTCCCCGATCCACCGCCGCGGCCTGATGCTGGTGCTGTCCTCCCCGTCGGGGGCCGGCAAGACCACCATCGCCCGCGGGCTGCTGGACCGCGATCCCGGCATCACCATGTCGGTGTCGGTGACCACACGTGCGATGCGCCCGGGCGAGGTCGAAGGGCTGGATTATTACTTCATCGACCAGCAGCGCTTCGACCGTATGGCCGAGACCGGCGACCTGCTGGAACATGCCCGCGTCTTCGGCAACTGCTATGGCACGCCGCGGGTGGCGGTGGAGGACGCGCTGGGCGCCGGCCGCGACGTGCTGTTCGCCATTGACTGGCAGGGCGCACAGCAGCTGGCGCAGAACGCCCGCGACGATCTGGTCAGCGTCTTCGTCCTGCCGCCGTCGGTCAGTGAGCTGGAACGCCGCCTGCGCGGCCGCGGCCAGGATTCGGAAGAGGTCATCGCCAACCGGATGGCAAAGGCGTCCAACGAGATCAGCCACTGGCCGGAATACGACTACGTAATCGTCAACAGCGACGTGACCGAGAGCATTGCCGCGGTCGAGTCGATCCTGCACGCCGAACGGCTGCGCCGCCGCCGCCAGATCGGCCTGCCGGAGTTCGTGCGCAGCATTCAGGACACGCTCTGACCGCCTGGCCGATACCTATTTGTTCGGAAAAGGCTTCGCCCGCACCTTGATTTCATGGTCGGGCGGGCCTTCGCTGCCGTCCGGCTTTTTGCCGCGGTAATAGCCCTTCTGCCAGCGTTCCTGTGCCGCGGCACTGCCCGGAGTCCGCAGTTCGTTGTTGAACTGGCTGCGCGAGGTCGCCCAGGCCCGGTACTGCGTCGCAGTCTCCGGATCGCTGTCCAAGTCGCGAACCTCCGGCGTCAGACTTTCCACCAGACCGCGCTGGATCGGCATGAGATGGGCGAAGGGCTCGCCCTTTTCCCAGGTCACCGGCACGCCGGGAGCTGTGAATTTCCAGTTCATGGTGAAGGGATAGGGTGACCAGTCGGTCTCGATGATGCCCGACAGGCCCAGGATTCCGTGTTTGGGATGGTTCAGCGGGCCGGTGACCATCAGGTTGACGCCCGGCGGCGTGCGGAAGAGCGCCGCGACATGGAAAGTCAGGACACCGCTGCCGAAATGGCTGGCCGGCAGCAGGGGATGAGGCTCGTCGGCGGTGACGGTGATTGCCTCCAGCCCGGTTCCGCCATCCCACACGGCGGTGGCCCGCACCGGGCAGCAGACCTCCCACCCATGCATGCTGGCAATGTTCAGCGGCAGGCAGCGATAGCCGTACTGCTCCGGCAGGGCGTCGATCCAGTCACGGGTCGGGCGGGCCGGGCGGATGTCGGGCATCGCGCCCGAAAGGGGGTAAGCGATCAGCGTCATGGCGTCGCATCCTGCCAGACTTCCTTATCCGGTGTAACCCTGACATACCAATGGTCACAACCGATTTTGCGACCATCCGGATTACTCCTGGCTCGACGCCGGGCGTTGCGTCGACGAACAATACTCCAGTATGACGGAATCGTTTTATTAGAGTTGGTTTCATTAGCAGACCCCATGGACGACCGCCCCTTGGACGGTGGATGGGGAAGCAGGCGCAGGGGATAGGACAGGGCGATGATCGGCAAACTTCACAGCATCAAGGCAAAGCTCCTGATCCTTCAGGGGCTGTTCCTGGTCGCCATCCTGGTGGGCGGCATCTGGTCCGCGACGTCGAAGCGCGAAACCATGGTGGAGGGCTACCGCAACTCCATCCAGGCGGTGGTACAGACCTCGCTGTCGATCATGAAGTCCTATGACGCCCGCGCCGCCAAGGGCGAGTTCAGCCGGGAAGAAGCGCAGACCCTTGCCAAGGGTGCGCTGCGGGCCCTGCGCTTTTTCGGCAACGAATACATGTTCGGGTACGACTTCGACGGCACCAACATGTTCCATGGCGTCCGTGCCGACCTGGAAGGCACCCGCAAGCTCGCCGACTTCAAGGACAGCAACGGCGTGCTGGTGATCCGCGGCCTGATCGATGCGGCCCGCAGCGGCGACGGCACCCTGATCTACAATTTCCCCAAGGCCGGCGGGACCGAGCCGATGCCGAAGCTGGCCTACGCCGCGATCTACGAGCCGTGGGGCTGGATGATCGGCACCGGCGTCTACATCGACGATGTCGATGCCGCCTTCCGTGCCACGCTGATCCAGACGCTGCTGGTGACGCTGGCGGCGGCCCTGCTGCTGGGGCTGTTCGGTTTCCGTCTGGTGTCGCGCATCGGCAAGGGGCTGGACGGCATTGCCCACGCCACCGACCGCATCGCCAAGGGCGATCTGGCCGCCCAGGTCGCCGGAGCGGATCGGGCCGACGAGGTGGGGGCTCTGGCCCGCTCGGTCGAGACCCTGCGGCTCAGCGCCATCGAAGCCGAGGATTTGCGACGCCGCCATGCCGCGCTGGAACGGGAAGCCGAGGAGGGCCGCCGTGCCACCATGAGGCGGTTGGCCGACGAGTTCGAAAGCACGGTTGGCGGGCTGGTCCATTCCGTCGCCGAGTCGGCCGGGCAGCTGACCCACACCTCGGGTGAGATGAGCCGCGGGGCGGAGCAGACCACCCGGCTGATGGACGGCGCCGCCCGTGCCGCCGGGACCACCTCCGGCAACGTCCAGGCGGTGGCGGGCGCCACCGAGGAGCTGGCCGCCTCCATCCGCGAGATCGCCCAGCAGATTGCCGAGTCGACGACCGGCTCCGCCCGCGCCGTCGAGGATGTGCGCCGCACCTATGCCCTGATCGAACAGCTGGACGGTGTCGCCCGCCGCACGGTGGAGGTGGTGGACCTGATCCGCTCCATCGCCGAGCAGACCAACCTGCTGGCGCTGAATGCGACCATCGAGGCGGCCCGCGCCGGAGAGGCCGGCAAGGGCTTCGCCGTGGTCGCCAGCGAGGTGAAGAATCTCGCCAACCAGACCGCCAAGGCCACCGACGACGTGCAGGCGCAGATCGCCGCGATGACCGACGCCACCTCCTCCGTCGTCGAGGCGATGCGCGGTGTCGGCGGTGCCATCGAGACGGTGAACAACGTCGCCTCCAGCATCTCCGCCGCCATCGAGGAGCAGGGGGCGGCGACCCGCGACATCAGCCAGAACGTCAACGAGGCGGCGCAGGGCGTCAGCTCGGTGTCCGACAGCCTGAACCTGGTGTGCAGCCACGCGACCGCGACCGGTCAGGCGTCCGCCGAGGTGGCCGCCGCGGCCCGCGCGGTGGGCGAGCGTGCCGACCGCATGCTGGGCGAGGTGTCGGCCTTCGTCGCCCGCATCCGTCAGGGCTGAAGTTCCGCAGCGGGGGAAGGGTTATTCTACCGGATGCATTCGGTAAAATTCCGCGCTATGGATGGGGCAGCCAATCGCCGGATATGACGCCATGACCATCCCCTCCCCTGCCGCAGCCGCTCCCACCGTCGCCCGCCGGGGTTGGCTCGATGAGGCTCTGCGCCGGATCGAGGCGGACGTGAACCGCTCCGCCGACACCCACCTGCTGCGGATGCCGATCCCGGCAGCGCAGGGGATCACGCTGTACCTGAAGGACGAGTCGACCCATCCCACCGGCAGTCTGAAGCACCGGCTGGCGCGGTCTCTGTTCCTCTACGCCATCTGCAATGGCTGGGTGCGCGAGGGCACGACGGTGATCGAAGCGTCGTCCGGCTCCACCGCGGTGTCGGAGGCCTATTTCGCCCAATTGCTGGAGCTGCCCTTCGTGGCCGTGGTGCCGCGCAACACCTCGCCGGCCAAGATCGCGCAGATCGAGTTCTACGGCGGCCGCTGCCATATGGTGGAGCGTGCGTCGGAGGTCTGCGCCGAGGCGCAGCGGCTGGCCCGCGATTGCGACGGCCATTTCATGGACCAGTTCACCTATGCCGAGCGCGCCACCGACTGGCGCGGCAACAACAACATCGCCCAGTCGATCTTCGAACAGCTGGCGCAGGAGCCGCATCCGGTGCCGGACTGGATCGTCTGCGGCGCCGGCACCGGCGGCACCTCGGCCACCTTCGGGCGCTATGTGCGCTATCGCCGGCTGCCGACGCGGGTATGCGTCGCCGATCCAGAACATTCCGCCTTCTTCCCAGGCTTCCGCGACAACGATCCGAAGGCCGGCGTCGGCCGCGGCTCCGGCATCGAGGGCATCGGTCGCCCAACGGTGGAACCGTCCTTCCAGCCGACCGTGATCGACCGGATGATCCGGGTGCCCGACGCCGCCAGCATCGCCGCCGTCTGGGTGCTGCGCGACCGGCTGGGCCGCGCCTGCGGCGGCTCCACCGGCACCAATCTGGTGGGCGCCATCGAGCTGATCGCCGGGATGATGCGCGAGGGCCGGCAGGGTAGCGTCGCCACGCTGATCTGCGATCCTGGCGACCGCTATATGGGAACCTACTTCAACCGCGACTGGCTGGCGTCGGCCGGGCTGGACATCGATCCCTGGTGCGAGCGGATCGATGCCTTCTTCCGCACCGGCGCCTGGAGCGGCGACGGGCTGGATTCGGCCGAGCGCTGAAAAGGAGCCGTTGACCATGACCCGCATGAGGATCCGCATCGATTTCGAAAGCGGCGGCTCGATCGGGCCGGGCAAGATCGCGCTGCTGGAGCATATTCGCGACACCGGCTCCATCTCCGCAGCCGGACGGGCGCTGGGTATGTCCTACCGGCGGGCATGGCTGCTGGTCGACGACCTGAACCGCATCTTCAGCGAACCGGTGGTGAGCGCCGCGGTCGGCGGCAAGCATGGCGGCGGCACGGTGCTGACCGCCTTCGGCGAACAGGTGATCGACCATTACCGCGCGGTCCAACGCGAAGCGCATGTGGCGACCGCCCACAGGCTGGCGGCGCTGGCGGCAGGGACCAATCCGGACTACGGCGCGGACAGACAGGTCGACGACGGAAGCTTCGCGAGCGATCCGGCGGTCGGGCCCGGATGTGGACCGGAAAAGTAAACCGCGCCATAGACAACGAAAAAGGCCGGGCAACTGCCCGGCCTTTTTCGTTCCGCATGCCAAATTCGGCTATGCGAACGCCTTGTAGGCGATCAGCGTGAAGGTGTCCCGCACGCCGGGCAGGGTCTGCACATGCTCCGTCACGAAGCGGCCGATGTCGTCGTCCTGCTTCAAATAGCACTTCATCAGCAGATCGTACTGGCCGGAGATGGAATGCACCTCCGACACCTGTTCGATCAGCTGCACGGCCTGATCGGCGACTTCATAGGCGCGACCGAGATCGCATTTGACCATGACGAAGATGGTCTGCACGGGCTCAGCCCTCCTGCGACGGATCGGTCGCGGTTTCGCTGGACGGACGCGGACGGGCCGAGCGCAGCATGAAGGCCGGCATATGGTCGCCGAAACCGATCACCGGCACGTCATCGTCGTCGTCATCACGGCGACGGCGGCGGTCACGGTCCCGGTCGCGATCACGGCGCGGCTCGTTGTTGCGGCGGGATTCGGCGGCGGCCAGCGATTCGCGGGACTGACGCTCCTCACGGACCGGACGGTCTTCACGCATCGCACGCTCCTCACGCACAGGACGGTCGTCGCGGACGGGGCGCTCCTCACGGGCAGCCCGCTCCTCACGGGGAGCGGCTTCCTCGCGCGGGGCGCGCTCTTCGCGGCCGCCACGGGGCGGGCGGGCATCCGAACGGGTGTCGGGCTTGGCTCCACGGCCGCCACGGCCACGGCCACGCCCGCGGGAGCTGCTGTCTTCCTCGCCGAACTCGGCCGTCTCCAGGCCATCGATGGCGATCATGGGGATCTCCCGCTTGATCAGGCGCGTGATGGCGCCGACCAGTTTCGTGTCGTCGGGCGTCGCCAGCATGAAGGCGCGGCCCTTGTTGCCGGCGCGGCCGGTGCGGCCGATCCGGTGCACATAGTCGTCGGGGGTCAGCGGCACGTCGAAATTGAAGACGTGGCTGAGGCCCTGGACGTCGATGCCGCGGGCGGCGACATCGGAGCAGACCAGCAGAGTGATCTCACCCTGCTTGAAGCGCTCCAGCGTCTCGGTCCGCTTGGACTGCACCATGTCGCCATGCAGCGCGCCGACGTTGAAGCCGTGGCGTTCCAGCGACTTCTGCAGCACGGCGATATCGCGCTTGCGGTTGCAGAAGATGAAGGCGTTCTTGACGTCCTCGGTCTGCAGCAGATGGCGCAGCGCCTTGCGCTTGTCCATCTCGTGCACGAGGGCCAGGGCCTGGGTCACCGTTTCCGCCGGCGAGGCGGGCGGAGCGACGGAGATTTCCAGCGGCTGGGTCAGGAAGGCGTCGGCCAGACGACGGATTTCCGGCGGCATGGTGGCCGAGAAGAACAGGGTCTGGCGGTTCTTCGGCAGCTTGCTGACGATGCGCTCGATGTCCGGGATGAAGCCCATGTCGAGCATGCGATCGGCCTCGTCGATGACGAAGACCTTGATGTCGTTCAGCATGATGTTGCCGCGCTCGAACAGGTCGATGAGACGACCCGGAGTCGCGATCAGCACATCCACGCCACGGTCCAGCTTCTTCACCTGTTCGGTGAAAGTCTCGCCGCCGATCAGCAGCGCCATGCTGAGCTTGTGGTACTTGCCGTAGGTCTCGAAGCTTTCCGCAACCTGGGCGGCCAGCTCGCGCGTCGGCTCCAGGATCAGCGACCGCGGCATCCGCGCGCGGGCACGGCCCGACGCCAGGATGTCGATCATGGGCAAGGTGAAGCTCGCCGTCTTGCCGGTGCCCGTCTGCGCGCAGCCCAGCACGTCGCGGCGTTGCAGGACACAGGGAATTGCCTGTTCCTGAATGGGCGTCGGTTGGGTGTAACCCTTGTCCTCGATGGCGCGCAGGACGTCAGGGCCAAGCCCAAGTTCCGAAAAAAGCATCCAACCTGTTTCTGTTCTGGAGTGCGCAAATCGAGCGTTCGACGCCCGATGCCTGGATGAGGCCGAAGAATAGGAAGTCAAAGCTGCATGTCAATAGATCCGATGTTCGGAAACCGAAAATTGGCTCGAAAACACACCGCGTTGGCGAATTCCGCGCCCTGCGCTAGGCTGTCGTCCGGCAGTACCGCGAGTCGCGGGGCTTGCCGACGCCCTGAGGCGGGGCGGTCAGCTTCAAATGGAACGGTCGAGAGCATTTGATGATTCTTCGTGCCCAGGACTCGGTGCTGGTGGTGGTGGACATTCAGGAACGGCTGCTGCCGGCCATCCACGACTCCGCCCGCGTCGTCCGCAATACCGGAATGCTGCTGAAGGGCGCTGCCGCCCTGTCGGTGCCGGTGCTGCTGACCGAACAATATCCACGCGGCCTGGGGCCGACGGTGGAGGCGGTGCGCGCCGATCTGCCGGCCGCAACCATGGTGATCGAGAAGATCACCTTCGGCTGCACCGGCGAACCGGCCTTCAACGCCGCGCTGGCAGAGTTGGAGCGCCCGCAGATCGTGCTGTGCGGGACGGAAGCCCATGTCTGCGTGATGCAGACGGCCCTCGGGCTGCGCCAGCAGGGCCATGCGGTCTATCTGGTGGCCGACGCCGTTTCGTCACGCACGCCCGACAACCGCGCCATGGCGCTGGAGCGGATGCGCGCCGCCGGCGTGACCATCGTCACCACCGAAATGGTGCTGTTCGAGTGGATGGAGCGCGCCGGGACCCCCGTCTTCAAGGTCGTCAGCGCACTTGTGAAGTGAGCCCAGGAGAAAACGCATGTCAGAACGTCCCACCGGCCGGCCGGCCCTGATCCTGCTGCCCGGCATGCCGCTGGACGCCGCATTGTGGGACCATCAGGTGCGGCATCTCGGCGAGGTGGCCGACACGCAGGTGGTCGAATTGGCCAACTGCGACGGCATCGCGGCGATGGCCGGCAAGGTGCTGGCGGAGGCGCCGGAGCGCTTCGCCGTCGCCGGCCTGTCGATGGGCGGCTATGTGGCGCTGGAGGTCCTGCGCCGGGCACCGGAGCGGGTGGAGCGGCTCGCCCTGCTCGACACCAACGCCCGCCCCGACACGCCGGAGGCGACGGGCACGCGGCGGGAGGCGGTGGCACTCGCCCGTCAGGGTCGCTACGGGCAGGTCATCCGCGCCGCCCTGCCCCGCCTGATCCATCCCGACCGGCTGGCCGACGAGGGCTTCGTCCGCTCCGTCCTGGCGCAGATGGAACGGGTCGGCGTCGACGGCTATGCGCGGGAGCAGGAGGCGATCATCAACCGGGTGGACAGCCGGCCGGGCCTTGCCGCCATCCGCTGCCCGACGCTGATCGTCTGCGGACGCCAGGACATCCTGACGCCGCCGGCCCTGCATGAGGAGATGGCGGAGGCCATTCCCGGCGCGCGGCTGGTGGTGATCGAGGAATGCGGCCACCTGTCGGCGATGGAGCAGCCGCAGACGGTCACCGCCCTGATGCGTGACTGGCTGCTGCGCGATTGACCCGCCTTGAAAAACCGGGTCTCAGCAGTCCGGCCTGCCGCAAAGCAGGTCCGACCGCTGGCTCGGGAACAGCGAAAAGGTCATGTCGCTGATCAGGCTGCGGAAATCCGGATCGTCCGGCCCCTGCGGCCGGTCGAGCCAGCCGGTTGCGGAAGTCAACGCGCCACCAGACCGGCAGAACGCGCCCTGGACGACGATGGGGCCGCCCGGCGGGGCGGTCGGGATCGGTCCCTCGGTGCAGAGGGCGGAGTTCAGCATGTTTTCCGCCACGTTGAAGGCCAGCACCACCTTGTACTCACGCCGCGCCGTGTCGTTCGGCGTGGTGGTGAGGTTGGTCCTCACCCCGAACACCCGGTCCTGCATGTTGGGCAGAACCTTCTCTGCGAAGCGATCGGGGGGCAGGCCGAAGGGGTTGCCGTGCAGGACCACCCGAAGATCGCGATCGCTCGCGGCATAGGCGACCTCGCTGCGCGTGTAGGCCGATGTCGGCTCACTCGCCACCACCCGCTCGTTGGTGCAGGCGGCGAGAACGGATGCGCCCAGCAGAAGGGCGGCGAGCGACGGAAGCATGCGCATGATCGGGGTGTCCGTTGGTGTGGCTGGCATCGGTATCGCTTGGCCGGATATGGGGAGCGACTGCCTGAAGGGCGAGTGGTTCCACCGTCCCCACCCTCTGGTTCCGTTACCTGTCTCTCATCCACTTATTCGCGTCACGAGCGATCAGCTCCGGATAATCGGGACGTTCAGGACCGATCAGGGGAAGGTCGAACTCGGCGACAATGCGGGCGACCGTCGTTTCCGTCAGTTCCAGCCGCAACGCGCCGGCCCGGCGAGCGATGGCAAGCTCCTGGCCCCAGACATAGACCCGCCGTGCGCCGGTGTTGTGTGCCATCGCCCGGGACTGCTCCATCCGCTCGTCGCCATTGATCGGCAGCCAGATGTCAGTCATCAGGGTGTCTGCCGGCTCGTCGCACCGGTATTTCATCGCATCGGCATTGACGACGACGATCTTCGCAGCGATTTCCGCTGGAAGCTGATCGAACAGGCCGATGCGACTGTTCACTTCAATGACGTCCGGATCGAGTTCGACCACGGTGACCTGCGATACCTCCGGCTTCAGCGCCGCGTTCACCGCCGCCCAACCCATTCCCATCCCCATCACCACCGTGTGGCCGGCGGCGGCCCGCACACCGATCTCCTGGCTTTCGATTTCCATCGGAGTCATCGACATCCAGGTTCGATTGTCCTGACCGACCTCGCGCCGGCTGAGAATTGCGGTATCCCTGGTCAGCCGGGCAGGACTCCAGTAGCCGGTACTTAGCAGCAAGGGAACCACCTGAAGCCGCCAGCGTCCGACCTCGCAGGACTGGTAACTCGGTATAAAAAGGTCGGTGACGAATGGGATCAGCGGAGCCAGCGCGTCTGCCAGAACTTCGGACGGAACCGCGTCGACCGGGATATCTGATCCGGAAAATGCTGGGGTATGCATACGCCTCCTAGAGGACCAGGCCATGAGGCGGGAACATCCCCATGCCGACCGTTCACTGGAGGATATATTAGGGACTCACTCTCTGTAACCGAGAAATTCGTGCGCTTCCTGCCACCCGATATTCAGGCGGGATCCGGGCTGTGGCACGGATCAGGCAGCCTGGAAGGCGGCAGTTGGGCAGCGGATCACGACTGCCCTTCGCCAAACGGTCGAAAGGCGGGGGGACACCCTCCCCCCGTCACACGTCGATGTCGTCGGCCTTCACGAACTTCGCATTGTCCTGGATGAACTTGAAGCGCAGCTCCGGACGCTTGCCCATCAGGTCCTCCACCAGCGACCGCGTGCGCTCGCTTTCCGGCTTCTCCTCCGGATCGGCGGCGTTGGGCACGACCACGCGCAGCAGCGACCGCTTGGACGGGTCCATCGTCGTGTCGCGCAGCTGGGCCGGCATCATCTCGCCCAGGCCCTTGAAGCGGCTGATGTCGGGCTTCTTCCCCTTGAACATCTTCGACAGCAGCTCGTCCTTGTGGGCATCGTCGCGGGCATAGACCTGCTTGTTGCCATGGCTGAGGCGATAGAGCGGCGGCAGGGCGAGGTACAGGTGACCCTCCTGGATCAGACCCGGCATCTCGCGGTAGAAGAAGGTCATCAGCAGCGAGGCGATGTGGGCGCCGTCGACGTCGGCATCGGTCATGATGATGACCCGCTCGTAGCGCAGCTTGTCGGTCGAAAAGTCCTTGCCGATGCCGCAGCCGAGCGCCTGGGTCAGGTCGTTCAACTCCTGATTGGCCTTCATCTTGTCGACGGACGCGCTGGCGACGTTCAGGATCTTGCCGCGGAGCGGCAGGATCGCCTGGGTCTCGCGCTGGCGGGCCTGCTTGGCGGAGCCACCGGCCGAATCGCCCTCCACCAGGAACAGCTCGGTGCCCTCGGGGGAGTTGCGCGAGCAGTCGGCCAGCTTGCCGGGCAGGCGCAGGCGGCGGGTGGCCGACTTGCGCGTCATCTCCTTGGACTGCTTGCGGCGGGCCCGCTCCTCGGCCTTTTCGATCAGCCGTTCCAGAAGGCCGTTGGCGCTCTGCGGATCGCCGGACAGCCAGTGGTCGAAATGGTCCTTCACCGCGGTCTCGACGAGGCGCTGGGCCTCCGCCGTCACCAGCTTTTCCTTGGTCTGGCCCTGGAAATGCGGTTCGCGGATGAAGACCGACAGCAGGACGCAGGCGTCGCCCATCACGTCGTCGGCGGTGACCTGTCCGGCGCGCTTGTTGTTCGTCAGCTCGCCGTAACCCTTCAGGCCACGGGTCAGCGCGGTGCGCAGGCCGGCCTCGTGCGTGCCGCCCTGCGGCGTCGGCACGGTGTTGCAGTAGGTGTGCGAAAAGCCTTCGTCATCGTCGGGCCACGCCACCGCCCATTCCACCCGGCCCTGGCCGTTGGGGAAATCCAGGGCGCCGGCGAAGGGAAGCCGCGTCAGGGTCTTGCGGTCCTTCAGCGCGGCGTTCAGGTAATCCTGAAGCCCGCCGGGGAAATGCAGGGTCTCCGAGGCCGGCGTGGTGGCGTCGACCGACAGCAGGGACGGATCGCAGCTCCACCGGATCTCCACGCCGCGGTAGAGATAGGCCTTGGAGCGTGCCAGCCGGTAGAGCCGGTGCGGTTCGAAATGAGCGGTCTCGCCGAAGATTTCCGGGTCGGCATGGAAGCGGATGGTGGTGCCGCGCCGGTTGACGTTGCCGCGATGGGCCAGCGGCCCCTGCGGCAGGCCGCGGCTGTATTCCTGGACGTAGAGCTGCTTTTCGCGGGCGATCTCGACGGTCAGCCGGTCCGACAGGGCGTTCACCACCGACAGGCCGACGCCATGCAGGCCGCCCGAGGTCTGGTAGACCTTGTTGGAGAATTTGCCGCCGGAGTGCAGCGTGGTCATGATGACCTCCAGCGCCGACTTGCCCGGATATTTCGGGTGGTCGTCGATGGGGATGCCGCGCCCGTTGTCGCGCACCATCACCGTATAGTCGGCGGTCAGCTCCAGGTCGATTCGGCTGGCATGTCCGGCCACCGCCTCGTCCATGGCGTTGTCCAGCACCTCGGCCACCAGATGGTGCAGCGCGCGGTCGTCGGTGCCGCCGATATACATGCCCGGCCGGCGACGGACAGGCTCCAGCCCCTCCAGAACCTCGATGTCCTGGGCGGAATAGCTGTCGGCCTTGGGGGCCGTGTTCTCGAAAAGATCGCTCATGACGGGATGATAGGAATTTCGTCAGGGGTGCGCAAGCGCATCATGGGCCGCTTATACTGCGTCGCCACATGGTTTTGTGGGCGAAATTTTTTTGACGCCGGAGGAAGCATGAGCGCAGCGGACGGATATGACTTCGACAACGGCCCGGCGCTCCGGGCCATCGCGATGCCGGCGGACACCAATCCGAACGGCGACATCTTCGGCGGATGGCTGCTGGCGCAGATGGATCTGGCCGGCGGGACGGTGGCGGTGCGGCGCAGCCATGGCCGCGTCGCCACCGTCGGAATCGAGGCGATGACCTTCCACAAGCCGGTCTTCGTCGGCGACGAGGTCAGCTGCTTCGCCCGGATCGAAAAGGTCGGCCGCACGTCGATCCGCATCCGCGTCGAAACCTGGGTGCGGCGCGAACGGTCCGGCTCCGACCCGATCAAGGTGACGGAAGGCATGTTCACCTATGTTGCCATCGGCGAGGATCGCAAGCCGCGCGAAGTGCCGCCGGAGTGAGTGGCGTCAGGCCGCCGGTGCCTTGACGAAATGCTGGTGGCCGTGGTCGCACTGGCCGCGGGCGTGCTTGTCGTCGCAGCTTTCGGCGGAGGTCAGGCCGATCCAGGCGTGGAGCGTGGTGGGGTCGAAACCGGCCTCGCGGCGGTCGCCGACCTGGATCAGCGGGCGGCGGATCAGGTCGCGGTCGGCCAGCATCGCCGCCAGCGCGGCGGACTCGTCGAGGGCGCCGGGCGTCACGGCACCGGATTTCACCGCGGCGGCACGGCGGTTGAACCAGGCATCGACCTCCTTGTCGCCGAAGAAGGCACGCAGTTCCGCGGCAGTCAGGTCGGCGGTGGCGAGGTCGCGGTCTACCAGTGTGTGGCCGGCGGCGGCCAGCTGCTGCTTCTGCCTGACGTTCGCCGGGCAACCGGCCAGTCCGTAGAAAATCACTTCGGCCATGGGGCACTCCGCTGCTGGATGGACGGTCCCGATCCGAGGAACAATCAGGACCGATTTCGTCCAGTCTAACGGCTATGCAGCATGGAAAAGGGCGCGACAGAATGCCGCGCCCATATTTTCTCTATGGGTATTCCGAAGCGAGACCGGAGGCTTACTTCTGCAGGCGCTTCAGCGCATCGTCGACATACTGGTTGGTGTAGGTCTTGGACAGGTCGATGCTGGCGGACGCCACCGCCGGATCGAAGGCCTTCAGCACCTTCAGGGCCGCATCTGCGCCGTCCTGGGTGAAACGGCCGTCCGGCGAGTAGGTCGGCTTGGAATGCTCGAAGGCCTGGGCATAGAGCGACTTGTTGCCCAGGAAATATTCCTCCGGCAGCACCTTCAGCACATCGTCGGTGCTGGCCTTGTTCAGCCACAGCATGGTGCGGACGAAGACGTCGGCCAGCGCCTGGGTGGTCTTCGGGTTCTCCTTGATGAAGTCCGGCTTCATGTAGAGCACGGCGGCGGGATAGGGTCCGCCATAGACGTCCATCGTGCCCTTCTCGGTCCGGGTATCGGCCAGGATGGTGATGTCGCCGTCGGCCTGGGCCTGGCTGATGACCGGGTCAAGATTGACGATGGCGTCGATCTCGCCGCGCTTGATCGCCGCGATGGCGCTGGGGCCGCCGCCGACGCCGATGACCGAGGCATCCTCCGGCTTCATGCCGAGCGAGGTCAGCACATAGTTCAGCATGAAGTTGGTCGAGGAGCCGGGGGCGGTGACGCCGACCTTCTTGCCCTTCAGGTCCATCACCGACTTGACGGTGCCGGACTTGTTGACCGACGCCAGCACGATACCGGGATAGCGGCCGAGCTGCGTCACCGCGACGATGGGCTGGCCCTTGGCCTGCATCTGGATGGTGTGGTCGTAGGCGCCGGTCACGACGTCGGCGGAGCCGCCGACGAGGGCCTGGAGGCTCTTGGCCCCGCCGCCGAAGTCGCTGATCTCGACGTTCAGCCCGGCATCCTTGAAGTAGCCGAGCCGCTCGGCCAGCGTCAGCGGCAGGTAATAGAGCAGCGGCTTGCCGCCGACGGCGATCTTGATGTCGGTCTTCTCGAGCTTGCCCTGGGCCGCGGCCAGACCGGCCGTTCCGAGAGTGACGGCGACCGCGGCGGCCGCGATCAACGATTTGAGTTTCATGGATTCCCTCCCTTTTGAAATTCAGTGCTGCCCGGCGCCGGTGTCCTGGGGGCGCCAGTGCAGAAGCCGCTTCTCGATCATGGTGACGGCGGCATCGATCAGGACGACGAAGATCGTCAGCACCAGCATGCCGGAGAAGACGCCGACCGTGTCGAACACGCCCTCCGCCTGATGGATGCGGTAGCCGAGCCCGGCGGCGGATCCCAGATACTCGCCCACCACCGCGCCGACCATGGCGAAGCCGACGGCTGTGTGCAGCGAGGAGAAGACCCAGGACAAGGCCGAGGGCAGATAGACGTGGCGGAACAGGCCGCGGGAACTGGCGCCCAGCATGCGGGCATTGGCCAGAACCACCGGACTGACCTCCTTCACGCCCTGGTAGACGTTGAAGAAGACGATGAAGAAGACGAGCGTCACCCCCAGCGCCACCTTCGACCAGATGCCGAGCCCGAGCCACAGCGCGAAGATCGGCGCCAGCACCACGCGCGGCAGCGCGTTGACCGCCTTGATGTAGGGGTCGAAGACGACGGAGACCAACGGCGCGCGGGCGAACCAGAAGCCGAAGGCGATGCCGGCCACCGTGCCGATGATGAAGGCCAGCGCGGTCTCCAGCAGCGTGATGCCGAGATGGTACCAGATGACGCCCGAGGCGAAATCGGCCCAGGTGCGGGCCAGCACAGCCCCCGGCGTGCCGAAGAAGAAGGGGCTGAGGATTTTGGTGTCGGTCAGGACATGCCAGATCAGGAAGAAGGCGATCAGGACGCCCAGCTGAAGCAGCAGGATGACCGGACGGCTGGGCAGGCGTTTGGCGTGGGATCTCATGATGTCGTCACCGCAGCTTGGTCTGGGCGTAGCCCTTCAGCACCTCGTCGCGCAACTGCGTCCAGATCTCCTGGTGCAAGGCGAGGAACTGCGGGGTCATGCGGATTTCCGCCACGTCGCGCGGCCGGTCGAGGTCGATGCGGTATTCGCCGATCAGCCGCGACCCCGGCCCGGCCGACAGCACCAGCACCCGGTCGGACATGGCGATCGCCTCCTCCAGGTCGTGGGTGATGAAGACCACCGACTTGCGGTCGGCCGCCCACAGGTCGAGCAGCTCATTCTCCATCATCTGGCGGGTCTGGACGTCGAGCGCCGAGAAGGGCTCGTCCATCAGGATGATCTTCGGATCGACGATCAGCGTCTGGGCCAGCGCAACCCGCTTGCGCATGCCGCCGGAGAGCTGGTGCGGGAAACGGTCGCCGAACCCCTCCAGCCCGACGCGCGACAGCCAGGGCAGCGCGCGCTCCCGCGCCTCCGACTTGGAGACACCGCGGAACTCCAGCCCGGCGGCGACATTGTCGAGCGCCGATTTCCAGGGCATCAGCGCCTCGGCCTGGAACATGTAGCCGGCCTTGGGATTGATGCCGGTCACCGGCTGCCCAAAGGAGAGCGCCCTGCCCTCGCTGGGTTTCAGCAGGCCGGCTGCGACGTTGAGCATCGTCGACTTGCCGCTGCCGGTCGGGCCGACGATCGACACGAACTCCCCGTCGGCGACGGTGAAGCTGGCACCCTGGACGGCGGTGTAGGAACGTCCCCGGCCGTCGGGTGAAGGAAAGGTGCAGGTCACGCCTTCCAGCTGGAGGGCGGGCGCCGCGGCGGCGGCCTCGGCCATGTCGGTGTGGTCCTTATCGTTCGGGCGATACGCTTTGGTTGGAGGACCATACTGTCCGAAGAGGAGCCTATCGGCAACCGCTTGAGATCTCCGTAGAATCCGAAAGGAGCCATTCCGGAAACGCACCGCTTACGGTGTCAAAGAAGGGACGCGGGGCCTTATCGGTTGCCGTCATGCCCCACCCTCCAGCATCAATGGCATAGATCGAAAGCCAGTCCTTTTCCCTTTGCGGAGCCGACATGCCCACGCTGCCGAAACGCCCGTTGATCGCACTCGCTGTCCTGGCCGCCCTGCTTGCCGTGTGGCTCGGCTTCGCCGCCTGGTACGATCACCACCAGCGGGCGGACGAGCAGCCGGCGACCTACAGCGCCCTGATCGAACAGGCCGGGAGGGGCGAGCTCAGCTCCATCACCTTCAACGGTGCTGGCGCCCACGGCACCGGCCATGCGGTCGGCATGGACGGCAGCCGCTATCGCGTCGTCATGCCGGTGACCGACGACCTGCTGAAGGAGATGCGTGCCCACAAGGTCGCCATCGCCTTCGACGAGGGTCCTGGCGGGCTGATGGCGCAGACGGTGGGCGTGCTGGACCGTGCCGCTCCCTTCGTGGTGGTGGCCCTGCTGATCGGCGGGCTGCTGATGAGCGGCGGACAGTTCTTCGGCATGGGCCGTGCCACCCGCGTGCGGCCGGAGGACACCAAGACCGTCTTCGCCGACGTGGCGGGCGTGGACGAAGCGAAGGAGGAGCTGCGCGAGACGGTGCAGTTCCTGAAGGACCCGCGCCGCTTCGCCATGGCCGGTGCGCGCGTGCCCAAGGGCATCCTGCTGGTCGGCCCGCCCGGCACCGGCAAGACCATGTTGGCAAAGGCGGCGGCGGGCGAGGCCGGCGTGCCCTTCTTCGCCGCGTCGGGGTCGGATTTCGTCGAGATGTTCGTCGGGCTGGGTGCCGCGCGCGTGCGCAGCCTGTTCAAGACCGCCCGCGCCAACGCCCCCTGCATCCTGTTCATCGACGAGATCGATGCTCTGGCCGGCAAGCGCGGCGAATCGACCAGCCATTCGGAACGCGAGCAGACGCTGAACCAGCTGCTGGTCGAGATGGACGGCATCGTCGAAGGCGGCGAGGTGGTGGTGATCGCCGCGACCAACCGGTCGGAAATGCTCGATGCCGCCGTGCTCCGCCCCGGCCGGTTCGACCGGCACATCCATGTCGGCCTGCCCGACGTCGCCGGGCGCGAGGCCATCCTGGGCGTCCATGCCGGGCGGCTGACGCTGGGCCCCGACGTCTGCGCCCGCACGGTGGCGCGCGGCACGCCGGGCTTCTCCGGCGCGGAACTCGCCAACCTCACCAACGAGGCCGCGCTGTCGGCGGCGCGACAGGGCCGGGTTATCGTCACCATGGCCGATTACGAGGCCGCCAAGGACCGCGTCCTGATGGGCACCGAACGCCGCAGCCTGGCCCTGACGGCCCATGAGCGGCGGCTGATCGCGGTTCATGAGGCCGGCCACGCGCTGGTGTCGCTGCGCTGCCCGCAGGCCGACCCGATCCACAAGGCCACCATCATCCCGCGCGGCGGCGCGCTGGGCATGGTGGTGCGTCTGCCGGAAGGCGACCGTGTATCGGTCTCCCGCGCCAAGCTGCTGGCCGACATCGCCGTCGCCATGGCAGGCCGTGCCGCGGAGGAGATCGCCTTCGGCGCCGATCAGGTCACCACCGGTGCCGAAGCCGACTTCCGCGCCGCCACCGATCTGGCGCGCCGGATGGTCACCGCCTGGGGGATGAGCGAGGAGATCGGCTTCGTCGCCCATGCGGCGGCGGAGCCGGGAGCACGGTCCGAACGGACGGCTTGGCGCATCGACGAGGAAGTCCGCCGCCTCACCGACGAAGGCATGGAACACGCCCGCCGCCTGCTGCGCACCGACCGCTCTGCCCTGGACGGCATTGCCCAAGCCCTGCTGGAGCGTGAAACCCTGACCGGCGACGAGATCGCCGCTCTGGCCGACACCCAGACGGAGCGCGCAACCGAGGCCGCTTGAAAGACTGAGGGAAAGTTGCGTTATCGGAAAGCATGTCTGCCCGGACTTGATAAGGAAATGTCGCGCATTGCGGCTGGCCTGCATACCGGGGTAGACTAATCCTATTCTGTTCGAGGTAGCACGAGAGGGGCGCAATGTCGGGACCGATATCCCGCCGGACGGTTCTTGGAGCCGCACTGCCCCTTCTCTGCACCCTGCCCCTCGCTGGGCTCCGGCCAGCCTCGGCAAATGCTGCCGCCACGGTCGTTCAGGTCGGCGCCTATGAATTTCCCCCCTATGTCGACGAAACGGGCGGCGGCATCACGCGCGACCTGCTGGAGCTGCTGAACGGTGCGCAGGGCGAATTCCGGTTCGAGATGGTCAGAACCGCACCACAGCGCCGTTACGAGGATCTGGAACAGGGGCGGTTCGACATGATCGCCTTCGAATGCCGCAACTGGGGTTGGCAGGACCGTCCAGTCGATGCCACCCGCCCCTTTCTGCGCGACGCGGAGGTGTTTGTCGCCAAGGCAGCGCCAGGGATTGACCAGCACTACTTCGACGACCTCAGTGGGAAGACGATTCTCGGACGGCTTGGCTATCACTATGCCTTTGCCGGCTTCGATGCCGACCCCAAGCGGCTGGAGCAGCGTTACCGCACCCGCGTTACAGTGACGCATGAGGGCAATGTCCGCAGCGTCGTCGCCGGACGGGCAGACCTCGCCATCGTCACCCGGTCCTTCCTGCCCCGCTTCCTTCAGCGCGAGCCGGAGCTTGCAAGGCAGATCCTGGTTTCCGACCGCACCGATCAGATTTACGAGCACACCATCCTTACCCGGCAGGGCGCGGCGGTCACCACCGGCTGGCTCAATTCGCAGATCGACCTGCTGGCGGCGGACGGGCGCCTGGAGACGCTATGGCGGCGCAGCGGCATCCTGTCGTGAACCGGCGGTCCTCCCTGCTTGCGCGGGTCACTGGGGCCATCCTGCTGACGACGGCAACCATCGGCATAGCCGCGATGCTTCTGTCGGAGCGGATCGTCGAAGGACAGCGCCACCAGGATCTGCTTCGGCGGGCCGAACTGACCGCTGCCACCCAGGCCGATGCGTTGAGCGGCTTTGTGTGGGAATTGGACAACCGCAGCGCCCAGCGCATGATCGAGGCGCTGACCTCCCGCGATCCGGCGATCCGTTCCATCGCCGTCTTCGAGACGGACCGGGAGGAGCCGCTGGCGCGGACCGCGCCCGGACATAGCGCCGGACATATCGAGGATGCCGACGGCATCGTGAGGTTCGAGCGCCCCATTCTCCTGCACGGTCGCGAAGGACGGGTGCAGATTGTCGGACATCTCCGCATCGCCTATTCGACGGACGAGGTCCGGCAAGCCACGCTGGATGCGCTGCTTCCTGTCGCCGGACTGCTTGTGCTGTCGCTGCTTGGGGCGATGGCGGCGCTGTGGCTGACGCTGAACCGGATGGTGCTGCGTCCCTTGCGCCGTCTGACGCAACTGGCCGGCGCCATGGCCCGCGGGGATTACGGCGCCCGCATGGATGCCGGGCGGAGCGACGAGATCGGTGTGCTTGCCGATGGCTTCAACCGGATGGCGGCAACGGTACAGGATCACACAAGCACCCTGGAAAGCCGGGTCCGCGAACGGACGGAAGCGCTGGCCGCCACCAACCGCGCGATCATGGACAGCATCAATTACGCCCAGCTGATCCAGTCGGCCATCCTGCCGTCAGCCGACACGCTGTCGGCCGGTCTGACCGAGCATTTCGTGCTGTGGCGCCCGCGCGACGTGGTCAGCGGCGATTTCTATCTCTGCCGCGAAGTCGCGGATGGATTCGTGGTCGCGGTGGCCGACTGCACCGGCCATGGCGTCCCCGGCGCCTTCATGACCATGACCGCCAGTGCGATTCTCAACAATGTGCTGGACCAGTTTGGTGCAGGGGACCCGGCCGCGGTGCTCGCCGCCGTTGACCGCAAGGTCCGCGCCGTGATGCATCAGGAGGAGGAGGCGCGCGACGGAGCCGGCCGTTTCGACAACGGCCTGGACCTGGGGCTGTGCCACATCCGTCCAGCCGAGGGGAAACTGGTCTTTGCCGGCGCCCGCATCCCGCTGCTGATCGTTGCCGAGGGCGGCGTGACGGAGTTGCGGGGCGACCGCCGCAGCCTGGGCTACCGCCCAATCGGTATCGAGGCGACCGGTATCGGAGCGAGCAGTCATAGAGCCGAGTCGCCTTTCACCAACCAGAGCGTTGCCCTGCGGCCCGACCAGACCTTCCTGATGAGCACCGACGGGCTGGTCGATCAGAGTGGCGGGGAACACGGGCGCAGCTTCGGCCGGATCAGGCTGCACGAACTGCTGAGCCAGGGCGCCCATCGCCCGCTCGACCGGCTGAAGACCGATCTGGAAACCTCGCTGGAGAGGTTCCAATGTGGCCGCGAACAGCGTGACGACATCACGCTGTTCGGCTTCCGCGTGCGGCTGACCGACGCAGTTGCCATCTCCGGCGCAGGGTCCGACCGCCGCGCGGCGTAAAATTCCTGGACCGATTGCGCGAATCTGTTACAGACATGTCATATATTGTGACGGCTTGTGACGCAGGCGCATCCGGAGTGGCGGATACCACTCAAGTTTGTTTCAAAATTTAGGCATTTCGGGATATGTTGCACCCGCTTGAGTGGTGATGGGGAGAAGACGGCATGGCCGGTCCGACAATCGTCGTGGTCGAAGATGAGAATTCATTGCGCTCCGACATGGTGGAATATCTGTCGAGCTGCGGATTCGATGCCATCGGCGCACGTGACGGGACGGAACTGGACCGGCTGCTGCAAACCCGCACCGCCGCCATCGTCATCCTGGATGTGAATCTGCCGGACGAGGACGGGTTCAAGATTGCCGCCCGGCTGCGCGACCACCATGGCGCCGGCATCATCATGGTCACGGCCCGTAGCTCCACGGTCGACCGCGTCGTCGGGCTGGAAATCGGCGCCGACGCCTACCTCGTGAAGCCGGTCGAGCTTCGCGAACTGGAAGCGCAAGTGAAGTCGCTGCTGCGGCGTCTGAGCGAGCGTGCCGCAGAATCGGCCGCCCAGTCCGCTAATGGCGCTGCGTCCAGCGAAGCCGTCGGCGACGGGGTGGACGAGGCACGCTGGTCGCTCGACCCGACGGAATGGAGCCTGACCAATCCCGCCGGCATCCGCATCAGCCTGACCAGCATGGAAATGAAGCTCACCAGCCTGCTCGCCACCCAGGCGCGCAAGCCCGCAACCCGCGATCAGATTTCCCAGGCCCTGTACAATCGCCGCTGGAATCCTGAGGACCGCTCCATCGACACCGTCGTCGGCCGTCTGCGCCACAAGGTTGAGGGCGCCATCGGCGGTCCTGCGCCGCTGAAGTCGGTGCATGGCGTCGGTTATGTCTTCTCCGCTCCGATCCGGGTGGTTGGAGCGGGCCAGGGCTGAGCCGGAGCCTACATCGTCAGAGCCTCGACCGGGAGGTCGCGGTCGGGAGTCCGGCGGGGAAACTGGAGGGTGAAACTGGTGCCGAGGTCGGGTGCGCTGCACACCGTGATCGAGCCCATCAGAACGCCGACCACCAGATTGTGGACGATGTGGAGCCCAAGTCCGCTGCCGCCGCGACCGCGGCGCGTGGTGAAGAAGGGCTCGAACACCCGGGCGCTGTGCTCCTCGCTCATGCCACGGCCATTGTCGGCGAAGCACATGCGGACAGTGTCGGCGTCCGGACAATCCACCGTGATCGCCATCCCCCCTGCCCGCCCGTCGACGAAGGCATGGGTCAGCGCGTTCATCACCAGATTCGACAAAATCTGCGACAGCACGCCGGGATAGCTGTCCAGCTCCAGGTCGGCGGGACAATAGACCGCCACCGCATGACCCGATGGCCGGAACTTGGGCTGAAGGCTGACCAGCGTGTCCTGGATATAGGCGGCGAGATTGACGGTGCGCCGGACCGCGCTGGCACGGTCCACTGCCACCTGCTTGAAGCCGGCGATCAGCTGTGCCGCCCGTTCGCAATTGGCGAGGATCAGATCTGTGGTGTCGACCGCAGTGGCGAGATAGCGGGCGAACTCCGCCTTGCCCAGATTTCCCCCGTCTGCCCGTCGGCGCATCGTCTGGGTGGCGTCGGCCAGATGCGAGGCGCAGGAGACGGCGATGCCGACCGGCGTGTTGATCTCATGGGCGACGCCGGCGACCAACGCGCCGAGCGACGCCAGCTTTTCCGACTGGACCATCGCTTCCTGCGCCTCGCGCAGGTTATCGAGCGCCGCCTCCGCCTCGCTGCGCTGGCGGTCCAGCTCGTGGATTGCATCGCTCAACTGGGCCTGCAGCCGGTCGCTGACCCGCACAAGCCGCTGCTGCTCCCGCGTGCTGAGTTCAAAGGCGGCGACCAGGTCGCGGAATTCGGGCAGGCATTCCGGCGCCAGCGCGCTCAGCCTCGTCTCCAGGGCGCGGGCCTTGGCGAGGGCCTCCTCCTCCGCGGCGAAGAGGTTGAAGCTCACGGGGAGCCGCCGGCGGCGGGCATCTCCCGCATCTGGAAGACGACATGCCGCAAATCCTCCGCAAAATCCTCGCCCAGTTCGCGCATGGACTCGTCATTCTCCTCAACGCACCATGTCAGCGTCACTTCACGCCCGCCTTTGGCCACCGTCTCAAGCATCTGGAAAATGTTCATCAGCGCTTTGGCGCTGGAGCTGTTGAAATAGAGAAGCTCCATGTCGAAGCGGATGGGACCGCCGTCGGGATTGTCGAGGAAACCGCGCAGCGCTTCGAACACAGGGCCGAAGAAACCGGCAACGTCATCGGGGTAGGACTCCCCGGTCATCCGCAGATGGCCGCCGGTGAAGTCGAACGACACGCCCGGTGTGCGTCCGGTGGCGGGAATGCTCAGGCGATCCATCGCATGCTGCTCGGTTCGGACATTCATATGCTGACCTTGAGGCAGAAGAAGCTGCGGTCGGCGTCCATCCTGTTGAAATCGTAGTCGATGGGATCGCTGGCGCGCCGGGCGATTTCGATCAATCCCAGCGTGGCACCGCGGCTGCCATGGTCCGGCTCTTCGCGAAGCTGCTCGCGGTAATAGGACTTGATGCCGTCGCGATCCAGGCTCTTCAGATGGTCCAGCCGCTCCTTCAGGCGGGGCACTTCGCTGTTGCGTACGGAGTTGCCGCAAACGATGAAGACCTTGCCGCGCTCCATGCCGATGGTGACCATGCCGGCACTGAGTTCCACGGCGCGGCCGGCGGTACCGGACATCTTTTCGGCCGAATAGCGGATGATGTTCTGCATCTGCTCGATGAAGACCGAGAAGACACGGCGGATGGTCGGTCCGTCGGCCGCCTCCAAGGCCATCTTCTCGCGCAATGCCTCACCCAGGGAGTAAAGTATCCCCTCCGACAAATACCCGCTGAAGGAGAACACGATCCCCTTATCGTCGAGATCGCGCTTAATCGATGCATACTGCTGGGCAAGCATGACTGTGGCCTGAAATTCCACGGGTACCAGGGTTCCTCCAGACTATGTCATTTCCTATGACAAAGGACCATAGACTTTCGGTGAGGTCACCTTGGCGCCAGCGCGACATCGCGCTGCATCACACCGGCAGCACGACCCGGAAGGTCGATCCTTTGCCTGGAATGCTGTCGACGGCGACCGCGCCGCCATGCAGCAGGACGATCTGCTGAACGGTGTGCAACCCAATGCCGGTACCCGGCACGCCGGAGGCGCCCGATCCGCGGAAGAAGCGGTCGAAGAGGCGCGAAAGCTCCGGCTCGGGAATGCCGCGACCATGGTCAGTCACCTCGATCACCGCCATTGCGCCGTCGGTGTCGCCGCTGAGAAGGATCGGCCCGCACGGTCCGGAATATTTGACCGCATTGTTGACCAGATTGCTGATCACCAGCCCGATCAGGTTGGCGTCGATCTCCGCCTGCTGCGGCAACCGGTCCAGGGTGAGCCGGAATTCACGGTCAGGGTAGGCGACACGGAAGGGCCGCACGACGGTGCGGATCAGGTCCTGCAGGTCGACCTCGGCCCGCTCCACGACGAGGGCGTTGCTCTGCAGCCGCTCATCGGTCAAATGGGAGTCGATCAGGCCGGTCAGGCGCTGCACGCTGCCGCGGATCACCGCCAGCCGTTCCAGCATCTCCGGCTCCACCTGCCCGGCCCGGATCGCCAACAGCTGGGCCGCGCTGTCGATGATGGCGAGCGGTGTACGGAATTCGTGGCTTACCATGCCCAGGAACTGGCGTTGCTGGTCGCGCGCCAGCAGTTCACGCTCCAGCGCCCGTTCCACCCGCTCCTTCGCCAGGATCAGCGCCTGCTGGTTGGCCGCCAGTTCCAGAGTGCGATCCTCCACCCGCTGTTCAAGCGAGCGGTTCAAAGCCATCAGTTCTTCATACAGGCAGACATTGTCGAACCCGATGGCGATGCGGTTGCAGAACAGCTCCAGCAGGCGCTGCTCATCGGCGAGGTAGGGCTCCGTCCGTTCCAGCCGGAAGACGGTCACACCATGCTCGCGCGTGCGGAAGACGAGGACGCAACAGTCGTCCTGGTAGAGATTGCATTGGGTGGCAAGCGCGTGTGACACCTCCGCCGCGGCGGACGCGGGCAGGACGTCGCACACCGGCATGCCGATGCTGCCGGTGTAGGGTCCCAGCCCGGCGACAACCTCGACGGTCAGCCCGCCATCGGCACGCGCAACCGGCCGGCAGGCCAGCACCGCCGGTGCGGGACCGTGATCGACGACCCGGGCGATCTGTTCCGCCAGACGCTCGACGAAGCAGCGCATCGGCCGCATCTCGAACAGCGGAGCCGAGGCGCTGAGGATCCGCTCCAGCCCCTGCCTGTTGCGCTCTATCGTCACGATGTCGCGCCACGCGCGCAGCGCGCTGACCAGGGTGGTGAAAAGGCGCTGGGCGGTCAGTTCGCTCTTGGCTTTATAATCGTTGATGTCGTAGCCGACGATGACGTCACGTTCCGGCGCCTGTCCCGGCTGACCCGTGCGCAGGATGATGCGCATGCGACGGTTGCCCAGTTCCTCCCGGATGTGGCGGACGAGCTTCAGACCGGCGTCCTCCGTCTCCATCACCACATCGAGCAGGGCAATGGGCAGGTTCGGCCGCTGGGCGAGGACCGCTTTCGCCTCCTCTGCCGACAGCGCGCTCACCACCTCGAACGGGCGTCCGTCGAAATCGAAGTCGCGCAGCAGGACGGCGGTCATGGCATGGACCTGGGGATCGTCGTCCACCACCAGCACGGGCCAGGGCGGTCCGGAGGGGCGCTGGGGGTGCGCCACGGTCAAGGCACTGTCCTCCGGGCCGAACAGCAGCTCATCGTCCAGCCCACCGTTCATCCCCACCATCCGCCGCCCCCGATAACACTGCCATGAACGCCCGCATCCCAACACAATGGAACCATTGTCCGGTTCGGGTTCCAAGTTCGATCGGACGAATTGGCAACATTCGTTTCAATTTGTCGCATATAAGCGAACAGTGCTCAGTTACGTCGCCAATGATGTGCAGGGGTTTATCAAGCACCTGCTCAAAGGAAACTGTGCAATGGACGCAGCAGGTGCAATAATGTCCATGAAAACGGCTGCCCCGGGGACAGACGATGCGCGATTCCCTTTTCCAATGGCGTGAGAATGGTCCCTCGGCCGAAATGCCGAGGCACTCCATGCCGGGCGGCCATCGGACCGAGCGGACTGCACGGAACGCCCACAAAGCGGAGAATTAGTCTCTTTGCTAAACCCGACATGGTTGTTGGGTGACGGGCATCGACGGTTGAGTTATCTTCGCGCCCTGCCGATCCTCTTCATGCAAGGACCACCTCGCCCCGATGTCTCCTGCTGGCCTCGAACAGGACGCACATGCCGCGGGAAGCCGGGATGCGGAGCGGGGTGGCCGCAAGGCGGCGTCCCTGGCCGTCGGCACGCTGCTGGCGGTGGCGCTGGGCCTTACAGCCGCACTGCTGGTGTTCTCGGCCTACCAGTATCGCAGTCAGGTGATCGCCGAGGCGGAAGGCCGCAGCATCGCCACCGCCCGCGTCCTTGAGGAGCATGCGGCCAGGACGCTGGGCATCCATGCCTCCACCCTGTCGCACATGGAGTGGATGGTGGACGATCTGGGCTGGGACCGGATCGACAACTCTCCCCTGCTGTTCGAGCGGTTGAAGGCCATGGCCGCGCAATCGCCGGAGGTCCAGTCCTATTGGATCACGGACGAAAGCGGACGGGTTCGCGCCAGCAGTTACGAATGGCCGGTTCGACCGCTGAACGCGGGAGACCGCGAGTATTTCCGCGCCCACCTGAATCCAAGCACGATGATTCACATCGGTCCACGGCTGAACGGCAAGATCGTATCGGAGGTCTTCTTTACCCTGAGCCGCCGGATGGAACAGCCCGACCACCGGTTCCAAGGGGTGGCGCAGATCTCGCTGCTTCCCAGCTATTTCGCCGACTTCTACCGTTCGGTCCTGCATGGGTCCCGCGATGTGATCCTGCTGATGCGCGAGGATGGCGAGGTGCTGGTCCGCAACCCAATGATCGCATCGGAAGACGGTGCCGCCATCGGCCGTTTCCCGGAACTGATCTCCACCCCCGACAAAAACGGCATCTTCCGCGCGGTCACGCCGTCGGACGGGATCGAGCGACTGTTGGCCCGCCGCAAGGTGCCTGACCTGCCCGTCTATGTGATCTATGGCACCGATGTCGCCTCCATAGAGACGGCCTGGCGCGACCGGGTGCTTCCTTATGTCCTGACGGCCTTCCCGGCACTCGGCCTGTTGGGCCTGCTCGGCGGGATCGCTTTGCACAGGTCCCGGCAGGCGGCCATTGCGCAGGAGGCGCTGCGCCGCGCCAACGAGGCTTTGGAGGACCGTATCGCCGAGCGTACGCGGCATCTCGACCAGGCGCTCTCCGACAAGGAAGTGCTGCTGCGCGACATCCATCACCGGGTGAAGAACAATCTGCAGGTCATCCTCAGCCTTCTGGAGTTGCAGGCGCAGCGGTCACCTGAACTGGAAGCGCCGTTCAGCGAGGCACTGACCAGAATCAACACAATGGGGCTGATCCACGAGCAGATTTACCGGTCGACGGGCGTATCCGCGGTCCGCCTCGACAGTTTCGTCGAGGCACTCGCCGGGCATCTCAACAGCTTCCACAGCCGCCCCGGCCGGACCATCGTCATCAGGCACCGCGTCGAACCGGTCAGCCTCGACCTGAATCGGGTGGTGCCTTTCGCCCTGATATTGAACGAGGTGGTATCGAACGCCTACAAGCACGCCTTCACAGGCCGCTGTTCCGGCACCATCGACATCGCGGTGACGGCGGAAGAGGGATCGCTGCGCCTGACCATCGCGGACGACGGCACCGGCGCGCCGGAACCGGAGGATGCCGGCATCCCCGGACGGCGGTCGATGGGCATGGATCTGATCCGGGCCTTCACCCGGCAAATTCGCGGCGAGTATCACTTCGCCAGAGGGGCGGGCACACGGTTCGATCTGGTCTTCCCACAGGAGGGGGACTGCGTTTAACGCTTGCAGCGCTTGGCGGGGTTCGGTTTGGCGGAATTGTGTTTTTCGGGAAGCGGCTTGGCAGGAAGTGGCTTGGTGTTGCCGGCCACGACGCCATTGATGGGATCGTCCGATTTCGGCAGTTTCTCGGCTATGCCGTAGGCCAGTTCCCGGCGACGCAACTCCGCCAGGATTTCGTCGGGGGCGACATCAAGGTCGGCCATCAGGACCACCAGATTGTACAAGAGGTCCGCCGCCTCCATCACCAACGCGGCGCGGTCGCCACGCATCGCCTCGATCGCCACTTCGATCGCCTCTTCCCCGACCTTGCGCGCCATGCGGGCGCGGCCCTGCGCCAGCAGCTTTCCGGTGCGGGAGGTCTCGGGAATGGCGGAAGGTTCGCGCCGCATCGATTGCACGGCGTCGTAAAGGCTGCGGAGCGGATCGGGACCGATATACTGAACCATCCACCTGAAGTCGTTTTTTCCGACTGCACTGTCAAGATGTTGGTTGGTCGTCCGAACATCCGGACGACTTTTCGGCAACACCCTGTATGGGGCCATGAAGCGCTTATAGTTTGTCGTGCTGATTGATTTGAATAGTGACGATTTGCCAAAGGAAACCTCTGTATAGCTGTAATTTTTGCAGCATTCAGCAATGCAAAGGCAGCGTATTTGGCATTGGGTATACCAGTATATAGTCTCCTCAACAGCCCGATGGAGACGACAATGACGACCACCACCTTCCAGCCCGGCACCGAACATCACGCTTCGACCGATGCCCTCCACGCCGTCGCCGAATTCCCGGTGGCCTGGTTCGAAGCCACCCCGGCCTATCTGGTCCTGCGTCCGGTCGGCGCCTTCCTGCAGGAATGGGCTGCCGCCACCCCGGCCGGCTACTTGCTCGGCCTGCTGAAGCGCTGACACCCCGCTCCCCTTCTTACGACACCTTCCAGCCGACGGAGACGATCATGAGCATCCTCAGCCTTCATCATGGCGACCACGGCATCCATGGCGACGCCCAGTCCCAGCACTCGGTCCGCGATTTCGCCGCCGATTGGTTCGAAGCCACCCCTGCCGCCATCCTGCTGCGTCCGGTCACCGCGTTCCTGACCGAATGGGCCATGGCCACCCCGGTGGCGATCCTGGTCCGCTCGCTGCACCGCTGATCGCGGCACAAAAGCAAAAAAGTTCTTGAGGGTTTGAAAGGCGACCGCGGCACAGCCCGACCATACGGGCGGCCGCGGCCTTTTCTTTTTCGGGGTCCGCTTCCTTGCCGATGCGCTCAGGCGCCTCCGCGGACATCCTCGACCAGCATTTCCAGGCGCGACAGGTCACGGACCACCAGCGCGTCGGGACGGCGCTCCAGCAACCCGTCGCGGGTCAGGTCGCTCAGCACGCGGGCAACGGTTTCACGCGTGGTGCTGACACGGGCCGCAATGTCGGAATGGACAGGGATCGGCACGATGATCGCCGACGCCCCCTGGCGCGAACCACGCTTGGCGAGGCGCAGCAATTCCGCATGGACGCGGTTGTTGGCGCCGAGCGTCGACAGTTCCATGATGCGGTCGGTGGCGCCGCGCAGCTTGTCGCACAGGCGCAGCATCATCGCCATCGCCAGTTCCGGATGGGCGGTCACCAGGGATTGGAACGGCTTCGCCGGCAGGAAGGCGACCAAGGCCCCCTCCCCCAGAGCCACTACCGACGCGGACCGCGGTCGGCCGTCCAACGCCGACATTTCCCCCACCAGTTCCCCCGCCTCGATGTCGTTGAAGCTGATTTCGCGCCCACCGGCCGAATGGCTGAGCACCCGCACCCGCCCTTCGACCAGGAAGGCGACGTCGCGGGTATCCGCCCAATGGTCGATCAACTGCTCGTCGGGAGCGAAGCGGCGCCAGCGGCAGTGGCGCGCCACCGCGGCTCGTTGCTCGGCAGACAGCGGGCGGAGCAGCGCGATGCGGTCCAGGCCCACAGCGGATGCCTCGGCAAGCCCATCGGCCGGGCTGTCGGATTTGGTCATTCTGGTTTCGTCATGTCGGTCTTTGGCACGGAAGATTCCGGCTTCGCCCCGGACTGTATGTTGCCCCGAAGGATAGCGTGACCTGCGCAAAGGTGGAAGGCGCTGTGACTATTGGCCGGTGTCAACCCTCCGTTAACGCAGAGCGCTCAGAAGGGGGAAACGCCTCGCCGGATTTCCCATTCGCCATCCCCATCGTTGCCCGGAGCGCTGACCATGCCGACCCTGTTCCCCGTGCCCACCGCCCGCCGCATCGACCGGCAACGGCTGCTGTCAGTCGCCCTGATTCCCTTCGCGGCGGCCATCGCCATGGCGAGCACGGTCGCCGCCACCGGTTTCACCGCCAGCCCGCTGGGCGAGGCGAACAGCACGCTGGGCTTCCTGCTGGATTTCGTGAAGTTCTGCTATCTGGCCGTCGCCATGGCGCATCTGTCGGGTGCAATCGCCGACCACACCTGCGGCAGCCTGGCCGCCGGCCTGTCGATGGACGAATACGACGCGCCGGAACCGGTCTCGAAGGACGAGTTCTGGCGCGCCTTCCCAAACCATGTCGACGGTGCCGCCATCGCCGGGGCAGTCACTCTGCTGTCCGTGATCGCAGGCTCTCTGGTCGGCTGACGCTTTTCCCAATTCCTGCTTTCCCTTACGCGGCAGTTGAGAGCGGACGGCGCTTGCCCCACTATGGCGCGGATGGACGATGGGCGGATGGGCAGGCGTGAGCGGAGATCAGACTGAACCGAAGGCCGAGGGTAAGGCCGACCCGAAGTCCCAAGGCAAACCCCAGCCGAAAGGCCAGACGGGGGAGCCGGCGCGGCACCGCCGCGAGGGAATCGGGTTGATGGGGCGCCTGCGGGCCTATTTCCTGGCCGGCATCCTGGTAACGGCCCCCATCGCCATCACGGTCTATATCGCCTGGTGGTTCGTCTCGCTGATCGACGGCTATATCCGGCCGCTGATCCCCAGCGTCTACAATCCGGAAAACTACCTGCCCTTCTCGATTCCCGGCATCGGCGTGCTGGTGGTCATCATCGCCGTCACCCTGATCGGCGCCTTCGCCGCCGGCTATGTCGGCCGGCTGGTGCTGGGCGTCGGCGAGGGGGTGGTCGGGCGCATGCCGGTCGTCCGCTCCGTCTATGGCGGAGTGAAGCAGATCTTCGAGACGGTGCTGGCCAAGAAGTCGAACGCCTTCCGCGAGGTGGTGGCGATCCAGTATCCGCGCCCCGGCGTGTGGTCGCTGGGCTTCATCACCGGCAGCGCCCATCCCGAGGTGCAGGTGAAACTGGCCGGCGAAGCCGACGACATCGTCAATGTCTTCATTCCCTGCGCACCGCCCACCGCGGGCTATCTGGCGATGGTGCCGCGGCGCGAGGTGACCGTGCTGAACATGACCGTCGAGGATGGGCTGAAGCTGGTGATGTCCGGCGGCATCGTCGTCCCGCCCGACCGCCGCCCCACCCTGGTGGGAGCGCCGGCCGAACCGGACGATGAGGATCGGGACGGCGATCAGCCCGACCGCAAGGTCTTGGCCGCCGCATCGCGTTCGAAGAGGTAGAGCAGGGTCCGCAGCGCCTGCCCGCGCGGGCTGGCGAGGTCGGGGTCGCGCTCCACCACCAGCCGGGCATCGTCGCGCGCCACCGCCAGCAGGTCGCCATGCACCGCGAGATCGGCCAGCCGGAAGCCCGGCAGTCCCGATTGGCGGGTGCCCAGCACCTCGCCGGCACCGCGCAGGCGCAAATCCTCCTCCGCGATGACGAAGCCGTCCTCGGTGTCGCGCAGCGTCTTCAGCCGCGCCCTCGCCGTCTCCGTCAGGTTCGACTCGAACATCAGCAGACAGCTCGACGGTTTCTCGCCACGGCCGACCCGGCCGCGCAACTGGTGAAGCTGGGCAAGACCGAAGCGTTCGGCATGCTCGATCACCATCACCGTCGCTTCCGGCACGTTCACGCCGACCTCGATCACCGTGGTGGCGACCAGCACGTCCAGGCTGCCCTCGGCGAAGGCGGCCATCACCGCGTCCTTGTCCGGCCCGCGCATCTTGCCGTGAACCAGCCCGACGCGGTCGCCGAAGGTGGCGCGCAGGAAGGCATGACGCTCGGTCGCGGCGGCGAGGTCGCTCTGTTCCGATTCGTCGACCAGCGGGCAGACCCAATAAACCCTGGCACCCTCCGTCACCTTGCGCTGGATGCCGTGAACCACCTCCTCCAGCCGGTCGAGCGCGATGGTGACGGTCTGCACCGGCTTACGCCCGGCCGGCTTCTCGGTCAGGCGTGACACGTCCATGTCGCCATAGGCGGTCAGGGTCAGCGTGCGCGGGATCGGCGTGGCCGTCATCACCAGCACGTCGACCGCCCGCCCCTTGGCGGACAGTTGCAGGCGCTGGTGGACGCCGAAGCGGTGCTGCTCGTCGATCACCGCCAGCGCCAGATCCTTGAAGGCGACATCCTCCTGGAACAGGGCATGGGTGCCGACCAGCAGCGGCAGCTCGCCGGACGCCAGCCGGTCCAGCACCGCCTGGCGCGCCTTCCCCTTGTCGCGCCCGGTTAGAAGCCCGATCTCGACACCGGCGGCCTTGCACAGCGGCGCGAGGCTTTCGGCATGCTGGCGGGCGAGGATTTCCGTGGGTGCCATCAGGGCTGCCTGGGCCCCGGTCTCCACCGCGTTCAGCATCGCCATCAGCGCCACCACGGTCTTGCCGCTGCCGACATCGCCCTGGAGAAGCCGCAGCATCCGCCGTTCGGCGGCCATGTCGGCATAGATCTCCTCCAACGACCCAGCCTGCGAGCCGGTCAGGGAGAAGGGCAGCGCCGCCAGCGCCGCGCGGCGCAGGCTGCCGTCGCCCTGGGTCGACCGTCCGGCCAGCCGGCGCTGGCTGGCACGCACCAGCATCAGCGCCAGCTGGTTCGCCAGCAGCTCGTCATAGGCGAGGCGGCAACGGATGGGTGCGGTGGCGGCGAGGTCGCCCTCGTCCTCCGGCGTGTGGGCGCGCTTCAGCGCCTCGGCCCAGGTCGGCCACTGGCGGCGGGACAGCCATGCCGGATCCTGCCATTCGTCAAGCGGCGGCACATCGGTCAGCGCAGCGCGCACCGCCTTGCGCAGCGTCTTGGCCGGCAGGCCGGCGGTCATCGGATAGACCGGCTCGACCAGCTCCAGATCTTCCTTGGCGTCGACCGGGACGACGGCATCGGGATGGGTGATCTGGGCGGTGTCGTTGAACCACTCCACCTTGCCGGAAACCACCATGGTGGTGCCGGCGGGAATCTGCTTCGACAGCCAGTCGCCGCGAACATGGAAATAGACCAGCTCCAGCACCCCGGTCTCGTCGGTGCAGCGGATCTTGTAGGGATGGCGCGGGTTTACCGGCGGTGCGTGCGAATCGATGCGCACGGTCAGGGTGGCGATGCGCCCATGCGGCGCCTGCGCGATCTTCGGCGAGAAGCGGCGGTCGACCACGCCGCAGGGCAGATGCCACAGCAGATCGACCACATGGGCACCGGCCAGCTTCTCCACCAGCTTGCCCAGCCGGGGGCCTAGGCCGGGGAGTGCCGTGACCGGTTTGAACAGCGGAAACAGGATGGCGGGACGCACGGGCGGGTCGCTACCGGGAAAGCCTTCGACGGCCACCAGAAAGCCGGGTGGACCCAGCGGCGTCAAGGCTGCTGAACGGCATCGGGGAAAAGGCGGGGAAAAGAAGGGACGGCGGAGCGCACCCAAGGCCAGGGGGCCAATGGTGGGGGGCAACGTCGGCCTGGAAATTGGCTTGGACGCGCTCCGCCGATAGGTACCGTCCGGAGGCAAACGGGAGAACCGGACGGTCAGTCCGATGGCAGGGAACCATCGGGAAGAGACACCAGATAAGAAGACGCTCAACTGTGACGGGCCGGTGTTTCAGGGGGGCTGGCCCGACCGCGTCACAAGAACGACATTAGCCCGTCCGCCCTGTCCCCAACCTGACTCAACCATGAATTTCCCTTCATGAACCGGCCGGGCCGAACAGGTGCATCAGGCCGGGACGTCAGCCTCCCGCCGCTGGGCCAGCGCGGCGAGGCGGTAAAGTTCGTCGCCGTCCAGGATGATGACGATGCGGCCGTCGTTCAGCAGGGAAACGCCGCCGACACCGGGCACATCGGCAAGGCCGGGGTGGCTTTCGCGGACGAACAGGTCGCCGCGGCGCAGCAGCTTGTCGATCTCCAGCCCGATGCGGCGGCCGCCCTGGCGCAGCACGACGACAAGGCGCTGGCCGGGGCCGGACGGCGGCCACTCCCCCTCGGCGGGAAATCCGAGCGCATCGGCAAGGCGGACCACCGGCAGAACCCGTTTGCGGCGCATGACGGTCCAGCAGCCGGAGACGCGATGGAAATCGTCGGCGGTGAAGCCGCAGACCTCCTCCACGAAGCGGTCGGGGATCGCCAGCACCTGATCGTCGACCTGGACCAGCAGGGTGCGGAGAATAGCCGCCGACAACGGCAGGTCGATGGCGAAGGCGGTGCCGGCCCCTCCCCGCGTGCGGATGGCGATGCTGCCGCCCAGCCGGGTGATGGCGTTGCGCACCACATCCATGCCGACGCCGCGCCCGGACGTTTCTGTCACCGTGTCGGCCGTGGAGAAACCAGGGGCGAAGATGAATTCCCGCACCGCGTCGGGCGACAGGTTCAGGCTGTCCTCCTCGCCGATCAGGCCCTGGCGCACCGCCTTGGCACGCAACACCTCCGTCGCGATGCCGCGGCCGTCGTCGACGATCTCGACCAACACGCGGCTGTTGCGCTGGATGGCGCGCAGCGAAAGCGTGGCCTGCGCCGGTTTGCCCATCCCCTCTCGGTCGGCGGCAGGCTCGATGCCGTGGTCGATGGCGTTGCGCACCATGTGCATCAGCGGGTCGTAGAGCATCTCCACCATGCTCTTGTCGATGCGGACCTCGCCGCCCTCGGTGGCGAAGCGGACCGACTTGCCCTGCGCCCGCGCCAATTCGCGCACGACGCGGGGAAACTGGTTGAACAGGGTTTCGATGGGAACGACACGCAGATCCAGCGCCGCCTCGCGCAGCCGGTCGACTGAGCGGCTGAGCTGGGTGTCGAGGTCCAGCAGGTCGCGGCGGTGATGCTCGACCGCCTCGCGGAGGACTCGCAGGTCGGGGTCGCCGGCACCCAGCCGCTCCGTCAAGGCGGCGAGTGCCGTCTCCAGCCGCAGGTCGTTGGCCGTGGTGTTCAGGTCGCCGGACAGCAGAACCATGCCGTCGATGCGGGCCATGAAGCGGTCGATCACCTCGCCGGGCACGCGCAGCACGCTCCCCGCGGCGGTCGCCGCCGGGCGGGCGGATGAGGCGGCAGGCGGCGGCGGGACAAGGGTCGCCACCGGCGTACCGGCGGACTGCACCGCAGGCAGGGACGGCGCGGCAGCGGGAGCCTGGTCGGTTATGGCCGGCCCTCGGCCATCCCCGGTCGGCTCGGACGGCGCGCAGGCGCGGATACGCAGGAAGCCGCCGCCGGGGTCGATGCCGGCCAGCGCATCCGCCAGGGCAGAAAGCTCCTGCGGGGTGGCGATCAGCACACGCAGCCAGGTCTTGCCGTCGATGAACTCCGGCCAGTTGGTGATGGCGCGCACCTTGCTGCCCATCCACTGGACGAAGCCGGACGCGACCTCCGGCGAGGTCTCCAGAAAGGCGGTGACCTCGTAGAGCCGCATCTCCGGATCGGCGATGGCG